>Ga0179591_1288140_pt1 | contig 13365 bp, 18 predicted proteins | sample CZOMad2_1_08_16f_FD_182891 | JGI IMG/M metagenome (GOLD analysis project Ga0179591, IMG submission 182891) | Vadose zone soil fungal communities from Angelo Coast Range Reserve, California, USA - CZOMad2_1_08_16fungal (PacBio error correction) | ecosystem: Environmental > Terrestrial > Soil >...
GTGATCTTAAACTCCAGCTGCTGGCTGGAGAGTAAAGAGGTAGTATGACGGGGTGATCCTGGCAGTCATGATATTTCCGGCAAGTGCGTCGGCCCAGAAGGTCTCGTTGGGTTACAAAAGACCAAAAAGAGGACGGATGAGGGAGGGAGGGTGAGCGGTCCTCTGTCCGGAGGGATGGACTCCAAGAAATAAAAAGGCTTATCTTTGGGGGGAAGTTTAGAACACCTCCGAAGTCTTCTGTCGAAGCTAATTCGCTGGTAGGGGGGTGTCGAGAGGGAGTGGGATTAAAAATCGGTGGAAGGTTGGGATTTTCCTTCTCCGTGCGAAAACTTTGCAAATCCGCACGCAGGAAGTCGGAGAATTCTTCGGGGGTTAAGAGGACGGGACGGAAGACAGCAGCAACGAAAAAGAGAGAGAACTGCTCAAGCAAAAAAGTACTGCCGCACGTGAATTGAAATGCAGACGGGGATTAGGGGCGGGGAATAGAGGAAGATAGATTTGGGACTGAGAGACTGGCCGGCATGACCGAAAGAAAGAAGCTCAAAAATGGGCATTGAGCGTATGGAGATGATGGTGAGGGGGGGGGGAGGGAAGGACCAACCTCCCGGAAAAACAGACCCTCAGTCTTGGCCGACGTGGCGAAGACCGGGTCTAGCGATCCGACGAACGGTCAAGCGTAATCATTTGAAATCCTGAAAAGTGTTGCTTGCCAAAGGGACAGCCGATTGTGAAAGAGGTGAATACAGGCAAAAACTCTCGACTTAACCAAGAAACGAGAAGGGACGAGCCACGGGGGTATCTTTGGGAAACGAAGTCGGCAACAATGGAGGGAATGTGGGTGCGAGGCGGGCAGGAAGATGGAGAAGCTTGCCGGGAGAGAGGGGGTTGTGTAAACAAGGTCCAATTCACAGAAGAGGGGGAGGAGTAGATCTATCGAGCCAGTGCAGATAAAAGATGTATATCTATCACGGTACTACCAGCAAGGAACTGAAGTCGCGCAGCATAGAAACGGAAAGGGATGAGTATCGGGGGAGACAGAGATTAGCGGTTCTAGGTTAAAGACTCAGTCCATCCCGACTGTTTTGGGGGAGCTGCAAGCGCTACCAGAGGGGGAAAAGATACCGATAAGGTCTTAAGGCTCTCAGACTGAGCCATCAGTCCTGGTAAAAAGGAATATCTTCAACAAAAAGGGTGGGACCGCAATTGCAGCGAAAATTGTTTACATTGATAAGGAACCCCTTTTTTGGGGGGACGGCGCCATTCATAAGCGGTTAACTGAGTATCCCAAGAGATACGGTCGGTTTCTGTAGATCTCCTGAGTGCGCTCCGATAGCAGGAGCATGCAGAAGAAAAAGATCGAACTGGTAGGATTACATCGGCGATTCACACTGGGACCTTTTCAGAACCGGGATAGGGGAAAACCGGCTCGACCTCGGGGAAATCGTTGGCACCGACAACTCTACAATCAGTCAACAAACGCAAGAGAGCTATCTCAGTAAAGCTCACAACTGAAGTCCTTAGGGACACTACAACAAGTAAGACCTTCATCAAGGAAGGTATATCCGTCTCACAAGTTCTTAGAAAATATATACTAAACTGGTCCGGTTTCAAGGGAGGGTCGGTGAAACTAAGAACGTTCGAGGGGGGGAAGAGAGTGTAATCCTCTGTCGAAATAGGGGGTCCATGTTTTTAGGCGGTTCTATGTCGCCACGGAATAGTTCAAGACAAAGGCGTGAGATGGTCGATCGTTTAGTGACAGCTTTGTGGACCGATAAGCGGGAAGTCAGAAAATAAAAGTACTGCGGATCAAGTTTTGGCAGAGAGTCGCTGCAGAGGCGTCCTCGACAACGGACGGGGGGTTGGACGTCCTCCTGGGGTGGACGGATTTTCCCAAAAGGGGGTGCTCGCCTAGGAAGTCAGATCACAGGGGTGATTCCCAAATACCCCTGGTCTTCCAACGTGTGTCGCAGTGTTCGGGAGGTGGGTTCCGAAAAAGATTCTTGTCTGTCCCATTACGGCGTCAGGAGGGGACTAATAGTCGACTATCGCAGGGTGGTCGATGCCAAGAAAACGTGACCACACCAACGGGTCACAAGACTTCACAGAGTAACGAGAGCACGGGACGATAGGCCAAAAAAAAAAGCATTTGATGGGCGCTAATGCGAAAGAAGGAGCGTAGGAGGGGGGTCGGGAATTATCAGATACAACTACATCGAGAAGGGGATCAAAGGCGAATAGACTCAAGAAACTTGGGATGATGGTCCCCTCCAAAGATCTACGGTTGGAGCAATTAGAAGCGCGAAGAAAAAAAACTGACAAAACATCCCAGGGTGACGATCACCTAAAAGAGCGGATAAGGTTCTGCGGGCAGAAAGGATAGGGGCGATTCTTTTGGTCATGAATTTCAGGGATCTCGCAACAGAAGGGGAGAAGAGCTCCCCCGGGGGAAACCAACAAGTATCTTAGCTTACCAAGGAACCGGAGAGCTATCTCTGGTTTAGTTAAAGTCCGCCAGGGGGAGGACGCCCCAAAATACAGGGGGCTGGGAAGAGCGGGCAAAGGAAAGCCAAGAAGAAAGAAATTCCCCCGCTTTGTGGAATGACGGCATCGGACCAACATCTGCGGCCCGGGGTCGATCAGGCACCGGTCCCCCCAGTCCCGAGGTTAAAGTAACGGTTGCAGTAGAGAGAGGTCATGTAAAGGGGGAGAACCAGAGGCGGGATATGACCGTGGGCGGCTGAAGAGATCACAAAAAGAAACCTCACGCCAGAACGGATAGACAAAATGCGCCCAAAGAGGAAAAAAAGAGTCCCATCTACGGACGAAAACCCCCCCACCTAAAGAATAAGGGGGGATCGCCGAGAGTGGGGGGGGGGCGAACAAAACCGCCTACTGGCGATAGGGGGCTCAAATACGAAAAGCTCTTAAGCACCGAAGGGTCCTATGCCGTCTCGCGGTCGTGGTAACTGAAAAACGATGCTATGCATCCAGCCGCAATAAAAAAAGGGAAGATACCCGCTTAAAAAACCAGACAGGTCACCTGCCTAGAAACGATCCTTCTGAGCATCAGGGCAGATCATCCCTTTTTGTAGGGCGGTCCGAGGGAAAGAAAGGCTGATCTAGAAAAAAAAAGGTTATCATCAAAGGAAGACAACGCGCGCCTCGGAAGTAAATCAGGGGGAACTGGTTCAATACGGGGGAAAGGCACGTAGAGAAGGGGGGGGCTTTCATTCCCCTGAACAGAGGGGAACGAGAAGCTGGGCCCTCTAAGGCGTTTCTTCCTGATAGAAGATCCCTTGGGAAGAACGGCTTATAAAGAAAGGCTAAAGGGAAGTTCGCCCCAAGGATCGGGGAAAACAGGGAGGAAGTGAGAATCTCACTGTGAAAGATGATGTCGAGTCCTAAAGGATTGATTCCTGTGCAAAACTCAAGAGGACAATCTAGCTCGTTCTTCTGCAACCAATGATTCAAAAAATTGCAACTCCTAAAATTCTCAAGAAAAATAATAAAGCGACATCTAAAGGACTCCAGGCAAAGATGCGCGCCGCCTGCGTACGGGCACGCAAGAACTGAAGAACCAGAACGAGAGCAAGAAGGGGGGGGAGTACATATATATCCAGGTCGGGCCTGTCGCAGTAGCAAGCCAGACAGAAGGAGAAAGAACCTTATCATTGGCCGACTGTAGACGTTTAGAGCACTGAAACTGTCTGGTAAAACCTTCACTGGAGGAAAGGATAGTGCTGTGTATTGCGGGGCGGGGATCAGGCTTGATGACTCGACCAAAAGAGCCCTGCGAGAGGGAGGGTCCAAAACTTGCAAAGTACGAGCCAGAAGGGGAAAGAGAAAACGCGGGCCCGAAGGGAAAAGCGAAGCGCGGAGGCATAGACGACGTAGACCGCCAAAAGAGGGCGCAGAGAAAGTGAGGAGGTCCTCATGTCACCGAAAAAGGGTCAATCATATAGAAGGACCGGGCGCACCGAAATAGTCACGCGCTGTCATCTTCTTGGGGATGAACAGGCGGAAAAAAGGGCTCGAGCAAGAGGCGATCCGACAAAACCTGACCAAGTCAAGGGAATCGAAAGCCGGCTGCGGTACCGGAAGGTCGATGAAACAGAAAAGAATCAAACTGGGGCTGTTAATATGACCTAGGGTGACGGGCTTTATAGGAACAATATTGGGAGTCCGAAAAACGACCCATCCTAAAGAAGGCGGTCAAAAGAGAGCGGCTTCCGATCAACACTAGAGGATACGATCTCGGTGGGGGCAAGAAAAGAGAAAATCAGAAGAAAAAAGAAAGGCGGGATCTTTCTGTTTGGGGGGAAAAGGAGTTTGAGGTCGTGTCGTGGAATATGCATGGATTCACGTGAAACAAAGGGGAAAGCTTCCTCAAAAATGCTCCTCGCGGTCTGGAAGGTCCTTCTGTTTTGAGAAGGAGGGGAAAAAGCTGCTGAGATGAACTCAAAGGGCGCCAAACCGCTAAGCCTACTCCAAGGGCCTGCGAACTTTGAAGGAAAGAAGGAGGAGGGCGGAATGGGAAAAGAAAAAGGTGAAAAAGGGGGGGACATCCTGATAGACCGGGGCCGGAGACCAGACCCCGCATCTCACAACACAGGGGGGAAGGGGGACTTATTGGGATGAGGATGGTGATGGCGGGATAAAAACAAGGTCTCCTGTCCCAAAAAAAAAAGTTGGTAAAAGGTTGGCCAGACATTTACTCTAAGAAAAAGGAGAGCTAGCTCAAGAGAAAGGAACGCTGGTTCACCGTTCAAAGCAACTCCCTGGGCTGGTCACACTTTAAAAGACCTTATTGGTTCAGAGGGATCATGGCTCCCAAGAAGAGGAAAAATCAATTCGATAGGCCAACTTTTTCATAGAGGTTTTTACGTGGGGGAGCAACATGTCTAGGTAGGGGTGTGTCGGGGAGGAGAGCTTCTATATTGGACGCTAGTCGTTTGAAAAATGTAAAGCTACTCATGGAGGAAAAAAGAGGAGGGGAGTACGGGAGTCCTATTAACTCCGGATGGAATGCAATCAAATACGGGTAGATAAGGCAATTACAGAGAAAATAAGCGAGCGAAGGGGACGGGTATATAAAAAGGTAAACGATTCGAACTAGGGGCGAAAAATTTGGAGGAGGTCTTTAAAAGGAGAGGGGATGGGTGACCGAGGAATATGGTAGAACTCCCGGGAGTCCCGAAAATCGAGAGTGGAAAAAAAAAAAATCTACCAGATTCAAGAAAAACCGGCCGATCCGAGCAAACCTGAGTTCCGAAGGAGTCTGTCAAAGGGGGGGCACGCGAAGGGGTCAATAAAAATGTGTGGGGGTATAGGTAAGGGGCACAGTCAAGGGAACAATTTCGTGACCACCAGAAAACCCTGGCAGAACGTCAAAAGACGCCGTCGTAGACTAAAGTCTCAGGATCTGAACGGACAAATCGCGAAAAGACGGTTTCTGGAGGAGATCGATCACCCCAGGCTTTAAAGGGAACCGGAACCGGGCTTACTAAGGCTTGATAGATCGTGTCAAAGCCCCAGAGGAAAATCTCAATCAACAACATCAGAAAAGTCTGACTCCCACTGAAACAAAGAAAAGATGAAAATTTCCAAAAGGGAAACCGGAACCTGCAAAAGGATCAAAAAACAAAGGAGGGGGGGAAGAGATCTTTTCCTTGGTCGTGCAATCGTGCCACTGTCGTGGAGAGAAAAAGAAAAAAGTTGTATCTCCTCGGAGGAGTCGGTAGGCAGGTGGTGGGTGGGATCGGAGGGACACGGTGCCATAGAGACTCTAAATCAGGCCTCCGGAGGAGGGTTAGTGCTGCACCTCGAAAAGAAGGGCGTGGTGGGAGGGGAGATGATCCGCGCGCATCGAGGCGGACGACGGGCCGGGGCAGGAAACCTTTCTCAGTACCAACGGGGCAAATTGGGGAGAACGCGGTCGAACGTCCCCTTGAGGACCAAAAACAGGTAAAAGGATCCAAAAAAATAAAGACCAGATGGGGGACTCCGCTAAAAGGGAAGTGCTGGCGATCGGGTTCTGGTATGCTCGAAAATCTCGGAGGGAGGGGCTGAGGAATGGAACTCCTGCTGCTGAACACAGGTCTGAAAAGAGTGCACGATCTTCTCCCTCGAAAAAGGTCTAGAGAAAGAGGCCAGAGAAAACGTGAAAGGGAAGTCTCGTAATGCCAGACGAATGTCAGTTTATGGGTTTCTCTGATCTGAGGTCATTTCTGCACCGGGGCGAATAGAGGAGAAGGAGCACTGCGTATGGAGACTGAGGACCAGTGTCAAAGCGAGAAAAATCTCCTGAAGACCTGGACGCTAACTCAAACTACAAGAACAAGACTAGAGGGGGGTGGAGTCACAACCGTACCAATCAGACGGAAGTGTGTAACGCGTAACGCAAAGAGATTGCGAAGTGTTTGACTCTGAGGGGGGAAGAATTCACTCACTAGGAAAAAGATCAGTACTAGAAAAAGGGGGGGAGAAGCACCAAGTTATGCCTTTGAAAAAGGAGGAACCAGGGAGTCTGGCCGCTGGAAGGGGGTCGCTGCGGAAGAGTCTCTAATCACGCGTCTAAGACTGGTCGTTGGGAAAAGTTGGGCACCGCATCACCATAATAACAATAAGATCTGAACAGGGTAGCGGAGGTCCGGAAAGGGACTAGAGATGTCTATCAGTACTGTAGAAAAAAGAATCCAAGGAGGAGTTCATTCACCGTGCGTGGAATTACTCAGCTTACTCGGTGAGAGAAGCTCAACGTGTGATGCTTAAAACAGAAGTCATACGATACGCAAAGGAGACTGGAAAAAGGGGGGGGAGAAAGGTCACGGACCATGAGCAACCGCAGACCCCGACCGAAAGGCACGGCGACGGAGAAGGGCCTATAGGTTCTTGGGAGATCCACCACAGGGGAGACGTGGAGCGTGGGGATGAGGGGGGAAGAGGGGGGAGCCGGTGCCGGCTCCATTCAGGGTCCAAGGTTCTTTAGGGGGAAAAACTAGTCGGAGTGACCAGCCGCATTCCGGAAAAAGGAAACAAAAGAGCCACATGTCTCGAAACGAGATTTGGGCCGCGAAAATTCATGGAAAAAGAGGCAGGGCCCTTGGGGGAAGGGGGTCGGAAGAGGAAACCAAAAATAGAGAGTAGGGTTAAGGGAGCATGGCCCACACCGAAAGCTCTCCTGTCACATTAAAGCTCTGACGGACCTGTAAGAACTTCAATGGTAGACGGGGCGAGAAAAATGATAAGACAGCTGGGGAAGAAAGAAAAGATCTTCTCCACTATCTAAAGTGAAGTTGGCCAGGATCCCGTCGAGAGTTTGGGACTCGCGAAGAAAGGCTCTGCAAAGATTCTCCACGGACCAACTTTCTTCTCGAAGCTAAAGAGGGGGCTAAAACTCCGAAAGGGGGGGAGAGGCCGACGCGTCTTCCTGGCACCACTATCTCTGGACTCGCCAAAGAAAGGGGCCGCAAATACCAGGTCTCAAAGAAGTACAAATTGTCGCCCTCAGAAAAAGGAAACCGCGGGAAAGGGGGACGAACAGGCTGTCGGGCATCGCATGCATCATGGAACGTCCGAAAACCTGGTAGGGGAAAGAGAGGATCTAGCATGCGGCGATAAAAATAACAGAGAGAGACAATCAAGAGAAAAAAGGGGGAAGGGGAAGGAGTCGACCGACATGGTCGCGCACAACGCGATAAACTGGAGAGCAATTCCCTAGGGAGCGCCAGTTGCCCTATAGAGGATTCGGGGGGCCCCTAATAAGGGGAGTCGGCCTCGACCTCGCAAAACTGATAGCGGGAGAAAAAGCAGCCTTCGCTAGCCCAGGGGCAGGGGCTTGCTCCTTCGCGAGGATAAAAAGTGGCCTCGCGTTCCAGGGGCCAGGCTGATTGAAACCCGAACTTTCTAGTGGGAGGGCAATATATATTAGACGCGAAGATAATCGGCCATTGCAAGAAGGGGAAGTAAAAGCTCCGGCCGGCCGGCAGCGCATAGCGCAAAGTTTCAGAAAGGGGCCAAATCGTGTGTTAGGGGAAGTGATAAGAACGAAAGACTCTCAGTCGAATGAAGGGAGGAGCCACCACCGGTGAAGGGAGAGGGGCGCCGATCAGACGCTGGAAGGCGCCATGGACGGGAAACTCTTAGATAAAGGGGAACTTCCCTGGGAGGGCGCAGCCTAAGCTCGGGGGAGTACCTCGAGGAGGGAAAGTCGGCGCATGGAGCGCGCCGATCATAAAGGCCTCAAGGCCGGAACCTAGGGGAACCGGGCGGGGCGCTGGGGGTGGGGGTGGGGAGCCGCTAGGAACGCTTAAGAAGACGGAGCGGGAGTGTGAGTGAGAAAGGCTGGAGGGGGCGGTGGGGGTGTGGAGGGGTCGCTGGGAGTTGGTGTTGGGGTTCGGGTTGTGGGTGGGGGCAAACGGGGAAAGTAGGGCAGAAGGGTGGCGGGGAAAGGGATGATGGGTTGTTGGGGGGGCGGGGAGGGGTGGAGGGGGGGGGGGGTTTGCACTTTGGGTGGGGGAGAAAGCGATTCTGTTTAGAGGGGTTGGGGAGGTGGTGATGGGAGTCGGGGGGTGCGATTTCTCTGTGGGGTGGAGGGGGACTGGTGGAGATGGGAGTGGGGAAAGATGAGAGGCGGGTTGGAGAGTTGGGGGGAGGGGGGATGGTGGTGGCGGGGGGGGCGGGGGGAGTCGCGGTTGCTTTGCGGGTTTCTCTTCAGGTTCTTGGTTTTTTGGATGGGGGCCGTGTGAGGGACGTCGTGGGTCCGTTGTGAGCGGGGGACTGTAGGCGGGGGGTGATGGCCCAGCTTGGTGCGTGGGTGGGCGGGTTGTGAGGTGGAGGGGGGGCCACACGGACGTTGGAGGGGGGGAGGGGGTTGGGACGGGTGGGGAGAGGGGGATGGGGGTGTGGAGGGGGGTGCGGAGGGGAGGGTGAGGGGAAAGGAGAGGGAGGGGAGCGGTGTGGCGGTTGGGGGAGTAGGTGGTAGCGGAGATTGGTCGGTGAGTGAGAGGGGGGGGTAATTGAGAGTTGAGGTGGGTAGGCGGGGGGGAGAGGGCAGGGGGTGGGCGGTGGATGGGGGAAGTGGAAGTGGGGGGTCGAGGGGGGGAAGGTGAGATGGGAGGTGGGGAGGGGGGGGTGGCGAGGGGGGAGGGGGAGGTGGGGATGGGGGGAAGGAGGGAGAGGGGAGTGGGGGTGGGGTCAGGGGTGGGGGGGGGGGGGAGATGATCGGGTAGGGAGGGGAGGGGTCTAGGGGGATCGGAGGTCTGGGATGGGAAGAGGTGGAGGGAAGTCGGGGGGGACGTTCGAGAAAAAAAGGGTGGGACAGTTCTGGGGGTAGGTGTGGGGGGTGTCCGTCTTAGGGGCAGGGGGTAGGGGTAAGAGTGGGGGATCGTGGGGGGTTGGCGGTAGGGGGAGAGGGAGTGGCGGTGGGGAGTGCGGATAGGGCGGGAGTCTCAGGCACGTCGTTTGGAAGGGGTCTGGAGGGGGGGGTGGCTCCTTGGGTCGGGGAGGGGCGGGGGGGGGAAAGGGGTGGGGGGGGGAGTTGTGTCCGCGAGGGGTGGGGAGGGGGGGTTGCGGTGGGGCGGCAAATTAGCAGCGACGGCTGGGGAGCCGCCGGCGGGTGGCGGGTGTAGGAGGGGGGAGATAAAGGGAGGGAAGCGGGGAAGGTGGGAGGGGGAATGAGGGTTGAGTATAGGGTGGGGGGTGGGGGGTAAGGGGGCTGGGGGGGGGGGGGGCGTGGGGGGAGGGGGGGGCATGAGAGCGGGGCGGGAGGGCTAGTAGAGCGGAGATGAGATGAAGGAATTGGTCCCTTCAAAACTTGGATTCAGTCTGTGCAGAACAGGGCCTGCCTAGACTTGAACTATCTACCCGGTCATAAGCACCCATACCAACCGCGAAGAGAACAACCTACGTGGGTCCCGCTTAGGGTTGAGAGGGTTCGATGGGGCGGGGCGCAAACAATACCGGGCACAAACGAGGTGGGCTTGCCTGAAAAGGGGGTTACTAGAAAAGGGATCGCGAAAGTCGAAAAGCTGCCAGTAGCGTTCAGGAAAGCCAATGCACTAAACACGTTCACACAAGGAAGAAGACGTGATGGCTGGGATATTAGGAGAAAATCAAGGAACTAAAGAATTCTACGATCTTGCTGGGAGGACTCCCACGTTGGAGAGCTGGGGCCCTTTGGGTACCCCAAATGGGAGAGGGTGTTGGGGGGTTCTCGTTGCGGGGGTTGCTCATCATAAAGGTGCAATTTCCTGTATGGAGGCAAAATATGGGAATAAGCCGCGAAGATATCCATACGCCATTGTCTACGTCTATGTCTCTCCTGAGGTCAGCTCATCGTTTACTTTCGATCCAGGGCCAGTCAGGCAAGATCTCTTAGGAATCTAAAGGAAAAAATATCCGACTATTAGCAGGGGAAACTGGGACGTATCGTATGTGAGACAGGTAGACGGGACGCGACAACCGGGTCAGACTTTTTGGTTGACCTCATGCGGAGGCTCTGAAAGCATCGAAACATTACCGAGAGAGAGGGTACTGCGAAAAAAAAAAAGATTCATCAGAATCCGTCTATTCGACTTGGGGAATAGGACGCGTGCCGCCCGAATGGACTACAGGACGGTGTCAGATCCAATCGTTTTTTTACTTAAGCGGGGTGTTATCTTTAAGTCTAAGCGGAATAGCACAATTTCTGGGGGTGGTTTAGGGAGGGGGCTTTCCGGCAACCTCCGCCGGGCGGCAAAGAATAGAGTTCGCGCGGGTCCAAGAGAGCACCCCACTTCGCATAGACGTGACTAGTCCGGGCGCGGAGCCAACAGGTGGACCTGCAAACCAGTGAACCTCACGATCTTGCGAGGCGACGTGTGTAACTCCTAGATCAACACCTGCAGTAACCTAGGAGAAATTCGGAAACATGACAAGACGCGGTCTGTACAAAAACTGAAGAGTTCTAAAAAGGAATCCTCGACTCAACAACATGAGAGGAGGAAAGAAGGGCCGTTGCGGCCTGTCGTCGTGGAGGGTTCCGACGACGACTACTTGAAGATGGAGATTTTATAGAGGGTCAAGTTGTTTAAGGCGATCTCGTATGGGATTAAGGAACAAGAGCGAGGGACACTTTACGGGGTGTGAGGGGGGAGGTCCCAAAGAACAAGAGACCATCTAAGCTAAAAATGGGGGAGCGACGGGTTAATGCAGGATAGTCTCTCAAGCGGGCTCTCTCAACGAGGGGTAAGGGGAACTTTGTTCTAGCCACAAATTGTCTAAGTTAAGGCAGGAAAGAGACACAAAGGGGTTCCGGCACAACCTGACTAACCCAGGGGTCGAGCCGAAAAAAGGAACAGAGGGGTGGCAACCAGATGGGCCATCACCTAAGTGCGGTGTCAGGAGGAAATTTTCGTAGGACCCGATTCGGGTAATGTGGTCTATGAGGAGGCTCCGGAAGGTTCGGACAAATAAAAGGGGATGAGAAGGTTAAAGGTGAAGATCGAGAGACCGCGGGAGCTTTCGATGTGAAGTAGGCTCCGGGCTGGAAGAGAGAAAGACGATGAACTCTTTCGTCCTAAGATTAAGGCAGAGGGGGGGGCGCGACGAAACCCGATTGCATGCAAGCGGAGGACTCTCATCAAGACGGCAGGTACGGCTGATTGTGTCAACTAAATCAATCGGACGGGGCAATTGCAACGAAGGAAAGAGAACTCAGGGGAAAGAGGCGCCAACACCAGAAGGTGGGTAGAGCACAAAAGGGAAAAACGGCGACACCCAAAAGGTTGGGGAGAGAAGGAAAGATCGTATGGGGGAGTCCGCAATGGGAAAATAAGAGCCCACAATCCTGGATCACACCTTTAAAAACGCCACAAGGGGAGGGGGGCAATTAGTTCGCCTCGTAACCAGGGGAGGGAACCAGATCGTGGGAGGAAGCCAAAGTTCGCCGTCCAACGGGGAGGCGAACGCACATTGACAAAAAAACACATGGGTTGAGTTTGGAAAGGGAAAGCACTTGAAACATCAAAGGGCTCCCCGCTGGGGGCTCTTAGCGGCAAACCAAGGTCACACCGGGAAAGAAGCACCGATATTCCACGACGGAAAAGAGTTCAATGGAAACAGTTGAGTAGCGAGCGGGGGCGAAGGTTCTTGCCGAGGACAATCTCAGCTGGGTGCGGCAAAGAGCAACAGAAAGTCAGAACGAACAGCCGTTTCAGACAGGAAGGAAAATTAGCCGGGTTCAATAGGAGAACCAACACTACGACGGACTCCATCCCCGCCACCCGGAAAGCAGTCCGCGAGAGATGGGGGAGTAGTGTTCACCAAAAAGAGAGACTTGACGATGTAATGAATAGCCGGATAGGGCTCTCTAATGGAGTAAAAACCAAAAAAACTCAAACCCGCCAAACCCACCCAAACAACACACAAAGCCCCCCAACAAAAAAGAAACCACACCTCCTCCAACAGGGGACCAACCGAACCCCGAAAACCCCCCACCCGCCACCCAAAAAAACGTGCCACCTCCCAAATACAATAAACCCAAAAACCCCCCGACCACAACAAAAACCCCCCCCCCAACCAAACACAGCAACCTAGACCAATAAAAACGCCACCGCCCAACCCCAAACCAAAAAAAAACAAAAACCCAAAAAACAAACCAAAACACTACCAAATAAACAAAAACCAAAAAAACCCCAGGCACCCAACCAAAAACCAGCCACACACCCCAACACCGCCAACCAACTAGGACCAATAGTAGGGTAGTTAGATCCCAACTAGGGGTCTACATCCTCATTTCCATCTCCCAACACAACATGATGGCGCACTAGTAAGTAAACAAAAAGGTCTCCTCCTCCAGGGGTGGGGGGGGAAAACTTTCAAAATCTATGGACTACTGTCCCCATGTATTTCGATCGTACCACTTTCATAGAAATGCAGGGAGGAAGTTTATGGTATCGGAATAATCCCTGTAGGTCCTCTCATGGGATATTCTACGACCTAGACGAGGCGGACTGGGTTGTTGCAAGTCAGTTCCTAATACGGAGGAAAAAATAGATCGAGCCACGCCGTTGGGGCGGCCTGCTCAGAAATCGTATTTTCGCTTCACTGGAAGGAAGGCAATCAAAGTGGAGCCTCTCGGCACGGGCGCACGAACCACGGGCATCATCGAAGGTTTCTCAGGGACCCAGTAAGAGGAACGAAAAACGAATCTTCCGGGGACAAAGAACAAGATCTACCCTTTAGGCGGGAGCCAAAAAGTCGGCAGGTGACTATACCATTGAGAATGGCTTTTGGACAGATTTCGAAAAATTCACTAATCCCGGTCCACCGAGGACGGAGTCTCCGCCGGGCTGGAAGCAAAACAAACATTTCTACTTCCGGGGC
>Ga0179591_1345648_pt1 | contig 13364 bp, 9 predicted proteins | sample CZOMad2_1_08_16f_FD_182891 | JGI IMG/M metagenome (GOLD analysis project Ga0179591, IMG submission 182891) | Vadose zone soil fungal communities from Angelo Coast Range Reserve, California, USA - CZOMad2_1_08_16fungal (PacBio error correction) | ecosystem: Environmental > Terrestrial > Soil >...
GCACAGTCCAAAGATCGGAGAGAAAGAAGTGACCGGCAAAACGGTTGAGACTTCCCTCGCGAAAAAGAACACGACTCTCACCCTAATCGCTTAAATTTCTTGTCTCGAGCCTTCGGAGAAATCTCCAGCAAGGCTTCTGAGCAAGGACCATAAACAGCCGGGTAGGGATGTAGTGGAGCAAGTGTCCAGGAGCCAGCCTGAAACGTACGGGAGCACTTGCAAAAAGGGGAAAAAAAAATAGGGGAGAAGTTCCAGATAGAAAACCGCTTTCAAACGGCACCCTCCTACCGGGAATAGGGGAAGGGTAGGGCTCATTCGCATCCCCGCCATTACCATATCTTAAGAGCACGGTGGCCGTCGAGATCGGGCCTCTGAAAGAGGGGGGAAGACAGGCCCGGGTTCGGGAAGTTTTTATCAAATGAGGGACGGTCCGGGGGTTGTCGACCAGAGTGGAAAAGCTAGAAGAGAAGAGGAGCGTCATTTTAGATGCCCTAGGACGAGGGTCCCGGGGGTATAGCATAAAATCTCGTCTGGATAGGTCCTCGGGCGCTGTAGATAAAGGAATTGAAATAATGCGTCCCCCGTATTGGACCAATTCTTAATGTGCGAAAACAGGCGTGCCGAAGGAAAGGGGGGCCAATCAAACGCAATCCTGATTCTGGGTTTCAAGGGGGGTTGCTCAAGAACACTCCGAAGTTAGGGGGAAAAGTGGGCATGCCTTTGCTGCGGAGGATGGACCTACCCTATACCACGCCCAGCATATGGTAGGTAAATTAACCACATCGGAACTAGCTCTGAACAACTCCCAAGGAGATTCGCAACCAGCCGAGCACGGAGATGGAAATCACATTCCAGACTCGAGACCATCGCAAAGTCTCCGCTCCGAGAGTAGGAACCGGAAAGTTCGTGACAAAGAGTAGGTTCCCTTTGTTCGGAATTCGCTTGCAAGGAGGGTAAAAGAAGTTCGTCGGGATGAGCAGCACAACCATTTTGATCACGTTCAGGGGGGGAAAAAATCATCCAAGTTTGATCTAAGTGAGCACCTGAGGCCATTGAGGGTTTCTAAACAGAGGGAGTCTCAAGTGGGCACCATCGATTTGAAAGTGTGGAAAGGCGCTTTAATTAGAGCGTCGGGGAGCCTTGAAAAAGGGTAAAGAAGAGAGTTCTAGAGGCTCACCAAAAGGACAATTGAACTAAAGTACTGCATGACCTGGCTTATTAGCTGAGTATGGCGGGAAAAGGAAAGGGACGAAAACGAGTAGGCTATCGGCTGAGCAAGGGGGGTGGGGGGGACAGGGTACGATGGAAAGACCTTTGCAGTGCGCAGAGAAGAATTTAGGGGGCCCGGGTGCAAACTGGCACGTACACACGACCACTAAAGAAAGGAATACGACGGAAAGGGATCGAAGAATGGATGGTTGCACGACGTCCTCAGAAGGACGGTTCCGGCTTCTGGAGGGAGATCGAAAAAAGTGTCCTCGCCGAATGCTCAGGGGGGGCGTGCTCGGAAAACAAGTCCAGTCGAGACGCGGCTACACTGTGTGCCTGGGGATTGACTGGGTATTGGAAGAAGGGATAGGCATCCGTTAGGGCTTTGGGTGTGCCTAATAAGAGGTTGTTGTCAGCTTGAGGCGAAATTAGGGAGAATAGGCTCTTTCTCTCATTACATAAAGAAGAGACTGTCAAGGGTAAAGGTGTACAACGGTCGATCGCGGTGGTTGAGGGATCGAGCCTAAAACATTCTTGCGAAAAAGGATTGTTAGCTGCAGCCAGCCTCGGCGAAAAAAAGGCTCACGTCGCGGTGAAGTACGAGGAGACCTCCATGGGACAGTGCACCATACGTTCTCCTCCTGTTACCGATGTCCCTGTTTGCGCGATGACGGAAGGTAAACTAAAGGAAGAAGAAGCAAAAACAATGGAGAAAGGAGTGTACTCAAGGGGGGAAATGTGCCGATCTCGCGGAGGCCGAGAGGAATTTTGTTGTGAAGAGGCAGGAATCTTTTTGGTAGATTCAGTGACCAAAGTGGGGCGGCGCTCGAAGTCGGTTAATACAGACGGGGCATTGCTCCCCCTAGATGAGGCAAAGGGGGAAGGAATAAAACCGGAACGCGACTTGGGGGGGGACTGGTACAAGGTGAGCTACAAACAACTCAATTCCGATAAGAAAGGGCAAGATTGATGACGGTGGGCCGCGCCTGCAGGGAAAAAGGAATTAAAAAATCAGCTCAGCCATTGAAAGAAGCCCTTGGAAAACCAAAAAAGGGGGGGAAAAGGCTAGTATGACAGGCGGGGAAGTCGATGGGGGGACGAAAAACCAAAGTGCTGAGCTACCAAAGAAAGAAAAAGGCGGAAGGAGCTCCCCTATCCCCGAACTTATTTAGCCCCCAGCCCCACCCGGCTGTCTGGAAACCAAAAAACCCGGAAAGACTGAAGGGAAGTGAGTATAAATGCACGGAACCGAAAACAGTGGGATCACCGGGACTTAAGCGGACGAAAATGTTTCGAACTCCGAATTCCACAGGTCATGGGACCTCTCCCTCGCCGCTCTTCACGCAGGTATCTGAGCCGCGCCCAAAGGGGTGCGTGGCCCGAGGCACATCCGAAGGAAGGAATGGGGGACCTAACGTCGCAAGAGGCTACCAGACGTTCCCTGACGAGAAAGATAGGAAGAGATTACAAGGCGCGTTGCGGACCCGAGAATGACTGGGAAGCCAAAGGGGAAACAACGGCCAGACGGTACAAAGAAAATTTAACCACAACCCTCAAGAGGGGGAGAAATTAGGTCTGGCCGACTCGCGGCCAAAAATACACCAGGAAGGGGACCCATTATCACCTTAAGGAAACACTCACGAATGAACGGGGACAGAGAGAAAGAAAAAAAAACAAACAACCAACTGAGGAGGAGTAAAAATAATAGCATGAAGAGAAGCTGTCGGGCAACCATCTCGTCCTTGAGGGGGCTCAGGGAAACCGTTTAATCATTTGTTGGGGTAAAAAGAAGAGGGTTCTGACAATCGGGAAATAAAACTGAGACCACTAATTGAGGGCTTGAATGGAATTTCATTGTACTGAAGGAGGGGGAAGAACTACCAGGCGGTACGACCAGTGACAGGAGTCGGAGTGCAGGGTGCGAAGAAACACGAATGCCAGGGCGTCAAGAGAGGAATGTTCCTCCTCGGAATTCAAGGGGATAATAGCGTCCCTAAGGGAGTGTTTCGGGTCGGCCCGGACCGGCGGGACGGAGGGCGAGGAAAAGGCAAAGGCGTGGCCTCAGGGTCTGAGGGGAAGGCTGGAAAGTTGTCTTGGGCGGCTTTGCAGGTAGAGGCAGAGGGCCTGGTAGACGGAAGAAAGGGGGGATATGGACCCTCTTGGTGTTCGGGGGTCAATTGATCAAGAATAATAAAGGTCTTGAAGACTAGGGGGGGGGGGGGGGGGTATCTCATTGGGGGCTCGGGGGGAAAAAGGAAGGGGATCGGGGAGAAGCCAACTAATCTGGGCGAGGGGGGAAGATGTCTGGCGGAAAGCGAAAAGGCGCAGGTGCAGACGAAAGAATCTCATTTTCAAGGGGGGGTGACGTCTCCAAGGTCTTAGGGGAAAGGGGGTTTAAACTTCTCAAGGCCGAGTTGCATTGCAAAGTTCGGGAATGCCAGGGAGAAAGGGGCCTCGGGGGTCCAGAGCAACGGAACCAATTGGATCCGTAGAAAGGGTAAACCAACATTAATTCGGAGGCTGGTCGGATTCGTAATTAACAGGGGGGATAACAAGGGTGGAGAAGAGGTGGGGCTAAATCTTCATGTATTTGTGCCCCACCTAAAATAAGATAGTAGAGACCAATGAGGTTATATAAGGATAAAAATGAAAGATGGTGGGTCCAACGCAATTCCTTCGGCCGCGAAACGAAAAAGGAGGATAACCGTTGAGAGGTGAGAAAGGAGGGCGGGAGAACCGAAAGACCTGCGATCATACAGCACTAGGAAAACTTAGCCGGGGGACTTTGGGAAAGGAAAATGGATAACCGACTTCTTTCACCTGAGGGGAAAAGGGGGGGGAGAATGTCGGTCGCTTTAGGGAAGCTGGGAAAGTGGCAAACTGACTGTCTTCGTACAGGGGGGAACCGTGCCGAACCCCCATAGATGAACTTAACTGACCAACAAATGGCTATAGGCCTGCTTGACGAAAAAAAGAGAAAGAGAAGAGGCTCATAAGCCTTTCTCGCTCAATCGGAAAAAACACTTCGGATAGCACACCCCCAGGACCTCAAGGGGATCACCAAAGGTCAACAGAGACCAAGGACAAAAAAAATTAACAGCAGTTGAACGGAGGGAGCTAGGCCGGGGTAGAACTGGTAAAGGGGAGGTTCCTGAAAAAAGACCGCCGCGACCTGTTCCGAAGAGGGGCAGCTTAATGGTCGCATCATCACGGGAAATTCCGTGTCGACTAGGGTGGCCACCATAACAGAAGAAGATTACCTGTCGCAAGTTCCGGCTCATTGTCGGGGCAAAGAAGGGCATCCTTGCCCGGTCAAACGGAAAGGAATTCTTCTCTCTTCCGAAAGCTGGCCGAGGGACGAGTCTAACAGGGAGTATAAAAGAGAGATCTAAGAGGGGGAGGTTCTGGCTCGCGCGGCCCCGAAAAAATGAAGCATAAAATAAAATCAGCGGGAATGAAGTCAATCCAAAATTCCGACTTGGGGCGCCTCGTATCGCCAGATAAGGGGGAACCCTTCTTCCGCCCAAAAAGATACAAAAATAAGAAGCCAATTTTCAAGGTCACCAAGAAAGGCACAGATGGTCTTGCGCAGGAGAGGCGTGTGCTCAACCTCCAAATGTGCGAAGAAGGAGCCTGGGATATCAAACGCGGACGGGACTGGGTGACCTTACAAGTTAACCGAAAAAGGTCGCTAAAAAAGAAATCTAACCTGGGGCCCTTGGCACCAAGCAACCTGGGCAAACGAGGCCCGCAACATGGGAAGAAGAAAATCAAAGAACCTGCTCGTGCCGAGAGGGAAATCACTGATTTAAGGGGAGAGTCATAAGCTAGCTGGACCCTGTGGAAGTTCCCTAGAATCGGGGGCAGAGGAGGGGTGGTAAGAAATCCTCCGGTCCTGGGAATAGCTCACTCTATGGGTGTCCCTTCCTGACACAAATCATTCTGGAATTAATGTACGGGGCCTATTTTACAGCCCAGGCTCGCAAAAGGTACTATAGGCCGAATACGGTCGGAGTTAACGTCTCGGCTGAAACACCTCATACAAAGGCAGGGAGTTACTGCTCTGCTCGGGGGGCTTAGGCCGCATGCTTCATAAGTTCAAAGGGGTGAAACGAAACTGAAAGAGTACAAAGGTAAAAGTCCAGGGGAAATTAAAAGGGATCGGAACCGATCCAGAAATACGGCAATGAGAGTGGATAGATAATCCCATGGAAAAAAGAAGGGAAGCGTTGCCGCACTTTTCGAGAGAATGCCGGTCCGGGAATCTAGGTGCTGCAGGAGAGACTGATGAGAGAACAAGAATGGCCAGCACTCCAATTAAGACGGGACACTGGCTACCCTCCGTGGGAAGACAGGGAAACTGATAGGGAACTAGGGCAGAGCTTGAAGGAAATGGGTCCTCGTATGTGTTCAGAAGGATCCAAAGCAAAAAAATCGATAAAAATCAAGTTGGTTAGTTGCTAGAGCTTCAGGGTTGAGCGGGGGGGGGGGGGGGATTGCCAAATCAAACTCCGGGAGAAAGGGCTTCGCTAAACCCTTAAGTGGAGTGGGTCCTCTGTGCTAAGAAGAAGAACCGGCTAAAAGAAACCGGAGGAGGAAATCCTTTCGCCAAGTGCTGAAGAGGTGAGAAGCCGTAATCCCTCCAATTCCGGAGGGAATATAGGGTGCGGAGCTCGCTGTACCATGTGTCTGAGAACCGGGGCAGGGGGCAAGGGTCGTTTGTTAAGACTGAAGTATGGGTACGCGGGGTACGGCGTCCCCATCTCGAAAAAAACCACAAAAAGGACGTAGATATAAATTCCAAACAAGAAAAAACCCAAATCGATATATGAAACTCACCAAAAAAAAAAACTTCTTCGGAAAATTAGCGCGAAAGGACTCAAAAATCAGCGCTAAAAGTCGAGGTGCTTGCTCCGACGAGGCGTAGCCCAGCCAACGGGGGGCTGAAAGAAATGATATCCGAACGGGGTGAGGGAGGTGAAGTTAGTGTTTACGACGCTCGGCGAAAGGGACCTGCACGTACGGGTCTAGCATCTTCCAACGTTAGGAAGAATAAACCCCCGAGAACACTTCAAGAAACCAATAGGACGGGTCTGTAATCATGAGATGCAGCCTAAGAGGTCGGTACGGACGGCTCAGCTGTTTAAGAGAAAAAAGCAGGTTAAGGGAGGCAAGCAAAGGGGTGTAGGAAAAGGAATTTGAGCAGTTTGTAAAGTGGCGTCCCCGTTAGGACGTTTTCAAAGTGGGAAATGGGTAGAGCTCCACGATAACGAAATAACGGGTCCTCCCCCCTAAGCCCTCTTGTTTACACCGTTGAGATAAGCCCCTCTCTTTCGCGTGTCCTCGGCGCTGCAGCCCGGTACACGGAAATTCTGTACTCAGAGTGGTGGCCGAAGGGGAATAAGTGCCTACAATTTTCTGCCTCGCGGAGAGAGGAAATCACTCATGCATCTGGTGCCGGACGAATCAACGCCGAAGTTCGGCGGAGTTACCGGGGGGACGGCTCCGGGGGGACATTTCCTCTAACGAAAGGCCGGAAACCAGAAGCTGAAGTGGGGGGAGTAATGAACCCCGGGGCGTTCTCTTCACTTCCCGTATTGGCTGTCCCCCATCCGAGAAAACGCCGTGGTTGTTCAAAAGAGGGGGGGGGAACGAGCCCTACCCGAGCTACGTCGCAGAATCGGGTTCCTTAGCGCAAAGATTGGTTTTATGAACACTTGGGTCCTCGTTTGTGTGTGCATGAGGGGAAAAACTATGCAGGAGGAAACTTAGATTTCTCTCACAACGAAAGTGGGATGAACGTACATTTCGCACTCCGCACGTTTAGATGTGCAGCAAGAGGGCACCTGCCAATGGTTTAAAAAGCAGACCAGAGTGAGATCACACGTGACTTGGTACCCATTAAAGGAGTAGGACAGGGGGAGTCTCTTTGGATTACGCCGGTTTAAAGATCGGCTGTAGAGATTATCCGAGCTAGGTCAGATCAGTATTGAAAACGTCAAAACAGGCTGGGAGGAGAGGTATGATTGAGTGATTCAAAGGAATACACACCGCGGGGCGCCGGCGTGATTTGGGGTTAAAATACGGAAAAAAGGGAAACGAGACTGTCAGAAAATGGGACAAATGGAAAGCCCGAAACTACCAACAGCCCTGCACCAGAAAGGGATTACAAAAAAGGAGAATGAGAGGGCCAATTGGTGGAAGAGACTGATCGACATAGGTCACTCTGCGTCTGGGTGATGATTTCGATAAAAATTGGTCAATAGTCAAGGGGGAAAAAAGGCAGACTCTTTACGGAACAGCGGTCCATGACGTCAAAGCGAGGGGCACTCCCGGTTACCGGTGAGGTCATGGGTTACTGGTGGGTCTACTATCAGCCAGCTGGAAATGGGGGTTTTAATTAGGATGGTTGGGCCGCGTGAGGAGTAGACCACGGGATCTAGCCTCGGCGAATGGAGCGTTCTGGAAACAAACCGCGCCTATCCTGTCCGATGGAATGTTTTCCACTGGCGAGCGGGGCGGTGTGGTGGGAAGGGTCAAGACTGCGCCCCAACAGTGGACAAAGTTTGCTTGAGCCAGCCGCGAAAAAATAGACTGCCACTTAAGTCGACTTGTCTACAAACGGGACATTTCAAGGTTAAAACCGGAAAAAAGAAGAAAAGGGGATGATTTTACATGTGGAAGCGCGCGGGAAAAGTCCCGTTGACCAGGAAAGAGAAACGTTAAGCGGGGAGTCGGAGAGGGGCCTCCGATAGCCGCAAGGGCCGAAACGGTAAGGGGTGGATTGGGGCAGAGGCATCGTGGTATATAGTAAGGAAAATACCCATTGTGGGGGGGCGAGCCACACAAGAAGGGGGAGGGGTCTGTTTGGGGGAGCAAGGAGGAATCATGCCCCCGATACCGGGGCAGCGACGGGGAATTAAAAGAACCGAAACATCGCGAAGGGGGGAAAGGTACGATAGGGACTCGCACATCCACTCCCCTCAGGGCACGAGATTAATGAGTTTGCTCGCTGCGCCCCCCTCTTTAAGGAAAAAGGTGGTTGGACAAAAGAAGAGACGACTCACCTTCAATGCTGCCGGGGGTGACAAAAAAAATTTAAAATGCGCAGCGCGCTTGGGTAATGCACAAAACTCAAGGGAAAGTAGGGTAGTGCTCCCTGCCAAAAGCTCTAGCCCCCTAAACAGCTCTTAATTCTAAAAAACCAAGAAAAGGCAAAAACCCCCTGACAAACAAAAACAAAAATAGGAGGAAGTGAACACCTTATTGAGGATGTGAAAGGAGAAGTTAACCAAAAAGAGTTTTCGACAGGGTCAAATTACGGGGAGTCCTAGAATAGAAAGAAGTACGGCATCGACCGACTAGCCGCTCTCAAAGCCGAGCGAAGCTCACTGGGAGAAAAAACATTGTACTGGGGGGGGGAAAGCAAGAAACGCGCCGTCAGGCCAAGAATCCTGAGGGCTCGAGGAAGACTTGAAGGGGAAAGGAGACCCATCCGCAGAGAGACCAAGCGTGGGAATCGGCGCCCGCCCGCATTCGGGGCCTAAGCAGGGTCCGAGAGTCACAGGAAAGGATAGGACAAAAACACACGCCTCAAGGGACTGGGGTGGGGGAGAGTTCCGACTTCGAGAACAAAACACACAAACAAAAAAATCTGAAAATTAGAAAAAGGAAAAGAGTCAGCGCGGAGACGAATCGTAAAAAAGAGAGAGAACCAAAGAAACGGTGAGGATAGTCCCAGTAGGGAATTTTAGAGGAGCATATTCCGGGGGGACCAAGAGATCCTTAGGTCCTTGCAAGTGTCGTCACAGAGCGTTGGGTTATTGCGTCATCTAGGAGTCCCATACAACTGGTTCCCAACGATTTAAGGGGAGGTGTAGTCATTTCTTACTCAGGTGGAGGTGGGATGAAGGGAAAGGAGGTCTAACAGCCCGGCGAGGCGGACCAGCAAGACAGCCTGGATTCCTAAGCGGATATCGGCCGTCTAAGGGTGGCCAGGGAAAGAGAAATCGCAATCAGATGTTCGCCTACTGAGGGAGGGAGGGAGGGGAAGGTCAATCTGACGTATCGGAAAATCGACGCCGTCTTTTCATGAGAGAGGAATGGTAGTGGATCTGCGGGAAAAGATCTCTTCTTAACTATAGCCTTCTAATGTGTCTAAAAAATTTAGGTTCCTTCGTGAAAGATCTCACTCAGGGGGAAAAAGGCAGAATATGTTTGGGTGGATAGCAGGGTGGTGATAGGGTCAAAAAGGGCTGGGGAAGGTGTTAATCAGAAATTGGTCTCGTAAACAAGATAAAAGCATAATCGAGTAGCAAATCACGGGCCGTCGAAGGGTTCAGAATCCCTAGGGGCAAGTTTTTAAAAGATTTGGGAGGGGGAAGGCTACCCCGGGTACCGTGGGAAAGGCGGTGAATTCGAAACTGCCTTGCGACTCCTAAACAACGGCAACAAAGCGCATCAACTCTGCCCGGCTGTCTCAAAAACCTTGTTGAGGAATTCTAGGTAAAACAACTCGACCAGGGGTGTCCAATCCGCGGCGGCGGTCGTAGAATTCCCTGACAGTTAAAGGGCATTGGCAAGGAAGGATGTTTGTTCAAACCGAAGAGAAATTCCGAAAATAGAACGGAGATGAAAAAGGAATATTATTCAACCATAAGCAGTCGGGGTAGGAGGATAAAGCGGCCAGAAAAAAGGGAAGGAGGAAAAATGCTTAACCAACTGACGGAGAAAGTAACAGGTACAGGGAAAGCTCTCAAACGACACACCGCAGTGCAGGGAGGCCGGTTCAACGGTTAAGGACCGGGTACTAAAGCTGTCACCGCGACCGGCTGAGGAGAGGGCTTATCAAGTCTACGCTTTAGCACGGACCCTGGTTCTGAGGAATAGAAGAGCCCTGCCAGCTACAATGACCCCGGGACCAGTTCAAGGCGAGAGGCCCTGACTGGAGAATAACCCAAAAAGCTGAGAAGGGAGGTTCGCCGATCCAGCCAAAATACGGGCTTTCCGCCACCTAAACTAGGGGAAAAAAAGACTTTCGGGGAAGCAAAGAGTCTCAAATGGTAAACCGAGGCGGAGAGGAGATGGTTCCCTGCTACCGGGCCAGGCCCTGGTCCGGAAGAAGTAAGAAGGAAGCCCTCCTGCTGCCATATCAGACAACAGAAAAGAACTGAAAAAACGGGATAACTAAGTGGTATGGTCCAATACAAGACGATCGCTCATCCGTAGGGGGCGAGTCATTTGCTGGTCCAGTGTTGCAGATTGCGGAAAGGTAAAGGGGGGGGAAAAGACATGGGTCGCTGAAAAATTGTCCGAAAAAGAAACCCACCTGAAAGTCAATAAGATCTCCCGATCGGAGTAAATTAGGAAGAGGGGCAAACTAACCTTACAGTCACCAGTCTCCATGTATGCAAGTCAATTCTCAGAGAACTAAGTGGTGGAGAAGGCGGAACTCCAGGGTGCACGCGTCGGGGGGAAGACAACGATCCGGAAAAAAAGACTCCTTGGCAAGGGAAAAGGAAAGAATTTGAAAGTCTACAAACGCGATGGGGGAGAAACCTGAAGGTCCGCCGCTACCTGGAGATAACGCTTCCGGAGGGAAACAAAGTAGGGGGTCCGAACAGGAATGGGAGTTCTCGCGAAGAAATGAACAGAGTAAAAGGCAAGCACAAAAAAAGAGGGCCAAGCTGTTAAAACCGAGGAAATTGGGAAAGCGGATATCAGCAAAAAATGAGATGGTTAGGGGAAGGCTCTCTGGCCAAAAACGAACTGGACTGTCACCGAACCAGGATCTCTTACTAGCCGGCTAAGGGGACGTAGAAATCTCGTCTAAGCTCTGTGGCCCTGCTGAAAGAAGATTCTTTTGACAATGGGGAATGAGGTTGTCCCTCCTAACTCCTTCCAACTGTGTCCCTTCTAACTACACGGGTGGCTTCCGTTTTAAAATTCTCAAAGGGGAAAAAAACCATCCTGACAGTTGAAGGATGAAAGGACTTCCCCAAATGAAGGAGTCAAAGAAGAATAGTTCCATTGACTCACTCCCTTGAATAAAAGGGGAAGTGGGGTCGGACGCGCCGAGGAAAATACTGCCCGTAGTGGTGCGATGAGAGAACCGAAAAGCCCTGTTGGGAATAGGCGGCGGTTAGATCCATTCCTCGAACGGAAGTAGAGAGAGTCGGGCTTTTACGAATTTAGAACTCTTGAACCACGCCGGTCCCAAATCACCGAATTCGTGGAAGCTTTTAAGGGGTTTTCTATGAACGCTACCTCAATGTGCCTCCGGGGGGCCGAAAGGTTGATCGGATCGAGATTCCCACTTGCTTTTTCCTAGCTGTTTTCCTTTGGGGCTTTGTGCCATGCGGGCCGGTGGTCGACCCGTCCTCAGGGTCGTAGGAGACAATTGAAGAAAGACTTTTCAATCGTTGTGAGACGGCCCGCTCCCCTCCTACGAAGGGGGGGACCTAGAATACCCTGGCTTTGAAGGTTCCCGGCTCGCTGGAACGGATTCCACAACTACCTAAGAAAATGAGTGTCTCCTTTCCTGGCCGCCGAAGGGGTCTGTCCGCAGGTCAGCAGTGACATCTACCAAATCCAGAAATAACTTCACTAGAGGGTCTGCCGGAAGAAAGCAGGTAAAGGGGGTGCCATAAAGCCGTGCCCGGAGTTTTAGGAGAGCGTCACTCGAAGAGGAACAGGTTCACCTGGCAATCGAATATGAACCTCAAAACACCACGGGGGGGAGGTGGTACACGAGCTGATTGTCCCCAGCCGTCCGCCGGACACCCTACAATTAGAGAATCCGAAACCAAGAAGTTAATTCGTCGAACACCTGGCAGGGTAGTATATGCATACTAAAGACCCCAGAGGAGGGACCATGACGACGTTCTCGAGAAGGCTTCGAACGCTGCCAGAAAAAGAACTGAGGGTTCAAATTCATTATTCAAGAAGTGTTCGTAGTTTTAGGTGGAGGCTTAACAGAGCAAGCGGAACCTGAAAGGAGGTTCACATGTTGTCACCATGAGGAGTGCAGCGGCCGGCGCACAAAAGCTTGACACTTCATAAGAAAAAAAGTTCATCTGACGGTCTCAAGACTCCGAGGGCAAGTACCGCGAGCGCCGAACGAGCCTTAAATGTTGTAAGATTCCGCTACGATGGGAAAACTTTGGGCCACTTGGGGGGGGTCGCCAGGTACTTGAGGTCGTCGCCAGGAGAGTCTTAAACGGGGTGTCTAGCTTGCGGTGTAACTTTGTCGGAAGTCCATGCAAACTAACTTTGAGCGACAGGGATGAGAAACTTGTCTATCACACCCTTAGAGTGGTCCCACCTGGTGATCTCGAAACCAAGAGCGGGAGTCGTGTCTAACGGTCTAGCAATCCATGCCCGAAAGAGGTCTGAACACTAGTCAGGAAGGGGGCCTAAAAACTGGGGCGGCCGATCGAGCAAGGGGGGGGAACTGCGAACACTAAGAGTCGGGGTAAGGGGCGCGGCACGAACGCCGGTTCGGGGGGACCGCCGGAAGACAGGGGGGTCTGGAATCTTATAAATCCTAGGCCAACAGGCCTTGCGACCAGCCGCTGTAGGGGGGGAAGGAAGCCACTCTACTAAGCGGACCACTGAAGGCTCCTTAAACCAAAGACAGAGACCGAGAATTTGACGGACAAGGCGTCCAGAAACTGTCCCGGTATAGGAAACACTGCCTATCTCAAACAGATCAGTGAGGGGAATGAAAAAAAGGGGAATTTCTGCGGTTTCGGCTTGGCAGCTGGGACAGAGGGAGGAATTTCGCTGTCTCGAGAAAAGAACTGGGGTGAGGAAATGTATGGTAAATCAGGAAAAAACCCCAGGGGGATCCATTGAGGAAAAGGCAAAAAAGGCTTCATGTTGCGCAACTCTAATGTCTATACACGGTAACAGAAAGATTGAAGAAGGGACTGGGACCACTTAGTCTTAGGAATCGGCCGTAGGGGGGGGATGAAGTGAAATCCTTCATCTATTAGATCGACAAATTCAAAGAAAGTAGTCAACTACAAAAGAAAGGGACTGTACCTGGGCTGATGGGGGGAGGATGAAGGACAAATTTTTCGGCCGGGACTAGCATCCTGAGATCTCTAAGGGTGAGGAAGGTGGAGTGTACGCGGAAGGTTTCAAGCCCGATG
>Ga0179591_1172572_pt1 | contig 13363 bp, 11 predicted proteins | sample CZOMad2_1_08_16f_FD_182891 | JGI IMG/M metagenome (GOLD analysis project Ga0179591, IMG submission 182891) | Vadose zone soil fungal communities from Angelo Coast Range Reserve, California, USA - CZOMad2_1_08_16fungal (PacBio error correction) | ecosystem: Environmental > Terrestrial > Soil >...
AAAAAGGGGTCATGGGCCCCCAACAACTATTTGAGATGAAAAAAAAAGAAGAAAAATCTTGCTAACAAGGGGGGAAAAAGGTCAGCCGTTTGGGGGTTTCGCGATCAGGCAGAGGGGGCAGGGGAAAAAGAAGCTCCGAAATAAGACGTTGTCGGGAGGGAGGGGGAGGGGGGGGTTAGGATACTAAACTACGTCGAGCGACAGAACCCGTTTTTGACCCAAAGGGGAAAAGGCGCCTAAAGGGACCCTCATACTTGCGGAAACGGGGCATCGGGCCCGCCGGCGGAACGCTTCAAAAACCATCGAAGAACAGGGAAGAGGGGCCCTTCTTAACTCACGCTTAACATCAATGAGGGAATCCATATGGGGCAGCGGGTGGGGAGCCTAATCCCTAGCAAGGGAGTTTGACGAAAATTTGCGAGAGAGCGGTGATCGATACGGGATGATGATCCTAGTTCATGTTACCAATGGGCTGAAAAAGCTATTCGTCGAGGAGGGAAGTATGAAAAAAAAGGAGGAGTGAGGAAAGGATCGCGTTAAATACCAGGAAATGAACTGAATTGGCCACAAAGGAGGGAAAAGGAAAAAACACGGAGGGTCCAGAGGAGAAGACCGGAGGAATCTTGTGCGAATTCTGAGCTGGGGGGGGGGAATCTCTTAAATCTCAAGAGGGAAAACTGCAATCGGGGTAGGTTTGAAAGGCCGCTCCAAAGTGAAACTCAGGGGCCAATGGGGTCTCCTGTTTGGAAAAGAAGTTAGTTCCAGCTAAAAAAGTGCCCAAACACCGGAGAACTTGATTGGGTCCTAATAATTTGCCAAAACAAACTAGAATAAAGAAAAAACAAAGAGGATCCCATGGGCCTGGGGGGCCAGTCACCCCCCCAGAAACCAAACCCAAAAGAATAGAAAATACAACCAGAAGAGAATATGGAGGGATAATCCGTGGTCGCGAAGAACGCAGGGTTCACAAGGGGGGGGGCGCGAAAGTGTGATTGCGCTCCCACGGCCATCAAAGAAGGAGGAACTGCGAACACCGGGGCAAAAATGGTGATCTTTGCGAAGCACACGCGCATTATCCAGGTTTACGTGTAACTTGGAGGGAAAAAAGGAAGGTGGCCCCGTTAGAAGGTTACATCAATCGAGAACGGCAGACGGGGGCAGGGCGCCGCGTCAGAGATACGCTTTGAGGAGGACACACATCTGCCAGAGAACAACCGGAAAGGTCATCCAACTTTGGGAAAAAACGGCAAGGTTGGCTTCCTACTGAAAAAGATAAGGCGAGTCTTAGGGACAAAGGGGGATCATATTGGAAGACATACCTGCGAGAGAGGAAAGCCGCGGGTAAACCAAGGTGGCTCAAAAGGAGAATCCGCTTGCTATTGCCTAATTAAGACTACTCTCCCTCCCTATGTAAGGGAGAGGAAAGAGAGTTAGAAAAAAGAAAGAGGCGGACCCAACTTATGATCTCTTCCCGAAGATCGATTTCGCGATTTCCAACGACCGCTGTCGGCTGGATAGTCGGGGTATTTGAACGCGAAATTCAGACTTAATCCTTCGCAACCAAAAGAGGGGGAAAAGCTGATGGGATGGTTTTTTTTGGGGGGAAAATTGGAGGCAAACGGGAAGAGGTGGAGTCGGACCGGCCGATGGGGTTTGGACGTCTCAAGCGGGCATTAACGAAAGGGAAAAAGACTAGAGGGGCCGAATACGATGAACCCACGAGGAGGATGTAGCCCCGGGATAAAGATCCAATACTGAAAAAATAATTCCGCACTTGGTCGAACTGGAAAAAAATACTAAAAGAGGATAACAAAAAGCCGGGGGAAGGGGCAGCGTGTCGAAGGGAAGAGATCACGAAAAATTCCCGGGCGCAAAAAACCAGTGTGATCTCCAGAGGTTTATCCAAGAAGCGAGGCATCAACGGAAAAATGTCAAGATGGAGGGACGGGAAGAAGTCGTGAAGCTAATAGGGGGGGGGGGGGAGCGTATTAGAAAGAAGCATGATGGCAAACTGGCAATCAAAGCAGTTAAGCCACACTATAACTATAACACTCACCGGCGAGGCAGTGAGAGGATTGAGAGCTCTACAGATCGGAGGAGGGTCTTGACGTAAACTCTCTACCTCTATCAAAAGCCGCAACTATTGGAGAGAGATGAGCAAACAAAAAAAAGGTTGTAAAGATTCAAGGCAAGGGACGCCCGCGAAACTGACTTCACCGAAGAAAAGGGGAAGTTCTGAAAAACATCGAGTTGTTTGGGAAGAGCACGGGAGGTGGGGCGGCAATCTGAGGTGAAAAGAGAGCGTGATGATGAAGATAGGGAACTCCGTAATCGAGTGCTCAAATAACTCAAAAAATCTATTAGGTCCTCAATAGTGTCGGTAAAGACCTAGCCCAGAACAAAATCGGCATATATAAATGTTCCAACATTCACCTCCTCATAGTGTTGGCTCTTCTCACACTCGTGGGAAAGAAGGTCTTTCTCCTCCACTGGGCCAAAAAAAGATTCGAAACGAGGAAGGGCCAGGACTTCTGGCTGTCGAACAATTAGAAGGGTACTCGTTCGCAAAAGGGGGGTGCAAAGAAGTTACCCATAAAAAGAACTTTGCTAACTCAAATAGCGGAGGAAAACCAGAAACAAAGACGCAGAAAAATCCACTTTGTTAATTCAACTACTAGCAACAGAAACGCGCAAAAAAAGGATGCAAACTGTGGGGTCACGAAGCCTAATCGAAAACCGCGTTTAAGGGGTTCCAATACCAGGGGCACGCTCAACGTGGGGGTTCTCAAATAAGTTAAAGGTCTTAGGGGATAAAATTACCGCATGTACGGGAAAGCACCCCCGAAAGTGGATCCGGGGGCGTACAAAGGAGGGTGAGAATTAACCGCTACCATCCAGGGGAGAGTTGGACCTCGACAATTTCTGAGTGAAGAAGTACAACAAAGGGGACCTGATTCGCAAAATATTAAACCAGACAAACAGCTCAGATGGCGCAGGGAAAAGGTGCTCTTGGTGTCACTTGAAGCCCACGAAGAGTGCCCTGACCTGCTGAACATAACGAGGGAGGGGAAACAGACGTGGAAAAGGTGTCGCGGCCATGTTAGCACAGGGAAGTGGGTTAGGGAAGAGAGAGTTCCGCGGCCGACGGGGAGGAAAGGCAAGACTTCGTCGATCGCAATGCGCAGAGGAAGGGGGTGTGGGGATAGAAAAAGGGTATCAAGACCCCGCCGGTATCTCGATCCTAAAAAAATGAAACGCTGAGGGCATCGGAACTCACAAAGGCGCGGGAGGAAACCAGTCAAGGGAATGATTAAAAACCTCGGGCTTCCCCGGACTCTCTTGCGAAGGCGGCTTGCCCTAACTGCACAAGCAAAAGACCACGCCTTCAGGGCACAGTGTGCTAGCACCAACGAAGGGGCCCACAAAGATCAAGCACCAGAGGGAGGAAATAGAGAGAGGACGAGTGCAATTCATAGCGTGGTGTTCAACAGTAGACCTGGTCGGCGGGAAGGGTTGTCTGTGGGGTATTAATTTAAAGTCAATCCGGTAAGAGTTTTCTGACTTTAAAAGCCTTCTGGTCACCGACAAATCTCCTTGTGGGAACTTGACCTCAAGGAGGGGGTGTGTATTAGGAAGGAAGAGGTCGGCGAAGGCACCTGATTTATACCCACAAATCTCACACATCAACACATGCGAATGCGCCTCGCGAGGAGGGGGAGGTATGAAAGAAGGAGTGCCTAGGAAAATGGCGGCCGAAACAGAAAGGGCGCAAATGGCCGAACTCGTTAAAATATTTAGGACATCGGTGTGGCTTTCAAGCGTTGAATCCCCGGGTAGGAAAAGGGAGGAGGATGTCAAAAAAAACAAAAAAGGGCAAACTCTGTGCTCCAGTAGTATAGGTTACCTGATGAGATAGGAAAGCAGGCATGGGTGTAGTACCGTCAAAGAGGGAAAGTTAAGGGTAAAAATCCATCGGCTGGGGTTGTAGCAGGTATCAAAACCATGGAAAGATCTGTACGCAGCACAAAATTGCTGGGGGGCGACGTGCGGGAATGTGAAGACGAGACCGTGGGAGATTCGAAAAAAGACATTGAGAGGGGGCCTGGGAACGGAAACGCGGAAGCTTCAGGCGAAGGCGTAGCTATGTGGGTTGTGAAAAGCTGTCGGGGTATATGTGGAGTCCCACGCTTCAGATGGCAGGACGGAGGGTTATGATTCCTAACTACCTGGCTTTGTCAGGTGCGGGAAAGGGCGATTGTGGGAAATCTTTGGGCACCTCAGCGGGAGAGTCCTATTCGAATGTGGGAATGGAAGAAAAAACGAATCTTGGAACTACGGGTTAGCTTTGATACGGCAAACAGATTACATCCAACAAAAGGGCGAGAAGCGGGGAGAATCACTCTGGAGGGGATGGTCCTGGTTGACAGAGGGAGGAGAATATTTCAGGTAGTCCCGCTTAGATCAAACAGCTTTTGGACGGTGCAGGCAAAGAGATCAAGTGCACTTTGCTATTCATAATACACGCGATAGTGGCATCAGATTGAAGCACGACCCGGGCGAGCCTAAACTCGGGGCGGGGGGACAAAACCAAGGAGGAAGAGGTGAAGTCAAAGTGGGCGCGGGAGTCGAACGGATCGTAAATCACTTGGTCAGGTTTGGGTTTATTTAAAAGATTGGTGAAGGAATCGGCGAATCTAAACACGATAGCCGGGTCAGACACCACAGTATCTAGGGGGGATTGGGGGGGCATGAGTCTTAGCTCCCTTAATATCTAGGTAACGTGAGCCCGTCACTGATTTGCGCGCCTTTGTCTTACTCAGAAGACTAGAGGATCAACTGGTTTCGCGTCTCCTTATTCCGGGTGGACTGTTGGGGCCGGAAGTGGGGGGGGTGAGGCTTATTGTACGGGGGGGTTTGATTAGGGTTGCCGAGGAATAGGGATTAAGTCGGGTTAGGCCTCGCGTATTATCTAATTCCTAGGACCCAGCCGAAATAGTCTAAATGCGTTAGTACGCTTAGCCTGGAAGGGTCTTGTCAGGGCCTCCTGGCTGGGGGGCAAGTCTCAGTGGACTATGGCTAAACTGATGAATCACGTGGGGTGCGAAATCCGGGGCGTGATCTCGAGCGAGTGCTACCACGTGCCTTGCCACCTTTTTTGAGGAGCTTTGACGGTATCTCCAAAAAACCCCCTTGCTGGAGCTTCGGCGTCTGTGTCCTAGGGCTTTCGTGGGACGCACCCGGTGTGTCTCGCAGAAGCATTCTTGCGTTCCCCGAGTAGGAGGCCAAGGCGCGGGCCGTTGTGACCTTTGTCTTCATTATGGGAAGATCTAAACCAGCTTCCTGTAATCCAATGGGAAAGAATCTCCTGGGGGGCAATACCCTTTAAACGCAGAGAGGGTTAAGGGGGAGTAGCAGCGGGAGGGGTGAGAGAGGGATAGAACACATCATAGGTGGGGAGGAAACGAGGGAAAAGGGGAGGGGGGGTGATGGGGGGTGGGAAGAAGGGAAGTAAGGAAAGGGAATGGGAAAGAAAGCTCCTCAAACAGCTCTGCCTGCTCTTTGCTAAGGTCATAAGACGGGCGAAGATCTGTTGTATCCTTATGGGCAAAATTCGTCCTACATAGTCTGTGGTCTTGTCGCTCCCTGGCTAGAGTCTTATTTCCTCGTCTCGTTCGCGTTTCCTGGGCCGGTCTACGGGTTCCCTGGGTATCTTTTAACAATGCGAAAACCGGTCTATAATTTGAGATCCCGCAATGGGACCCGGTGGAGGAGCAGGGGGGGGCTGGTGGATTGCATTAGTAATCGATAAGGGTGAGAAAGTCACGTCTCAGATACATCTTACCGGCTAGAAGAATACTGTGGAGGGGGCTTCACGTACTCTCATGAAGACATAGGGGAGACTTGACATTGGTGGATCGTCATCTCAGGGGGACGGGAAATATGAGCCCTAGTACGGACATCGAGAGTATCTGCGCTGGTGCAGTAATAAGTACCTGCTTGGGTAAAGTTGGGATTCAGAAAAACGCGGGGGTTGATAGGGGGTGTGGGTAACGCATCAAATAGAAAGGAGATCGCTGAGGAGGGGACCTGGGCGATGAGTTCACACCGTAAAGGGTCGTCAATGGGTAGTGGTAGATTAGCTTTCAACTACAATAACGGGAACCGGCCTATGCCAGGGGTGGCGGAAACCGGGGACAAGGTTTTGAACAGTTTCGACAGTCCTGAGAAGGAATCTGTGAAGACGTTAAAGAGACCTACCGAGAACAAAGGGGTGTGGACGTGCAAGTTTTAGTACGTGTTCTAGAAAAACCAATGGGATCTTTGGGACACTCCAGGATACACCGGGGAAATGTGTGTGAGTGGCTAAATTCGGGTCGGACTAAACACCAATGAATAACGCGACGTAGTCGTCTGGGGGCAATTAGAAGGACGAAACTATCGAAGGTTTTACTGAGGAAGCGGACATAAGAAGTCTGCGCATTAAGAAAGGTGGTCCACGGGTACAAGAAACCTAAACCTTGCCGGTTGGGAAGTTTACAGATTGGAAGGGCATAGAGGAAGGAAAAACTCCCAGATTCGGCCAAAGAGCCTTCGTCAGTTAAGAGGCACTCTCCAAAGTGTGGCTCCGAAGAACGGGGGGTCCAACCCCTCCCGGAGGCTTGGGAAATCAGCGACTCCTGGAAGACAAATGACCAATCGAAGAACGGGAGTTGAGAAGGGTAAACATGTCACTCTAAAATCATAAAATCTAAAATAGAAAACGAAAAAGCTCAGAAACCCGGAGAGTTCGGAAACAGAACTTGTATGGACGGGCTTCTCGTAAAAAAAAGGGAAAGCCAAATTACGGGGTGACAAGAGGTCAAGTTATTGTCGAAGGACGGGAAAGGCGAGCAGGAAAAAACCTATCTAAACACGTTGATTCTATTGGACTGTGCAAGCTGTGAGGCTGGTGAAAGGATTCAGTGCGAGACGGGGTTTAATGAAGGTAGTACAGCGAGATTTCAATGGTTGGTCAAACGTTGAAGACAGAATTATTTAGACCTGCATAAAGGAACTAAGGGGCGAAAATCGTTGTCGAAGATTTTGGGAAGCACTAAGAATTATAGTAAGGTATGGAAACCAACCGGCAGTACAGCAAATGGAGTAAAAAAGTGACGTCCGATCAAATGAGGGGTGGGAAAGACACAGATAGACACAAAAAACGGAAAAGAAAGGAGGGTATCAGTAACCCAAACCGCGAATGGGAGGGCTTAACCATTCGAAAATAAAGGTGAACGACACAAAAGGGGGTGGGGTATAGTATCAGGATGAGGTTACCCCTCAAATAAGGCAGGAAAGCAAGGAACGTAATTCGGAGGAGTGTAGCGGTAATAAACTCCGGAGAGCTCGGGAAACCCGGTTTTAAACCATTCAAAGACATTTCGCGAGGATGTCACCACACAGGGGGGATCCCGATTATGCGGTGCAAGCTACGCTAAAATGCACACGGAAAACGAAGGTGAAGAGCTGGGGAACCAGGGGCGTAGAAGGTTAACCCGTCCGCGTAACGAAATGAGAGATGAAACGAAAATGACATCTTGGTTAAACTGGGTTTGGGACAGCCGAGAAATAGCATCTTAGCACGTTACGTTTAAAGAAGGGTGTGAGAGGAGCGAAAAGGGGGGAAGGTCATGAGTGAATCAACTAGGGGGAAACACATTGCTCACAAAGAGGGGCGTGAGGAGGGAAGAGTGTCCTGATTAAGTAGTAAAGGGTAGCGATACGTGGAAAATCATTCATGATTCCGTAGTCATTGGGCCGACCAAGGATTGAAGACACCCGGAGAGATTCCCTGCTGTAAGACCTTGGAGAGGGGGATAATCGGAGTTTTGGAACAAGATCTTCCATCAAAAAGGCGAACTTCAAACCGAAGGGGGGGGAAAGGGGACGCTCTCTGCAAGTGGAAAATTCAAATAAGTTGGTTAGCCCCGGATTTAGTAAATCGAAGAAAAGGGAAAACGTCGAGCGCTATGTCGAAAGGTGAAAAAACGCTACTACGGAAAGTGATCCTGCCTTGTGAAAGTCCCGAACCGTAATCTAGAAATAAAACAACCAGTGACGATATTGATTTGAAAAAGCCTCCTTGGGCGAGAAAGACGACGGTAAAACACTTGTGGGAAAGCAGATTTTTTGGAAGCTCGAAAACGGAGGAAGTACGGGAGGCCGGCTGAGGAAAAAAAAAAGTGCCCACCAAAAACAAATCAAACCAACCGTCTTTTTTTGTGGGAGTTCTTAAATGTATTACGCCGCACCACCTCGGCAAAAAGGAATCCGTGTCGGAAATGGAGTGAAGTAAGAAGGGAGCCACTTTTACTCAATCGAGAAACGCCGAGAGCAGGGTACGAGATCCTCTTTGGATGCAGGTAAAAACCCCTAAAAATCCAAAGATACTGTAGATTCAACAACCTTAACGCAGCACAACTTTTTAAAATGGCAGGGGCGTATCCTGAACTGTCTAGCCTCATAGTTCTGGGAGCTAGTCATCAGCGTGTAAGCCATAGACTACGAGGCGACACGGAACGAGGTCAAATAAAAGGTGGATTCGGGGAGGGCAAATGCATCGTTTCCGATTAATCTGTAGGTAAAACTACTCTCCCTAAAAGATGTTTAGTGGGGGGGTCGCGTAACATCGAGTACAAAAAAAAGGTCGCAACTCGCGGAGCACACGGTAAGATTCCCTCGGGAAACGATTCGTCAACGCCGCCGCTGGAGGTTCATGGGATATGCGGTGGCAGGAAGCCGCAAATAATCAACCTGCTTCGTCGTAGTAGGAGGGATGTGGGTGTGTTTCCAAGTCTGACGCGGGCTAGTCGCTCAAGGTGCCGGAGGGTTTCGGTCACGTCAGAATTCAACAAAGGGACCTAGTGAGAAAGGAGGGGGGCAAAAAACGAGTGAGACCGGGAGAAAATCGGAAGCCGAAGCCGCTTGTGGCAGGGGGCGAAGCAAAGAGCAACACAAAAAAAAACGTTTGCAGAAGCTGGGTAGCACGACGGGAAAATGTCCAAAACACAAATTTATCTCCTCAGTGATCAAGCCTCAAGAAAAAGAGGCACCTATGCTAGGACGGGGTAAGTTAAGGCAAGCGGTGTTGGATCGGGAAGCCCTGCTATAGACCGTTCATCAAATGCACGAAGCAGACAGAGCAACAAAGCTCACAGAGGCAAATTTGGGGGCGCTTCGATGACGAGGAGAGAATATCGGGCATGTCAGATCGCTACCCAGGGATCAGCAATGCTGTCGATCCTACGGAAGGTCACCCAATGACCACGGATTTCACGAAGCCGGCAAACGAAGAACAGAGCATCCAAATTGAACTTCATTCACCGAGGGAATACTGGGTCCGGCGTCAAAACCGAAGAGTTTCATTTTCGGAAGCCAAGGGCAAAAGTGGCGGGCAAGCGAGTGCCACAGCGTGATGATAATAAGCAACGGGGCAAAACGCCGAGCTACTTAAAAAAAGACTGAACGATCGGGGTCGGACCTCAGGGGTGGACCGAAACCTCGAAAGAAATCGGACTAAAGAGGTCAAAATTCCCCTCACACAGGATAGGGCGGCCAAGAGATAGCCGGTCTTGGAGACCCACTTGGGCATATCAAAAAAATATCGACTCGGTCGTAGGAAGCGGCGGGTCAAAAGCGAAAAATTATCTCGTAAGAAAGCAAAAGAGTTTAACCAAGAAACTGGCCGAACTTCAAAGACTCATGCGAGGGAAACCATATCCCGTCGGCGAAAAGAGAAATGTGGAGAGGAAACAACAAAACACACCCGGGGGGAAAGAATAATAACTAAGAACCGGAATCCAAAGCCGGAGACACTACGGACGTAGTACCGGTCAAAAATCTACTCTTGTAAGTCCCTACCAAAGTCCAAGGATCACACGTGAGGTGGGTCGCAAATCTTAAAGATATTCTTCGATCAAACCTTTCACGCAGGGGTCTCACCCCAGATTGTGGTCACCGGTCGTAACAGCTATTAGGTGGCGGGAAAGGGCGCAAGAAGCCTATGGGATAGTTAACAATGACATGTGTCCTCTTGAAAAAGGAAAAAAACTTGGGGTCAGTATCATCATCTAAGAGCACGCAGCGACGGGGATGGGGCGCCAGGGCCCGGTCCATAGTTGTTGGTGTGCAAATTTACCGCCGCCTGCCTCAGGCTCAAAGGAAGGGGAGGAAGAGAAAGAGGGAGAAATCGGGTCCACGATTCGGCAAATGATGCACTTGATGTGAGGCCGCTCGTGTGACGAGAACTACGCTTGAAAAACAAGCAAAAAATTTTGTAGTAAAAACAAAATTGCTCAGATTCTGAGAATGGGGGGTGGGAGAAAAAAGTGCGATACAGTACGCCGATTAGAGCGATCATAAAAAATTCCCGCTGAGTCCTCTGGAGCAAAAAGCGAGCGCCAAACCATAAGGCATGTTAAGGAAAAAAGGAGGCAACTCTGGCTTTCGACCAAGCTTGACCAAGCATTAAAACCAAAAATAAAAACCCGCGAGAAAGGAGTTGTGGTGATTAAACCACTGCGAATGGCTCCGCAGTACTATCTCTAAAACAGACAAATGAGTATTAGGAAAAGGGACTCGGACACATTCGCCGTGGTTAGCGAAAAAAAGTAGGACCTTTACGGCGGGGTCAATGTGTCTGGAAGCGTGAGGGGAAAAGCAGGCCGGGGTACTACGTTAATACGCCGCGGTCACTACACGCGCCGGGGTAGGGCAGATATGAGAGGGGACTTTGGGTTCGTAGGATCGCGCAAAAAGCTGGAAAAAAGTATCGGGAGCCCTTTCATGAAACATACGCCAGCATATGCGAGGGGGCGAATCGACGAATTCTTGCGGTAGTGGAAGCGTAGTGCAGAAGGAGAACCTCTAGCGGCGCTAAATGGGAATACAGTGGCGAACTCTTGGGAAGCGGGGACATATGGGTTGATGCAGCAGGAAGGGTGAAAAAACCGTAGAAGGCGGGGCCCGAAGTTTCCAAAAACTGGAACGGGGGGCCCGACTCATCTGAGCGGACGGTTAAGGAGGTCGAGGTTCTGGGCGATGCAAAGTGTTGTACGTTCAGAACCTTACAAGAAACTTCGAGGGAAAATAGGCTGTTTTTAGCGGTATCACGAAACCTGGATATCTTGGTACTCAAGCCCAAACTGTAGGGGTGTAGGACTGCTGATTTGAGAAAGGTTAAGATATGAGAAACATCAGGGGCGTGAATTAGTATTAAAAGAGAGACGAGGAGTGAGGAAGTACGTAGCGCTGGGATTCGTTTTAAATTAAGGTGACGGACAAAGCAACCCGCGGCTAGTGGTCGGAAGAGGGAGTAGGGGGTTTCAGGCCGGAAGTTTGAAAGTTCGCCAGGGGAGCGGGGGACATTCTTTTAAAAAAGGAAGAATACCTCTTCGAATTGGTGAAATTAAAACGGAAGCAAGACTTGGAATACGCGGGTTCGATTGAAAGGGACTGCCCACGTGGCGTAGCGAACGGATGGGGAAAAGTTGCGCAAAGCAAAGGGGGCGGAGTGATTGGGTGGACAACTCGTGAGCGAACTTGCGGGGGCGATGCACTAGTGAAACGGAAATAACTCGCGTTGGACGTTCCGGTCAATAGCTTGCTGAACAACTTGGATATTACATAATAACGAAGAGGGTTAATCCGATTGAAAACGCACGCCCGCATCGAAAGGAAAACGCGGGGGGGACTTCCGGCAAGTCTGACGCGGGGAATCAAAAGTGCGCGGGTGCATTCGGTGAACGTGGAAGAGGGTTATCAAAGGAAAAGAGTGTGGTGAAGTTTAGGGCCTAGGACCGCGGTGGAAGCTGATCGCAGGGCTCATCTAGACCTTCCCGCCGATGAGTTAGAATCGTCTAATCTAGAATTTGTCCTCGCAGTTGGGAGGGGGGGATTCAGAGAGGCGTTAGGGCTTTGATGGCACGTAGAAGATCAGAGCGGATATGTCGAAGCCGATCCCCCAATTATAGTGACTGACACAATACCGGGGGACGAAGCTCGGACAAGTTCATATGTAGGAGACTTCGTGGGTCAAAAAACTGGGGAGAAAGAAAAATTGTTGAACACGGATTGTATCTCTCCGGGGGAGGGAGACCACGAGGAGAAAAGTTATGTTGTGAATATAGGGACTGAAGCCAGAAGAGGGACCGGTTGCGTAATTGGATGATTTCTAAAGGGGGGGCTCGCATCCGGTTCACCTCTGTAGAAGGCATCGAGGGCAGTTGGGGAACTTTTAATGCCGGAGGGAAGCGAACCCATCGTAAATTGTAGCCCTAAGCGAAGAGTTGAAAGGAAAAAACCAAACGATCCAATATCGAAAGTTGCGAAGGCGGGATGGGATGAGAAATAAGAAAAAATAGGCATGAAAGAAAAGCGCGGGGACTACATAGATGCGAGGTGAATAAGGAAGGAAAGTAGAAAAGCAAGGGTTTCATTCTTTTTAAAATCGATTTCGCCGCAACTAGAAGCGAGGAGTGAGGTTGAAATACGCTTAACAAACGATGACAAGTACTTCCCTACGGAGCAACTGGGGGGAGTGAACCGCGAGGAACAGTATGACTTACAATAGGAGCCTCGACGAAGACAAGAGGATCGGGGAGCTCAGTAGAAAAGGAGGGTTGAAAAGTTGGGCTAAAAAAAAAAAATGGCTATGGGGTTTTACGCCGAAACAGAGCGAGCGTAGACGCGAAGTTTGACGTGGGCGATGGGGGAACGTGAAAAACTTGCACCATGGGGGCTTCTGTCTCCCAGGAAGGGGGGGTGGGGTACGACAAAGGGATGAAGGTGTCGCTTAATAAGAGTGGTCACTGGGTTGGAAGAAGGTTCATCCGCAGAGTAAGGACAGAGAATGGAAAACAAGACTTACCCACAAAGGGTTGGAAACGGCAATGATTTCCTCTAAACAAGAAGGTCCAAGCAGTCGTATCGCACTTGTTTGTGATTGGGAATCGTGAAGGGGGTGCTGGAAATAAAAAAAGGTCATTAGTCAGCGTAGTCATTCAGATGTGTGGCAAGTTAGTAGGACTCCGCTAAGAGGTTTGAAAAGTAGCGTAGCGGGAAGAGATTCGGCGGAACAAGGATACAAATTTGCCAACGAGGGCAGCGCAGTGAAAAACCTTAATTGGTGAAGGTGTCAGATTTGAGGGCAGATCGGATTAAAAAAAGAGAAAAAGATGCCCAAAGAGAAAGGTCTTGGACAGCGGACCCGCAACCGTGTGGAGCACCGGGAATCCGTTCAATATCCGGGGGGGAGGAAATCGATAGGCTCCTCTAAGGAGCAGCCCAGAAGAATCGCATTCGTTAAGGGGGGGAACATGGACGC
>Ga0179591_1263263_pt1 | contig 13363 bp, 16 predicted proteins | sample CZOMad2_1_08_16f_FD_182891 | JGI IMG/M metagenome (GOLD analysis project Ga0179591, IMG submission 182891) | Vadose zone soil fungal communities from Angelo Coast Range Reserve, California, USA - CZOMad2_1_08_16fungal (PacBio error correction) | ecosystem: Environmental > Terrestrial > Soil >...
AAGGGGATTTGTGTAGGATTCTGACACAGGTAGGGAAAAAGTGAAAAAATAAATCCACACAAGGGGATGTGCAGTGAAAATATGGGAGGGGTTATGTTTGTGTGCGCGGGGAGGGCAGTGTGCTGAACGACAGGACGGGAGCTGAAAAAAAAAAGAATTTTTCAAAAAATGCCGTGGTGTTGTACGCGAATGGAATAACGGGTCAGGTGGACCTGATGCGATCGAATTCAGGATTGCACAAGGCACAAGGGGAACAAGAACGGGAAAGCCGTCGCAAGTTGACCGAATAGAAAGGAACCGAGGCGTCTGAAGCACCTTCCCGGCACCGTGAGGACCAGGAATGACATGCCGAAGGGGAAGATGGGACGATCGGGGGAAATGAGTCAAGCGGGAGGGGGAAAAAAAGAAATGGGCGGAAAAATTGTAGATGTCAACGCTTGGGGAAGGCATTCGTCAGGGAAAAAACCTGCTGCCGCTTGTAATTAGACATCACGAGTACATACGAAAGGTTGCCAAAGGAAAATTACCGGAAGGACAGTGGGGGGAGTTGCGGAAAAAAGTATTAACACGGGGTCCAAAGTTCCCTTGGGACGCAAGAAGACTTGCGGGTCCACAAAAAGGCCTCCTGAAACGGGAAGTGGGGAAAGAGAAATGGGAATGAAGTTCCAAAAGGTAAGGGGGGGGGGGGGGGCCAATCCAGACGTCGATGTGATGAACTGGGGCGTTAATTTTGGGGGGGGGCCTGATCTCAGGGGTCTCCCGTGTAGCCGAAAGGAAGGGAAGCCGGTTCGCGGTGGGAAAGGAAAAGGGATAAGTGCCGGTGGAAAGGAAACAATCCAAAGAAATGCCATCGGACTACAGAAAGGATGTACTCCCGTGGGGACAGTCAATAAAAAGACTTGGTTTTCGAAATGGAAGGTGTTCTACGGTGGGGATGTAATCGGGAGGGGTGGCTGGGAAACAGAGCGGCGCGGGGGTGCAAAGGGGCAAAACTGCAGCAGCTTTTTTGCGTATGCGGCAAAGGCAGCCACATCAAAGGGGGACTTTTAAAAAATAAACCCTGTAGGACACTCTGCCTGCAATAGGGACAGTGCGCCAGTGAAGTCCGGCTCAGTAGGGGGAACGCAGCGGATCAAATCCGCGGAAGGGAAGGTCGACCGTGCCGTGTGAGGACGGGACTTCCCGGGGTCATGAAAGGCTGTAAATGCATGCGATTGGGGAGACAGTGATTTTTGCACAGATAGGGCAGGGGTAACAGAAGTCCCAGCGAGCAAAGAAGGGAACCACCAACTGGGCAGGATAGCGGGGAGGATAGGTGGAACTGAAAAACTATCGATAACGACGCGCTGCTCAACGGGGGAAAAAAGGATGCCAGTTGTGGACGAATGTGTCCTAAACCTGCGAATCTTGGAGAGTCCTGGAAGTACAAGCGAGTAAGTCTCACCCCAACTGGAGCTATTGTCGGCCCAGTGGGAAAGAGAGGGAAACTTGCAACGGTCGAGCGTTCCTTCAGGGAAAGCCATGCAGAACATCAAGCCAATAGGGTCGAGTTCAAAAGGACGGGGGTAGAACTCTCCCGGGAATGAAAAAAAAAGGGAGGACCAGCTCGTTGGGAGCTACAAGATTAAGTGGAGGCAGGCGCCGTGTGGTGAAGAAGCACAAAGAAGACCCCCAAGCTTGTGTCCAGGACAGAACCAGCCAAAAGGGACGAATGAGAGGGGAAAAACGGACTTGACGAGGTTGCTGGAAAAACCGTGAGGGGTACCCTCGATGACAGACCGGGGGCGTAAGGGAAACCACAAAAGAGAGGTCTTGATGGTTTTGGGTCCATTGGGGAGCCCAGTCGGTGGGGGAAGAGTTGATAGCCCGGAGGAAAGTCAACAACGTTCGGAAAGGGGCTTAGCGATGGGTAAACGTTTCCAAACGAAAACCCGGGGGGGGGGGGGGAGAGACCACGGCAGGGATTGGCAACAACCTAACCGTTGGGTTGGGAGGGGAGGAAAAATAAGAAGCAGGTCTGCAAGGACCGGCCAAAAAAAAAAAAAAAAAAGAAGTGTTGGGGGGTTGTGGGGGGGGTGGGGGGGGTGGGGGCGGCAAAACTTAAAAAGAACTAACAAGAGATGTCCCTGGCAAACAGCGCCGTCGATCAGCAATGTGGGGTAGATTATGTGTAAGTACACGCGAATGTAGCGAAGGGGGGGGGGGGTGGGTGACGGCCTCATTGGGACCGAGGTGCAAAAAAAGGTGGACAAGACAGGCCCTGGCATCGAGATGAGAAAAAAGGCACGTAGGGGTTGGGGGATTAAGGGTCCTACGATGCAAGCGATTGAATCTCAATAAGGGCCGGTCCCCGGGGACATAGAATTTCGTAGGGAAAAAAAGTAGAGACTTTAGCCACGCTTCATCTCTTGGGGGGATCATGGGAGGACAGCTTGCAAGAGGAGGGAAAGAGCAACTGCCAGAGGGGGGGTCCAGTTGCGCACTTGGCACAAGGGGGCATGTTCGCAAAACCGCACTATCCGGTTTTACTTGGGGTGAGGTCTCCTGGACGGGTGAAAGGGGGATGGTCTGGAACAGGTTGTTACAACGATCGGGGGGGAAAAAAAAGTTTTGGCGTGACAGAAAAAGAAGACAGAACTCCACGTGGAAAGGGCTGGGGGAAAGGAAATCTGCCTTGTATGACAACATACGGGAAAAAGAAGCGGGGATTTCGTGGTTTGTTAGATCCGGCAAGAAAAAACAAAAAACGAAGGAGGGGAAGAAAGGAGGAAAAAAAAAAAACCACGACGGCTGACGCTTTTAGAGAGCAGGGGTGGGTAGAAAAAGGCGGATTCTTGGCAGGTCTCCCGCCAGAAGGAAATGATTAGGCGGAGGGGGCCGAAAAACCGCGTTACGATAGGGGTTCACCAGGTTCAGGAAGCCAAACCAAAGAACCCGAATCACCAAGTAAAAGGATAATGGAAAAGAACGGGGGGGGACCAAGCCAATTATTGTTGCAGGGACTAAAACCCCCTTCAAAAAATTGCAGACAAGGCGGTCAGTTCCCTCATTCCTGGGACAGAAATGGTCAGTCCCACCAGTGAGCCAGGAAAAAAGAGGCGAGCCTCTCGGGACTGATGGAATAGAGCCCTTGAAACTTACCCAGAAGGGGGATCACTCGAACGAACTGGGCAATCAGATCTCCCTGCAGAGCACAAAGAACGGGAGGGAATCCTCATGGGAATCGGGGAAATGCAAGTTTCCTTGGGGAAAAAAAGCAACGGGACTTGATTCAAGAACTCAAACAACACGCAAAACATACCATCCGCGGGAAGGAAAAAAATAAACTCGGCCCAAGCACGATGGTGATAGAAATACAAGGCAGGGGGGTACACGCTTCTGCCGTAAAAAGTGTTGGGGAACTCTGCCCGGCACACAAGATTGCCCGGTGCATTTGCAGCAGCTAAGAGACTTGCAGGACAAAACGGTTGTTCGGGAGGGGGGCAACCATTAGGCATGGAAAGAGCAAGAAGACTCATGTTGCCGGGAGCTATCATGGACCGCCACGTTTGGGGAGTCTTGGAATCTCGCGACAAAATACTCAAGCATTGGAAGCTCTAACTAAAACAAGAACAGGGATAGCGTCAGTGCCGGAGACAACAATCCATCGAACATCTGAGCGTGGCAAGAGAGACTGTTGGAACGCAAAAAGGAGTCCAACTAGTGCTACGGTGGCGGGATAACGGGATTGGTATGTGTGGGTGTGAAAAAAAGGTTAAAGGGAGGGGTCTTCAACCTCGCAGGGAGGGGAGAAAAAACGGTAATCGGTTAAGCAATGGCAGCAAGGAAGGAAACTGGGCGGCCAAGTTCAGGCCCAGGGAAAATACTCACTCAAAAGAATAGGAACTACCACGCGGGTTTGGCATGGTCGAACAGGTGCCGCAGCCAAGGAAAAAAAGGCGCGGGCCATACAAGATGACAAAAACTGGCAGTAAGAGCAAAGGGCGGCGGCCAAAGGACGCAGTTAAAGAGTCGGGTGTCCATATCAAAATCAAATAGATGACTCAGGGGCCGAACAGACAATGGGAACACGCGGTTCCATAACAATAAACTGATCGATGTTCCCGTAGCGAGCCAGGAGCGGAGAAAAGACGACCTCCGCAACCTAAAGACGTATCGCTCCCTAGGGGGGGGCGAGTCGAGGGGCTTGCATCCATCTGTGAAACGAAATCTTGGACCGAATAACAGTAGATAAAGTCGATGAAAACGGCCTGAAAAACATCCACCTCGTTGGAATCACCCCGTAAGAAAAAGGCGGGCAACGTGCAAAGCGCTGTTCGACTTGTAAAGATTAGCGGGAAAAAATAACATAAATCATCTACATGACTGAGAAGTAAGTCCGCTGCAAGGAAAAACGACCCGATCATCACAGGATTTTTCTCAATGGGCAAAAGGCACCCCCAATGGGGCAGGGGTCTGGAAGTGGACCCGAATAGAGTGGAAACAGTGCGGGAAGTTGTTGGACCCCCGGGGGACAAAAGCCGATCAGGGCTGACGGAAACTAAAAAGGGGCATCTAACAAGATAAAAAAAGAAAAAAACGAGTGAAAATCATAGAAGGAAATGCCCACAAACTGGAGGGACACAGACTCGATTTCGCTGGGGGGAAGGATGGGAAGTGTGATTGATATCAAAAAAAAAAAAAATGGAAAAACTGTTTTGGTCTGCAATAAAAAAGGGGGCCGCCAGCAATCGGCTACACGGTAAAAGGGGAGACATGGCAAAAATGACTCAGTTGGTAAAATCCACTCGAAGGGTAAATGTAAACCAACACCCGTAACGAGGGAAACTGTAAAAAGTAAAGGGAAGACGCCCGGACTTCCGCATCAAGGGCGAGTGGATAAGGGGAATGAAGTTACGAAGGGACGGGAACCATCCCTTAACAGAGACGTCGCACTGCCCCAAACTTGGTGCATACTTGGGAGGGACGTCCCAGAGACCGCGTAGCAACTTCCAACCGAGATTGGTCTAAAAAGATCGCAGGCTCGACATGCAGTAAGACATGGGAAGCGAAAAGGGGAAGACCTATGGTTCAGGTAACTCCAACGATTATGTCCGGGGAAGGAGGCCCCCTCCGGCCTGATCAGGGGGGAACTTCAGGGGGGGAGAGCGCAAGGATACTCGTGTAGAAAAAAAGTAGAAGCGTGGCTTATTGGAAAAACCCAAGTGCTGATCGCTACTGAAAGGTTGGTGAATTACAAGACGGGACCTTCCGAAAAAAGGGGAAGGGGTCAGGAAACTTTAAGAAACGGTTTGCCGATAAAATGGGAGAGGGGAAAAAGAAGCGGTTGGGGGGAAAAAAACTAACACTAAAACGGCCTGACCTTCATCACATAGCAGAAAACACAACCATAACAACCCTTCACCAGCCAGAAAATCTAAAAATCACAGCCGGTGGAAGGTCCATGGGGGAAAAGGGGACCGCCCAGCGGAACTCACGAAAAAATCTTTCAAAAAGAAAGGTAAGTAACAGATAAGGATTTGGTACATAGTTCACATCTTTCCTTTCCCACGGTCCACAAACAAGGACAACCTAACAAGGGGAGGGGTGGAACCAGTCGAGGAGGGGGAAGGAGGGGGTGTGGTTTTTGCTGCCAGTGCGGTGTTTGCCACGGCATGTTCTGCTAACAACGGAAGCAGGTTCAAACCAGTTCGAGGGGGGGAGGAGATGCAAGAGAAACCGGGAAGGGAAGGGATTGCTGGATGGGAAAGACCAGTAGTCTCAACAGCGCACTAAGCCTGATCGGGGTGCCCAAATAGAAACCAGTCAAGGAAGGAGTATGAAAGATTCACTCAAGGAAGGGAGGGCTCCACCGAGGCGGGACAGCGGAAGGGCGAGAGGAAAAGGGGGAGTCCAGCGTACTCCAAGCTGGGAGACACCTTTGGAGTAACTAGTCCTGTCATTCTTGATATCCCGCGCCTCGGAGACAATCAGGAAAACTCGACTGTGGCCGCAGGAGATTACAGGTTAAGGCAACAGTTGGCGTGCGACCGTGGAACACTGGAAGGAGGTGAAACGGTAATTGTCAGAAAAATCTTTTTAGACCAAAAGAACACGGATTCGGATGGGAGCTTCTGGATAGGGAAATCGTACGTAGGTGGGGGTGGCCATCGGGAACCCGGAGTGAGAAACACAAGGGGAGTAGGGGGGGGGAAGGAGGACTCGGCTACCGGGTGGGGGGCCGAACATAAAGGTTACAAAGTGAATGGGCAGTTGCCAAGTCCACAGATGCCCCCGGGGGGGGGGGAAAAAGAAGCCAGGGGTGACAAGGAAAAGTGTGGACAACAGAAAGCTCAGGCATGGTGGAATAGAGGAATGTTTGCTCTGGGGTGTCGGACTGAACGCGGGCACGATCGGCTACTGGGCCAAAAAAATGGGCAGGGGTTGCAAAATACGCGAAAACCGTTCAGACAACAAGGGGGGGCACTTTGGTGAAATAGAAGAGCCAAAGAAGACTCGTGATGATACTTTACCAGTGGGGAGTGAGTTTAAATAGGCAAGGATGCTTAGCAAAAAACGAAGTTATCGAACAGAGGCGTGGGAAGGACGATTGAGGAAGGGGGAGACCGAGGATGGGCAAAGGCAACATGTCAGTGAATAAACTGGGATGGGAGGGCCCAGATGGGGAAGACAATTTAACAAAGAGAAAAAAAAGTACACCAACGTGCGATAAGCGAGCATTCGCAGGTTGCGGAAGAACGAAAAGCGATACGGCGCATCCAGGAAACCGTCGAGAAAAAATGTGTGAAAGCGAAGAGGTTAGTGACGGCCATGGAAGATCGTTGATCAGGGCTGGGGGCTCAGCAGAGGAATTGACCAAGGGAAAGCACTGGGAGAGGGGGGAGCCCCAGGCCAATCTCTTCAACGAAAAGGTCGAAGCTTCCAGGGCTCTCAACCCCCCAAAGGAAACAGGGGCTCCCAACGCGTTGATCTCTTTGTACCAGAAGGGGGGGAAAAGAACCTCCAGTAAAAAAAAACGGCCCGACCAGACCCAAAAAGGGAGGAAGCTGAACCAGGACCGTTTTTTCAGACAAGGGCTTTTTGAAAGCGAGACGTACCGGCAAGGGAGCCACGGCCAATCGACATGATAGAAAAGAGGGAAAACCGACGAAGTTTGGCAAAAAAAAGGCAACCCCACCCCCCCACAAGGGGGCCCACACAGGGGGAAAACAAAAACCGGAAAGGAGGGGGACGGGTGAGAGAAAACGCGATCCTGCTGGGGTGGGAGTTTGGATCAAAAGCCCCCGGGTGTATGTCTGGGCAAGCGCGGCGGGAAGTCCAACGTGCACGGGATGCTTAGAGCGGGGTGGAAATGGGAGGCTACGGGGCGAGCCCACACTCGAGTTGCCCACAAGAACCGTTTTGGGGGCAGCGGAAGAAAGCGCTGCGGGCGGACGGACAATAGGTGGGGTGGGCTGCGATCTGGGCAAACACGACGGAACACGCAAAAGGAAAAAGGTCAAGGGCGGCCGAGTCAGGCGATGAACCAGCGAGGGGTTGATAGGGGGGGGGGGGTTTACGGGGGGGAAAGAAATTTATTTTGTTTGGTTGGGAAAAGGGGAAAAGGAAACGTAATGAACCATCAAAGTGGAAAAAGACACTGCCTGGGCATCGATAAGAGGGGCTGAAGGGGGAGAGGGAAAACTGCTGAAAGGAGTGGAAAAAACATCCTCAAAAGTCAAACTAAAGTTGGAGAGGGAAAACGGGGATCGGTAGATAACGTTAATCGCGGCTTCCGCTGGGGGGGGGCAGAGGGGGGGGGGGGGAAGGATCGGCATGTTGGAAGGGGGAAAATCGGAAGGCCAAGATGGGTGGGGCAAAGGGGGGGGTCCAGGGGGGGTGAAAAAAAGCCACAATGGAAAATGGGTCGGGGACAACCAAAAGAACAATAGAACACGTGGTGCGTGATTTCCATCAGGGAACGGGTATGGGGGCAGGAACAAGTGTGCAAAAAAAGCATGGGTAACACGGGTGGGTCGACAGAAAGCGAACTGGAACAGAACGTATACGGAGCCTGCAGTAAAAACTGGGAGTGAAGGAATGCCCTAGCGCTGACCTGGATTTTCATGGTGGTTTAAAGAGAGACAAAAAACAACCGGTATGGAGAGGAAAAGGATGAAAAACCAAAGAAAACCACAAACGGCCCTCGAGTTTCGAATAGCGGGGGGGACTATCCCCAGGAACAGATTTCCTGTCTCAGAAGTAGTCTGATGGGGACGAAAAACGCGGAGTAAATGGGGCCAACCAGGTCAAAGGAATCCAAACCCTAAACGAAAGAAAAAAAACAAGTACAGGGAAGAAAAGGGAAAACCGTTGGTGCCACCCAGTCGGAACCAATGGGGGAACAGGGTTGAAAACCAAATTAACAATGCCTTGAAGAAGGATCTTCCCTGTCAGGGGGGGGCCCCAAGGGGGTCAAGTGTGAAAAAAAAAATGGAAAGAGATTAGAAAGGGAAACTAAAAGGGGATCCACGCTCATCGGACAACCTTGCCGAAACAAGGGGGGGGGAAAAGACGAGACATGGCAGCAGTGCAAAAACATAAAGGTCCGGGAAAGGAAAAGGAATCGAGCATCAGGGGGAGTGGGGTGGAATCGCGCCATCAACCATCCGGGGGACAGTCAACAACAAGGACAAAAAAAGAACAGAAGGCGGGGGGGGAAAGTACAATCGAACCCAAATGAAACGAATTGGAAATCAAGACGGAAGCGACAGCAAAGGACTGGTGAGCCATTTGCGTCGGGAGTCCGCGCGAACGACCACCTATTGCCGTCTATGAAGCCACGAAGGGGATCTTAAGCCAAAAGGTGGTCAGGTGCACTGGGGGGGCACCAATCGAAGTGGGGCAACCGAGCACAGAAAATGGACACCGCGGCCGAGATGGAAAAACTTTGAAAGGTTCTCGAGCGCCAAAGAAAAAAAGACACACAAAAGGGGGATCTCTTACACAAGACCAGATGGGAGGAGACGGTCTTGGGACAGCCAAGCCAAAACTCGTATCGTGAGCTGAAAGGGTGGAAACAAAACTTCGGCAACGGACGGGGGGTTTCTAAATAAAAGGGACTAAAAATCTGGTGGTTCTGGGATGACATCGGTCCCGGTTATTGTGACACGTGGGGGTAAACCAAGCGCAAAAAAAAGGGGTAAGCGGGGTTAGAGACAGCCGAAATGTCACGTTCGGGGAAAAAAAGCTTCCTTCTTCCACCAAGGAAGGGAAGAGGAAAGGAAAGCGTGTTGGCGCAAGGGCGGCAAGCGGCGAAGAAGAAGATCAAGGCAAGGGGGGGGGCAGAAGAAATGGCGCACTGGGCATGATACGAGGGCATGCCAGACATCAGAAAAAAACGGGGAAAGGCCAGATAGCTGACACGATAAAAAGGAGAAATCAATGTAGGTCATCAAAACTGGGGGCAAAATCCTCTTGGAAAAAGAGCGGCCAAAAAAAAAAAACTATTAGACACAAAAGCAGGGGAGAATAAACAAAAGACCTGGACCAGTGGGGAAAGGGAGTGGTAAAAGCGGGTAAAAACCAAAACTACGGGGGAGCAAAAACAAGACAGTCTAGTCACATCTGCAAATGCAGGAGGCCATACTCATGGAAAAAGACCCAGGAAGATCAAAAGGTCTGAAAGCAAGACGGGTGGGGGAGCAGAAAAAATGAGAGGGACGATCCCATAAAAAGCGAAATACGATGCCAGGACGGACCAAAAGCACTGAACGAGCATAAAACACGAAAAATCAGGGAGGGCTTCTATTTCAAAACAAACGAAACAATGGAACAGGTGAGCCGGTGGTTCAACGCAATAATCGCAAATAGGATTTGCAGTTGCAACACTGGACAAAAAAAATGAGGCGGGGGGTGCCACCCACGGCAAGTAAAAAAAAAAAAAACAGGGAACAGACGCCGAGAAACTTCAGTGCCTCAGTATGCGCCAAAACGGGATGGGACCAGACCGCTGGAACGGTGAGGCAGGAATGGGGCAGTCGTTGGAATGGGAAAAAAAATACACTCAAATCTCAAAAAAGGTTGCTGTGAACAAACCTGGCGTAACAGGTTCGCTGAAAATAGAGAAAGAAAGGCAAAAAATAATACTCACCAGTTGGTCAAACAGACACTCGAATGGTACGGAAGGGGGGAACCAGGGACGAGGACCTGAAAGCAGGCCTCGCAGTGGACGAAAAGAGAACGGGGGGGGGGAGCCCGTGGATAACTAATGTTGTCTTGCATTGGGCGACGAAAAAATCCTTCCTGGGAGGACGTTCGCCAAGGCAAAAAGGTGAATGGACGGGTCGTAAGGACGGGCAGGCGGACCGTCCGCGGGGATGGTTCCAAAAAATAATGGGGGGAAAGGAGACCGCCTTAAGACATTGGGGACGTTTCCACAGGAAAAAAAGAGGGAGGTAAGCCGCTGAAAAAAAAAGGTCAGTTGGCGCGCCCCAGGCAAACTAAGGGGAAACCGGCGGGTGGCCAGGGGGGAGGAAAAAAAAAACTGTAAACCGGGAAGCTTGCGGACATAGAGCAACGACGGTGGCTGGCAAGGGGAACTGATCGGCGAACGTGCGCCAGGGGAAGAAAACCCGGGACTTCGAAAGCGGTCATAGGCTCCTGAAGAAATAAGAAAAAGAGGGCAGAAAAAATCAAGGGAGGTTGAACCTGCTGGGGGACGGCGCCGCAGAAACGGCAGACCAAAAACCCTCCGACGGGAAAAAAAAAGACACCAAATTACGCATCTGGGTACGAAAATCCCTGTGGAGGATTTTGGAAAACTGGAACACAAAAAGGGAGACGAGTGAAACAAATCTAATCTCAGAACAACGTGTAGGGTAGGGAAGATATAGATTTGGTAGTCTGCACTCTATTAAAAACGTAACACCATGACCTCAAAAAAGAGGGTTCGTCGGAGGCCGGAAGGTGAGTTGGGGGGGCGTCGGGGGGGTCGGGGGGGGGAAAAGAAGGGTAGCACGGAAGGATACATGTCCACCACATTCCAAAACTCTTTTGGGAGCGATGCAGCGGAAAAAACCGTCCAAGAGGGGGGGAGAGAGAGCCAGGCTGGAACAGTTTCACCAGAAACGAGCCGTAAAAAAGTGGTCACGAGGGACAAAAGGGACGGCATCTGACAAGCTTCTCCTACGGACACCCCCAGGAACTACAGCGAGATCAGGGACCGAAGGAGGCGAGCCCATGAAGGTCCAGGCAGGAAAACAGCAATCATGGGCTCACCCGTGGGGAATGTCTGGAAAAAAGGACATGAACCACTTCAGGGCCAAGATCAGACAGGCAGAAAGAAATTCGCTGAACGATCCGCATGCAATTGAGTTGCGAAGACCACGGGGGAAGAAGTGGCAAAAACTTCCAGGGGGAAATACTTCGTTTAATGACAAGAGCACTGAGGGAGGAAAAAAGCCTTGATTAAAGACCGGGCAAAAGGGGGGGGAAGGGTGTGCCATCACCTAGTGGAGGAACCACCTGTTGAGTATGGTTTGCACGATGATGACGGGGATACAAAAAAAGGGGTAAAACTAAAAATGATGACCACGGTTACCGTTGGCCAGAAATTGAAGATTGGGCAAGTGGATATCCAAAAACCGGAAAATCGCAACGAAAGCAAAAGGGGGAACACCGTTGGCGGGGAGACCGCAGGCAGTTTGGGGCCTACTGAGGTGAAAAAAGGTGGGTTCACTCAAGTGGGTTGATGTCGATGAAATGAATAGGGACTGGGGGCAAAAACTGCACAAGCTTTTTGCGAGATGCGAACACGACAAGAAGCACCCTTTGGGCAAGGTAAAAAGAAGAGGAACAGGGAGCTGACAAGTGAGGCAGAGTTCCATGCTCTGGAACTGGGGTAGGTCGCGGGAGCGTCCGCGATGGGGTCAGGGAGGGAAGGGGAAAGAGTTTCTGAGTATGAACACTGAAGGGAGCGCGAGGTGAGTCGCTGGGGTTGACCTGAACAAAGAATCTTAGAAAAGATTGATGCAAAAGCGCATTGAAAAAACTGGGCCGACAAAAAGCTTCCTGCGGGGGGGAAAAAGACAGATAGAGCTCCGGGGGCCAGTCGGACTCCGTGACAATCTAAAGACAGTGTTGAAGTGGACGAATTATGTCGCCAGAGTAGGTGGGAAGAGGGCAGTCACAGCGTGCGAGCCAGGCCGCACGGCGAGAGTGCGCCAGTGGGCATACTTAAAGCGTCTATATTTTCTGACTTAACCCAGAACTCAGAACAGGCAAAAAAAAAAAAGGGGTTAAATAGGGGTGTCCTCGAGGGGACGCTAACAGGGATGAATAAACGGCCGCAAGCATACTTCAGGCAAAAATGAAGGGACCTTACGTTGCGCATCTGGAAAAGCGCCACAATGAAAAGGGGGGAGGGTTGATAAAGCACCAGAAGAGGTGGATCGAAATCAGAACGAAAAGTGACGAAGTTTGGTCCACCGTGAGCGAACTAGAAATGAGTGCGAAGCTAACATACTGGGAGGTGGTCATTTTGGGGGTGAGCTCCAGCGGGGGGGGATGATGAGGGGACTCGGAGAGAAAACTTAAACTGGGAAAAAAACGCACGAAAACTTGATTCGTCTCGGCAGAACACGGCGGTGTGGGTGCCAAGAAACACCTAAACGTGGTGTGGGGGCCACGGCACGGGAAGAAAAACGGGGGAGGGATGGAGGAGAGGACCGTATAGGTTTGGGGGAGTGTAAACAGCACGGGGACGGGGGGAGCCAACTAATCCCCTGACCGATTCAAGGGAGATCCAAAAAAGCAAGGGGGTTTCGGAAAGTACCTGGGCACGCACGAGGGTAAGGCACGGGGTGTGGGACGGGCTCAAGGACCGCGGGAGATGGCCATACAATTGGCATCGATGATGAGAGATGCTATGTGTTTGCACGGAAAAGAAGCTGGCTGCAAATGGAAATCGTCATCAGTTGAACGGGTTGAAGGCAAGGGGTCGGGGTTTTTCGTTAAATTGGGGAGCGAGAGACTTAACAATCAAACTCAGAAAAGGGAGATGGGTTAAAGGGGGGGAAGACTGATCGGAAAAAAACAGGGAATGAGGAGGAGATCGCCTAAATTTGGGGTTTTTCAAGGGGCGCCACGGGACCACAATTGGGGGCGGGGGAGGCAAAAACAGGGAAAAAAAGATCAGGGAGGGGCGGGGTCCAGCCTTTCCACGGGAAGGGTGGATGGCCTTGAACCGTTGGGGAAAAGGAAGAGTTTAACGCGTTGTTTTGTTCGTCCATCCGGCAGTGACTCCAGCCGAGAAGGGAGAACCGCAGAAAAAGGGAAACTGGGGGACCAGGCTAGCGGACGAACGGATGGGTCGTGGTTGTTG
>Ga0179591_1354409_pt1 | contig 13363 bp, 11 predicted proteins | sample CZOMad2_1_08_16f_FD_182891 | JGI IMG/M metagenome (GOLD analysis project Ga0179591, IMG submission 182891) | Vadose zone soil fungal communities from Angelo Coast Range Reserve, California, USA - CZOMad2_1_08_16fungal (PacBio error correction) | ecosystem: Environmental > Terrestrial > Soil >...
GGGAAGGGGGAAAAATTTCGAACGAAGATGCGAGTTCGGGGGCTCTGGGGGAGGAAGAAAGAGAGTTTCTGAGTTTGGTCAAGTGGGAGGAGGGAGGATGGAACTCAACCTCGGTGGTGAGTATGAATCATCATGCATGGCGAAAGGATCAAGTCGAATGCCACGCGAAAGTCACATGGAATCTGATCGATGACCATTCCAGCAGCAAACTAACACAGAGCCGTATGAAATGGCGGTTTTTTAAACCGAAACCGGAAGATGAGAACAAGCGGAATACTTTTGTACGAAATCGTGGCAAGAGTGCACCGAAAAGCAGTGAAAACGACCGCAAAGGTGACAATGATGGAAAAGTGTCTGCTGGCGCATATGGTAGTTCAAGCGAAGGGAGCCAAAGACATCATCAAAAACAGTATTGTAGAAACGTCGCAGCGAAAGAAAACAGGGAAATCGATGCTCGCCCGTGGAATCGGAGGGGAAGAGTACCGGCCCTTCGCTAAGACAAGGGTAACGACTGTCATTCTTGATAAAGCACGGGAAGGTCAACAGGGGGGAGTACCAAGGGTGGCGACACTGGAACCGAGAGGAAATATGGGGGAAATCCGTAAAAAGAGAATGCAAAAGAAAGAATGCAAGGCATCCACGTGGCGCGGGGGGCCCGGAAGGAGGGACGTAGAACATAAAAAAAAGGCCTTGTAGTATTCGGACCCAAGAAAAACCTCGGCGCTTCTGGGCGACGAGAAAAAGTAGTAGGTCGTACGGAGATGGAAGTCCACTCGAAGAATCGCGAACGGGGTCACATGGTGTAAAATAAGTGTGCTGGACATTTGAGAGAACATTCGCGTGAAAAAACACTCAAAAAGAGAGAGAGCACTAGATGTTTAAAGGAAGGAACAAGTTCAGCCTCACAGCGGTGTAAGAAGGAGGGGATTTGCGTTAATATGGCTTGTGCTAAGAATTGTGGCTCACGTGGGAACAGGCTAGAACTGCTACGGGAGAAAATCATAAACTCCATCTTTTGTCTTGCTAGAGAAAAGAAGAGGACATATTACAAAACCGAGACCCGTGCTCATGTTGGGAAAGGAGACTCGGCTTGCGGAACGACGAGACCAGAATTTTTCAAGATATCATTTTTAGTGATCACGTCTACTAGGAAGAAATAAAGGGCCTTACCAGTGGCTGACAAGAAGAGAATGGCGGACCATGATGAAAGAGGGATCCGGCGTGCATTTCCATCGTAAAGCAAGGGAGATAAGAGGATAATTTAGAAACAATTGAATGTTGGGGGCAAAAATAGGGGGCAATGACATCAGAGGATTTGAGTGGACCAAATCTCTGACCATACGCAATCCGTAAAGCACGGGGCGACACCAGCCAATATGGAGCGGAAAATTTCTAGGGGGAGAATTAAAACTAGATGGGATGATCCAGATGGGGATCGACAAAAATGAGACATTGTGAATGGCCACCACGTAGAACGGAAAAAAAAGGGCGGGTTGGCGAAAAAAAGGAGAAGCTTAGCGAGACCAAAGGGAGCCAACCGGCTTATAATCCCTAAAGAAGAGGGATAAACAAATTCATGGGCGGTTGCCTCCAATGAGATACTGAAACACGCCAATATCCCTAGTTAAAGAACATTTTTTCACACGTGCCCAGAGGAATAAAGGAATACCGGAGACGGAGAGAACATTAACATATTTTTCACCGACTGGGACATTAGGGGGAGGGGAAAAAAGTTGGGATACACCGGGCGTATAAAACAAAAAAAAACAAAAAACCATGAAACCGATCATAAGCCAAGCGCTATAGATACTAAATCAAAAAAGGTAGAGGGAGGGGAAAATCAGAGAGGTCCCATTTGTGATGGGGGGGGGTCAGGAAGGTTGGTTACGTAAATCGAAATTTTGAGGCGCCACAGCAATAGCGGCTGCAAGAAGGGACTAAGTAGGAATCACAATGGGGGGCGGGGTATGAGAGGAGTGGAGGAGACATAGTGTCGGGGGGGGGGGAGATTCAGATCATTATGACCCTCAGGTAGGGCAAAGCGAGAAGGGGTGTGTACTGAAGAGGAAGTTCGGAAGAAGCATAACGCACCCGGTAAGGCTCCCTTTTCATTCAAGGGATCGGAAGCTTGCCCGAAACAACATCCGTGGTAAATGGTGTGCAATTAATTGGACGGTCAGATCCAAGAGGGACTAGACCGGCCGATAAGGAAAAGGGGCACATTGCGAATAGAGTAGAGAGGAAATTATGGCGGGGTAGGGGCACCGAGAAAAAAAGAAAGGGGAAGAGGGCCTAGTAAAGAAGAAAAAAAGAAAGATGGCACAAAGGAAAGGTTGGGTATAATCAAGCACGGGGACGTGGCGCCCCACGAATGGTCGGAAAGAAAGGAAAAGAGAACGATTGAATGCTTCAAAGTACATTTGAAAGTCAGCCCATGGAGTCCAGGACGAAAACAAAAGAGAGGGGAGTCTTGGAGTGAATGGGGGAGGTAAGCGACAGATACAATGCACATGAGGCCTTAAGATAGAAATAAAAAGCCATATGGGAGGCGGAGTCTGTCTGCCCCGCCAAGAGTTCAATTTTCACAAATGAAAAGGCCAAGAATTCGAGTCGCTAGGAGGGGGTGAACTCGACCGAGCAATATAGAGACGTCAAGCTGGGTTGGGATATGCTGGCGAAAAGTCGGGGACCATGACTGTAGGGAGGCAGGATGTCGGATCAGCCGCAAGAATGCTGCACAAGCAATATGGTAATGGCAAGGAATAATAACGATAAGTACCATGTGAGGAAAAGGAGGAGTGTTAGACAGGAAAATAGGGAGAATGGATATGCGCTCTGTCATTAGGACTTAGAAGTAAAAGCCGGAACTTCTATCCCCAATGGGGCAAAAAATTGATTTGTCATCAAGGAAACCTGACCCGTTTCCCTGCTCAGACAGGGAGGGGGGAGCAAGCAGGTCCGATCCTTCGAAAGAGAGCAGAGCCGACTTGGCGGCGGAAAAAAGCTTCGCCATAGACCTCGGAAAATTCATGCTCTTTAAATTACATATGAAGAAAAAAGGGTCTGGAGGGTCCAAGGTAGGGCGGAGCAGGAAAGGAGTCTAAAGTATCAATGCTCGATCGGACAACAAAAAAAAAAAAGAGACAGACTGTTCTCAAAGAAAGAGACTTCGTTGGTAAGCCTTGATAGTCCAAAGGGTAAGAAATCCGTTTCGAGGGAAGGACTCTAGACTACTTACCAAGGAGCAATATACGGTGGCGTAACAGCCTCTTCATCGCCGGGGGGGCCTTGAATAGAAGTACTAGTCGGAAAGGGGGAGATCGCTGGCCTTCTTTCAATACTGACGCGGAAGAGGTCTCGTATCAGATGCGCGGAAGGGAAGAATATTCCTGACAGAAAATGGAAAGAAAAAAGGGGTTTTACGTACAATTAGGTGACGCGTGGTCACGGAGGTGTTGAGTGGTGAGAGGGAGTCGGTCTATTTCCATCTTACGGTTAGAGGAAGGACGAAGGTCCACGTCGCTGGGCGATGAAGAACAAGGACATTGTTATTGGCATGGGACTGGATAAGGACAAAACACCATTGGGAACTTGCCCTTGCATTTTTGGAATAATAAAAAAAGATTAATAGGTTTTTCTTCCGAAGAAAGGGGACAGGCGTGCAAGACAAGGAAGATGGTTGACCGCACGAGACCTCCAACCAAAAACGGGAAAGGGGGGGAAAAAAAGGATCCGAATCCTGTTCACTTCAAAAAACGGAAATAAGCAAGAAAAGTCCCCTCTCGCGTCCGCAAACCACTGAGGGTAAAAGAAGAGAGGGAGATGCCAGTCACTGTAGAGCCGGAAGGAGTCGGCTCTGAGCGGCGGGTAACAAATAATTCTGTAAAGAGCAAGTGTCAAAACAACTGGATAAATTTCTGCACATACATGGAGGAGGAAAGAAACGGCAGAACCGCAGACAACGCGAATGCAATGGCAATTTTAAGGTGAAAGAATGTCGTTCGAGAAAGGAGTCTACACAGAAATCAGTGATATTGCCGATTGGCACACACGATGCCGCGAGAAGAAAGGAAGAATTAGGATTCGTGGCAACAGCGCAAAGAGCCGTGACCAGACCTAGGGGGGTAACAATGCCAAGATTTTAGTCTGCTAATTAAAAAACGAGGACAATAGAAGTAAAGAAGAGAGTCAAGGAAGAAGCCCTCAGAAGAGAGAGGAAGAAAAAAAAATGAAGCTCACGGGGGCTCATAAATAGAAAACCGAAAAAATGAGCGGCCTATTACCATGCCCGGCAGTGAAGAGGCTATGCTCAGTACACAAAGGAATCGATCCTTGATAAATTCTCGAAGGAGGAGGAGTGAAGGGTAAATTCAAATCAGGCGACGATAAAATACCGAAGGAGAGAAATCATTGCTGAACAAGAACCACTCTGAGAGGAAGGAAACTTCAGACAAGGGGGAAGGAACCAAAAGGGCTGAGATTCCGGGAATTATTCAGGCAAAGAAGAAGCACTGTCACGGTAGCGACGACCGGTCCACAAAAAGGCTTCTGGGTGGGGCTCAAAGGAGAAAGGCCTGGCTCCAACGCGGCAGCGCGAAAACGGTCAACAGGTTAGAGTGGGGGGGGGAGATGGATCACAGTCTGGTGTCCAGAAGGACTCCGTAATGAGAGGCGAATAAGAACATAATGGGTATCCCTAAATCTTCATTTGTCAGACTCATCATCACAGCGGTGAAGGTCGGAATATGATGAAAAAAACTAGGTGGAGAGACGAGTCGGAAGAAGGGGGGGTGAGCACGTAGAAAGAAGAGATAGGAAGACGGCCTACCAACTCAAAACAGTGAACGATAAATGACGAACGAGGATTAGTAAAAAGCAAGAAGCGACTCGGGGAACGGGTGAAAGGAACAGAACTCAGCGTTGCGACCAAGTGAGAAGCGAAGAAATGGGTGGGGAGGCTACAAGCATCTTATCTGTCGCGATAAAGCGCATAGGTCAAAATCAATAATGGAACAAACAACGGAGTGGGGGGGGCCTGCAGGTCCGGAACGGGATGTACATCGGAAGAGGTTGGACGGAAAAAGCAAATATAGTAGGGCCGGGGGGACAGCCAAGGATAATGGGGTATTGGGCGGGCCAAGGCAGGCCAAAATTTGCTGCATGACCGACTAAACCTGAAGGGAGACCGGGCGGCACAAGCAAAGGGAATTACCATGGTATGAATGCACACAAGGACCGGGGATGGTCAGATAATAGGGGCGAAAACCCCAGATGGCAGCCAATTGATAATTATTTTTGGGATGAGGAGAAACTATTTCATTGGAGGGAAGAAGGCGGCAAGCAGAGCATATCAGATCCAAGAGCACCCTGAGTGGATGAATCCAAAGACGGAGAGGGGAATCAACTTAATTAAACAGGGGGAGGGGAAAAAAAAAGAGGACGGTGAACTGAACGCCCTACCCTATTAAAGAAAGGTTTCAACAGTCTAATGAGGGAAGAACAGAGCAAACCTGTTGAGGGTAACAGAATACATTCAAAGGGTCAATACGGGGGTTGATAACCGCTGGGGCATGGTTGGGAGACAACAAGTAACGGCAAAAAAAAAAAAACCAAATACAAGATCTATCTCTTCACAACAAACAACAAAAGAGGATATAGATCGGCTGGGGAGCTGTGTGGTGGGTTGGTGTTTCTTAGCTAAGCTTTGAATGATCACCATAGGACAAAAAAAACAAGAAACGGTATGGAACTTGAGTGGAGAATGAAACTCGTGTAGGGGGAACAGGGGACGTGAAAAAGATTTATTGATCAAACATAGGAGGAATTGTGCGCAGGGATAATGTCAACTAACTTATGGCCACCACAAGAATGGTGGGGTACAATGTAAGCGGGGGAGTAGTTAGAAACCCAAGTGGGAGGACGTGTAAGCTCTTGTATCTAGAGAAAAAAGAAATGGAAATATCTTGCCGGAAACAGCCGGGAGGGGGAAAATAGGAGCATTGGCAACAGGCAAAATTGAGGGTGAAGTGTCCGTCACACAGCGGTGAACCAAGGAGGCTGTGGAAAGAGCATGAGAGGTGATAGGTCAGAAAGGAAAGTAGACCGGTGGGACAGGGGAAATAACAGGGAAGCAAAAAGAAATTGGGTATTGTGCCGAAATCTACCAGGGCCGGCACCAACATAAAGGGGATGAAACATACCGGGTGAGAAGGTGCCTTTCACTCGTACGGAAAGGACACGCAATGTGCAGGCCAGAGCGATGACCAGGGGAGGGGGAAAGGAGGTGTCATAAAAGGGCCATTTATGGCTTATTGTGCGGAACATGAACAGGAAGATTGAGGGCAAAAAAGGGGGAGTCTAAAGAGGAACGAAACGCCTGGTTGTTCGAGGGTTCAACCACTGCATGTAAAAGAGATATTAACTCCTGTCACCGGAAATAGTGTGAGAAGGAAGGGAAAAAAAGACTGGGTCAGATTCGGGTCCAGTCGCATGTTCCTTTCTAGGGGGCAAGGGACGGGATGCTCACCCTTCTCAGCAAGCAAGGGGAGGGAAAATGAACTTCAGAAGAAGCGGAAAAGCGTGATAAGCTGAGAGGGAATCAAATGCTGCCGACAAAGATAAATTCAAGGGAAGAGTTGTGCCAGGATCTTTGTCGAAAGACGTTCGATCAAATGTGGGTTGACACCAGAGAAAGGAATAAGACCACAAAGCGGTCATCAGCGGTATGACGCAGAAAAAAAAAAAAGGAGAAGGAAAGAATCGGGACTCCGCAAGCGATCGAACGCGGAAGGGAGTAGGTGGGAGGATTCAAAAGAACTCGAAACAAGGGTCGACAGTTTGGGATCACAAACGCACCGTCTCGAGCCAAGGGAGGGGAAGAAAGTTGGGCGGAAGAGAATGCAAGTCGCAGAGAAAGAAAGAGGGTTCCGAAAGATAAAAACTTTAGACAGAGTTCGGTAGCGGAGTTGATTCTCCGGGATGAGAAAAGATGGGAAAGGGGAGACCAGAATGTTCGTCACCAGGCGTTATGAAGGAACTGAGCACGACTTGGCACAACCACACAAGGAAAAAAGCAAGGAGGAGAGATAGAGCGCTTAACGGACATAACTGCCAGGGAAGGAAAAGAAAGATCATCGGCCAGCATCGAAGTACCGTATGGAGGCTCAGACTTGTACGTAAAGAGTGCATGTAAGAAAACAGAAACTGTAACGGGCGAGGAAGGGGGCACGTAAACTAAAAAGATGGGAGAGGAATCTTCCGTAAACAGACAAAAATAAAAAAGCGTGGGTGATTACACGAGGTCGACGCATGTGGAGGAAGAAAAAAGGGGGCAAAAGCAACGAAAGGAAAAAGTCTCGAAGGAGAAAGGATTCCTTATGAAAAGCAAATCCACAAGGGAAAGAAGAGCGACCGGCTCGGGGAATTTACAGGGAAGGACGAGGGATATCATTCAAGAAAAGATGACACGGGAGACCAATTTCAAAAGACTTGGAGAAGGTGCCTTGTAGGTTCTGGCCTATGATTTCAACTAGGAGGGAAAAGTACTACAAAATAGGTTGAGGGAAGAAAAGAAGACCAAGTCACGGTCCACAATTACAAAGCGTCGGAGGATGTTAACTCAAACCGCTAGGGAGGAACATCCATCAAACAAAGGGTAGGGTCCATTCTGCGAAGCCGAAGAGGGGGGTCGGCCGCGGGAGACTTGGGCAAGGTGGGGAGTGGAGAGCTAGTGAACAAACACTCGTTATAGAAAGTGTGAAGCAATAGGGCAAAGGTGTCAAGCTGGCAAGAACCTCAATGTAAAAGGAGAGGACGCCCGTCAAACTGGCAAGTAAAATTTGAATAGATGTCGAGGTCCATAAAGATACATCAACGTGTAGAAAAATGAAGTTATGATAATAGGGAGGGAAAGATTACTTAAAGAGACTTTTTTCGAAAAAGGAAAGAATGCAGCGGACGAAAAAAAAAATCGACCGCAGTTGGTAGGAGAAGAGAAGGGTTTGGTAAGTAAGGAGGAAAAAGGGGACTAGGGAATCCGATGGAGAGAAGCTCGCCAATATGGTGAAAAAGCCCGGCAAGAAAAATGACGAGGAGGGTCGGGGGCAGGCCTATTACCGCCCAGTGCGAGAAGAGTAATGCGACCATAAGGAGACAGTAAAAGTAAAGAGATCTGAAAAACAAAAGGAAGGGAAAGCGACGGGGACTTTACAATAAGAACCGAGAAAGAAGAAGAGATAAAGGGAGCGAGGGGTAAAAAAGAACTAAGATATCATCAAGAGACAACCGTGCCAAAAGAAAGGGACGGATGCAAGGCCATATCCGTGATTTGAGATTTCTCATCAGAGAAAAGCGGGTCAAAAGAAGGCGACTCACTTAAGACCGCGAAAAGCCGCTTCGAGCGTTTGAGGAAGAAAGGAGAGGAGTCTGCCTGGGAAAAAGAAAGGGGAAGTAGACAGCGACGAAAAGAAACAGGTTTGGGTAAAAGTTGTGCTAAAGGGGCCACATTTCTGTTCCGACAAACAAGAGGCATAGCGAATTAGAAGAATGAGGGGGAACAGGCCTTTCAAAACAAAGAGGGAATTTTAGTATTTCCTTTAAGTATAGTACCATGTCTGCTTGAAGCGAGAAAGATATAGAGGACGGACTTGCAGATATAAGAGCACCTGCAAAGTATCCAGGCGAGTCCACACGAAAAGGGATCGGCTCCACCGCGGCAGGTGGTAAAAAATCCAGTCGGGGAAAAATGCTCGTGGATGGCGTGACGTAACATAACTCGATTGTGACGAGGAAAAAACAAAAATCAATCCTTAGAAAGGAAACCAACATTTTCTGTACTTCTAAAAAGAGTCACCATAAAGCAATTACAGAGATAACTTCAAGGTTGGCGTAATGGACCAGGGGCGCAGACAATCTCGTAACTGGGCACAAAAGCAAATCGGGGAGTAAGGGATCCCAAAAATGTTCTGTGTTCATGGAAGGAGATGAGGGACCACGGAATAATGTGAGTGGTAGGTACTCAAAAGGAAGAGTACGATGCATAAAAGAGGATTTGAACGACAGCACACGCAGGGGGATAAGGGATTTACTATTTAGGGCACCAAAAGCAAAGGAAAAGGTGAAAAGATCAGGATACAGACACCACAGGGAATGAAGACATTTATGTTAAACTAAAGGGCTTACACGGCTGAGGCGACAGACATAAAAAAACGGGAAGAGACAAAAATCCCCAAATCAAAAAAGTAAAACTTCCCGAATCGAAAGGGTAAGAAGTATGGCGGGGGGGGCCAATGAGGAAATGAAACTCCACCGCACATAATGTTACATCGAAGGGTTTCACTTTCCTCAGAGAGTACGAGCACTTACCTGTTAGGGAGAACAAATACATTCAAAGTGAGAAGGGTTCCACTGCGTTGACTGTGAAGTTGCTCACTTCTCTCTCAGGCAAAAGAAGGGAAAACAAATAAGATCGAAAAAAAATAAAAAGGGGGAGAAAGGATAGAGGAGGGGGGCTGGGTGGGTTGTTGCGGGTAAATAAAGGATTTAGCAAGGGAGAAAGCCAATGCATAAAGAAACGGAAGAAAAGGGGAATGAATGTATTCAGGTTATGGAGAGGCGTAATGGGGAGAGTGAAGTCCTCAAGATGAAAATAGGGGGGAAAAGAGCGTAGGGGATAGTTAAAGAGTTCCCACGCATTGGTCCACCTCCATCGGTACTTTAAGTTCGATTCGAGGATTGGAAAAAAACACGTAGGGGAGAGGTGAGAGATAATCGGAAGATTATGAAATGCTTGCCTCACCAGAAAGAAGTGTGCGTAATAGGTTTGCAAGTATAGGAAGTGATGGGTGGTGTCAGATCGCACTTGAAACTTATACCCATAAAAAAGAAGAAAACGAAAGAGCCAGTACCTATTCTGATGGAACGAAGCAAAAAATATAGACCTCTTCGAGATTATGAAGACAGAGAGGCTCCAAGAAAAGTATGGGAAAAAAAAAAAGGGGGAAAGAAAAAAAAGGAAAAAAAGCAAAAGGGGAGCCGCCACATAAAAGAATGGGAGGAAAGCAGGTTCACTAGAGAGTGAAGGAGTAGGCAGAGTACGATGGGGCATCGTGTGCGGAAACGGGAAAGGAGACTCCCCACGTGAGTGCTTAAATATCGGGAAATTTGCCGTGGCTGTCGTATACAAAAAGGCGATGAAGAAGTACATGGGCGAATACGCAATACCCAAAATGGGGAATCTGCGAGAACAAAACGCAAAAGAGTTCTGGGGGTGGTCAAACTTGAGAAAGGAGTTCCGCTCGGATGGTAAAAAGCATCAGGTCCCCTCGGAGTGAGATAGCCAATTGCGGTGATATGGTCTCACGTTCGAAGGTTCGACTGGGCTAGGAGGGGCAAATGAAGATGAACCTTCTTCGACAAGCAGATATGGTAGGAAGACAAGGAATAATAACATAAGCATGTGAGAAAGAGCAACTTTTGTAGAAGAAGGGATAAACAAGGCTTCGAATGATCATTCGCGAGGACAATGGGTCCGGATCTGTTGGGCTACATTGAACAATGTAGAAGCAAAAAAAGGTGAAAAAGGGATTTTCATCAAGTCCCACCGACCAGGGAGCACTGATTCAGCGAGGGGAGAAAGGAAAATGGCAGGATCGTCAGGGGAAACAAAAAAAGGAAAGCAAGCCGCGAAATATGACGTCGGGCTAACCTCGGCCTGGTCTGATGAAAATTGCAAAGGCAAAGGCGGCCAGGCTAGTGGGCAGGCAAGTCTGGGAAGGGGAAAGAATAGGCGAGGGGAGATGAAAGAGGAACAAAGAGAGAGGCTTAAGATCGAATGAAACGGCGGAGCAAGAGTGTACTAGACCATAAAAGGGTTCGGACGGAGGCATTCTGGGGGAACGGCTACATGTGAGCTCACGTATAAGGGGGTCAGAGATCCTATGAGGCCGGGAATAGGAAGCAGCGATCATCTACAAGAAAAATCGACTGTCACTGGTATTTCAAAGCGTCTCGGAATAATCCATCGGCGGTAAATATGACAAGAAGCGAAAGAGAAGTCGGCCTGCGGGGAGAAGAAGACTTCGCAAACACTTGGGGAAAAAAAAGCGTCAAGTGGGGGAGGCGATGGTAACAAGGGCGGCTGAGGCGCAAAGAAGCCAAGGGAAAACAGTCTCTTCGAGTCAGATAAGTCACATCCAACAGCATAAAGCTGTTATGGCGGCAACACGTACTGGAAAAGAGGGGAGAAAGTATTCAATTATGACCGGAGCAGGGCAGTAATCGGAGGGGGCGGGGGTGGCTTGCCACAACTCAGAGGGATGATTAGCAGCCAATAGGGTTGGGACATCGAAGCGATCGGAGAGAAGCCGCCCAAAACAAAAAAAAAAGGGGAAAAAAATTTAGTGGCGAGCAAAAAAAAGAGAATCGAGCGTATCAATAGAAGCCCTTCTCTAACAGACTGACCATCAAATCGCACAACAACAACGGAAAGGGGGGTAAGGGCTATTAGGCAAGTACGCCTTTAAGTCCAGCTGTATAGACGTCTCGGCTGGTCATCACTTGTCAAGGTTGCGTGGAGGATATCGGGGAGCGACGATAATAAAGCTACTTTCAACACAGGACATGGTGCGAAACAGAAGACAATGAACACGCCGGAAGTTGAAATGGTGAAGGGATCTCGAATGCCGGTCCACGCAAAGCGCAGAAAAAAAAAGAGATATGATAGGGACAAAGAATGGATTAAACCTAAGAAGGAAGGAAAGGAGACAATGTTTGGTCGGAAGACGTGAAAGATGGATAAAATGCATCACAGGGAGTAAAGGTTTTATTGGGAAAAGGTCAAACTGAAACAAAGACTAGTTCAAGGAAACCATCAATTCTCGAAAGATTCGGGACGCGGCATATTTGAAAGAAATACCGCCGAGCGGACAAAATAAAGGAGAAAGTGAGAGCTGAAGGGGGCAGGACGACGTAACTTCTAGGGGGATCAGAGAGCTTGATCATGACGGTCTCACGTTATGACGGAAAAGGGTACATAAACGCATCCAGGGGGATGATCAAGACATAAAAGGCCGCCCGGAGGAGAAATGTGTAACATTCAATAAGCCAGATAAGGAAATATGAACCGAAAAGGGACGGGAAAAAGGTCGCTTGTGGCCAAAGACTTGAAAACGTGAAGAAGAAAAAGTCGTTCGAAGAGGGCAGTAGGGACAAACAGGTAGGAATCCGTACAGCCTCCGCAGAGGCTTGCTTTTGCGGGAAAGAGAGCGGAAAAAAGAAGGGGCCACTCGGGACATCTTCGAACGGGCAGGGTACTTTATTAAAATCAATGGGTTCAACAGATGAAAAATGGCTGTATCCTAACCTCGGTGGGGAAAGAAGAGATAGAAGAAAGTGTGACAGGAGGGAACCATTGGAACCACCGTTTACGATTCAACTATATAGTATATAAATCGGAGTATCTATAATAAAAGGGAACTGCTTATTGCAGAAAAAAGATGATCAGAACCGTGAACTGTTTACACGAACCTGCGAAACCAAAAAGGGAGGAACATACAACCAAACTCAGCATGGGGGGGATCGAATCAGAACTATGATTTAACCCACGACCAAGAAAGAGTGATGTGAAAAGTGACCGGACAGAACTCTGAAGTTAAAAGAGAAGGGAGAAGCAGACTCCATACTGGTATTGCTGTGCGAAAGCGTCCACCTTAATTCAGATTCAATAACGCCGGACAGGGAAATTAGAAGATGGACAACGTCAATTTTGTGGTCGTAAGGAGAGGAGTCACCCTATGACCGTTACATCCAGGAGGGAGAACTGAGAACAAGAATATATGTAGATGCAATGCACTCGACATTGTAATGTTGGTGGTCACCGTGGGAAGGACTCAAACCCATATTTGGGAAAAGAGAAGAAAAAACACTTACCAGATCATCCTAAAAGGTGGAGGGACGTTAACAAAAAACAAAGTATGATATCATGTAGAGGAGGACTGGCCAAATACAGATCAGAGTGTATAGAAACTGGGTCACAACAAAGAAAAGGAGACAGACAGTGGTGAGAAAAAAGATATAACAGAAAGACCGGGATGTCTGCAAGCTAAGTAGACTCAGTCCGATCCAAGGGACCCGAGATAGGTTTGAGAGGATAACGATAGAAATCTAACGGAACCAATGGAAAAAGGGAAAGCAAGGAAAAAACCAAGAAGAAAGATGGGCAACCTCTGGGTGAAGAAGGAGGAACCGAAACGAATGGCTGTTATTGACAAGAATCAGTCAATATTTTCACGCGGGGTTGCATTGTGATGGGCCACATCGGAGAGGAAGAAAAACCAGGACCAGCGCAAGGGCAGAAACAAGCACG
>Ga0179591_1374438_pt1 | contig 13363 bp, 12 predicted proteins | sample CZOMad2_1_08_16f_FD_182891 | JGI IMG/M metagenome (GOLD analysis project Ga0179591, IMG submission 182891) | Vadose zone soil fungal communities from Angelo Coast Range Reserve, California, USA - CZOMad2_1_08_16fungal (PacBio error correction) | ecosystem: Environmental > Terrestrial > Soil >...
AGGGACAGCGTCGGGCAGGACAGGGGACTGCTGCCCGCGATTCGATCCGGAGGGGCAGACTGCTCTAGCAGAGAAGCCGTATGCAGAGTCTCTTTCGGTCACCTCAGTGATTCCATCAATCAACGACGAATATCAGTCGATCTCGTTGCCGTCACACGCAGAGGGAAAGACAAAACGACTTGAAAGGTAAACAAGAGGTCTTATTAAAAATTCACGAACACCAACTACAGCAATTCGGAACCATCGAGGGTTGTCGAGTCAACGTGGGGGGCAACTCGACGAATGGGTGTCACCCCTGTCGCGGGGGAAAACAGAGTGAGAGAAGCTCGTCGAAAAACATACAATCTACTACTGAAAACAAAAAAAAGCCTAACTGTGAAAAATACTCGAGGAGGGTCGGGACAACTGGTCGCTATAGGTAGGATCTATAACAAAATATTCATTCAAAAGAAGTGGCATCCAGGAGAAGCTAAGGCTAGCGAGGAGAGGAAGGATTTCTGTCATGGGATACAAAAGGTCAAGCGGGGGTATGGAATTCAGGGTAAGAAGAGAAACCGGACCAAGAGTTCAAACTATGAGCCCAGGAGGGTCTGTGGAGAAACATGCGGCTCAAAGCAAGAATTGCCCAAAGGGTGGACAATTGACGACGAGTAAAAAAAGAGATTAATTCTCGAAAGAGGGGACGGAAAGATGATGCCTACCGGAGGGAAATTCAGTCGATGAGTACAGAAGGTGACGAAGACCGGCCAGACACAAAGGCCAATTCAGGGGTCAACGTATGGATGTTCCGAAAGTAAGGGCGGAACCTATACAGGAAATGACATCAGACAGTGATCCAGCGGATCTGGGGGGGAAGATGTCCTTATCCAGAAGACTAGGCGTACAGACCGTCATCGGGAGCTCACTTTGGAGAAAACGGCACGGGGGGGTTGGTAATGGGGGAATAGGGGAAGAAAATGAACCCTTAAAAAAATTCAGAAGAGTGGCGCGAAAATCCAGACGTAAAGGAGATATAGGACCAGGCTTTCATCGTAGATTCTAGTCAAAGTCGCTGAGGCTTAGCTGGTGTGACGTTCGAAAAGGCTCGTCCGCGACTGAGCAAAGAAGATCTAATAGAGATCAGTAGGCATTAAAAGGGTCAAATTCGGGGGCTCAATCGTCCAAAGCATCAGCGGATGAACATACGAGACAACAAATGGTAAGGCATGTAAGCGAGCAAGGCAAGGGCATCGAGGTGGGTCAGACTCAAGCGTGGGAGAAGAAAAACTCTAAAAAAGAAGGCCCTAGTGCCCTGGAAAACAAAAAGCGTTGTTGTGAACCAATCATTCAGCAAAGGCGGCAAAGCACGACGAGGCAACCGATGTGCTAATGTGCAAGACAAAGGATCCAAAACCCAAGTGCAAAGGTCTAAACGCAAGCGGTTGATCGAGAGAAAAAAGACATTCCTACAGATTGACAAACCAAGAGGCAAGAAGCTGGATTCTGGACGTGAGAGAACGAATTCTGAGAGAAGGCCAGAAAGATAAATACTGGAATTGGGGGGGGGACGGAGACTGACCGAGCAAGGAGGGCAGGATGAGGGACCGGGTCCTATTGTAAAAGAAAAAACCCCGAAAAGAGTCGGGGTTCCGCGGGGGACGGGAGACGGGAAGGTTTTGGTCCACCCGGACATAGGGGGAAATCTCTTTAGAGTGAACCAGGAAAGTGAAAAAGAAAGGGACGATGTAGAATCGGGGGGTAGCATTTAAAACCCGAGGGGGGTAAATTCAACTCCATCTATGAAAAGACATCCGAATTCCATCCGGACTAATAAACCGAAACTACTCTTTATCCGGCCGGCAAAAAGAGAATTTACGTGCGAGGACATAGTAGCTTGAATCCATGGGATTGGATATTTTCGACAACACCCGAAGATGAGCCATGGGGGGAAAAAAGGAAAGACGCTAGCGGGGGGGATTAAAGGGGAGAATCTTTAGGGTCCCACAGTAAAAATTAGTCTCCTAAGTGAGGAAAAGACCGTTAATCCGATGCGGAATGATCATGGTCGCGAGGAGACGCGGGGACTAGCAGGGTCCAGGGGGGATACAGAGTGGGGGGAAGCAGGGGGGAGATCATCGTAAGGGGGGAGGAGGGAGGGAGGGGGAGTGAAAGGAGTTCGCTCAAAGGTGGCGAATGGATACCTTTGTCGGGGAGGGGGAGGACAAAGGGAAACGCCTTTCAACTGACGGGAAAACCATGAGGTCTGGAACTTACGCTGGTCGCTCTGAAGGGGGGAAAGTCGCAAAGGGGAGAGGAAGTAAACCTAGCGCGGGGAAGGGGGCCGATGAAATGGAACCTCATTTCGTGAACATCTACCATGGGGGGGAGAAAAATGATGGACCTCGAATTTCCGACCCACCCCTGTCATACAATATTTGGATGGATAACGTGGAGCGGAACTCCCCGGCAGGAAAGCTACCGAATCTGTAGGAAGGGGAGAAGAAACGAACTTTTCAAGAAGGGTGTCTCGGGAGGGGGTGTAGACGGCGGAAAAATGGGGGGGACCACAGAAGAAACCACTCGTACTTCAATTAAGAGTCCAGAGACAAGGGAGAGGTCATAACCCCATAAAACATCACGATTTGAGGCAGAGACAGGCTCATCAAGGAGTCAAACGAGTTTTAATCAAGACAAGATGGTACCAATCTGGGAGGGGACCTGTGACCTCTAAAGAATCTCTGGCCGGGAGTGGACTGGAGGAGGTAGAGGAACGCAAAAAAAATCGGAGGGGGACTGCGGGGTACCTCACTAGCAGAAATGTTAAACCAGTGGGTGTTCAAAACACTGGCAAGAAGCAAAAGGGCTGAAAGTGAGCAAGGGTTGAACACGAGACCTAGACGGAGGCCAAGGGGGACTAAGTTTATTGAAACTTTGCAATCGAAGAGTGTACGCTTTCCCATTCTGGGTCCGACACTCGAACTGGCTGGACCTAGACCTCAGGCGCAACTCCAAAGTACGAGTGGCAACCAGCGTCTTTCTCAAATAAGACAGCAAAAAACGAAGAAAAAAAGCCAAATCTTGAGCCGGGGGGACAGGGCCCCAGGGAGTAGGAAGATTGGGAAGCGTTGAGGGGATAGAGCATGAACCAGAACTCTTACGGACAAGGTATACAAATGCCGAAAAACCAAAGAACGGGAACAAGAAGAGATCAACGAGAAGGAGGTGGATCTCGAATTGTCTCCGGATTCAGGGGAAGGGGGGGGGGTACTCACAAGGTGTCGACGGGGGACCCAGGGTCTATTACAATCATTGGGAATGTGGAAATACTCTGGAAAAGGAGGTAGTCGATCAGGGTAAGAGGTAGCAGAACGGTCGTAAGGGGAATCCGAAAAGAAGAAATGGCCAATCCGGGAACAAACAAAACCGTGGTCCTGAGCGCCGGTTCTTGCCATGAAGGTCAAAAAAAACTGGGATTTATCTGATGGGCGGAAGATGAGAGGCGCCCGTCGCGCACCGAACACTCCGGGGAGCAAAAGGGAAAAGGGGCGTCCAGGCAACAAAAACCTGGTCTCCATATCTAAGCGGAGGGGGGGATCCTCGTGCGCAAAAACCATTAGTCTGTAAAATCTCCACATGATGGTAAAGGATGCTCTAATTTGAACCAAATGCGTACACCGAACTAGATACCTACCTTCCGATTAGAGGAAGGATTTGGGAAATACATAAAGTGTTGGTAAGGGATGTAGAATACCAATTTGAAGAACCACTTGGAATAATAGACATTGCGTCACCAACAGAAAAGGCAATTGTTATCGAACTAAAAAAGCGGAAATCACGCCCAACTACCCAAAATGGTCTCATAAAGCGTATGACAGGATGAGGGGGCGGGGGGGGGAAGGAGACGCCACGTCGCCTGTTGGAAACCGGTAGGAATTCCGTTGTTTTCACGAAGGGGTTGAAACGCCGAGTAGGGGGGGACAAGAAAAGAGTCCAACCCCCCATCGCCAATACCCAGGCATGCTCAAAAGTCGGGGATCTAATCTCCATCCTTTGGAGGCGGAAGAAGTCAAAAAAAACTGACGGTTACCTACAAAGAGAGTAAGGCGTCACACTCAGTTCTCTCAGGGGGGGGGGGGCGAGAGTCATCGTCATGTAGGTCTTGAGAACGTGGGCCTAAACCAATGCCCCATCGAGATACGCAGCCATCAACCGTAACCCAGGGCATAAAAGCGAACTGGGGGTAGCATTCGGTTCCTTCTTGATGTTCCCGTGACAACCCTAGTGAAGACCTTCTAGGGAGAAGAATGGCCATCGGTGGGGGACGGAATCCTTGTCGAAGAGGTGTTCGACCACCTCGCGGAGGGCAGCATCGCGCTCTCTGCGTGGGGATATACTCTACCAGTGGTCCTACTCGAAAAAAGGAAGGGAAAGAGAGAGAATAACAACCTGGTCGCGAGAGAGCAAGACCAGAGAAATCTTTGGTCGGAAAACGGCCGGAAACTCGCTGGGGTTCATAGGTTGTTGAAACTTCACAAGAAAGAGAAAGGAAACGTTGAAGCGGCGAGCTAATTAACCCGCCAGAGGTGGGGATTACCTTAACCGCCTACGGAGGAACAGATAGTCTGGTGAATGGGTTCCGTTTGATGGGCTCGAGAGCGGGGGCAAATGGGGTTGTTGGTTTTGTCAGAACACAGGTCGACCAAAGAATCTCCCTATCCCCATAAAACATGGTAAGGGTTACTCACGAATCACCAGAAAGGAAGGCAAGTGGTGGGGTTCGCGGCGAAGAAATGAGGGGGTTGTTCGTCTAGGAAGTTTGGTCTATGGGGTGGTCTAAGGCGACTCATATGAAGTCCCCCGAGGGGCCGTACTGGGGAAACGAGAAAAAGAAGTCGACATTTGATAAGAATGGGAAACCGGACCTAGGGCACCGCAGGAAGGGTCAAGGGAAAAGGGAATCGAGGGCTACAAGTCGTGGTTGTTGGATTGGGGCGGCGGTAAGGGCGTTCCTCTTGAGAGGAAAAAGGGAAAATGGCGCGCCTGTGACGGGGAAGATAATTATCCAAGATGATTTCGATGGGGGACGAAGGGAAGAAAGACGCAAAAAAATTCTGTATTTCAAAGAACTGACAATGCCGGTTGAATTCGATGGATTTGGGAAGTTGGGACGAACCGGGAAACATCCTTCATCTTAGATGCAGAAGTGTGGAAAAGGTGTACGCATGGGTGTCGTATTCTTTCCTCTCGCTGCCAAAAGAAGAAAATAGCGCGCAAGTTGATCTAAGGGGGTTTGCAAGGAACAGTAATCACTTGGGGAAGGAAACCACGGGTGTTCTGTAACGGGCGACAGCGTTCTCAAATAGAGGGGAGGGAAGAGTACTTAACCCCCTTTCCTGTGTGACCGTCAGGCAGACAACACGAAGCCAGAGGGGAAAAAGGGGGTGGGGTTGTCGCCGTATGGTCCAGCATGGATGGATTTGGACGTGCAACTGTCAGGAACTCTTGACGCTAGAAGGAAAAGGAAGGACTCCTGGATCCAACACCCTAAGTAGGTTGACTCAGGTTCTCAACTGGACAGCTCCGTAGGGAGAGGAAGAAAACTCACAGTAGAAAAGAAACCTCCTCTCGGGGGTGCCTATGGAGAGGATCCCTTTCTTAGTTGGGCAAGAAAAGGGTCTATAGGTTCACGGAGAGATACACAAAACGCTCAACTCAGGAACAGAAGTGGGCACTGTCCCTACAGAAATTACAAAATCTGATGCGCAACAAACGAGAAGGGGAAAGGGGGGGGGTCGTTCGGGGGCCCTAACATAGTGGGTTGTTGCAAGAGAAACGAATTAGTTCTCGGTGAAGAAGGGGGAAGTGTCAGAGCAGCCGTCAATCGAAAAAGTGGAAGGTATCTAGAAAACTGTTCAAGTCAACGGGAGCCAGAGAGAAGAGATCTGTACAATCCCAGTTTAACGCATGGTTTGTGGGTGCAACGGGTTCCTATGAACAAACTTATCAGGGGAAGAAGGGGGAGTGCCCCCAGCGGCTGACCCTCAAACCACGTGGAAAAGGGACCTAAAAAGAAGTCCACAACCGACGGGAAGGAGCGAATCTATTGCACACATTGCCCGCGAAAACTCTCTGTAAATCTTGGGGACGTCTAAAAAAGGGGGAAAAGGGGGGTGAGAAGGATGAGAAACAAGACCTGTCAGGGCAAAGCGGTGCTTTCGTCTTGGGGGTGATGACAGAAGGGGTATGATAAATAAAATCAAAGGCGAATTGTGGCTCAAAAAGAGAATTGGAAGAGTACCGGGAAGGCAGAAGGAGAACTGGAAGGCGCTAATACCGAACACCGGGACGGAAATAGTCGCTATCTTCATGACATCACCGATCAGAGGAGATCTCATCCTGCAAGAGGGGAAAAGGGCATCGCCATGTGAGGATCAGGGGGTGTAGCTAAGAGTCATCTAAAAAGGGCTAAAGTGAGGTCCACCAATTACCTTGCTACGAAATGAGGTGAGCCATCGGGTTAAGGCAAAAGAAGAAAGCGGAGGTAAAATTCTCCCTTAGGTCAATAGATCAAGTCCCAACTCCGGGGAAAGCATTGGGTAAACAGCAGGGGGGGGAAAAGGGGTACCTGCGGCCAGGGGGGGCTTGGTTGAATATCCGCGAGAAATTATCATGGCACCTCTGAACTCAAACGTCACGAACCATTCCTCGAAACCAAACCCGAGCTAGGAAAGATAGGGGGGGGGACCAACCGAACTCCCGAAAACCTTTGAGCCAGGACCCAATGGCCACTGCTACAGAACTATTCGCTCGCAAAAAGTCACCTATCAGGGAAAGATAACTGTCTAAGAATAAAAATCACGGAGACTTTGGGTTGAATAAAGGGAGCATCTAATAACTACCAGATAAATCGTCTAACGGGGGATCAAGGGGGGTTCACAAGTGGGTATTGCCTCAAAAGAACGTTCGAGCAACCTCTGAAACTCTATCGAGTCTTACCCACTGGGTTCTGGTGTAAACTTCCTAGCAATCTAATTTACTTTTAAGGGATTAATCGAGTGGGGGTTTTAGGACGGTAAACTCCGCCGGGTGGGTTCCGTTACCGGAACTTTCCGGAAATAAACCAAAGGGACTGGTAAGTTCATGGCAAGGCCAACTTCAGAAAGGCCGGGAGCTCTTTCATAGGCTTAAACTTAAAAAAGTGTCCTAATAAGAAAATAAAAAAAGAGACGCGGGGTATTGCCGAGAACCCTGAAATCAGTCTCGTCTAAAGGCGGGCAGACCACACACAATATTATTCTGAAGGCGGGAGGGGAAAGGAGCCGGATTCATTCCAAAACTCCGCGAACACGTGAGACAAGGGGGGCGTCTAAGGTCTCCTATCTCTCTCGAATAGAGGTGTACGAAAGGTACGAGTGTGGACGAAGGGGACCGCGATGAAAGTCAGAGTCAAGAAGCGTCACTCTCGTCGGCGAGCCAGTGGGAAGGGAAGGATTGGAAACTCCGCTCCTCAAATTTGCAAAATTTCAAGTAGGCTTGGAAGGAGAGAGGGGAAAAAAGGCTGAGAAGTTCTGCTGCCTCCCAATAAAGTCTGACCCGAAAAAAGGTGCTGAGGGAGAAGTACAGTTCTCTCTATTCCTTTTATCACCGGATAAGAAGAAAGGCTAATAATACCTGGGACTGAAGGAACCTAGAGGGTCGTCTGGGCGCCTAGTCAGGACAGCAGTTGCAAAAAAAACAGGGGAGACAAGCTAAAGGGAAACGAGAGCTTTCGGGGCGAGACTATACCGGGGATGAAAGATTGCACGGAAAAAGTTTCTGCTCTACTACAACTGGGTAGGAGAGGAGCGGAAAAAACGAATTCAACACAATGAAGACGATTCGCGGTCTGAAAAAGGGGAAGAAGAACCCCTTAATGTCTAGACAGCAAGACAAAGAAGAGGGCTACCTTAGCCCCGCAAATCATGGTCCTGAGGGGATCACTGGGCGAGGGTCCATGCGGGGGGAACCATTATTGACATCCATCAAAAAGAATGCGGGCAACAAGAATCTGGATTTACATTATTCTTTCTGGTTGTGGGGGGATACTCGAAAAAAAAACGAAGTTCAACAGGGGGACAAGCTTATGGGGAGGGGGTAGGGAAAAAGGGAAGGGTGGGGGGGGGGGCGGAAATAAATCCTTCCCCTCCAGAGTCCGTTATTTGAATCACTGGCCGGGGGGGAAGCGTCCGGGAAAATGGGGACGGATTGAAGAAGCTGGATATGGTAGAAAAAAGACTTGTTAATATTCATTGGGGGAAGGGGGAAGACGTGGGGGGCTATTCTGTCTGGATTCCGGGACCATCTGAATTCGCACGTGAAAGGGGGCTGACCTGAACCAGGGGGGACTCGCAAATACCTCGAACGATGATCGCCTCTCAGATAGTGAGGAGAAGAAAAAAGGAAGGGAAAGAGGAAATCCTGGCTTATCTCCTACATGGTCAGCGGATGGGTCGACAATGTGAAAGCATCTATCGGAAGCCCCTTTCTTCTGGGGAGTCGAGGAGGAAGGGGGGGCTTTTACTAGGCGTAAGCGTTCAAAGCGAACATGGGTGACAAAAATCATTCGTAGATTGAAATTCACCCACACGTAGAGAGAAAGACACACGGCTAGGCAGAAAAAGAAAGAGCTTTTGGCTACGAAGACTAACAGAGGGAACTGCGCTAGGGGTAACTCTTTAGAACAGGGTACGGAGAAGGGGAACCTTCGAGATATTAAGTGAGCCGGGGTTTCAAGGTTATTCTCCTGGGCATTCGCGCAAACATCGGAGAAAGAAAGAAGAGAAACAACGAGATCATTGCCCCTTCTATCTAGAGAGCATAGGACCTCGTACCAGCATACCCCTGGAAAAAACCAGAATAGTCCTCTCTCAGAAAAAAATTATTAAAAGAGATGGGGGGAAAAAGAGGCGGCAAAGGTCGCTAGTAGCGCGCAATGCGCAAGAGCTCGCCGGCAAGACGCTCTAGCGGAAGAAAAAAGCCGAAGGGGAAGGATACTTCCATAAGAATAGATCATACGGGGGGGGAAACACTTCTACAGAGTTCACGAAGGGAAGTACGCACAAAGATTGGAAGACAAAAGAGAGGGAATGAAGCAGACAGGAACTGCGTATTCAATCCAATTAACTCAAAGTTCGTCGAGGAGTATCACCTCTTGTACCACTTAAGAAAATAACGTCCTTTGGGGGAAACTCTGAAAAGGAAAGGGGGGGGAACCCCCATGGCGGCTGAACGCGTCGATACAAGCTTACAAAAAGGTCTCACAACCAAAAAGAAGAGGAAAAAAAAACACCAGTGGTGACCATTTCCAAACTTTAGTACGAAAGAGATGATCTCTATTCTTGAAAAGAGGGGAAGAGGGAACCAAAGTGTGTAGGCGACGAAGGTCGAGGCTAAGCTAAAAAGGAACGCATCAGAAGGGGAAGGTCATGGAGAAAAGAAGACCCCTTTCATCAATCTGACGGGGAGTAATAGGTACCCTAATTAAAAGCCCATGGGGGAGAGTGGAAAGGCACATGCCGTACGAAAATACACCAAAGTGGTGCTTTTCTGACAAGAGACCAGGGATCGGGCCTGTTGCTTCCAAATGTGGCAAGAAGACCTAAACTTAATGCAGAGGAGGAAGGGCTGACTGCAAAGGAAGGGGGAGTCTTTATGCCTCCCTTGTTCAGAACCGGATCCGACTAAGGGAAGGATCACCAGGGTTGGCCTCCGCGAAAGTATAAAAAAAGGGGGGAAGAAAAAAATCAAATCGCGGTCCAGTGAGGGGACGCAGTCGGTCGATAGTGCGGAAGGGAAAAGGCCACCCAGACCAAGGGATCCAGATGAACTCGTGGTCATATTGGACATAATTGGAGAATGGGAAGGGTCTCGAATGATCTCATGGCGGCGGTCGGTTGTCGAAACAGCTAAGCTGACAGTGGGGAAAGGGCGGGGTAATTCAACGTATCTGCAGGAGGACTACAGGGGAAGAAATAGGCTATATCCATTCGCCGTCAGGGTGGAGAGGATCGGGATAGGAGAAAACGAGGCGGGCAGCTTGATCGGATTTGCCGGGCTAAAGAAGAAATACGCGAAAAGAGAGTGAGATTCATCAGTCTCCTTAGTCATGAGTCGAACAGAGGGGAGGAGGGGGAATCAAAAGCAGAAGAGGTGGTATTCCCCCTACTAGGAAATTGGAACCCCAGCCCTGGATCGGGAGTCAAGGAGTGACTATTTTGCATCACTGAAGGGGAGTCGACTTCGGGAGAGAAAAAACAGTCCTACACACTAAATACCTAATCGGAGAAGGAAAGAGGCGTGAAAAAAATCAAATCAGGCAGCAAAGCCTGAAAGCCGACGAAAAAGCCGAGGGGGTCGGGAATGATGAAATCAACGTCAAAAACCATTTAAAGGAGGGGCCTGCAGGAAGGGAGCATCATACAGGAAATATGGACCCAGATGAAAACAGCCCTGGGAGGAGGAGATGAGGGGGAATCTCAACGGCAAGAAACAAGTGACCCAATCTCTCAAAGAAGCATCGGGGAGACGACTACTCTCTGAGGAGGAAACGGGGGTCGACATGTCTATAACCACTGTTGGGGGAGAGGAATGGGCTGCCACTGGGTGGTACGTGGCCAAATAAGGAAAAGAGTGCAATCCGGCGAACGTCTGTAAAAATTTCAGTTCACCCTGACAAAAAGGGGAAAGAGGAAGGGACCATCTTGCGTGAAGGTCAAAAACAAACCCAAAGGAGGCGTACAAGGAAATCTATTAAATCCGGGAATAAAAGTCCCTGAAGGAAACGGCCCTTTCTCCGGCAGGGAAAAAAAAAGCACGGAGAGGAACACGCCAGAAAGCTAAAACGAGCCCCACCCAAACTAGAAGGAACAGGTGGGAGGAGGTGTCGGGCCTAAAAGCCTCCGAGACCATGGGAGGGAAAAGGGGGAAAAACGTTCGGGCTGGGAATGTTCATACATTGAAAGTTCTCAGCGTTGAGTGGGGAAATCAGCGAGTAGGGTAACAAGAAGGCGGGTGATTAGATTAGACTGAGTAGGGCGCTGCGAAGGGGGTAGCCAGCCGCTGGCCAGGCAGGTCAAAAGGGGGGTGACGTAGAGGGGGGGAAGCTGATGTTATTCGCTCGATTTGGAGGTGGGGTTAATAGTGATTTCGATGAGGGGTGAGAAGGAAAAAACCGGCAAAAAAAACCCGAACAAAAAAGGTCACCGTGGCTGAGGAAACAGGGGTGGGAAAAGGGATTTGTCATTCCTCAGAGGAAAGATAAATAGAGGGAAGAAAACCATCCCGATCTCTTCTTAAGTGTCGGACTGCCAGGAAGGGGAAAAAAAGGGAGCACAATGTCATCAATTGGGGGAAGCTCCAAGGCCAGACGCCATTTATCTAAGGGGGGATCATCAATTCGGTTCGGGGGTCCGAGGGCAAGAGGGACGAAGGAAAAAAACAAAGTGCGGAAGAAAAAACCTATTTCACATGAAGTGCTACTGGTATTCTGGGTCTCTTTCTGGGACCAAGGCAAAGGGAGAAAGGTCGGGCAACGGTAGACAGGGTTGTTCACACAGATCGAGCAAAATCTCCTTTGGATGGTAAAACCAAGGGAGCATATCAAAAAACCAAAAAGAAAAAAAGAAAACCGATTTGAGTGCCACGCGACAAGGGTGAAGGTCGCAGACAACTTGGAGCTTACAAAAGAGGAAGGGGAGAACCTAAGGGAAATATCCTCTCTCTGACCGACAGTCGAATGCCTTCGGGGGGTTAAAGTGGGGGTCGGTAGATCCGATTAGGGGAGGGAGGGGCAAAAGACGGGGGGGCTTGTTGTAGAACAAAGGCTCCGGGGGGGTGTTCAACGATATCCTTTCAACACTGGTGATCCATTGAAACTATCGGAGATAGACCGAAGAGCCAATTGTGCCCGTGGCAGTTGGGGAACTTAGATACCGGCCAATGAAAGCCTATTTACTCTTTGAAATAACGGATGCAACTTCATACATCATGAGAAGCCAAGGAGAGGGGGGGTACGGGACACCAAAACGAATTAGGTCAGAAATACCAAGATGAGGCCGACTGAATCAGATGGTGGCTACTTTGATTCCATTTACAAAAAGGGATGATCCTTATTTGGACTTTCTCTGGGACATTAAACGAAAGGAGCAGCGACCAGCTGTTGCCGCACTCACTCCGTGAACACAGGAGGCCGAGGATTTCTTTCTCTTAGAACAGGTGGCAAAGAGGGTGTTCTCTGCAATGCGGCGGAGGGGAAAGTGAAAAAAAACACATGAGAGTCAACAGTCAATAAGTGAGATCGTTAAAAAGGGCCGGGGGCTGGGGAAAAAATATCTAATAGTCAAAGGACAATTAAGGAGCGTCTACTAATGAGGAGAAAAAAAAAAAAAAAGGGGACTTCGCGGTCATAAAATCAGGTCTTTCCCTTAAGGACAACGCATGCAAAGGCATACGTTAGGCAAAACCCTTCGCAACCCTAAAAAAACAGTAGGACAAAAAGTGAGAGGGACGGAAAAACACGGGCAACCGTCACAAGGTACCAGAGTGCAAAGGCGGTAGAATGGTGGGGTCCATCACTTCCCAGCTCGGAAAGAATACGTCCATTCCTGGACAATGCATTTTCACATGCGGGGCTGGAAATTGCCCCTTGTCAAGATCACAACGGAAGAAAGAATCGCTGCTTAAATACAGGGAATTTTGCCGTCAGGGAACGTCCGCACTTTCTCTCTGGGGAAAGTAGACCTGACCAAAGCCCCATGGCGCGAACCGGTGGAATGGGTATACCTCAAGGCCCCCGAGCCGTCCTCAAAAACGGCCCCAAACAGGTCTCTTATGAAGGTAAATGGCCGGCTCGCGTGTTGGAAGGGAAAACGAATGGACTCAGGGAGGTAAAAATGGGGAAAGGGGAAGTTTTTGGGGTCCAAATAATGAAGTCGGGAAAAAGCAAAAATCTATCTCAGACTAACCACTGCCAAAAAACTCAACATTAAATGAGAGAAAGACAAAAGCCAGATTGGGGAGTCTCCGAAAAACCACCTAAGGGTGGAGACAGGAAATCATCTGGAGGGAGAAACACGAACGGGACTAATTCTGAAGAGAGGTGGGGGGCGACGTGGCCAAACCCAGCCACACTCAAAAGAAGTCGAAGAACAAATGGAGCCATTTCCAAACTCACTAAAGATAAGGCTGGGAAGCGCAATGACACCCTCAGGAGTGCCTCCGTGAAAAAAAGCGCCGATGCCCTAGGTTTTGAATGATAAGTTTGAAAGGGTACGTCACACGAGAAGGACCGACGAGGTCGTAGTTTAGACGGGAGAGGAGAGGAGGGAGATCGACGCGACAGGTGGAG
>Ga0179591_1228715_pt1 | contig 13362 bp, 11 predicted proteins | sample CZOMad2_1_08_16f_FD_182891 | JGI IMG/M metagenome (GOLD analysis project Ga0179591, IMG submission 182891) | Vadose zone soil fungal communities from Angelo Coast Range Reserve, California, USA - CZOMad2_1_08_16fungal (PacBio error correction) | ecosystem: Environmental > Terrestrial > Soil >...
CGTCACGCTCCAAAACGGGGATGTGTCAGGACTTTAAAAGTTCGAGAATACAAAGGAAGGGGGAGGGGCTCAAAAAAAAAAACTGATTGAAAAGGGAAAAAGCGCTCGGGAGGTGAAGAGTGGAAAGATATAAAAACTTGGGGAAAAAGGAACCGCGCCGTGAAACTTTTTAAGACTTTTTGCAAGTGGGAGTGGAAGAGACAAGGGGAGGGACGTCGATAAACAGCGTTGGGCTCAGAGTGGTCAAAAGGGGCAAGGAGCGCCCACTACACCCATGATCTTAGAAAACGGGGGAGGGGTAGCGTAGGAGGGATAAGAAAAGGAAGGAGGAGACAAAGAAGTACGGCACCGAGGGTTCGAACTTGGATTGAGGAAAGACGCAAACAACAGAAGGGAGATCGTGCAAACCAGCGAATTGAGCGAAAGGGAAACTCACAAGATCAAATCGGTCTTTAGCCTGATGTATGGGGAAGAGGTGGAAAACCTGACAAATGACAGGACCAAGAAAAAAAATAATACTCTGAAGAAAGGGAAGGCAATGGCCACGAAGGAACAGGGGGAGAAGAGGGGTCAAGATGAGGGCCCGTGAGAACGAAAAAACCCTGTTCAGCTAAGGCTCCGACATTTGCTTTGTCCAGCTCGACAGGAATTTCAGGCAGAACGTAAAAGAACACTCCCCGAGGGAAGCGGAAAGAATCCGAGGAGGACCCCACTTTTTGAGCGAGATCGCTTGCAGAAGGAAATTGCTAGGTGACTTTCAAACACACCATGATCGATACTCGGGAACATGGGAAAAATCCAAAACGGCTGATCCAAAGCCTGAGGGGTCCGCCGGGCTGGTATGGACTGAATCCTTGGGGGCGGAGAGTCTCGATTGTGAAGCCCGTTAGTGACCCGTCGCCCGAAAGGAGGAAAGCAAACTCCGCTGTAAGGAAAACAGCTAGAGCGTAAATCGCATCGCCGTGGGCAGGGGAAAAAAATGGACATCGGGAATCGCGCGCAGTTGGAAAGAAAAAAATTCGCGAAGGGAAAAAACGTAGTGTGTGACCTGAAGACTATTTGACGTCCTATTGCCGCCGACCGAGTATATGGTGAGAGCAGTTTGAAAGACAGAGGCAAGCAACGGGGAAAGCGGCGGCTAGCGAAAGAAACTTAAGGGGACGCAAAGGGGTCGTCCACGCAACGAGGCAGCTCAATTAAGGAGGAAAAGGGAAGCCGGAGAAAGTGTGAGTAAAAGGGGGGAGAGAAGAGATAAGACGGGGCTGGTGCGGCAGAACGAGTCCCAAACTTGAAACAAAAGTTTTGGCAATTATAAGAAGGGTCAAATAAAGGTAAACAATGTAATCTTACAAGGGCGGATAGAAAGCAAGGAGAAAACACTAGATGACCGAACTAGACAGAACTCAAGCAAACGGTTAATTTTCAGTACCTGTCCAGAAAAAAGAGATACGATGCCAGCAATAAAAAAAAAGACCTTAAGCACTCCTAGGGGGGGGCTCCAAGAGAAACCGGAATCTTTGAGCCCTGAATTAAGAGTTAGGCCGTCCCCAGAAGGAAGACAGATTAAAAAAAAAAACAGCTTCAGGTGAGGTAACAAAGAAAGAAACTTGCGGAATCAAAGTGCGGAAACAAAAAGGGAAGCCAAACGAACCGCACCCAGCCGTTAAAATCCAAATGTACCGCGTTCGGACCAATTGAGAATGATCGTTCCCTTAAAAGACATCTGGGTTCGGATCCGTGTGAAATGGAAACTCACGTGTTTTAACGGGGCAAGACCGACGCCCAACGATGTGCTGGTCGGGGTCGAAAAAAGATGAAGGCAATTCGCAAAAAGCAGCAGACAGAGGCGTTGGGCGACTTTCACTCAGGGGAGAAAAACCTGGAAAAACTGCAGAGGATAAAAAGACGACCAACTTGAAGAGGATCCTATCTGGCTGCAATGAATTGATCGGGGGGGACCGAAGAGCGTAGGGGGGGTGTGGGACCCGGAGTGGTGGGGGACCAACTGGTGGAAAGGGGGTTCTTATTGAGGCAGTCCGCACAGATCCAATGAAGTGGAACTGTGAAAGAATAGGGAAAGCAACGCGGGACAAGCTCTGCCGGGGGATAAACTTGTGCAAATTCCTTGGGAACTAAGTCCATTTACAGGAAAGGCTCTGCACTGTGCAAAGACTGGTCAGGGGATGCAAAAGCTGCCTGGCTGACTGGGAGACGCTTTAAGAGAGAGGCGAACATTGGAGGCTGAAGGCTTTGATTGGTGAAAGCTTCGTCGGGGTAGGAAAGGCATGGAGGGGATGCTGCATTGAAGAAGCTTCCTACATAAAGACGCAATCTCCTAGGACAGATTCTCGCCTGAAGGTAAAGGCCGCGCGAACGCCGGGGGGGAAAATTTTAGAAAAGAATATTGCCTGCCGGAGGAATTGGCCGGTATTAAAAATCCAGGAAAAACTGGAGCTTTCGGGGGGCGTCATCGCTGGGTCTTACCTCGGCGAGAATTTGACAAGGTGGGGGACGTAAGTAAGAATCGAGAATCTAACGGGTCAATAATCGGGGGGCAAAAGCCGATCTTTTTGTGAGGATAATGAAAAGGCGCCCAAAAGTAAGGAGGTGCTGATGGAAGTAAAAAAGCCTCCGAGTCGTCGTCTGGATTAAGAAGCGGACTATTCCTTCGACTTGGCTCAACCGCGAAGGAAATCTGCGGGAATGGTCATAAGTCAGGAGGCTGGGCAAACAAAACCCAGGGCTTCTAAGGGGAAATGGGAAAGGGTTGGAGCGGGTGAGAGGCGGTGGAAGTCAAAAGTTTGGGGCGAAAGGCGGGACTTCTCGAATAAGGGGATCATTCACAAGTAAGGGGGTGATTGGGAGGACAAAAAAAACGTCACTGACAGACAAGTATGTCTTCACGGAAAAAATGTCCGGTGGGAACGGGGAAGCAGTACGAAAGAAACGTCATGAAAGGGAGGCGGGCAAAAACGAGGTACGCAGATCGAGCGCGGGCTTAATTGGTGTTCTTCTGGGGAAGGGGGGAAAGGAAGGGCCTGAAAAGGGCAACGCCAAAAGCGCAGGGGGGGACCAAAAACTTCTTCACAGTCGCAGCTCGAAGGGGCGAAGAGTCAATCAAGGCACAATCCGACGTGGAAGCCATAACCAAAGGTCGGACAGTATTGTGCAAAAGACGTAATTCACAAGAAGCAATTGGGCGAAGAGGCAAGCGGCGCTTGACGATCCCAGACTAACGAGCACGATAAGAGATTTAGATTCTGTCCCAGAAGATCAAGTACAGGGGTTTGTGGAGAAACTCCCAGGTCTCGATAAGAACTCAAAACACCAAAGCCGAACCGCTATTGTTGCTTCAGACAGGAGACCATCCCTCGCTAACTTGATCTTAAAATAGTCCGCGTCCACGCGACTGAAAAAGTGGTTCCACAATGGGCTGGGGGTTACTTTCTTCATCCAGTCTTAGACCCGGTCCCTCATAGATATCTTTGTCCTTTCGGGGGCTCAGTGCGAGGCAGAGACGCCTGGATCGCTCACAAGCGGGGTGCTGACTTACAGAAAAGGAGGTGTAAGACCGCGTGCTGGAACAAAGCGAAAAAATTACGGAAAGACTAAATTTGAGTAGACATTTAATCGCGTTTGAAACTAACATCCAGAAACAAGATCAGCAGTAAAATTCTCTTTGCATGAAGATCAAAAGTCCCAAAACGCTGGACAAGCATTCGGATTCCAGGGGGCACGACACCGCCAAAGAATTCAAAAGCAATGACAGAAGAACAAAAAATCGGATCTTGGAGAGGGCGTCAGGGATAAAAGGAGGAGAAAAGCAATTCGGACGACTCACTCAAACGAGTACGAGGGGGCTTCGAGAACTGGAGCGTGGGAAACCTCATAGGAGGTGAAAGGGAGAAGGCTTTTGCCGGGAGAACGATGGTGACAGTCGTAAAAGGAAGTCGCATACGGGCGCGCAAGTGCACCATCAGAGAAAATCGGGAAAGGGTCTTGCGAAAATACATGAACCGGTCCTAAGGCAAGCCAGGTCTACGGGGGGGCGGGACGGGTGAGCGGAGGAGGATCTACAACTGGAAATCGATGAAGAAGAAAATGGGGTGGCTGAAGCACCCGGCGGTGGGTCGCGAGGAGGCGGGGATGGAAGGGGGGCGGCGGGTCCTTGACCAGGGAGGGACGGCAGCCTCGCAGGGACCAAAGGGTTTCAGGGGAATCTCAACAGGAGCACAAAAAGGACTGTCAGGGAAAAGGGGGAGCGTGGCCACACCTAGGGATAGGGGCTATACTAAAAAGAGGCCATGGAATTCGTGATCGGATTTTTACCAACTTTGTCGACGAAAAAATGTGGAAGAAGGGGGAAAAAATAAAGCATGGGAAATCAAGGAGTAGGATCACACAGCTCCCTCGTTGCAGAGAAGTGTACTGGATCCAATTGACGGAATCAAAAAAGGATTGTCAGGGAACCACTGGGCCCAAAGAAGAACTGGTTAGCGAGGAAAGGAAATGCAGGCAATTGAACCCCGCCTAGAACCGGGGAAAGGCAATTCCGCGACCACTTAAAATGCGAAGAAATGGATCCGGGCTGCGAAGCAAGCATGTGTGAGAACGATAAACGTAGAAGGCAACCCTCCGGAGAGGAAGCACGCTAACTGGGAGGTTAGGAGAACGGGGACTGGGGAAGGCCGAAAGAACGGAGCGGGGGGAAACATATCACGGGGGCGCGAGGGGGTGTAAGGTTCTAGCCACTGGGCTCTGGCCACACATACGCACGGGAAGGGGGATTTGAAGAGGCGGGGGGGGGATAAATTTTCAATTCCTGAAGCCTTTCCGTTCGAGACAGGAGGCTTGAAAACAGGAAATAAAATAATCTGCTGGTACGGTGAATCTAATAGCTTACCATTGAAAATCCGGATGGAGACGGAAAACGCGAGGGGGGGGCCTTGGGGGAGCTGGAATTTTTTACTGGTTGTAAAGCTTCAGATGGAAGAGCAAATGACTTGAGCTTATCAACGGAAAAACGGAGTGGAGCCAAAAAAAATGACAACGGCTCAGGGTACGAATTCCGAAAAATGAGTGGTGAGGCCCGGCGATTTGTCGGAGAAAATTTCGTGAATGAAAAGAAAGAACCAAGAAGAGGGCCAATATCGTAGGAACCGCATCGCTGGGTCTCTAGGGTCTAATGGTATTGGCCGTCGAGATGAGAAGGAAGATCTCGAAAGAACAAACGTATGAGGAGAAAAAAAAAAAGAGGAAGAGATGAATTCAGCAGGAAGGGAAAGTCGAGAAAGCCGGTAGTGGAGAATAGGCACAATATGCTAGCGGGTAGGCCGGTTCACCGGAAAGGGAAATCTCCGGGCACTGTTGAGAAGAATTCTAAATCCGCAAACGAAAAGGTGTGGACCAAGCCGCTTGTTGCACCCGTGCTACAAACAGTATTGCGGACTGCGGAGCTGGTCACAAAACCAGAAAGCTCAACAGAAAATAATCAAAAACCGGCCCAGGTGAATCGAAGGGTTCAGCAAGAGGGGGTAGCGCGTAGTCAACCCTTAATTCAATCATAGTATAAAGAAACAATTTCACTGTGGTGAGCGGCTAGAGGGCGCGGCCCTCAGAAAATACTTATAGGGCAGTGGGAAATGTGAGCAAAAAAAAAAAAAAAGAACTTACGGGTCCCCAACGAAAGTAAAGTGAAAGAAAATGGAACGGGTTAAAGATTTGAGCTGGCATCACAGGACCCACATGCCGCGGGAGCTACGGAAGCAGAGAACAAACATTCAACGTCTCAATCCAACAGCGCAACGTGTGGGCTTGGGTAGATCAAATAGCTGCAAAGGGTATTCAAGGGGAATAAAGGTGCGAACAAGGAAGGGAAGCACTGCGCCTCAAAACATGCAGGCGAGGATTCCAAAAAACGAAAACACAAGGGGAATTGATAGGGGACAAGGGTCTCATCAGGAGGAATTGCATCTTGTGAGGATAACCAGGGAAAGGGGGACGTGTAACGTCGGAACAAAGAACGAATCCTGGATTGAGGACCTGGCCAGGAGAAGCGAAAAACTGAGATGGTCAGGAGAAGACCTGCAGAAGACGGAAACAAAAACTGAAGGGCACAACTAGGGAACAGTTGTGAAGAAGGTTTCAATGAATCAAAGAGGGTTAGAACTCAGCCAAAGGAAGAAGGAAGCACGAAATCGAAATAGATCTAAGTAGGGGGCCGTACAGAAGGGGAAAGTGTTCTGTCTTACACGGGTTGATATTCCAGCAAACTGGTCCAGGTGCCGCGATCTCAGGAAAGAAAAAAGCCCGTAACGAAGCCTCCGATCGCAACTGCCGGCAAAGCCTAGGCAATACACCATCGGCATGATGGCATAGAGGTTAATCAATAAGACGGGGAAAGAGAAAAAACACCTCAAAGACGGTAGACGGCAGAGACTTGGAGAAGACTCGGGAATTTAGAGCCCACCAGGTCTTGTTTAGGGGAGATGAAAAAGGCGCGCCATGACGGAAATCATTAGAGGGTCTCACATTAGAAACAGACTGTTCACACCACAGATGGGGGAGTCGACAGTGAGCCAAGAAAAAGAGAAAGTGACGCAAAGGGAGGGGAATCACAAAACAGAAACAATCTCAGGAGGGCGACTAGCTACAACCTACTCCGCCGCGAAAAAATCCTGTAAGTCAAGTTTCAAAAATGTTGTGCGGTATTAGTTGCGGGATTCACTACGCACGCATCCCAAAAATTCATCAACCCCACAGGGTTACATGGCAGGTAAGCGGCAAGCGTGGGGGGCTCGAGAGTGAGATCTTTCTGATCAAAAAAGAAGAAAAATGAAAGGGAGGAGGAACGGAAAAAGAGGGCTCGAGACAAGAAGTGTGCAGCGGATAAAAAACCTCAGGAGGACAACGAAAGGAGTTCGGTAGATAAAAAACCAGGGGGGGGGGGAAGTGACTTAATCGCGTGGGATAGGAACAGTTCGATCTGAGTGAAAAGTAGGACAATAGAGCGGCGTAAAAAGAGCTCCGTCCCAAAAAAAATCGCCTTCAAAAGTAAAAAGGGTTCAACCTAGAGTGGACTGAGTACATATTTCTCTAGAAAAAGGCTTCGGAGCGATCCAGCAATATAGGACGAGATCCGCGGGGTAAGGTTGCAGAAGCTAGGGGGAGCACGAGGAGCGGCCGAGTCACAAAAGACGCTGGAAAAAAACATACGACGAAACGGAGGAAGACGACGCGACGTTAAGTAAGTGGGATCGTAATCGCAGTAATGAACGAACAGTTACGCGAATTCAGTCGCTTCGAACAATACTGAGTCCGAACGACGTGGGGGAATGCTGTAAATGGGGTACTCGAGCTGCGGGGCGATTGAAAATGACTTAACCCGAGCAGGCCTCCGAGGAGGGTTGGAAGAACTGCGAATCAACGGCAAAAAACGGAAAGTTGCAAGCATCGGACGTAAGAAGATTGCGGACACAAACCTCTCCAAATCAGAGAGCAGATCTGGCGGAAGGAGCACCCATCCACAACTACGGGAAAAAAGTACAAGGAGAGGGTTGAACCGTTAGAGCGGAAAAAGTGAGCCAGTTTTGGCCCAATAAAACAAGAAACTGGAGCAAGAAAGGGATGAGGGAGTCAGCTAGGGCGGACAAGTGGCAGGGGGCCAAAAGAGGGCATTCACCTAGAACCTCTCATTTGCCAAATTTTCGCGTTGGGGGGGCTGGTGACACCAGCATACAGGGTCCAAAAACTCAATATCGACGGCGAAAAGGGGGAGCCGAGAGGTAAAGGCAAAAAGAATTCAGGGAGAACGCGGCGTTTGCTTCAGAGAAAGGTACAGGGGTACGAGGCACAAGCGAGGGGATAAGAGATCTCCTGAGCACCTCCCCAGGGCGATGCGAGACTGACCCGTTCCAAGAAATGTTCCATGCCTATGTAAAAGACCAGAGCGAACTGTACAGAAACCTACGAAAGAATAAAGGGAAGGATTGAATACCCGGGGAGAAGAAAGGCCTATTGAGTAAAAAAATGTGCCCGGCGGCCTAGCCGAAAAGGGACGAAGGAGATCGAAACGTCTCTACAGGATAAGGGGCGTCGGTGATGTAGACAAAAAATCCACGCCTCTCAAACATTCTGAAAGAAGAAATCCGTGCAGATCAATGGACACAATCAAGCACTATGGGGTGCAACCTGCAACATCAACAGATCTTCCGAAACCGCGGGGCAGGAAAAGGGGAGTTCCCATAGTTATCTTACAGAAAAAGGATAGCGCTCCAGGAGTGGCTCAAAGTGAATCAGGGTACTGATCTTGAACATGTCTCCTAGAAAGCAAAAACTTCAAGAAGGGAAACAATCCACCCGGGGTGGCAAAAAAAAAGCAGTCCCGGAAAGACTATTAGGGAAGGGACCACTCTCTGCACCTATATCCGAAGGGAAACGGGGAGGCAGGAGGGGATAAATTAGAATTGGGATCGGTGTTTAAGGGCTTCTGGGACCGATCTCCGAAAAGCACGGGAACCGCCTAAAATGGCAAAGCAATTGCGTAGGGATACCCAGAAACTCCTCGCCGCTAGAAAGACGTATTTCAAAAAGGGAAGGAAAGGCGATAGAACGAGGGTCGGACTGTCCAGGGGGAAAAAAAGGAAAAATCTATTTAAACCGCAGTAGGGGAGCAGAACGAGATCGGTGAGGTTCTGGCGCGCTAGATGCCGCTACGAGGCGTGGCAGGGAGGCGCAATTGCTCGAGGAAAAATCCATGGGAGGAATTGTGTCCAAAATACGGACTTCAACTGAGTAGAGAGGGACGGAATCTTTCGCACAGAAAACTGAAGGGGAGGCTCATCACGAATTATTAAGAAAAGATGACTGGGGGAAGAGGAGAAAAGGGTGGTGCTCCGTAGACGAATGCCCCTTCTAGATTAGGAGTCCTGCGCATAGTTCAGAGCACGGGAGAAGGGCTTTCGGTCGGGTGTAAATGAGGGCGGAAGTCCACCAGAGGGGGAATGGTTAAAAGGGGAGTAAAGGGGAAAAAACTTGGGGTCATTGTAGAGGACTCTAAAGGAATAAAATCTGGCGCCGCGAAGGGGACTGAAAAAAAACACGAGAAGATAACAACCGTTTTGGAAGAGCCAGTTAAAATAGCGGGTCAACAGAAGGTTAAAGACATGCTGTCGACAAGTGTGGAGGTTCGCCATGGGCCAGCTAGCAAAAAAAATTTCCGGGATGAACGGGAGTTAAAGAGACACATCGCGGAAAAATTCGAAGTGAGTCGAATTGAAGGGTGCGAGGCACAAAAAATTCGGAGGGGTTCCCATCTCTAATGAGGCGGGTTAATACTGCCAATGCGGCGACAGAGGACAGGGATGTAAGGGAGAGGGGGCACGTAAAAAATGGGATGGCTAGAGTGAAAGACTCTAGCGTTAGTATATCACTCTTTGGTGCCATTGACAGCTTCCGTGCGCTGTTAGAAAAGACAGGAAGGCGGTGAGGGGAAAAATCGATCATAACTTATGAACGGCAAGAAAAACGAGGAAACCACCAGGAAGGGATGGGAAAACTTGGAAGAAAGAGAGGGGTGTCAGGAAGAGGAAGAAAAGATTGAAGGTACAGGGGGAAAAGAAATCAGTTGTAACCGGAGGAGGACAGAAAGGACGCGCGGGGTAAATTCGATGGCGAGAGAAATACGAAGCATTGGGGGGGGGGGGGAGGAGGAACGGGTGATTGGGGGAAAACCATTCTAACTTGGGGATTGAGGTCCAGAAATTCAGAGCTGCACGCAGGGGGTGCAACAATTGCCCGTAGGGAACAAGCTGTTCCGTATCAAAAAATTGCATTTGCAGACACCGTCAGGGAGGTCCAAAACGTCATGAAAGAAAGAGGATCAGATGTGGAGGTTGAAGGGGGATACCTCGCTGGGCGCATCGGAAAGAGGACTGAGGAGGGTGCGTTTCGGAAAGCCACGCTCAAATAAAACAAGTCGAAAAAAAAAAAAAGAGGGGGAAGGAAGCGTCTTACTCAAGTCGCAGAAAGAGCGTCGCAATACGGAAAAGAAAAATCATGGGGTGAGTACAGGGGGGGGGTGAACGGAATGAAAAAGGGGGTGAGAACGAAAAAAAAGCTGATCAGACAGAACATAACAAAACGATTACTCGCGAAAAACGGACGAAAAAAGAGACGGCCGGACCGCATTCAGACACGGTTACTCCTTTAAATCAAGTAAAAGGAAAGCACAACAAAATCCGCTTTGAGAAAGAAAAAACAAAACCGACGGCAATCGACCAAACGCAAATTAATTGGTAAAGAGGGACTGTGCCGTTTTGGAGAAACACAAAAAGAAAGAAAAAGGATCGACGGCAAAAAAAAGATTTGTTCAGACGAGAGGTTAGAGAAAGGTACAGAGTGGCGTTTGGGAAAACAGTCCGTGAGTGAAAAAGTAAAAGGGCGAATGATCTGAAGCGGATCTATGGGACGATATTCTAAGAGAGGGAACCAAGGGAGGGCAGGTCGCCCGGACCGCGTTTAGGTTGTCCGGGGGAAGAAGTGGGGGATGTTCGTGATCAGCTTGCGGAGAGAACGAGGATGACCATGGAGAACCGCAAAAATGATCTGAAGACAACGGATGCACCGGGCGAGCGTAGGAAGATCGATTAAGAGGAAAAGACAATGAGGGGAAGCAAAAATGGGTTCGAGACGGGTTCTTGAGACGTGGAGAACGACCAAGGGGGAGGATGAGGCGGGAAAAAAAAACGATTTGCAAGAGGAAAAGCACAAAATAACTCCGATCTTCGGGAGCCTTGAGACGGGGGGAAACAGAAATGAGACCGAAAACTGCAACAGACTGCTGAAAGCTACTCGGAAGCGAATCGGAGGAAAGGGACCACCGAACACCGAGAAAATTATTGTACCGAAATCCGAAAGGCAAAATGGGGAAGCGAAAAAACACACACAGGGAACGATCATGCAAAGGGGGGCGCTCCAGTCGGGAAAGATCTAAGGAGAAGTGGTCGCAAAAAGAAGGAGTCTCCTAAAAAATCCTCTTAAATAAATGGAGGACCCCACTTAAATCATGAGAAGCAAACGACAAAATGCTGTCCCGATACACAACTGGATCTCCATTGTAAAGAAATACCATGAGAGAGAAAGAGCAACGGTGCTATAGAAACGGATCCGTTGCGCAGCGGAGGGGGGTGCCTAACCCGAAAATGTAGTTTACGCCGAAAAGAGGTAAAAAGAAGCAAAGACGATTGTATACTAAACTCAACTAGAGCTTAAAGAATAAACTGCACAAAAGGTGTGGAAGGGGATCCCTCAAAAAGCTATTACAAAACATCGGGAATCACAAGGGACCGTGGAGAGGGGAAAATTAGTGAAAAAGGGATGCTATGGGGGGACCGGGCCCGAACGATTTTTGAACGTCAAAAATAATTTTGGCTAAGAAACACGCGCAGGCCAGGCATCGGCGGCGAGACGTAACCAAATGGGGGAGAAAAAAACGAAAAGGCGCTTGTCGCAGAAAAAGGGGAACAAAGGGGGAATATCAACCAAAATCTAACGCGAAAAAAAAAAGGTGTCTACGAGGTTGAGATAGAGAGCGCGAAGATATTCGTGGGACGGAAAAGAAAAAAGGCCCAGTGGGGGCGCCGACCGAGAAAAAAAGTTTTGGTCACCGCTACTTTTGCCGTCATCGAAGAAACGATCGACAACTAGCAGGCAGGGGAAACAGGAAAAAAAGACCCACGACGCTCATTGCTCAGGACCTGTCTGAGCAGACTCTCAAGTCCGGAGGGCTGTCGACAAAAAGAAAATCGAAATTCGGTGAAGGAGAGAGGAAGTCATGAAGAAATTCAGGGAGCACCTCTCCTGTGTCTTACTGCTTTTGTTGAGAACAAGGAGGCCACCGAAGAGGTAAGCCTTTCAGAGGGCGATGACACCAAAGATCAAGGAAGTCGGACTCGGAACGAAAGAAAGGAAATGCACTCACTAAAAAAGGAGTAAGGAAAGATAGAGGGAGCGCACCCCACAACCGCACCCACGATGAGCTTAGTCAAACCCACAGGGCTAATATCCTGTCAGTTGATGCAAAAAAAGAACGCAATAAAATATGTTTTCAAAAGGGGAGAGTTGTGAAGGCAAAAGGAACGGGGGGTAAAATACGTACACGCCATCTAGCTGTGGGAAGTACATGAGAAAAGGCAGGTACTTCAGGACCAAGAAAGGAACTCAAAGGATTCGTTGGGGATGAGATCGGTCAAAGAAGAAAGGTGAACCACAAAAACATGTGAGCAAAAATCCTGGGAAAAGATTAAGCTAGATCCTAGCGGGGAGGGCTGCATTTACCTTGTCCTCCTGAACTCGAGGGGGGTCCGGGAAAGTATGGCCCACTGGGGCCGAGCAGGTTGTGAGGCATGCTAACCTACTCAAACAAAATGGATGTAAAACTTGGAAGCGAAAATCAGCCGCGGTGCGCAGAATCTGGTGAAAGCTTCTTACCATCAGGTAACGCCGTAAGGAGACGACTTTCAAGTCGTGTATATTTTAGGGGGGGCAGTTCCAAAAGCACGAGGGATTTTCTCGGCTAAGGAATGCAAAATGCTGGTAGACTTTGTAATCAGGAGGGGATAGGTCGGTATGGCATGACCTAGACTAACGGAAGCAAAGACAACACTATGTCGCAGCCCTTTCTAAAAAAGGTTACCCGGGGACAGAGAAGGAACAGGGTTCAAGGCACTAAAGTGGGCTGGAGTCCGAAAGGTATTGGGGATTCGGCGGAAGCCTTGGTGAAAAGGGGGGGGCTAGGAGGGGGGAAAGAAAAGTTGTGGAAGAGTTTCCCGGCAGCGAGAAAAAAATAGGTAAGGTAATTCGGCAAACCTGAGGGGATCCGGCAAAGAAGGTGCATGGCTCTCCTCGTAAATTAAACGAGGTTATGACGTTGAAGGCAACCTCTAACATAACGGACTTAACCTATCGCAGATTCGTCCTTAGGGAGAACACATAAGCGGACTTCGGGGCGGTAGGAAAAAATCCTTAGAGGGCCAACTGGCTAAAGGTCGGAAAAAACGGAAGTTTCCAGAAAAGGGTGCGTAGCGGTGAACTAAGATGCACACTTGAAGGGGGGAGATTTGATCGAAGTAAATCCATTGTCAGGAGAAAACATTTTATGTTGGATTAAAAAAAAACACAGGGAAAATTCACAACAAAGGTTTCTGAACTGAAAAAGCTCCAGCAGGGAGAGGAAAAATTTCGGAAGAGTCCGGGGGCGGAACGAACTTGCAGATTGACCGAAATCGAGCTCGTAGGGGGGGAGGAAGGGGTTCCGGGATGAAGCAGGGGGACCATGGAAACTGCAATCCATAAAAATTAGGG
>Ga0179591_1272508_pt1 | contig 13362 bp, 15 predicted proteins | sample CZOMad2_1_08_16f_FD_182891 | JGI IMG/M metagenome (GOLD analysis project Ga0179591, IMG submission 182891) | Vadose zone soil fungal communities from Angelo Coast Range Reserve, California, USA - CZOMad2_1_08_16fungal (PacBio error correction) | ecosystem: Environmental > Terrestrial > Soil >...
TCCACTAGATTCAAGACCGAATACGATGGGAACCAGGGTCGCGGTCAGAAAGGAATTTTGAGGTTGCAAAACGGGGAATAGTACCTCGAGGTAATGATTCGAAACACCAAAGGGGAGCATCCAAACACCGATCCGAATGCCAACAAAGAAAAAAAAAAATCGGCAATTTAAAGGCACAAAGGAAAGAAAAAGGGGCAAATCTACCCTCAAAAAAAACTGCGCGCACGCCAGCCAGGCAACAGACTGGGGGATACCCAAAACCCTTGGGGGGGGAGAAAGAGCGGGAGAACGACTTGCAAAGACACGATTCTGATGCTTGTCCAACTAAAATTAACGTAGTAACAAAGTTCAGAAAAAAGCCGGTCACAAACCGGTAGCTACTCCAGCGATGAAGAGATGACAAAAAGTAAAAAAAGGTTCTAGTTTGGTTCAAGATAAGAATTCTTGAGCCCAGACACCGAACTAACGCGATGTGTGAATACCCCGCCAGGTTGGAAAACATTTTACCGAATAAGGGAAAAAAAAAACTCACCAAACGGACTAATGGCGGGGGGCAATTATATCGAAAGGGGCTCCTTTGAGGGGAAGGATCTTGAAAATACCGCGCCAAACGAAAGAGGGGAAAAGTAATCTGAAAAAAGCATGAAGCGGTGGCTGGATGGGGGTCGCGGAATGGTGCCAACCACAGGAAAAAAACGGCCGCACATCAAGCTGAACTGGGAGCAATAGGGGGGGAGGCTAAAATAAGGAAGAAGGAAGTTTTTGCCGACGACAAACCGGCAAACTAAGAAAAATGATTTGCAGATGGAGGTAGAAAAGCAGAGGAATTAAAAGGAAGAAAGGGGCCAGGGGGAAACAGAGACCAAATTGAAGCTCGGAGATTTAGAGAAAGCTGAGAGAAAAAGACCCTTGCTCTATTCTTAGGAGAAAGGGTCTGAGACCCCCACTGGGGGGGGACTCAGTAGGAGAGAAAAAACTGTTTAGGCAAAAAGATGTAAATGGCCGTGTACCGCGTAACCCAGAAAAACACTAATTCGGGAATATTGGGGGCAACTCTAAAGGGTATATGGGTTTCAGGGATTTGGGGAAGGAAGGAGGAGCAATAGAAGCGATTTCCGTCACTCCAGTTCCAAGCTCTGGTAGGTTGCTCTGAGAATGGGCAGAAGTCGAGAAGCGGGAAAAGGCTGGGAAAAGTGTATCGCGGTATCTCAAGAGACAGAGGGCAGTGGAAACGATTCCAGAGTACAGGGGAGGGCATTCGCGATTCGGGGAATGATCTAGGCACCTGCTGTGGAGCTACCTTCCTCCGCGTGCGATGGGTCACGGAGACAAGATTACGTGAGGAAGTTGGCATGAGTCACATGAGAAATGCGACTAAATCAGAAAAAAGAGAACCGGCGTTGCAGTCGATCACCGAGTGAGGGGGCTAAGAGCAGAAAAATAATTTCCACATGCACGAAGAAAGATTATGGATTACAACGTCATGGTAGCTGAAAAGCAAGGTGAAAAAGGAGGGTGGATCAAAAAACTGTAAGAAGAGGGGAAAATGAGTCCTGGCCCAAGCTTAAGATCCGCATGTGACTGAAGTGAAAAAGCGAACAAAAGAAAAGCGAACCGTCAGGAAAAGGAGGCCAAAATCCTCTAAAAACCAAGAGGAGGAAGAATAGGGGAGGCAGGAGGGTAGGAGATCGGGATGACCCGCCGCATTTTAGAGGGGGACAGCACTACGATCTTGAATTGTGGAAGAGGGGGAATATCGATCCCCCACTAGATGTGGGCTCGGCTTCCAAGATTGGGCTCTATTTGAAAGACTTAACGTATGACGCTGAGGAAGAGCTAAATCTATTTTAACGGCAAATGTACATGGTATTCCACCTCGGGGGACTTAAAGAATCACTCTTCAATTCATATCATTTGACATAGCCGTAAGATCTGAGTCAGACGCAGTCGAAACGGGGGTGAATCATGTCAACGGAGAGGAGGAATATCTAGCTCCGCGTACCCAAACTCAAAGGAATGTTAACTCATAGAAAGAGCAATTGAAAACGAATCAGAGCAGGGAGGGTGCCAGGTAGTATCGGAGGGAAGCGCTGTCCCGGACACACTAGGCCATAGTAAACGCACCTAGAAAACCAAAAGTCAGGGAAAACGAAAATACAGAAAACAGCCCTATCACTACGCATAAAGTGGGGGAAAGGATGTCTGAAGCTCGATATTCCGCGAGCCCTACCTCAGAAAAAGGAAGGAAAGAAGTTGTGATCCGTTTTTAAAAGCCGCAGAATATCCCTGATTTTGTGGAGGTAAAGTAAACGGATAGCGGGTGTGGAAAAAACTCTAGGGGGCTCTAAGCTCCCATGTTTTGGGATCGAGGGAGGGGGGAAAGCCATCAAAATCAAAAAAGGGAGGGGGCTCTCTCCCGACCGTCTCATAAAAAGTTCAGGTTGGGTTCAATTGGAACAGCCTCTTGCGAGTCAGAGGGGAGAACATCATCCTAGAAACGATTGTTGAGGGGAGAGTTGGGCGGTAGCTCGAACTGGGGGGTACTGAGGAAAGCCCAGAGAGTCTCATCTCCAGACGCTTGATGAGAAGGGTTTGTCCTGTTGGGGGGTGGGGGGAAAGACTGTAAGAACGCCGCAACACCAAGAATTAAGGGAGAGCGGAAGGAAAGTCATAAAGGATTATTGGGGTAAGAGGGTGCCTTCGGTGGGTGCTCAGAACGCAATTACTAGGCCAGGAAAAGGGAAAGGGGGGACATGAGAGGAAGGCGTTGATTGTTTGGGCAATGAAAAGCGTACAACTGCGAGAGGGGAACGCCCAGGCAAGGTAATGAATCAAGATGATCCGAGAGGAGAACAAAACTAGGCCCGCAGGTGGGGGATCAGGGGCCATTGTCAAAAGTCATCCTGCGGGACGACATTGGCCAATGGGACGTAAGGTACACCGTTATGGGGGGTGGGGGGGAGGGACAATACAGAAACGTGCTGGTCAGTGTCGGCCTTCAGCCAGAAGAAAGTAGAGGCGGGATGTTTGGGGACGGGTATGGGAGCTCGGGTTTTGTGCAGCAGTCGGAAGGACCGGTTTGAACTCGGAACCGCCGGGGGGGTGGGTCTGGTGAACAAAAGGTCGGGAGGACGGACGTGGGCTTCTCTCCTGAGGTGTAGGAAGAGGAGGGGGGGACCACCAGGCCAACCGAAAAAAACCGGAGAATCAGGACAGCACCAGAGTTCTTTAGTAGTACACGCAGAGGGGGGAAAAACACCACCACAAAAAAAAACACGCCGAGGCACACAAACGGAGGAGGAGAGACTAGTAGAGTGTAAATTCCTACGGAGGAAACTAAGGCGCCGATTCACGAGCGTAAGTGGGCGGTCAACCAAGGGAGGGAATTATGCAAAACAATACCACAATATGCCGAAGCAGGGGAAAACGACCAATGAAGAGAAAGAACCTGACCGGACAACATCAAACAAGAGCAAACTGTTGCCAAGCCCGTGGGATTACTTGAAGCGGTTCACGAAGGCCAGTCGAAGAAGAAGGAAGACAAAGAAGCTAAACGTTTAAACGTTAATCAGAAACCGGAAAGGAAACGGGGTCCACCAGGGGAGAGACAGGAGATGACAAACTAAAAAAATACTCCAAGATTTGCAGGGGCAATTAGTGGGGGTGGGGCAGGAAAGAATCAGGAAGATCTTGAATGTAAAGAGAGAAGCTGCTACGGAGGAAACCCGTTGACGCAAATTGAAAACACACAAAAAAAAAACGGCAAGAGAAGGGGGGCAACGTCTGTACGAAGACTCGTAATTTGCGGACGGGTCAAAAAAAGTGAAATACCCGCACGGAAAAAAAAGGGAAAAGTAGGAACAAGAGCCGGATGAAGCACTGCACGTAAAAAAGGAAATCAATAATTGCTGGTTACAGAGCGGGGGGGGGCGGGGGGGGGCCGCCGCTCATGCAGAGCCAAACAAAAAGTCCTAAAAAGGACAAAGGAGCCAAGGGAATATAGAATAAGAGAAAAGAGTACAGTTCATGGGAAGCCGAAAACGACCAGACAGCTCGTTGATCAGGGAAGGAGTTAGCAAGGAAAAGTTAAAAATAGAACTCGCAAAGCCGGTGAAAAATTCCGGGACAAAAAGGATTTAGGAGACAGGACTGGAAGCCCGGCCCGTGGGGGGGGTGGGGGCCGGATTGAGGCGAAAAGGGTCGAAACAAAAATTGAAGCTTGAAACGGAAGGGGCCGAAAAACTCACGATGCCGTGAAAAGGGGAAAGGATAAAGAAAAAAAAACGGGCTGGGACTGGAACGCAGGAAAGCACGCTCTGGAGGTATGGTATAAACGGGACTCAATAGAAAGTTGGGGGCACAGGCCGGCACGGGAAAATAGGTCTCTGAGAGCGGGATTTGTGGGGAGGGAATTCGGGAAGACGAATGAAGGTCTGGTAAGTGCGTGGGGTCGCTGGATCGTTCGCGTACCGTAAAAGGGGACAGCGAAAGAATGACATTGGACCAAACTACAGCTCGGTGTGATAAATAGGCACAGGGGTGAGCGACACTTCAACAAAAGGGCAGGGGGGTTGACAGCACGAGAGAAAGGAATGCCGAAGGAGTGGTGTGGAGGGAAGAATGAATTCCTCAGACTCCATATGACCGCGATCCCGAGGGAGGTTGTTACACACGGAGACCAGTGAACATTGCAATCAAAAGAAAAACTGGGGGGGCAAGAGGTAACCGCGGGAACAGAATATCAGGTCACCAACCCAAGCCCGAGAAAAAAAGACTAAAAAGTGGTAACGAAGAGTCGGTCAGATGCACGGTTTAAAGGCCCAATCATCAGGGAAGGGGGGGGGGGGAAACGGGAAAAAGAGGTGATCAATCAAAGAAGAGGAAAAACCGAATAAAAGAAAAAAACAATAATATATCAAACACGGAGGGAGGGGGAACAAAAAAAGAGGAGGAGGGGAGGGCTCTGATGACGTGGGGGGGTGGAAGAGGCTTAGTTGATCAAAACCGGTAACCCGGAACAGCACAATTCCCAGGGCATGCGAGGCGAGTGACAATAGACCCGAATCAAGGGAACACGAATGTTGGGTTGATGGCCACCAAAGGGAGGAGCCTTGAGCTTTCAAAGGACCTACATGACAATGAGGGGCAGAAAATAAACGGAGGTGTGGATGCGGAAAAAAAAAAGATAAAGTGCCTAATACATTCCACAAAAAAGGTTGCACATAACGTGTATATCTGGGAGGGAGTCAGGGGATTCAAAGACGGACAAATAAATTCAAAACCGGAGAATAGCTCTTACGGGGGAGGTCTCCGTACCAAAAGAGCCAAAAGGAAAGTGGTATCAACCAACATAGAAAAGAATATCTGCTGCGGAACCGAGTGTAATATCGGGATCGCTGAAAAAAATCCAAACGACCGGACGAATCGCAATAAAAACACTATCCCAGACACTGCATGACCCGAAAGAAGCATATGCCCAAAAAAGCGCAAAACGAACGGGGGGGGGAAAAGGGAACAGGGAAGCTTCTCAGGGAGAAAAAAGGAAAAAAAACGAAAGACATAGGGGAAAGGAAAGAGGGCCAAGCCAGCCAATTCCGCAGACCCCGTGGGGGATGGACGCTTTTAAAAGATACGGGAAGATGGGGGTTGACGTAAAAGTAAGTTTGTCTCGAAAGGCGAAGGGGGGGTGGTTCGGACTTAAGCCAAGCATCCGGTAGGGAACGGGCCAGGGATACAGAAGAAAGGCAATCTAAAGAGGGTCATTTGGAGTCCGGAATTGTAAGGAAAGTCGAGTTGCGATTGAAGCGGCAAGAACCTGCCATCAAAGGAGGGGTCAGAAAAGGTAATCTTAGTTGCTGCAAGAAAAAAACACGTGTACTAAGAGGACGATGAGCCCATAGCTAAAGGAGAAGAAGGCGCGGCAGGGGAAAGGTTGTTCGGCAAGGAATGATGAAACACCTCGAGACCCCAAATTAGAGCCCAGCTTCGTCAGCGGAGTGTAGATTGAAGGGGTAAGTTCGGGTGCCAGAAGGAGAAGACGGTACGAAGCCGTAGAAGCACAAAACGCTTAATGCATTAGGGGGCAAAAGTTGGTTGGGGCATGTTGCCGGGACAGTAGGGGAAAAAGCTCGTCAAAAAAAAAAAGGTTGATCGCCCACGCGTGCCGAAATGGATTAAGAAGATCAGGAAAACAACAAAATAAGAGCATGTGAGGGCTCGGGGGGGTAAGGGGGATTGGTCAAAAATCAGGAGGCGGTAGAGCATCTGGTGAAGGGCCCGGCTTAAGGTGAACGGGGGGGATTAGTAAGGTGGCTGACAAGCAGCATCGTGCTGGCAAGGAGGGGGAAGGAATGACGCGATCTGAAAGAGGAGTACTGGGTTGCAAAATGAGGAATTGACGAACAGGGGGGGGTTTGAGGTACAGGAGGGGAATACCATGGGCGGAAAAACCCAAGGGACCACGGTGGGGGGGGGTCTTTGTTATTAGGAAAGCGGAAGTCAGGCTAGGTTGGCTGCTCTGAAGGGGGGGGACATCAAGGACAGGTGAACACGTTGGAAAAACAACGCACGAGAAAGAGAAAACGAACGGGGCAGAGTTCGGGGGGAAACTCTAGATATCAAAACAACAACAAAGAGGCGGAGGATGACCCCTAGGGTAAAGGGCCGAAGTCGGGAAAAAAGGTAAGTTCGCGGCGGGAGAGGGTTGCCACACGGTGTGATCGTGTTAAAAAAACACGGCAAAAAAAACACCATCAGGGCAGGAAAAAAAAGATATGACCAAAATCGCGAAGGGGAACAAAGACAACCACGGAGAAAAAGTTACACGGAAGGGGAACCCTGAAAGAGGTACCCTCAAAAACACTGGCGAAAACTCCTGTTCCCACTTTCCCATAGAGGACAGACTTGGGGCAGAATCAAACTAGGGGATTAAAAAAAGACGGTCAAAAACCTCAGATCACGAAAAAGTCAGCAGCCTCCGCACTGTTAACGAGGTCGCATAAAAAGCTCTGAAGTTAGCAAAGAAATACCAATAATTGCGGTCGATTGGGGGGAATAAAATGGGGAAAAAGACAGAGTAAGGGGCCATATCACCTATCAACGGGGGAGAAACAATAACGCTTGAACGCATGGACCGATGGGGAAGGCAGAAAGACCAAGCAAACTGGAAAAGGCATCAAGAAGGGGGGGGGGAGCGTCGGTTTAAAACTGCTCGTAATGAGGGGTGGTGAAAGTCTTAAAATAAGAAAAGGTCAAAGCCCTGAACATTCCGTCGGGGAAGGGCTGCCGCGGAGATTCATTCTGGGTTGTCTCTCGCTGCCGCTCATCAGAAGTGAAAAAAAAACGAAATCGCAAAGCTTACCGGGAAGCAATGGAAATATAGGGAATAGAAGAGGAAGTCGTAGGGGACGAGCAAGACCGAAAGAATAAAACAGAAATCTCGTGAAAGGATTGGTGGGGTGGGGGGGGGGAAAGGATGAGAGTGATGGACAATCGAGCCGGTGGAAACAAAGGGGGAAGAAAGAAGAGTGAGGTAGAGACGGAGGGGTGGAATATGAAGGGCCCGCCTTTAATTTCGCAAGGTCGAAAACAAGGTCCTGGACTGCAGACCAAAAAAAAAGGGGCTGTGGAAAAGAAAACGATGTAAGGGAATGAAGCGTACCTCCCCAATCAAAAGGTCTTGGAAAAAGGAAAGTGGAGGGAAACGCTTCGGCAACACACAGAACACCACAAACGCGAGATGAGGGGGAGGGGGACGGTTAACTGGGAAAAAGCGAAAGGTTCAAAGCATCCAGAACGTTCGTCTCTTAATGGAAGTGGGCATAGGTATAAAGGGGTCGGTCGGTCGAGGGGAGGGAGAGGGTGTTCGCAGAGTAGTCGCGGTTGGATAGGACAAAAGTGACCGATATTACATTCCTGAAAGAAAGAGGGTAGGGGGGGGGGGAGGATCTATGGCCCTCAAACGCGGGTTGGTGAAGCTACCATACAGTGTGCGCAGGGGGGTCCAGGAGAAGAGACGTAAGAGAGCTATTTTGCAGGAAAATTGTGTATTGAAAAGGAAGGGAGGCGACTAAAAAACTCATACGCCCTAGACTTTTCACTAAAGAGGGGGAGGGGAGGAATGCACGCGCGTGACAGTCCATTTGAAACTCAGTGACGGGGGGGGGGGGACCTCGCGTCATGGAGGAGTCGAAAGCAGAAAGGGGCGAGCACCCAGGACGTGAAGGGAAGAAACAGACTGTCGTGGGTAACGAAAGGAGGAGCTAAATGGTTAACAGAAAAAATGAAAGGGGTCACTTGCGGGAAAGAATTATCACGAAACCCCGTCATAAAGGAAAGGAAGAGAATCAACAACAACAAAGGGGAGAAAAAAGAGGGGTAAGCGAAGTAGGAAGTGTCGCTTCTCTGAAGGATCCACGGAAAAAAACCCAATTGGCGCAGACAAAGAAGGGTCACCTGCGGATTTTTAAAAAGGATGGGAAGAAAAAATGCTAACGGTACCCAAGAAACTTGGGCTTCAAAAAACGTCCTTTGGGGGGCTCACAAGAAAAGGCGAAAAAATGGGACTAAAATAATACGAAGAGCGCTGAAAAAAGAGGGACGGATTTCAAGGGAAGGGAGGATAAACTCGGTGGGAAAGAAGACCCCGACACTCGGTCTAGGCAAATCTCAGGGAGGGGGGGAGCTAAGTCAAGACCGAAAAACAAGCAAATAAAAGGAATCAAGATCGGGCCTCGGTACCAATCTGGCCAAAGCGAGAATTGGGGGAAAACAACAATACACGTGCCAATAGTCAACCGGGAAACAATGAGTCCGTGCTTTGGGATGTAGAAGCAAAATGCACCACGTCTATCACGTACTAAAGATGACAGAGGAAAACAAGAAAAACATCAGTTAGAAGGAATCCATATGAAAACATAAAAACGAAAGACGACGATGGAAACGGGCAGAAACAGAAAAGCTTCCTATGAGTAGACTCTCCCACTCAAAACCAGAAAGAGAAAAAGAGGGAGCCGAAAAAGGGGACCACCGCAGAATCTTAAATCGGGATGTACGCGGTAAACGTATTGTGACGGCAAACGCTCTAGTCTGGAAAGAGAGACGGTGGGGGGGGCGCCGCCAAGCAATCGGGGAAATTGCTCAAGGGGGGGAAAACTCGGAAGAATCGATCCGAAGGAGTTTATCCGCCTGTCATGGAAAGAAAAAATTGATTTAATGTGAGCGCTGGAGGGCATCCATTCAAAAGAGCATTTCAGGTAGATGTTGACTGGATCGCGGCAAAAAGGAAGGGGGGGGGGACTTCTCTCTAAAAAGAATCAAGCGAAATTGCTCCCCCTTGGGGGAGAGGTTCCTTTGTTGGGGGGGATGTCCTTAGGGCTCAGGAAAACAAAAAAGGGAACTGCAGCGGAACATGGACTGATTTTCTAGGTCGATTGGCAGGGGGAAGGAGGGTGTAAAACCTATGAATCAGGACCCAGGGAGAAGTCTTAGAAAAAAAAAAAAAAAGGGGAAAATGATTAGGCCGTGGGGGATGGGGGGAGTTGAATCCTATGGCCGCGGCGTCAAACGGCGGTTATTGTCACCAGGAGCGTGAAAGGCGGTGCCATAGGGGGGAAGGGAAGGAATGGGACACAAGGCAAAAATTCCGGCCTATGGCCGCTTTTGGACATCCAAGGGGGAGGAAGCGGTAGCTACATCTAAAATTGCCCGGCCCGGCTGAACTGGGGGACACGTTAAGCAAAAGCAGGCAAGTTTGGGCGTAACTGAGAGCGATCAGATATGGCAGTGGAGAAAGGGGCGCCAGCAGGGGGTTTTGGTACAGTCGAGCTCTCTAATAAGTGGGCCGTGGTTTGCTTGTACTTGTGAAAGGAGGGAGGAAACGGTCAGAAAGGGGCTGCGGGGGTAAAGTAACGATTTTTAGCACCGGGCAAATCTACACGAGAAATACTAAAAAAGGAAATGGTCGGGGGAAAACATGAGGGGGAGGTGGAATGGAAAAAAAAAGGTACTCTCAACAAACGGAGGAGAAGGAGGTGACCCCTAGAGTGAATTCAAAAGATGGAAAGACGTTCCTGCAGGGGGATTAAAAGGTGCGATGGGGGGAAGTTGCATCGTTACTCACTTGAATGATGCTAAGCCCAGCGTATCATCACGCGATACCGAAAAAAGCGTACAACTAAACCCAACACCCCAGTGCACTAGGCAGAGACTGTACCCAAACAAGAGCACCATCAAACCGGTGAACACTGTGAATACGGCGTCATACAGGGGGGCCTGGCAGAGGAAAGTGCAGCACGAGACTGAAGTTACACACAGAAGAAACGTAGTACAAGGAAAAACGTCCATTCAAAAAGGGCCACCGAGGGGGGCCGGATAATAAAAAAAACGTAACCAAACCAAACAAGGCGGGCGATTGGGGGGGGGAAAAGAGAAGATCATCTGGAAAACCCATCCGGGGAAGACCTCGTCAGGCGAACAAACCAGGGTTACTCCAGCTTGGACGAGGGGGCGCAACATAAATCAAACAGGAAATTTAAAGGAAAAGTCTGAGAAAGAGCCGGGGGGATTGAGGATGAGAAGAAAAACCGCACTGCAACACCGAAATAGAATTGAAAAAGCTGTCAAGTGAGTCTGGAACTGGTGCCGAAGAGCGCGAAAAAAGGGTGAAAAAAAAGGCATCAGAAAAAAGTGGATGAACAGGTTAGATGATAGGGCTGCCTAGAAAGGAAGTAAAGGTACCGAAAAAACCGAATCCAACAGAAATCGTTCAGGTTATGAAATCCAGCCCGGGAATGGGAAGAACCGGTACAATGAAAACATCAAATTACCGAAATTTAGGGGATACGGAGTGATAAGGGGACAGGCTGTCACGGCGGGGAACTTAGTCGATACAAACCAGAATACAAAAAGGGCGTGTGCCGTACAAAAAAAAGTGTCCGGAGAAGGTGGCCGCGGACAAAAAGACAAGGGATCTTCTGAGGAAGCGGCGGGCACGCTGACGGAAAGATGGTTGGTTTTCGAAATGGGTCGGAGAAAAAAAGAACGAAAAGTTCCGAAAAACCGGTTCCAGAGTCGGTCGAGGTCTCTGGAGGGGGGGGGGGCATATTGTATTAGTGGAAAGGAGGAGTCTGTACTAGGGAGGACTTTCGAGGAATTGATCGAGGGATTCGTCGAAGAAAAAACGAGAGTATTTAAAAAGAGTCGTTCGTGGAGGCTATGGCACGCGGGGGTACAGGGGGGGATAAATTTCAAGAACGAGGAAGGTGGGTCCAGGATAGCTTACGCGTTAGAAAAGGGCATGAGTGACCCAAAAAAAAAAAAAAAAAACCAACCAACCCCCAAAAAAAAAACACACAAAAACAACAAACAACACAGAACGGGACTTGGCGCGACGAAATCAGAAAACAAAAAAAAAAAAAAAAAGACAAACCTAGGAAAAAGGCTGTGCAAGTCAGTCAAGAGGAGGGGTTCAGACTTCACCGGAAATCCCAAAAAAACTGAACCAAGAAGTAACGGGGGGAATCACGCGTCATGGAGTCAGGAAAGCTGGGTTCGAAAAAAAAGGACGGTGGAGACGGATAAAGGACTTTCATGTTACCAGAAAAAAGAAGGTTTAAAGAAGGTGAAAAAACAGTGTACTCTTCACAGAAAGAGGGACGTCTTTTGGAAAAGGGAGGGAAGGGGATCAACCTCAGAGAAAACCACGAACAAACCCGTCATCTAAATCCCACTCTCGCCAAACACCACAGGGGAAAGAGGGAGGCGCGAAACTTAGGTTCGGGGGACTCTGATTGTCACAGAACAGGGCGGACAGCAAGGGCCCCAGTTACATGAATTCTGGGAAGTAAGGCAAAAGACGAATTACTCGCGGTAAAAACCAAGTCGGGTCTGATCGGAAGAAAAAGTCCTGGGCTCGAACCTGAGCAATGGGCAGCGTGAAAAGGAACTCGAGTAAGGGGGAGGGCAAATGAAATATCAAACCTGAAAAAAATGAAGCGAAACCGGATCGACGGCAGTCCAGGCTGGAGGTCTTAGGCACTAGAATCCAGAGAAAAATACAATATTAAGAATATAACGGCTAAAAGAGAGGCAAAAAAAGTAGTAGAATTGGGGGGAAAAAAAACATTACTCGTGAATAGATCATCGATTCGCTTAAGGGGGGAAAATTTAATAAAAAAAGGGGACAACTGCACTATCACGGGGAAGCGCAAAATAGCCAAGAACACGAACCGGAATGGGAATTACCGACGAAAAACCAGAAAAAATGGACGAGCCCAAAAAGAAGGGAAACTGGAAGGGAAAAATTCTCGGGGAGGGGATACTTCACTAAACATTCACGAAAAACCGGGGATCGGTTGCCGCCGAACTGTCAAGGAAGCCCTTCAGGGTTCTTGAGTATACGGTAAACGATCCTTAGAAAGGGGGGGGAGCACAATATCAGGGTGTGTTTTGATCAGAAGAAAAGGGCGACCATGGGGAAGCGACCTGAGAAAGAATCGTGACTTCAGAAAGGGCAATACCTCACGCCTAGAAAGGGATCGAACCGATTCATGGATAAAACTGGGGGCCTTTCGTGGGGCGGAGTTGAATCATCTAAGGAAGAATCCCATCATCGTAAGGCTTGGATCTCCTTGGGTGGAGAAACAAAACGACTGTACTGCGGGAATAGAGCACGCAAACTATCCCACATACAAAAGGGGGGAATCTTGATGATAAAAAAGTAAGTGGGAACTAAGATGAGCACCCGAAGACAACCAGAAGGAGAACGCAGACAGTCCGAATAGGTCACCAAGGGATTGAGGGGCGGTTGAGGGGGGAAAAAAGCAATGACCAACAGTCTAAAGACCTCGAAAGAAAACGCTTGCCCATCAAGTTCAGGGTTGGTTGGTCTGACGGAGGAAAATGGATCACAAGGGGAATTGGTCGGAAAAAGGCAAAAGGATTGAGGCAATTCAGGGGATGAAAAAAGGGCTCTCATAAAACAAACTAAAAAAAAAATGCTGTGGGCGAGGGTGGTCAGATTCATCAGTCGAGTCGCACCTCGGTGGAATTAAAAGGGGGGGGCAGAACTGGGGAATACGTGGATATTATGACAAGAATCAACATCTTGCTAACTGACCTGCCAAGCGCTCTAAGTAAGGGGGGCATGCAAACGGGAGTTGAAAAAAGGTTTTTGAGGGAGGGGAAAGGGGAAGTTCTCTAAAAAAGGCCGCCTGGTTGGTATTTGGAACTAAGCAGATTCTGCAATAAAAAGGGGATGCTCAAATGCGGTGGAAAATCAAAGCGATGGGGGTAAGAAAACAACCGTGGGGCAAAAGAGCTAAAAAAAGCGGGTTCAAGAGTGAGTAGGAATACCGGGGGGAA
>Ga0179591_1358460_pt1 | contig 13362 bp, 16 predicted proteins | sample CZOMad2_1_08_16f_FD_182891 | JGI IMG/M metagenome (GOLD analysis project Ga0179591, IMG submission 182891) | Vadose zone soil fungal communities from Angelo Coast Range Reserve, California, USA - CZOMad2_1_08_16fungal (PacBio error correction) | ecosystem: Environmental > Terrestrial > Soil >...
CTCATCCCCTTGGAAACAGGGGAACACATCCATATTTCCAATCGTTCCGAAGGGGAGACTACTAAACACGGATACAAAATTTAACAAGTGGTTGAGAAAAAAACCAGAAAGAGACTCAACAAAAAAAAGGGAGGGTGGGTTAAAGGAGAGGACTATGTTGTTGCTTATATCACAAAGGTGGGGGAAAAGGTTTTGGGTGGAGGAGGATTCAGGACTCAAGTACCCGCCATAAAGGGGACCAAGGTGGTAAAAAAAGAGGAAACCGGGCTTTTCGGGAGGAGGGATAGGTTTGAAGAGTTGAATGGTGCAGTGAGGAAAGTGTTACAAGCTCCTTTTTAACGGGACCGATGAGGGGGGGTGAAAGAATCAATCAATAGAATGAAAGGACGTAAAAGGGGAAGGTTGAGTATTTTACTAGGGAAACTAAAAAAAAGCTGTCAAATGTCGGCGGAGAAATAAAAGAAAAACAGTGAGTCCAACGAAAAGGGGTAGCAGGCTTGAAGAAGTAGAACAGTGGGCGAACGTGGGCTTGCCGAGAGTTTGGCCAACAGGACATGAAAATGGAGGGACGGAACATATTGTGAATCAAAAGAGTGACAGGAGGTTGAAAGAGAAAAGGTGCTGCAGATCCCCGCTGTCAAGAGGAAAGATAATATTAGCCTATTAAGCGGGTAAGGAAAGGGGGGAGAGAAACGTGAGGAAAAGGAGACGTTCTCAAGAGCTGTCAGTTTTACAGAAAGGGGAATTGGGACAAATTATAAGGCGATCCGGGCGGGGCAAACGTAAGGCTCATTTCAGCCCGGTCGGCACACGGAAGAGTCAGACACAGGATCACCTTGAAATGGACTAACACTGGACCAGAGTGTGGAAGGAAGAGGGTGATGGGGGGGGGGGGGTCCGGCAAAACCCAGGAATGGTTACTAAACTGGAATGCAATCAAACAGGTGAAAAAAAAAAACTTAAGAGGGGGGGAAGGATAGTGAGACAGTGGATTCAGAATAGTGGGGGTGGGCTTAACGTCTGCAAAGAGTAAAAGAAAAAGGGGGATGCGATCGGTAGGAGTCCATGGGTGAATTCGGGCCCCACACATCCTTGTATAGTAACATGGATGAGCATCGTTGTGGACAAGGGGGGGGGGTCGGGGGGGATATAAGCAGCTGGTGGGACATCAAAAAAAAAAAGTCCATTCTTGAAATAAAAGGATGAAAAGGGGGATAGGATAGACATCTTGAAAAGAATAAGAAGGGATCCTGTGGCTGGGGGGGGCGAGGAAGGTGGCAGCCGAAAGGAATCAAGGCGTTTGATGATTTGGAAGGGGGGAAGTTAGTTGAAGGGAGGGAAACAGCCACAGGAATTCAGTAAGGAACATGTGATTAAAAATAGACAGAATCGCGCAGGAAAGACGAACCAGGAAAAAACATGCAATTGAGGGGTCAGAAGGGTAGAAGGGTTTTGGGTTTGGAAAAAGGGGGGTAAGCGGGAGGAGGTGCCGGTTGGACCCTCCATAAATGCCATAAAGGTAGTTGTTTGTGGGGGGTCTAGGAAAACAAGGGCATACAGGAGAAGGATTCGCTCTCCAAAAGGGGGGCCCTCGGGGGGGGCTTGGTAAACCTGGCGGTAAAGGGATCCCATTGGATTAAAACCTTCAAATGTTCCGAAAGCATGGGCAACGGCCATTTCAGGCCGGCCTAGGTCAGAGGATGCCTCGCTGGGCAAAGGGGACGACCAGTTTCCGTGGCCGACCCCACCTCCTTCCATGGAAGAAAGGTCCACCCAAAACCCAACTCAGAGGAGAAAGGATGTCGGTGCTACTTAAATAGGCGTTGGATCATTTCCCTAATAAAACTGCGCTGAAAGATAAAAATACGAAAAATTACTTTTTGTCCGCCGAAAACGTAAAACAGTCTAGCTCGAGAAATTAAACTGTAGACAAAGGGAGGATATAACTAAATCTAATGCTAGAAAATGAATTCGATGGCACAACATAGTGCAAGAATTAGGGAGCACTGTCAATGAAGGGTGAGAGAGTACTTTAATAGATAAGGAGGGAATTCAGAAGCGAAGAATATAATTTGTAATCTCCATGAGGGGAAGATAGGAGAGGAGATCCGAGTGGAGTGCAGCTGAACCACATAGGAACTAAATTCTATATCTAGGGGTGCAGAAATTGACCTTGCAAAGAGCTTTTGGCGAACTTTAAATAAGACCAGATCTAACAGTCCGGAAAGAAAAGAAGAACCGACATCGGGGGGACTGTTAAAGAGATCGAAGACAAAGTCATCGGTACATATCCTTAATTGGGGGGCTGGGCTGCGATAGGAAAAAGTTGGAATAAAGTCCCCAGCAGGAGCGCAAATGAAGAGACTTCTAGATACGCAGACGGAAGTGAAAAAAAACAAGAAAAAAAAAAGCCTCTCAGACATATAGTAGCTACCGGGAATGGAGGACAGGACGAAGCTTCTAGTGGCCTGTATACATAGGGAGAATAAATGGTTAAATTTATTAAAAACTAAATGAACGAGGCCATCCAAAAAGCCCAAGATCTCGAACCCTCATTGCAGCAAAAGCAATTCAACCTTACCAAACTATCCGGCATAGGGTCGGAAGCGTTCTTCGAGAACTAGACTGATAGAGGAAAACAACAAGGGGTAAATCAAGTCAGGGAATTGTGTTTGGGAGGGGCGACGGCGAACCCTAGGCCGTGCTTGGGGTAGGGGGGGGGGGGGAAAGGGACAACATCAAAGGGAAGGGTCGTAGGGCTGGGGGGAGTAATAGGGGGTTCGGTTAAGGAAAAACCGAATGTCGAAAATATGGGAGGAGCCGCCAGCGCTTCGGTGTACAAGGCCTCGCTTACATGATACTCACGGGAGAGTGGGAAGGCCCTTAGGGAAGTACTGCAGCAGGATAGAGAGATAATTAGTCGTTAAAAGGGAGGGAAAAATGGGAATCGCAAAAAGTGGGGGGGAGAATCGCCCTAATGGCCCTATCTTCTAGGAGAAGAGAACAATGGAAAAGGGAAAGGTCAAGGTGAAGGAGGAGGTAAATAGTCCCGAGGGGAGGGGACGATTTTGTACTCAATGGGGACTGTTGGTATGATGGAGGATGATTTACTAGACAACGAGAGGGGCAGTTATGAAGGGGTAGGGGGTCATAAAAATCACTAAGCTTTTCTCAGTTTGGTGTTGAGGATCCGAAAAGAAGAGTCAAATCCGCAAAAGTCCGCTAAAAATCAGTAGAGGGGATTCCACTCAGGTAAACATCTTCACACAATGGAAGGCGCACAAAAAGCCTCGCAAAAAAAAAAGATTCCTGCGAAAGAAGACGCCAGTGTATTAGAAATCCCGCTGCATAGGCAAAAGAGGATGTAAAGGGGGGATCAATTTCGCGCTCGGAGCCACAGAAGAGGGGTGGCAGGAAATGAAAATCGGAGCGCTGGAAGTGTAGGACGGGCATTTTGGTTTCAGGGGGGAGCGAAAAAGGTTGGGGAAAAAGAAAAAAAAATTGTTCCGAATTTTGCGATTTCTTTCTTTCCAATACGGAATTCAACGTGGAAGGAGGGGCAACGACAAAAGGGACAGACTTCGCTGATTTGGGGTAAGTCTTTTGGAATTCTCTTTTCAATGAGGAGGGGGAATCCCGGAGGGTCATGACAAGGACCTTCATACAACTGCACGAAAGAGACGTGGCCTTATGGCCTGCAAGGGAAAAGGTTTAAAAAGGGGGGGGAAGAGGATTCCGCAAAATCAGCCCAAGGTTAGCCAAAAAGAGGATATCGAATGCGGAAATCGACTAAGTTATGGAATGCTCAATTCCCAAAGGAGACCCCAAATAAACAGGCTAGCCTTCTCTTGTATTGGTATGATTCCTTGAAAAGAAAGAACTCAAATCAAAAACAAAAAAATTCAAACCACAAAACCCTATAACTTGATGCACAAGTCAATGTTGATCAAAGCTGGGGGGAAAAGCGTTCAAAAATAGCTGACTTGAGGGTTGGGGGATTTCAAATATGTTAAGTGAAAAAACGACTGAAAGCATCCAAATCCAACTCATCAAAAACGCCGGGGAAAGGGGGGGTGTGGAAATGCATCTCGCTACAAAAACCAGGAATCAAAAAAAAACAATCCTGTAGGTCATTCTAAAAAAACGAAAGAGAGCAAGGTGGACAGAAGGACACTGCCAGTGGGTCTGTCTGGACAAAAAAGAATAGTCTTCATCAATTACCCCACGCCAGGGGGAAAGCTACTTGGGACCGGGAAAGTGGGGGTGGTAAGCCTCATAAGGCAATGAAGGTTACTAAAAAGGAACAAAAAAGGCTGTGAAGGGGGAGAGGCTTGGGAAAGTACTTCAATACGACTGGAAAATTAAAAAGCAACTTGGCACCTTAAGAGGAAGAGAAAAGAAAAAATTACTTGGGGTTGGAAAAACGTACCGATTCCTTCCCAAGCAAGGGTGTATCCCCCTAGGTCCTTCAGGGAAGACAAAGGAAGCAAAAAGGAAAGGGGCAACCTTCGAACAACGGAGTCAGTTGTCAAGTTCAGTTCTCGTCGGGAATGAGGGAGGGATACACGAAATCAAAATCAATAGAAAGGGATCTTATATTTGAGAATGTAACGAAAAATTTGAACGGAAAGCGCAAAAAATTCCGAATCGGGGGACGCTGAGGAAGGGAAGAAAGGAAGAAGGGAAACAAAGCTAATCTTATTCACGGCAAAGAATACAGGAGGAAAGAAATTATTAGGAAAAGAAAAATCGACAAGGTGCAGCCTTTGTAAAATCCCATCAAGTAATTTAAAGGGAAACAGAGGAGAATCCAAAAAAAACCCGTTAATGGGGGGAAAAAGGTGGACAAGAACGAGCGGGAGTCAAGGGGCAGGTGATCGTCAAAGGGCCTTGACATCCAGCCCAAGTTCTGGGGGGGTGTGGAAAGACAGGGAGCCAGAAATAATCAGGAGGTAGGAGGGCAAACCACCTTGGCCTGGAAGAGCAATGGGTCTTCAGGAGGGGGGGCGTTTTGGTTTTTGAGGGGGTGGTTAGTTAGATGGTGAGGCCCCGACCCCCCCCCACCCCCCCAAAACAGCCAAACCCAAAAAGACCCCCCCCCCCCCACCGCCCCCCCCCCCCCAACACCGGACCAGAAACAAATAACAATCCAGAAAACCGAAGACCCCACACCCCCACGCCAGACCCCACCCCGAAACCACCACCCCCCCAACCCCCTCCCCCCCCCCCCCGCCCCCCCAACCACCCACAAAAAAAACACCCCCATAAAACAAAACCCCCCCCCCCCCACCACCCCCCCCCAGCCACACCCCCCGAAACCCCAGACCCAAACCACTCCAAAACAACCCCGCCCCCATAAGCCACCGTGACCCCCCCCACGGTCAAAACAACCCCCCCCGGGGGCCCCCCCCGCCAACCACACATAAACCCCACCTCCCCAGCCACGACAGCCCGCTAGGCCCCCCAGGAACCCCCCCCAAACACCCCCAGCCCCATCACACGCCTCCCAATCCCCCCCCCCCCCACCTACCAACCCCCCCCAGATAGCCGAGACCCCGTGCAACATAAAAGCCCCCCCAGGGCGCAGCGACGCCCGCGGACCGGGGCGGAAACGCAAACCCCCCCAGACCAAAAAAAAAATTATGTCCGGCAGTAGGAAAAAAGTTAAAGTCTGAGGGGGAAACTACATAACTCATACTAGACAAAGCTTCCAACTATCAAGGACTCCTGAAGCATCGGGAACCCATAACACGAGTCAGTGGGCCGAGATACTTGAAATCTAAGCAGCAGATCTAAAAAGGAAAAAGGTGGGGGGGGGACAAGCAAAACATAACTCATCTTAAGAAAAAAAAAAAACAACATAATAGGGAGAGAGAGGGACGTGTTTTGTGGGTTGAGGAAAAAGTTGGAAGGTTAAGGTTTCAGGAGGCAGGAGCGTAACAAGCCATATAAGGGCCAGCACGGGCGTTTAACCAACCAGGGAATTCCTGGGGAGATTGAGAGTATTGGGTGGTGTATAGGGAAGAATGGGTTGAATAGGGGGGGGATTCACGAAGCGGACGGTGAAACGACCGATGGAGACAAATTAAGATTGGGGAACCAAAAAAAAAGAAAGAGAGCTTAAAATGGGGGGGGCCCAAGTGATTGATGAAACGAGAACTAGCTGGCCATAAGGGGGTGGAGCTGGAGAGAACAAAAAGGAAACGGGGGGGGTAGCATGGGGTCAGGCAGAAATCGGTTTGACAGAAAGAGTAAGGGGGGCCCGAGAGTTGGCCACGCCAGAAAAGGGACTGTAATGGGGGGGCATAAAAAGCTGGCCAGGTTAAAGTGCAAAAGTCAGGTCGCTTCGGTGTCCTCCTCTTCGGAGGGAAGAGAGGCTAATAGTAAAAAGAGGGGGGGAGGCATGGTAAAAAAAGTAGATAGCTCACTCCTGAACGATCGGGACCACGACTTAGAGCCCGTTGTCAACGTGGAATGGCATTACTGCGAAGGAAGAGGAGCATTTCTCCGGTGGCCGCATCGTGGTCAAAGATTGAAAAGTCAATCTAACTTGGGAAATGCCAGGGCAAGGGGGAACTGCTAAGGGGGGGGGGAAAAAATCTGTGGATAGGAAAGGGGTGGATGGACTAAGGCCGAGTACTAAAAAGTCAATGATCGGTTCGCCACAAAAGTTGGGAGCTGGGAGTAGGAAAATGTAATGCCGGGAGGAGGAGGGGTGGGGGGAGTAAGGGCGTCAGGTACAACGAGTCCAAGACAGTGGCATGGCTGGAATTTGGCCTCGGAGGATACATGTGGGATATTCAAGTCTGATGTCGCGGGGGGGGCTACTGATGATCCATACTCGGGAAGACAGGGGGGGGGGATCAGCAAAGTGGAAGGGAAATACCTGTAGAGCATACAGTTGGCCAGGAGACAAATTGGGGGGAGGAAGGGGGGTAAGAAGAGACGGGTGGCAAGCCGGGGCACAAGTTGATGATTTTTCGGAGGAGGGAAATCGAATACTGAGGGGGTGGGGACAGGTATGAAAGGGAGGGAAACTCACATGAACCGTAGGAAAGGGTGCGGGTGGAAACTACATTTTCACGGTGAGGGGAAGAAAAAGGTAAGGGGGTTGGGGAAAATTTTTAAGAGTTTGTTGGTGTGTCGGGGGTTTGGGGTTGGTCGGCGACGTGAGACCTGGGGAGAATTAGAAGAAGCGTGGGGGGGGTAACTAGGCTGCGCAGCGGGGAGGGAGGACGGGGAAACTCGTAGTTAGCAGGGGGGGGGGGGACGAGATGGCAAAAGAAACTATTGGAGGGAAAGGGTGTGTAAAGGAAATGGAGAATGGCCGTCACTTAAAAAAGAAGGGCTGAAGGCAAATGTCCACGAGATGGGGGGAACGAGGGAAAGATGAAGACTTTCCGGGAAAACGGAAGTACCGTTGGACCGGTAAGTACCAACCGGCATAAAGCGACTCAGAAAAGACGAAACTCATCGGGGGGGGGTATATTCGTCCGGTGCTAGCGGAGAGCCGTGAAGAATCGAATAAATATCAATAGAAAAGGGGGAAATAAAAGTCTGGGGAACAACACCACAACTACGAAAAGAGACTACGAACTATCGGGTAATCAGAGTGAGAGAGGAAAAGCTATTAACTTAAAAAAAGTCGAGAAACAAAGATGTTTCAATATTAATCTCTGTGGAGATAGAGGGGGTTGGTCAGTATTGGCATGGGATGGGGTGGGGGAATATGAGAGAGTGGATGGGGGGTGGGGGGTGGGGTTGGTTGGGGGGGTGGGGTGGGGGTGGGTGGTGGGTGTTGTGGGTTTTAAGGATGTTTTTGGGGAGATCGGGATGGGGGTAGGGGGGGTTGGGTCAAGGAGTGTATTAGTTGTTGTTTTTTGATCAATACTTAGTAAAAGCTGGTGGGACCGTTTTCTGGTGTGTTTGGGTTGGGGTGGTAGGGTAGGAGGGAAAGGTATTGTGTGGAGGGTGGGGTAGTATGGGGATGAGAGTTGCGGTGTCGGGGTGAGGAAGTAAGAGTGTAGCGGGAGTGAAAGATTGTGCAGTGTTGGTACGGGTGTTGTGTGTTGGGGAGTGAAAGTTGAGTGGGGATGGGGATTGGGGGGGTGCGTGGGGGAGGGGGTCGGAGATTAAGGGGGGGGGGGGGAGAGGGGGGGAAGATCTGGAGCAGCCGCCGGGAACCCTTGTCCGCGGCCAGGGCGCGATACTTCCGGCAGCAAACGCGAGCAGTGCGTTAGCCACCAAACCCGGAGAAAAATGAGCGCGCGGTCCAATGACCTTAACAGAAGGATGTGGTGAAATGGGTCTAGGAACCAAAAGACAAGACCCACCAGAATTCCGAAAAACCAGACTCCATACGAAGCTCTCTCGGAAAAGGGGCATCAGCCGAGAGAAGGAATAAGAGATTGACATCGAGGGAAAACGAGTGGGGGAAATATAACGGAAAAAAGGAGTAGGAAAAAATGAAGCCTTTGGGAGTCTCCGTTATTAAGGACGAAACGAAGGGATTGACTAAAAGCACGTTGAGAAGGAAGACAGAAAAAAAAGACGGCGAGTAGACAAAGAGGCCTTTACTAAATTATATGCCATGGGATGGGTAAGGGCCTAAAATCTTCCAAAGAACCAAGCAAACAAAAGATCTCAGACCCTCAATTTGCGGGGGTACAGCCCCACAAGTAAAGACAAGCATATCCGCGGGCGAAGAGTCAGCAAGCGAACCACGAGCGGGAGAGATAAACAAAACAAACGGCGGAGGGAGATAGATATCCCGTCTTGGGGGTGATGGGTGACACAGATCGGAAAGAAATATTCCAGATCGGGGAGGGGGGGGGGGGGGGTGAAGTCCTGGGGAGGGAAAATGGGATGGGAACTAGTGGGTCTGAGGGATAGAATTTAGTTAGTAATTAATAACCAATAATGTAAATAAATAGGGGGGATAGAAGATAACAGATTCTTGAGATAAAGCTCTTCATTCAACGGGGAAATATAGGGGTCATAGATGTTGATTGCTGAGAGGAGAGGCTCTAAAGCAGGGGAATGGATGTAAAATTGAAAAAACCGCATGGGGCCGGAATGCAGGGGGTTGCCCGAGAGGAGAGACTAGAAACAAAATAATAGTCAGGAGTCAGTCAGAAAAAAAGGAGCTAAAGGGCGCTGGAGGTAGAATGTGGGGACTGAAGGGGGGGTTGTAGTCAGATTCTATCACTAGGACAAAACGAGCAAGGGAGGAAAGCGGTAAAGGTGAAGGCACTGGCATCCCTGCTAGAGTAATTTGAGCATTTAGGAGACCCCACTAGGACATTGACCCAAGAACTGACTTCGTTGGGACTTCCACCTTATGGGACAGATTCTGCGCTGGGTCGGCTAAACGAGCGGGAGGAGAAAATCACAGAGGGGAGGGGACAAAGGAATGCGTTTAGTCCAGTCATAGGAAAGATTGTGGTCGGCAGAGGAGGGAGCCTTCCGCGTCCTAGAGTAAGATGGGTACAAGAGCAGTGGTTCGCAGGGGGACTAAGACGTTTTCCGTTTGGGTTGGGGGTGAGCGATCATGTGAGGGGGGGGGGGAATATTAACTTTCGTATGGAGAGGTGTCTCTGTCAAAGCATTTAGAATTCGAAAGAGGCTGCTAGAACAAGACAGACAGAAGGAAGGTGAAATTGGAGTTGGCAGTGAGTCGTAATAAGGAAGGGGGGGATGAAAGCGGCAAGGGTAGGAACGGACACAGGAGAGCGACTAAAAATACAAAGATGGCGTCAACCTACAGCAATTAAAAAAAAGGAAAAGTTACTGAAGAACATGTTTAAGGGAAAGAAAAAACAAAAGAAAAAGGGGGTCGAATGAAAAAAAAACACCTTTTCAACGACGGGAGTGCCCGCACAGGAACAAGACGAAGGAGAGTGGGGATATCAAATCCGGGGAAAAGAAAAACCGACATAGATAAAAAACCAGTTCACAACAAAACCTGAAATTTTGACCTCAACGTGGAATGGTGGAGCACGGCTTGGACGGAAAAGGAATCTAGGTACCGTGAAGGGGGGTAGTCTCATCCTATTTGTCCTTGGAAAAGGACGTCACAATCATACCGAGGAAAACGAAAAAGCAAAAACGGGGGGAGGGGGAAGGAACTTTTCGCTGCCAAGCGAAAGGTCTACAAACCACTCCACAAAGGGATCCAGCAACTAGAGGCTCAGCACTATTGGCAGGGAAGGGACATTCAGGGGGAAGGGGGTTGCACCAAAAAACGTAAGGTGGGGAGACAGAGAAAAACGCCGGAAAATCATTGAATCACGGTGGAGGGTCCCACGTCAGAAGGCAATGATCAAGACATTACGAAAGGAAATCTGAGGGAATGGTATTCTTACAATACAATAATAGAAAATGCAGAAAACATTATTCCCTAAGACAGCCGAAACATTAACGGGGGGTTGGGAAAAGGACGAGGAGAATGAAGTGCTGTACAAGGAAGGCAGCCGTAACAATCCCCCATTTCCTATGCAATACCGAAGGTGCGCTTCTACACCGTCCCAAGTGGGGAGGGGCGGGCAATTCTCAAAGGTTCATGAAAAAGGGGGCTAAATTGCGCTCAAGGGAGAAACTGTCACATTAGAAGAAGGGGGATGAAGTAGAAACTGACAGCGGAGCAAAAGGGAAAAAATCATAGGGAACTAGACTAAGGAACCTGCCGACCATTTCATAATGGAGGTGAACTTCACGAGGGAACGAAAAGGGGAGATCCCTGGGATCTTTGCAAGAAGGGGGCTCACCGTACAAGCACGGAAAGGATAAAACTCTTCTCAGAACCCTTCCGCGCCTTGCCAAAATAGAAAAGCCTTAGAAAGTTGCCAGAGTCACCGATTTCAGACTGAAAGGCGATAAACCAGGGGTGGCTTTGGATCGGGGACGGTATCCAGAATAAAGGGGGGGAAGAAAAAGTATCATCAGGCCTAGGGGGAAAGACCAAACCGGGGGACACAAGAAGGGCAGGTGTCCACAGCTTGGGGAAAAATCTACTAGGGGGGGGGGAAGGACAGATAACGGGACCGACGGAGCTGAGGAACCCGATACTGACTAACAGGAAGTCACTCAAAACGAGAGAAAGGAATCAGAAAAGAATCGGGGGTCAACTAGTGTGGGGTTAAACCCGGCGGCATATGGCGGCTGAGAACAGAAAACGACAAGCGAAAGGCCACTTTGGGGACTAAAAAGACGAGACTCAAAAACTGAATGATGAAAAAAATATGCTTTGTGTTGTGGGGCTGGAAAAAGAAAATGTGGGGGCGACGGGGTATAGTCAGCGGAGGAGGCAATTCCCATAGGCCCAGAAGGAGGAAAACCACGGAACCGGGGCTGGTAGTGACTGAAGAGCAGGGGGGGGAATAGTTGGGTAAGAAGGGTAGTGTGGCCGCAGCTCCGTTAAGGATGAAGGCAGACAATTCATTGACCCAAGCCGGGAAAAGAAATGATAAATGGTGGGACCAGTGGGTGGGAATTTGGACTAGAACGAGTAATACTGCGAGGGGGGTATGAACAGGCGTTGCGGGAAAAAAAAGCAAAAAAAGGCATGGAGTAAGTCACATAGAGGTTAGGAACCTGTTGGGGAGGAATAGGAAATATTTGGGCCAAGGCCGGTTGGAGGAATTAAAAAAAGGGGGGTGGGGAGACAATGCCATTTAAGGTGAGAACACAAGCGAGGGAGACGTCCTCAGGGTAGTCATCTGAAGGGGATAAGAGAGGTATGATTTCGGAAAAGGGGGAAGGGAGTATACACGCTAAGAGGACGGCGGATCGGGTACCGGGTTCATACTGGTTTTGGCGGAACCAAGTCATATGAAACAAAGGGAGAAAGAGACAGCGGAAGAACTTCAGATCGTAAACAGGAAAGAAGAAAAAATGGGGGGACCGCGGGTGATGGCTAAAACGCGTTGGGAGAAGGAAATTGGGACCGCCCCGGTACTGGGGTAAATCAAAACGTCAGGAAACGCAATCTATAAGGGCCAAAACGTGACTGTTTAGGGAGGGTCTGAGGAAATAGTACTGGGGGGTCTGATTTAAAATGTTAGGAAGGCTGAGGGAAAACAAAGGAAGGCCAAGAAAGTGGAAGGAAAGTTCAGAGGGATTGATCCCAGTGTAAGGGGGCCCCACAAACAGACAGTACATTCAAATGGAAAAACTTGTGGGAGAAAAGGGATACTCGTACGTTTGGGGATAGGAAAAGTGCCGGAAAAGTGGACGAATAACTTTCTGTGAGTTATATGAGAGAGAAACTGAAAAAGTATTGGGGGAAAAGGGAGTTGGGAGAGCAAAGGGGCAGCCGCAAGACACGGCGGGGGAGTTTTCGAGGTATTGACGGTGGACGGAAAGACGTCATTAGAATGAGAAGGGAATCAAAAAAGAAATCATAAGAGGAAGCACCCTTTTGCTTCCACCGGGGAAAATTGGGTAAAGAAAAAGTTCTACAGTTTTGTGTTAAAAACTGTTGGGGGAGGATGAGGGGGGTCTTTGACAACTAGTGCAAGAAGCCAATGAGAAAGAAATTTTGTTTTGGTACTGGGGGCGGGATCACGGAAAACCATATCCTAGGGAGAAAAAGGGTATAGCGAGCAGGGGGGGGAAATGGGCTGTAAAACTGGGGCGGGAGGGGGAAGGGAACACCTATGCCGGAAAAGTAAACTTTTCATAAGGCTGGAGGAAAAAAGAAAAAAGCCACTATTGTGACCGGACGCGAGAAGAGGAGGGACAAAAAAACTCATTACCAAAAAGAGGAAGGACAAACAAACGAAAATCCCAACCAAAAGATGTTAGGGGCAGTAAGGGCAGTCGGGAAAGGAATCAAAGAATATCAGCTAGGGAAATATAAAACAAAGAAGGGAGTTAAGAACAAAAAGTCCCAAAAAGGGGGAAAAAGGATAGCGGACAAGTAACGAAAGGAGGGATCCAGTTAAGCAATAGGGGAAGTAGAGCACGAAGTCGATTAACGGGAACCTCGACAAAACAGATTGGAATATTGATGGGGAAGAAATGCTGGTGCTCATGGGGGGATAGGTTAAAGGCAGGTAAGAGCGAATAAAGGAAAGTGAAATAAAGGAGAAAAGATCTTGAGTGGATTTAGGAAGAGAAACCCAAACTCCGATAAAAAATTCTTATCAGGTATGAGAAAAAACTTTAGCTTGTGGAAAGAGGGGAGAGAAAGGACAAAAACAAGACTCACTCCCACGAACAGCACTAAGAACCATGAAACCTCCAACAGAGAAATTTGGCGTCTGACAAGGCCGTCTTCAAAGATCTGATTTCGATAGAAGAAGACTACGGGAAAAAAAGGAGAATAGAAGGCCAAACAGGGGGGGAAGTACAAAAACGGGA
>Ga0179591_1287608_pt1 | contig 13361 bp, 7 predicted proteins | sample CZOMad2_1_08_16f_FD_182891 | JGI IMG/M metagenome (GOLD analysis project Ga0179591, IMG submission 182891) | Vadose zone soil fungal communities from Angelo Coast Range Reserve, California, USA - CZOMad2_1_08_16fungal (PacBio error correction) | ecosystem: Environmental > Terrestrial > Soil >...
GGAGGGGAGGAGATGCCTCTATAGAAGTAGGGAGTTAGGCGGGGCCGTTCAATATAGGTCTTACTAGGATTGGGTAGGGGGGGATGGGTAGAAAGGCAAACGCCCTTTCACAAGGATAATAGGTCTACTTCGCTTCGCTCAGTGGGCCTCCTCTAAAAATGATGACTGTATAAGAATCCTTCCAGCTAAAGCATAATTTATCCTATTACTGCGGGGGTGGGGAGAAAATACGGGACGAAAGGACGGATGGAACTTGGCTCATTTCAACGAGATCAACCCAGAGGGGGAAAAAAATCCGAGGAGGAACTGATGAAATAATAGGCGCGGTCTGATTTCTGACGCCAAAGGCGAGAATCCGGAGAACTAGATGCGATTTATGTCGGTCAACCAGGTATCTCACTAAGGCGTGTGGAAGGAGCAGGGAGACAGCGCAGGGCAGGCCGAGATCCCTGATCCACCTATAGTTCATGGTTCGGTGAAAATCGGGGGAGACGCAAAAACAAAAGTGGCTGGGGAAGTGAGATATACCGTGTGCTTAGGGGGGGTTTTTTTTTCGGCGTCGACGAGAAATCTTTCCTAGAGGGGGGAGGGAAAACCTCATGAATTAATCGATCACAGGTGGGGAGGGGTACACTACGCCGAAATTGGCAGTGCCGGTTCAGGGGGTTGGGGGAGAGATCGTTGAAGACCCTGACGTTTCAAACTCGAGATACGATTCCTCGCAAGAGACGGCCGGACGCCTGAAGCCTTCATCTTCGCCGCGCCTGAAAAAACGACTCCAAAAGGAAAAGTAAAAAGGAGAGGGCCCTCTATTTGTGGGACAAGTGACGAAAAATTACGCCGCTTTCCTATGGTCAAGGCGAGGGGCCGCGGAAGTAGGGGGGAACGAGTCAGGGGAAAAAGGGGGGTAAAGAAACTGGGGAACCTTTCGTAAAGAATCCTGGCTCCATCTACAGCTTGCGCGGTCGAAGGCGTCGTGGCGGGAGAAGAAGAGTAACGACGCGAGTAGAAAACGAGCCTGTCATCGTGCGCATCACGCCATGGACGAGAACGAACTTCCACGACAGGGGATATGCTAAAAGAAACGAGAGCCGAGAAGAAGGTTCGAGAGTAGGCCAGATAGCGGTGATCCGTTGAAAGATTCGTCCTTCGCAAAAGGCCTAGCACGAAGACTGGAAAAAAGGCCTCAGAGGTCTCTGTCAGTAGATATGGTTCTGAAAATATTTTTATCTAGAAGGACGCTGGAGGAGCTAAGTTAGAAGAAGACCAATCAGGTCAGGAGCGGGATGGCACGAAAAATTTCTCTACCTAAGAACTAGAGCAAGAGGACGAAGGAGATGCGTGGACCTTCGGCCCATTCAGGACAAAAAAAAAGTATGGCCCCTCGATCAAAATACGAGGAACGGGGAGCTTCAGCGATAAATTGAATTGGAAATGACCCTCCTTTGAGGACGAAGCCGGGTCTTCATGCATTGGGGGGACCTTTGGGGAGGGTTTGAAGCGGGGGAACATTGAGGAGAGCCCCGGGGGAAGAATAAATTCACTGGGGCAAAAAATCCGGCTTTCTGTATGAAAAACGCGCGATGTAAGAGATCGACGACTTTGGGGCTGCGCAACGAGGGGAGTTTTCTCGACTGGGGGAGGAGGGGGAGACCAAGCGGGGCCTGGGTATTCTCCATCTAGAAAGAAGGGCGATCGTCAGTAGACCGTTGATCTTCAAGAAGGAAAAACGTCCGCTTCGGAACGGGGCAGAAAAAAGCGTTGGGTGAAGGGCATAGTCCTGAAAAAACGTTTCACTCTGATCACAGGAAATTCCTCTACTCCATCGTCCCCGGCTGATCGAGCCTCGGTGAGGGGAGAGGGAGGGTCGGCGAGTCGAGCCAGCGTCAAGTAATCGTCATCAATAAAAATAAAATTGGACCCATATTCTTTCATGACGGGGGTTACCGAGTGGGCTGTTAAATAGTGGGGGAGGTAGAGAGAGGGGAAGGTGCGAGGAGGAAAAAGGGGGGGGAAGAGACTGAAAAAGAGAAGAGAAGGGAGGGGAAACGCGGCTACTCCTCGCTGAACGGCTCTGTGATCAAAAAGATAACTCACCACAACAACACGAGGTGAGAGGGAAAGAGATCTTTTGGGGATGACAAGCGAGCAGAGCCAGAGAAAGGTAGAGCGTCGTCAGTGCCAAAGACCAGGGGGGGAAGAGGGACCAAGGGAGAAAAAAGCTGAAAAAGAGCACAAAGTACCAATTTACTCTAAACTAACTTCACGAGATTGAATTGGGTGAGGAGGGAACCGATCTGAAAAGCAGATTTCGGGGAGAAGAGAAAAACAGACGCACAGAAGTCAACGAGAAGGCTCAGAAGGGGGTAAACGCTTTGTTGAAAACCCTTTGACTCGGCTCGAATTAAACAAGGGCGGAGGAAAGGGGGGGAAAAGGGAAGCGCTGGAGGATGGATTGCGTTCCAGGGGTTCCAGGTCGGGTCTCCTAATAAGGCCGAAATGGGGATGACTCGAAAGCAGGCGAATGAAACGAAGCTGGGGGGGGGGGAGGAAGCGATACGAGGAAGAATTGGGGGTTGCCTCCGACGAAAATCTTCTGTTGGCGTCATTAACGACGTCAACGCCGGCTCGGAAACAGCAAGGAGGGAGAGTACTTTGGCATCGGAGCAAAAAGTTGAACGCGACCCTGTTACCTCAATACGAGAAAATGCCCGGAAATTGACCGCCAAGCCCAATCGGGCGGACTGCAGGGTCTCATGTCGAAGAAAAAAGAACATGAGGAGTCCATCAGAAATGAAAGTTACCTTCGCGCGGAGAGAAGTTTACCGCCTCGCGGATGACATTGGTGGGGGGAAAATGGCCTAGAAAAGGGGGGAGAGATGACTCTCTGTAGAGTCGGTAGGCTGGGAAGAGTGAAAAGCTTTCTAGTGATGCGATAGTCTAGAGGCGCGTAGGATCAAGGGGGACGCACGAATAAGGCCGGAGATGCTTTAAAAAAATCTTTGACTCCATCTGGGGTCGATGAAATGCCAAGGTGGGAACGTTTGGGGTAAGACGGAGAATGGGCGAATCCGGAGATAGGTAGGGCGGGTTTATCTCTCTTACTCCCGTGGTAGGATGAGGATAGGAAAGAGGGTAACGTTCAAATGTCATCCATTCACCATCTGGTCATTTATGTAATGGAAGGTCGGAAAGGGAAGAGAATCAGGAGCGGTTTAAGAGAGACTGACATCGTTCGGTCATGAGAGCTAGATTTCCATGATTCGAAAAGTGTCGTAGGAATAAAAAAGAAGGCATCAGTCGCGGAAGATGGGGGAGGAAGGAGGGTAGAGATGGGCGAAGGAGCCAGTATTTAAAGAGACGGTCATAGGAGGGCTGCCGAAATTTTTTTACTACTCTGGTCGACGCGAATGGGCAGAGGGGGGCAAAGAGAAAGCACCCTCCTAAGGACAAGAGAGTGTAGCCTGGGCCGAGTCGCCGAAATAGCTATGGGTACGAGGTTTGTGTCTGCATGGTCTTGCAGGCGAGTTCGAATATAATTTAATCCCATAAGCAGGATAATGCGTCAGTGGAGGTAAAAGTAGGGCAGATGCCAGTTCTTCTATACGAGCCAAACATTAAACTGAAGCCCTCTAGGGAAAGAATTCCTATGTTCATCACTCAGGTTGGGAGATTAGGGGGGTGGGAACTCCCACAAAAGAGGATCTTCAAGACGTGTAAGGCATAAGCGTTCCCTTAATCGATTGACACCGCGGTGTGGCGGACATGCAGGAAGAAGGGGGCTAAAGGGGAATAGCTCTTTTATCTTTTAACGGGCCGGAGGGGTGGCAAAGAGAGTCCGTGGGAAAAACGCAAACGGGCGGATAAACCGGACGGTCCACATAATGTCCTTGAGAAAAACGCCAAGCATGGAGATGGTTTCTGCTTGGCAATCTATGACAAACTATAGCAGTGGTATCTTCAACAGTAAAAGTTCCGGAGGATCTTAACTTGAGGGTTCTCTCTCTTGATCTGACGTTCCAGATCTAGTAAGCTGACGGACAATAGAGGAAGACACAAAGAATCAGCCATGGACCTCTAAGGTTAGTCACAGAAGATAAAGGTATCTCAGGGTCGGGAGGATGATCCTGAACAACGGAGGACTCCTTCTTCTCTTGGCTACGGGAGTAGGAGGTACCGGAGAGGGGGTACTCTCCTAATCGTACTTCAAAACCTTACCACGTTCCCACTACGAAAGATCGCGTCGCGGTCGTAAAGGGAGGTCAAAGATCTGTTTCTTCACTAAGGTATACCCCGACGTCGAACACGCCTCCCCCCCAACAAGGAAGGGGGCCTCCAGAGTCTGACGGGTTGCCTTCCATCCTAATAGTCACGGTTTGGCGCGCCAAGAGGGGTCAGCATCCAGGTCAGAGGTAAAGGGGGAAGGGGGGAACCGCAGTGCGGTCTACTTTTGAGGGCGGTGCGCTTCTCGCTCCTATGAAGAATTAGCCTCCTGGGAGAGGAAACGGAAAGGAGGCAAAAAAAAGGCTCTAGAGGATGACACTTTAGCAACTAACGGGGCTTTGTTTTTTCCGGGCTTGAAAAAAAGCCGAAGGGGAGTGCGTGAGTGGCACTGGGTTCCGAGGTCTTGTCGGTAGCGGCGAAGTCGTAGGCGCGCTCCGATGGGAGCAGGAATCGCGGTAAAGGACAATAGATCGTCAGGGTGTTTTCCCGATAGGGAGAGTTGGGGGGGTATCGGGCGAGTCGGAGGGGGGAACGTCATTTCCCCGAACGAGACCAAGGGAAGCTGTCCCTCTTCGGGGGTAGGACGTCCGGACCTTTTAAGTTGCCAAGGAAAAGACTAAGTTAAGGCAAATTGGTGTTACGCGACAGAAAAAATAGCTCGAAGGACAAAAGGAGTCCGAGCCTCCGAGCCTCCCGTGCCATACCTCTTACGGGTCTGTCTTACAGGAGATGAAAAGCGGAAAGGACCGGTGAACCGGGGGGGCAGGATAAATTAAGATGGAAGGTTTGCATTAAGGACGGTCCTTAAATTAACAGCTAGTAGGAGGAGATTTTTTGTCCACCTCTTCCCACCTAAGCTCATTCCGTTCTCTCTGGGAGAGGGGGGTCGCGGGTCGTTGGGGGGTTCTCTCCTTGGTGTATCATTGAATTCGCTAAAGATCTGCGACTGGGGGGAAGAGCCGAAATGGGGAACACTGTCCGACCATTCAAGGTAACCAGACTTGGGGGGGGGGGGAAAGAAAACTGGGAGGAGACCTCGACGGCTTGAGGCCTGAAGGGCGGGGGCTTGGTCGGACTAAACTCTCCGTACTGTGCCAAGGCCCGTGCAGAAAGCAAGAAAAACGCCAAGGGGAAGAATAATTGTGTGTAAGTCTCAGAGGGGGAGAGCAAAAACATAAATTTATGAACACCACTGGAGTTGCGATGCTGGTGGGGGGGTGTTTTTTCTGCTCAGACATCTTAGCTGAACGTGAAATACTTTTTTCGGGATAATGTGAGTGAGAGCTGTCAGATTTCGGATGTTGCTTGCACCACTATCGTCAGTCTTTTCAAGATGAGACGGTCATCAAAGAAAGAGTCGAAGACATGGTGACTTTTAAAGTACTAATTGTCTCGGGCGGATTTGAAGGGGATACTGTCATTTGGGACCCCCACCCTTCATATTTATAATCGCAATGACTGAAAAATGTGAAGACCCAGAAGACACGAGAAGGTAGATTATAAAAAGGTGAAAACAGCTACAATCTAAAGCCGACTGGGGGGGCTGTGAAAAGGCAGGGAAGAGAGGGGAAAAAGAAGAGGACTGCCACCCGCGTTTCTCAAGAAAAAGTAAAGGGATAAACTCTTTTCAAGCGACAGAAGAAAGAGGGAGAGGTCTGGCCTTGCGACAGTGGTCTTCTCTGTCCGCTCATTGAAATGGGGTAGCCGACTCTTTCGTAGCATCGGCCCAGAAAACAACAGGACAACTATAGGGGGTTGAGGCACTTGGGGGACATGTCATCCCCGGGAGCCTACTCTTTTCAAAAGGGAGAGGGGACCGATGTCAGATAGAGACAGAATGGAACGGAAGGGGAGAACGCCGTAAGAGCCAAACGATACACTATTTCATATTCATTTCAACGGCTGTCCTCGAAAGGGGATTTGAGAAAGAAATAAAGAAAGGAAGGAAAATCGTGAGAAAGGAGTCTCGGCGCTGTCTTCTTCAGGAACTGAATTATCCCGAATATCACAGTTTCAGGGTTTCGGAATGAGGGTACACGAGAAGTAACACTTAGGGCTGAATCTAGAGAGTATCGTTCATTACGGGTAATATCAAGGATGCGAATTGTATGGAGGGCTGCGAAAGGGGGCCGGGAAAAAACTAGTAACTAGGGACACGACGAAAGAGAGTAATGCCACTGGGACTCGGCCCTTCTCTGTTTCTCTCACCAGAGATTAGGAGGGACGAAATACTCGCGAAGGCATTCCTCTACTTGGTATCCTCATGATTGGCTGTTCGAGAGACGGGTCTGGAGGAGGGAGAAGAAGCGAAGCTTGAGGGATTTGGGGAGAGGCTGTTAAATTCGGTCGGCTACGATCATGTCGAATAACACTCCTCGGTTCATACCGGCTCGAGAATACTTCTACAACTCGGCGGACCCTCACGTCAGAAGAAAAAAAAAGAATTCAGGATAAAGATGCAAGTCGCCACTCATTTAGAACTGGAGATTAAGAGCTCTTCGGAAACATTAGGGGAAAGGTCTGGAAATAGGAAGAGGGACAGCTAGAATGCATCGCATTCACATTAATTAAAAACGGAAGCACAGGTGAATCTAAAAAAAGAGCAGTCTCTTGAACAGTGGGGAAGGAAGAGCGAGGGAAGAAAAATCTAGAAAAAGGATCAAACGGTTTCATTAGGCGAAAGGCCACTTACTAGGAAGGGGGAACGGTGGTGACGGGGGGTCTAATGTAGTCACCTTCAAAATCCCTTACTATCGGCTAAAAAGTCTGTCATGGTGAGTGGGGGGGGGGGAAAAATCAGAAGGAAGACGGGAATCAATGGATCCTCCGGCAGGCCCGCAGTTCATAAGGTCATTTGGGAAAAAAGGCGTTGAAGAGAACTCTTTCGAGTAGACAACACCCAAAAGGCTAAATCATGTCAAGAGCCGAAGAGGGAGGGAAAGGGGTACAGGGTCGTCGTTCGGCGAAAGGAGAAACACTGCTCACCGGAAAATTCAGCGGAGGGAGATAACGAGGAGGGGGGCCAGGCGGGGGAAATCTTCTCCGCGGAGGGCGGAACGAGAAAATGAAAGAAAAGCGTCCTCTATAATGAACCGGCGAATGGGCGGGGGCTGCGAGGGTGGTAGGGAGGGGGTTTAGAGAGGAGCCTATCGCGGGGGACACTATACGTTCAAAGGGGTTTATTTGAGTCCCTTGAATAATATCAATGTCGCCTCTACAGGAGGAGGGGGGACGGAGGTATAAGGCTTTGGGCAGTAATCCCTACAGGTGTAAATTGGAAGAGGAAGCCTCCTATAAGGAAAGCAGGATATCGTAGTCGAGGAGGCTCAATTTCCTTTTTCTATCTAAAAAGTCCAAGACGGGACGATGACCGAGAGGGAAGTAAAACGGAAAATCTGGGGGGAGTTAGTAGTCGAGCAGAATCCACCGTCTGCTATCGTCAAAATAAAAAGGGAAGCGGGCAAGACTTCACTTTCGCTCCGCACTCAACGTGGGCATCCTCAGGACGAGCTGCCGAAAGATATCTAGTGAGGAAAGGAAGGTGAGGGATAATTGGCGAGTCTGGGCGATATGGGGCCGCTTCACTTCTCCTCAAAGAGGCGCGCCAAGGCCGTAGTTTCAAACTGAGAAAGAATCGAAGGAAGAAGAAGAGATTAGGTCTCGGCTTCAACCTCACACATACAGCAGAAAAGAGGGGGGTCCGCGAGAAAGAGAGCAAGGGGAAGAAGGAACTGAGAAGCATGTAGGTGGGGTCTTTGCTTCGACCAATTCATGGTGATGAAAAGGAAGAAGTCCGCGTTGTCCCTTCACCCCCTGTTCAACTTCTTGACGGGAGGACGGGGCAGGCAGAGTGGTCTAACTGGGAAATCCTAGGACTGGGACTGTCGGTCATAGCACTCGTGATTATTTCGTACTGATCATACAGGGGGGGTCCAGAAGAAGAGAGACTACAGGGGGGGCGAAACGAGACCAGCATCCTGAGATAGGGGCTAACCTCTACTTCCTTACGCCTGGCATGTATGGGAGTCCTAGAAAAGATGTATAGATATACTTTCCAGGGTAAGCCCTAACTCGCGTCCTCCTCTTGGGGTGAAGTTCATTCGGGGGGACCGTTTACTGGGGCATAGAGAAACCGAAAGTGGGGGGGAACTTAAAACCAACACTCAATCATCTTCCCCGGAAAGAAGCTCTCGGCTTCTGGGCATAGCCAGAGGGAGGTAAGAGAATATCGTAACAGAAGGAGAGGGGAAAGGTGAGATACAAAGGAGGGAATAATAATGGAGTGAGTTAGGCTTTTCTATATATGGTTAAGGAGCGACGTGGAGAGCCTGAAGAATATATCTAGGCTCAAAGGGCTACCGCCTCTACTGTCAGAGAGGCTATGAAAAGAGACCTCAAGGGAGAGAGCAACAACAAAAACAAATCGAAAAAGGTAACTTTTATTAGCCCATAGAGCCCGGGACCACGAAAAGTGCTCGTTCCACATCCTCTATCTAAATTCTGGCAGGCTCTGCCAAAAAGAGCGCAAAATGCGCAAAGGCAAAGGAAGAAAGCTGAAAGCACTACGGTAAATATGAATAAACGGTAAGGGAGTGCTCCACGAATTGAATATGCTTGCTGAAGGTATGACTGTCTGCTTGCGCGGAAGAGGGGGGGAGACCAAGCCATAAAAAGCCTCCGATAGTAACCGGGAGCAGCGCGCTTTTTGACCTGCAACCTGGGACTAGGGGGGGAGGAGTAAAGGAACTTGGGAGAATTGTGAACCAATCCATCTATGTTAAAGTAGGGGCCAAGTTTTCCTTGAATGAACACCTGCTAACAGGCTCGATCACAGGGCAAGTGGGAGGAAAAGAAGAAAAGAGGGAGGGGTCCGGGTCCGAAACCGGTCCGCTCAGTTTCTAGTTAAGCGACGCACATGAGTCCGGGGAGGAAAGGAAAGCTCAAGCGGAAAAGTGGCAATCCCATTTGAACCCTAACAATAAAGGAGGACTCTTCAAATTACTAGAAAGACCTTGAAGAGGAGCGCGACGAGGAAAATGAGGGGGGAAAAATTTTGCGGGAGAAAGAGAGCAAGACGGTCAAGTACTAAAAAGGAAAAAGTTACACATAACCGAGAATAGTGCAACTGGAAGAAGAGGGGAAAAAATGCCTGAAGGGTTACGACGGTCTTAGTGCCTGGAGGGATGCTTTTTTCCGAAGGTGCAGCGAAATGAAGGGGGGAAGAGCACGTGAGAGGTCGGGTAGATTATCTGCGGGTCATCTATCTCAAAAGTAAAGCTTCGGTCTTCTCCTTCTCGAAAGAAGGCCTGCGGGAAAAAAAAAGGAAAGGAAAAGAAAAAGCCGGGAAGGAAGACTGAGGGTAATTGCTCTTATGGCCTTTCCATTGGGGGGCGAGGGAGGCATTTGAGACGGGATTCTTGAACGTCCGGGTCAGGTCGAGCGAGCGTATTATGTAAACAATCCTAGAAGGGAAAAAGATCTGTTAGAGCTCATAATTAGTTAGTCGGGGGGAAGGGGAAAAGCTGCAGAGAAAAAGGTGAAACAGGCCCTTCAGGGGATCTAATGAGGAAGGACGGGTTCAAGTTATTCGATAGAGGCTTCCATCATTTGGAAACTTACACCTCACGACATTCTACAGCGAACATAAAGGACTGTAAGGGAGAAAGATGACCGTATCAAGGTGACGATTAATCACAGTGACCGTCCATGCCTCGAGCCCGCCTGCAACAAACTCCTCCTAAAAAACTTCATCGGGCCTTATCCCGGTTAAATCTTAGCAGCATGGGTTTTCTCTTGTCAGGGGCGGCGAGACTGAGCTGCTTTAGGCTTTCCCGAGTACTCTCAGCCTTCTAGGTAGTGTTCTCGGAGAGGAGATGTGAAGGGGGAGAGAGGAAAAGACCATTCAACCGCCTCAAATCAGCATTTCAGCTCTACTACGATTTTTGTGCGGGAGGGGTATGGTTGGCGGAGCGCGTCGACTCTCACGCAGAATAACCATCAAGACAGACGAGGCATTATCCCAAGAGTTCGTTTCTTTCAGGAAAAAACTATGTTCCCCTGGATAGAGAGGGCGAGGGGGAGCGGAGTGGACGGAGTTAGGGGGGAGCCTGAGACTTCTCTCCAAACACTAAACAAAGTAAAAAGTCAAGAAAAAGAAGTGTCCGCTCGGCGTGGTTTACTTGGGCTTGGCCAGACGGAACAATCGAATATGTTTAAGAAGGAAGCGGCAAAAGAAAAACACTGATAAGAAATTTCAGACCAGCTTTTTCAGATCGGTCTGGAACTTAGAAATTTTCCAGAGAACGCAGGGCGGAGAATAGGCTTCAAAAGAGGGAGATGATCAATTCATGCGGGGGGTTACTAGATTGGTTAGATCTATTCTTCGGATGAGAAGAGCGCCGCCGGCGGCGGAAACCTGGAAGGAGGGCAGGGGGAGCCCGGGTAACAAGGGACTCAATCCTCCTTGAGCGGCGGCAAAGTCGTGAACAACTTCCGGGAAAACTCGACGTTCGAGCGGTCGCAAAAAGCTGAGGGGGGAGGGGGACGAAACAGGAGAAATAGGGGGACAGACACCTGACTACCCTGCTTATCTGGGACCACCCCAAGTAGACACAAAAAGCCGGCCTCGTAGGACTGTAGCCTTAACGAGGAGATCTCTCAGGGGGGGGAGAAGAAACGAGATCGGGAAAGAAAGGTCAAGTAAGTCCTTCTGGGTAGAACGCAGTGGAGTTCGGAGGAACGCGTTTTGTCTCGAGCGCAGAAACGGCCGAGAAGAAGGAAAATCCCTCGAAGAGGACTTGAGAGGCCGTAATGGTTCGCTGAATCGAATATTCTAGCAGACAGGGTCATGTCGTGTCCCTTGCGGAACCCAGAGAGGGAATGAGGTGATCCGCAGGGGAAGAGGGGAATTAAAGAGTAGGGGGGCGTGAGCTACAAGGTATCGACGTAACCGTTCGGCCCGCTTGAGAGGCTGCTCGTGGGAGAATAGAGGTGGAAAAGCATGCCTCATGTTGTGTGTTGGAGCTGTAGAGGTCGTCGGGTTACTCCCGGAGGAGAAGAGGAAACAAGTCGGCATCTTGGAATCTTCTCATAAAGGGCTGATCTCTAGTTGATCACGAACGGTGAACGTTTTTTTTCGGAAACAACGGGGAGGACAACGAAACGCTTCCTGGGATCTAGCCGCCATGGCCGCGCACTCCTCCAGGGGCCTGGAATCCGCTATCGCGTTGGTGACGGGAACTGCTATGGAAAAAGAGGGAGGCAAAGGGAAGTGGGAGAGGTGCGGCGTTGAAAACGAAAATCATTGGCCCCTAAATGAATTCATTCACTCACCGGTCAGGAAGAGGGGGGGGCAGAAGAAGGAACAAGGGGGAAGATCAGGAGAGAGTCGATAGCGTCGGGGTTCACCGGTGGAAGTAAGATGCGCTTCAATGAAGTAATTGAAGGAAGTCATTAGCAGAAAGGAGGTAAACTCTAGCACAAGCGCAAATCCGGCATTTCACACGAATTGGGGTGGGAGGGGACGGCGCAAGCCAGAGGGGGGTTTAGGGGGGAATGATAAAAAAGTGCATACGCTTGGACTTATATCAGGGGGTACATTGAGAAGGAGGAACAAAAAAAAGTCAGGCCTCCTGGGACTGCAAAATTCAAAAACGGGAAAAGAAGTCCACGTCCTCAAAAGGGAGTTTTACCTTGAAGCTCAGGATGGGGACGCGGAGAACGACACAGAAGGAGGCGATCAGGAGAAGGGATAACCATAGAGAATACCGGGGGAAGAGGTCGCGGACATCACATGACCGGTCAAGTAGGGGTGCGGCAGGATACTGGGGGAGGAGTGCAAGGTGCACACTACTGCCAGGAGGCTAACGGTCGTCTACCCGCCTCTTTCGGGTCAAGCGGAGCACTACTATAAAAAGATGGGAGGGGGGCGCAAATCAAGGGCACTTAGGTGCTAAGAAGGGGGGTCAAACGAAAGAGTCAGACTTGACGTTTAGGGGGGAGAAGAGCCCCTGCACTAAGCGTCGAATGCTCACCAGGTGGTACAAAGAAAAACTAACGAATAACTAAAGTCAGAACTTCGTGTTCCTCTTCGGGCAGGGGGCATCGATCCTAATCGAGTGAGCCATCAGGGGAGGGGCAGAGCAAGGAATTACACCTGGAAAAAAAAGAAACACGGACCGTGCAATAAAGACGTTCAAGAAAGCCGATATAGGTCAGATGTCCTTCCGGTACAGGATAGGAAGGACGTTGGAAAAGTTCTAGGTCCTAAATCTCGTCTCCCCTCAACTTCCACGTATCTTGAGAAGGAGAATATTTTAAAGTCCAGGAAAGAACTTCCTACGATGTAATCCGGGTATACGAAGAGGTGGAACATCCTCTAGGGGGGGTCAAGAGACAACTCTACAAAAATCTTATGGGCCTATAGTCATTTGCACCGGAAGGGCTCGGAAAAGATTGCAGATAGAAGAATAATCAAGTAGTCTCCTTGATTCTCGGGACGGAGTCCGTAAGAAGCGCATTGTAAAAAGTTCAATCAAAAGAGAGAAGCACAGGAATTTAAGCGAGCAAGTGGTCGACAAATAAAAATAAATTCCATGTTTTCTGGAAAGAAACTCTCCGCTTCCCTTCTCGACGTTTCCGCAGAACGTTAAAGGCTAATAAGAGGGGAAGGAGTTAGTACAAACTCCGGGTGGCTCTAGCACCTACTCAAAAATCGAAAGACTTCTTTATACACTCAGCACTTCAGCTTGCCAAACAACTTTAATGGTTAAAGAGAGGGGGCGCGCACCAAAAGAGATGTCGGGGTAACGTCTCTAAGGGAAGCAACGGCGTGTTCTTCGGGTTAGAAGTGGGGGGCTAAATCAGGGGGGGGGGGGAGTGGCGGAGAAGAAAGGATTTAGTTGTAGGAATTAACGTCCGAGACCTTCGATTGAAATTTGTCAATATACGGGTACAAAAGAAAAGTGGGAGGGGAAAACGGGGGAAAGTTTAGGAAAGCCCAGCGGGAACCGGGAAAAGTTTGCGGGCTCGGGAGGGCTAAGCTTCCCGCTAATACCTGGATGGTGTATACGAGGACCACTGCCTCAGGGAAGGAAAGTAATTGAAAATTTTGGGGGGGTTGTGAGACCCGCTTAGAA
>Ga0179591_1309232_pt1 | contig 13360 bp, 8 predicted proteins | sample CZOMad2_1_08_16f_FD_182891 | JGI IMG/M metagenome (GOLD analysis project Ga0179591, IMG submission 182891) | Vadose zone soil fungal communities from Angelo Coast Range Reserve, California, USA - CZOMad2_1_08_16fungal (PacBio error correction) | ecosystem: Environmental > Terrestrial > Soil >...
AAGATAGAAGGTAAGTGAATTCTTTTAAAAAAAAAATATAGATACGAGATAAAGAGACTGGGCGTCTATAATTATCTATAACTATATCATGAGTAAGGATTCCTTTGAGTTATTAGGTAAGGAAGTACTAGGAGGAGAGAGGTCCTTGATCATTAAAAAAAGTTTATATAAGTGAAAATGAGGGGGGGGGGAGGATTAATAAGAAGAACCTAGAAGAACCAAGGATGAATATAGAAAGAAAGCAGGACACGCAAAAGGTTAATAATATAGAAGAATCAAGAAAACAGAAGGAGCTCAGGATAATACGAAAACAGTTCCCTCCATATCGATCACAGAGTGACTTGTTGTCGAGGGGGGGAGAGAGGAACCTATCTTGAAGGGGGTTTCTGAGGCCTAGGAAGGGAAGGGGGAAGGAAAAAAAAAAATTCTTTACGAGAGAGTGAAGGGCGTTTGGTTTTGTCAAAAACACTAATCGGCAACTTAGAAACGAGAGATCTTGAAAATTTTACTTACACAGGAGGAGGGACTGTTTTGTCGGAAATAAAAAGGAAAGAGGAAGAGAAAAAGGGGTAGCGAGTTAGTGTAATAAAATACTAGTAGGAGGAACAGGGGGCTATAATTAATAAATTAATAGGGAGGGGAAAGTACAAGAGGCCACTACTGAAAGAGGAGAAGGGGACGAGAAAGGAAAACCGTTGATTCTCGATAAGTGACTAGAGAAAATAGAGGACAAAAGAGGGGTAACCGCCGAGAGAAGCAATTTATTCCTCCGGGGTTGGATTCTCAGCGGGGGCGAATCTTGGGAAACAAGAACTGAAAAGGGCAAACTAGTCCTGTCAAGAGATCCTGAATAATCTTTCCCGGAGATGAAGTCGATCTGTGCCATAAAGGCAATGGACTTACGGTGATGTAGATGCGGCTGGTCGTCATAGGGGGGCATCCTTGGTTGGAGTGATAGGATGGTTAGAAAGATGAATCCCTTCAATAGGAGGAAAAGACATATTCGAGCCGGTACCCGTTGGCGGGGGTAAACCCCATTGAACAGGTTAATAGAAGTATCCGGGGTTTCTAACAGCAAAAAAATTAAAAAGAAAAGGAATAGTTACTATAAAAAGCAGGGGGTTGCAGTATGGTATCGTCGTAACGGGTATAGAAAGAGTATCATAATCTTAGAGGAAGAGTAAGTCAGCTTACTGGTATAAACTCAAAAATTGATTCAGAAAGCCGAGTCATAAGGGAACTACAGGCGGACGGAGGAAAAAGGGGGAAGGCAGAACCGGAAACTTGCCGTCGGACCAAGTGAAACGATTGAAGGAATATAAGAAGGTGGTTGGCTTGAATATCATTGGAAGTTCTCTAGAAGGCGCTTTTACGATCCATATGATAAGCCTAGTTGACCAGGGAACTACAGGATATGGCCAGATATATATATCGCTAAAAAGAGAAAAGGGTGTATAAGATACGTGTTTTATTCACTCTACAGTCTAGTGGATCATGAAAACTGAGGATATATAAGAAGCCTTGGGTCGCAACTCCAAAAAAAAAAAAAACTCTATAACATAGAAGTTGGAGAAACGAGAACGAGAAATACTAGAAAGAAAATAAGTAGGAGGAAGTAAGAAGAGAAAAAAGTAGAATTTACGAAGAAGAAATTAACGCTTAAACTAATAGAAAGAATACCGCGGGCTAAGTTCGGCTTGACAGACCTCCAGAAGGAGTCTTGCGATTCGTACGAAGGATATAATCGTCTTCTCGATATCAGAGGTGAAAAGGATAGATATCTATACCAGGCTTCCAGGATGGGGAAGGTAGTTTGTTAACAAGGGATAAAAGAGAAGGAAATCAATAGAGTACGCAATAGAAAGGAGAGTAAACCGCCACACTTTGATATTAAGTAAGAAGAATTGACTTATATGAGAATAAGGGAGAAGAGGAAAATAGCTACTTTAGTCTATGACTATATAGGGGCTTATTTGAATAATTAATCGGGGCTGGGGGAAAGGAGGAGAACTAGAAACAGATAGTTGTTTATGGTGGGTGTAAGATAATATAGAAGAATCGAGAAAGAGAGAAGGGGGATTTTGTATTAAGTCAAATATGCTAGTTACAATCCGGGGCAAAAAAGGGTAAAGATATTAAAATTTATTCTGTCGTCTCTTTTTGCGCTCTAGGGGTGGGGTTTAAAGAAGTCGGTCGCAGGGGACTAGCAAACGTGGGGGACCCTCTACTATAACATTACGTCTTTCCTGTCCTGTCAGCCCCGCGGCGGATTCTGTCGGGATGTTACGAAAGAAATCAATCGTTTGCTGCATCTCCTGATCCAGAGGTCACAGCACGGTGATTCAGAGGCATGAACTATAGCACCTGTCTCCCAGTTGGTTCTTCGTGCCTTGCCGTGGTCAGGAATATATCACAGACAACGCTACACCCCATCTCCCCCCCGACCAATTCAAGTCTCCCTCCCCAAGTGTGTGACCCACTATACGGGTTTATCCCGAACTCGTTACACCTTTCTTTTTGCGGGGAGGCTGCCCATTGAACCTCGTCCTCAAGGATTCATCTCGCTCTCGGCTTTCAGGGAAGGTCGTGTAACACTACTTAACTACATCTCGGACCACAAGTAAAGCCGGCTCAAACGGCGGATGTAACACCTTCGAATCTTAGCTTTGTTTTTACTATTGTGGCTTTTAGAGGTGGAATTTAATCCCCCATCTGATAGCTGAAAACTCAGGCCCCTTACCCAATAAAGAAAATGGAGGGATGTACGATAACTAGCTCCGAGATAGTGCACGGGTTACGACGACTCCCGACGTAACCAAAGGAGAAAAGAGTGTCTTACTACGATGCGACACGGTAACTAAGAAAAAGTTAATATAGGGGGGGGGAGAATAATGGGTATAAGATTGAACGGGATTAGATCATTGAATAAAGACGGGGTGAGCAGGGTAAGCTACAGGGATAGGTTCTTATACTGGAGGTATAAGAAAAGTTAGTATATAGAAAACCTATAGATATGGAAAGCGGAGGTACTGGGGAATAAAGAACCTATAGATATATTTAGGGAATGAAAAGGATGGAAAAGAGCTTAGAATTGAAGAGAAAAGAGAAAAGGGCTAATTGGAGAGATGTAAACAAGGAGGACTGGAGGGGTCTTGGCGAAGCTCAGAGGTAGGATTGGGAAATAATAAAAGAAAAGGAAAAATATAAACTTAGTTTGGGAAAATATAATGGAAGATTATTAAGCGTAGGGATTAAAATGGAGGAATAAAGAGTTATTATATCGCGGGTAATAAAGGAGTAGGGAGAAAAAAATATACTATACTAAAGAGGAAGCAAGCTTAGGTCCAAAGGATAAGATCCAAAAGTAATAAAAGAGTTATTAGTTGGTGAGACGAAATAAAAAGAAATAAATCATTTATACCAAGGAGGTATTATAACGGGTCAGACAAAAAACCCAAGACTATCTATTCCGGATAAAAATATACCCTGAATAACTAGTACTAGGGGGGAAGGGAGTATATCTTAGGAAAGTCTGGGTGTTCCTCTTAGGGAACAGGGAAACTCCGAAAGGGAGGGGATAATGAGTACATAGAGAGAAATATGATCTATTATAGATAATCGACTCATTAGGAGGGTCCCGAGGGAGCCGAAAAGGAACTAAAGGTTCGGGGGCGGGGATCTCGGAAGAGGGGTTTAGTTATCGCTAACTGCTTGAAGGGAAAAACGAGTTGGGGGGAACGTGGATCTTCTTCTGAGGAATATGGAATCTTCCGCTGAAGGAGAGAAACAGGGAAAGTTTATTGATGGAATTCTAGAAATTACACACGAGGCGGAGGAAAGAGAGAAAAGAACTGTAAAGTTACGAAGAGAAGTACGAATAGAAGTAATTATAGGAACAGGGAGGAAAAAACAACCGGTATTACTTCCCTCTTAGATACAGAAGGAAAATATCCAAGGAGAAACCACTCCCTTCTAATTCAGGAACTATCAAAGAAGGAAAAGTACTGGCTAACTTAAATTGGGATTCATTATATTAAAATTATCGGTGAAAATAAAATACTAATCAGTCTTTGACTAGGGGGGATAGAGGCAGTCGTGATTGAAAGAGAGCACTACTTATATAGGAGAGGTGGGGGGTCAGAGAAAGGACGATAGATTATAACATACAAGGGCACCTGGAGATAATTACTGTAATAAATATTTCAACCCCTCTTCCAGGAAGAGGAAGCAAGTCATAGACGGGATAGAGGTATTACGGATATAGGTTTATAGTAAGAAAGACGCTCTAGGACCTCGCATTCTCAGGGATAAACTTGGATCTGAAGCAAACTTAGGATGGAGTGTCAAAGTACGATACCTTCCCAGGAGAATACAACTAAAACGCTTTAGTGAGTATTAATTAAAGGAGATGTAGTGGTTGTGGAAAAATAAGCCTTAGACGGAGGCTCTGACGGAGATTAGTGGAAAGTGCAGGGGAATCACCTTCCGATTACAAGACAGGAGCACTCCAGGCATTGACGTCCCTTCCTCCTCTCCGGGAAAGACAAGAATTTCCGCTTCCCTCCGCGTTCTTTCCAAGGGACTCGGCGGGTGGATGCGTTTTGCTCTCGGAATGTCGGGGGGATAATCGAGCCGAGTCATACTCCATTAACTAAGAGTAGGGGGGGTGTAAAAACTGGTTCTGGTGGGTGTTACCCGAGGGGGATAACTGACCAGTGGTCCAGGGGCTCTTTGGAAACTGGGAAAATTGCCATACTCTGAGCAGTAAACGTAGGCGATGGGATTACTAATTTGATTATGTTTCTAATGATCCATGATGAAAGAATAAGGGATATATTATTAAAGGAGCGTCGGCAGGGGAAGCCTTAGAACTTCTTTTAAAAAGGTACGAAAAAGAAGGAGCTATCAGAAGGATAAGCTTTTATTATACTTCTAGTGAATGGGTCCTGAGAAGGGAGAAAGGAAAGGAAGTAGAATAACACGGCCACTATGGGATATATATTAATGGGGTCATGTTCACCTCGGAGATTTTAATTGGTTGTACAATGAAAGTTCCCTCCGAGGAAGATCGACCCCCAATAAATCTCCCGACAACCTTTAATCCCGTCCCGCGAGGCGGACCGCCAGTACCCTAACCACTCCACCCCTACCATCAGATACACACCACCCTTCCCCCCCCCCTTCCACCCTCCCCTCTCTCTCCCCTCCCCCTCTCTCCTCACCCCCTCTTCTCTCCTCCATCTTTCCCTTCGCTCTCAACCTATGTTTCGTTCGTGCACGTACGTTTCCCGCGAAGGGGATATTCGTGCACACGGTCCCTCGGCGCTCAGGTTAGGACGGAGGAAGACTATGGGAATTTCCGACGAGTCGTATTAGAATCTGGTCCTGAGCCTCTCCTTGGTCGGAAACTGAAGGGAGGCTTTTAGCTATGCGGTCGGTAAGATATCTCGGAATAGGGTGAAGGGGGTACGAGATGGGCTCATGCTGGAGTGGGGTGTGTTCCGGTGGGGAACTTCGTGTGGGGGGTGACTCGGTTGCTGGGGTGGGTGGGGCGTAGTGGTTTCGGTGGAGTGGGCGGAGTTCTTTTTTTTGTTTAGGAGACCTCTTTTTTTTTCGTAAGTAGATGGTCGTTTTTTCAGGTGTTGTTCAGGGGTTTGTGGGTTGTTGCGGGGGTTTTCTGACCGCAAAAAAATCCTGTTGAGGATTACAGGAATCTAATATTCTTTAATAGTTATGGGGTAGAAACAAACGGGGAGTATCATTTTCTATAATATCATTGGGGAAAGTTTATCTTCGGTTTAAAATAGTATTGAAACTCCCTAGTGGGGGTAGGCTTAAATATAAAACGAAGAATATTTATGTAGAATACTCTCCGCTTAACAACAATTGAAGTATCGAATGGGGAAGATCACCCTAGTTAATGCATGATGTCAAGAGAGTCTATATAGAGGTAACGTGTATATATAGGCTAGAAGGAAGGAAAAAAAAAATTATGATACCTATAATTAGGCTTCCTCTTAGGAACGATTGGAGGCACAAAAATAGTTTAGTGGGTTATAGAGGCGGTTACTAACCAAAGTCGGGGGCTTGATGCTTAGAGGAGGGAAGAATTCAGTTAGAGGTGATTTTGGGTTTCTAAAAACTCAGTGGAGAGACATAAGGACAAGAAAAGCATCGTATGTAAAAGGCAGTAGTTCCTAGCAAAAGAGACGTCTATCCAACTCGGACTACTTTGATGAAGAAATAGTAAATCTAATCCTGATGCGCAAGTTCACTATATGTAACAGGTGTACTTAGAAGACCTCGTGCAAGAGTCACTGCACCGGTGGTGCCGGTGGAGTAAAGAGAGAGAATTTTCAAGTCTTTAATATTTTAAGTAGGGGAGGAAGGGGGCGGCAGAGAAAGTATAGACTTGGGTACTGTTGAGGACAAGAATTATAGTCAAAATAGGGGGCATACAATCTCTTAAGGACATTAATTTGTCTCCGCTTGAAAGGGGATCTCTCACGGGGAAGAACGTAAATGAAAGAAAAAAAAGAATGAACTCCTAAATTTCCGTTTAAAACTGTAAATCTGGTAACGAGGCAATAAGGAGATTCTGTACAACATTACCAAAAAAAAGGAGAGTAACAAGCTAGGGCCGCAAAGGGACTACAATCCTTCGTTCCGAAAAGAACACTCGGTTTGGTGGGACGAAGATGTAAATTTTATCTATGATGGCTCCTCAGAGCTCCCATAAACTCGGGGGGAAAAAGGAAAAAGGAACCGGACAAGTCTAAACCCGGGGATCTAAGGGAGGAAGTGTACTATCAAACGTTAAAGTTGACTTCCAGAGGCAAGAGCCATTATAGGTCGTATGTCTTGAGGCAGTAGGGAATCAGAGCAGGATACCTAAAGCATCCACGACTTTATGGAGGTACTAATAAATATTGGAGGTGACTTGGGTGCTTTTAGAAATCTCCGGTAAGAAAATATGCGGTAAAAGGGGGGGGATTAAGGCTCTTGGGACAGAAAAACGGGTCCTCTAAAACTATATAGTGCTCTGGGTAAGGCGACTAAAGGAAGCTAAGGGGTGTATACTATAGGAACAAAGAACAGACGGAAGGGGACCTTCCGAAATACCCTAAGGATTTAAGAACTAAGGTATATGAAATCGGGGTCAGATACGGGAAAAAAAATAGAACTATTCGGGGCCACGGAAGAAACTCCCTTCTATATTAAGGAACCAAGGAAAGGCGGCGAGAGAAGAAAAAAACATTAGGGTATAAAGGTGGGAGACTTGGTAGACGTAGTATGAAAACATATGATGGGATGGTTCGGAAAGGTTCGCTACTTCTAAGAAAACTGTTAGAGTGGAAGTTAAAAAACTCTGGGGAAGACTCTATACCTGGGTGGGGGATACTCAACCGGTAAAGTAAGGAATCCCTGAATACTACTAGGTTACTTAAAAAGACCGGGAGGTTAAGGAGCTTATTGATTATAATGCCGAAACAGGTGTCTAGATCAGGGAGAAGAGTACATATTGAGGAAGAGGCTGGAAAAACAACGAAGAAATTCAGCAGGCTTTTTAAGGGAAAAAATATGCGGGGCTAGATCAGCGAAAGGAAAAGCGGGGGTGTAAAATTCTATCGCCACTCCGACAGCCTCTTTCTCGTGCTGGGGGGCAAGTGGTTTCATTCGGTTAGAGAGTATTATGAGATTTTCGTGAGAGTTCAGGATTAATCAGGCGTCATTTACCCGAAAGAGCTGGAATGTTAAATAATGATGAAAATGGTTATCGTGGTTTAAGGTGGGGGAGCTGTGGGAGTTACTACCATACTCCAAAGTCGAAATATCTTATCTCTCTCAGGGTAAAAAAAAACGAAAAGGGACGACCGTACTAGTCTTCACACACTGCCCCGGATCATGACAATATCTGGACGGCCTTGACCGAATCGTAATAACTCCATCGTAAGACCTCTGGGAGAAGAGAGGAGAGAGACATACTCAAGAACGCTGGGAAGAGGACTAGAGCCTCTATCATTAGTTTCCACGAGTAAAATGGAGGAGGGGATTCTACGAGAACGGAAAACAAACAAACGAGAAGAAAAGAGAGATTGGGTCCTATCAAATAGTATGAAGACTTTGACACGAGAATAGAAATAAAAAGAAAGATACTAGGGTAGCGTTATATAATATTTTAGAAAGGAGAAGGCGAGTCTTTGGGATGGAGAAGCCCTCGATAGTAAGCAGGCCGGGATACATAAGGCGTCAGCAGGAATGTGAAAAAGGAAGAGTAATAGAATTGATACTTAGTACTCTATAATTAAGATCCCTAAACATTCACGACCTCAAATGTCCGAGACAAATAGACTGAGAAAAAAGCCGTAATCAGATTTGACCGGGGCGTAAATAAAGCATCCAGGAATAAGCACGCCCAACAGCTAATAATTCTGCGGAGAACGAATAAGGAAACTTGGACCCTCCCCGGAGATAAAATATTCTTTCGAATCGTTACGGAACCTAGAAACCATATCTTAATGAGTATGCTCAGAAAAAATTATACGGCCTAAAAAAAAGACGGGATGGCCAGAGCTTTATAGATCGAATGGGTTGGGGGAAGCGAACTATCACGGAAAGAGAAAGGAAACTGGCTTTTTACGGAGAGGCCTAAAATTTCGAGGAAAGATCAGCCAGACATCAAGGAAAATGAGCCAAAATTGCTAGTGCAATATGGACTAGTCCAAATATGAATGGTATACCCTTCTGGAGTGAGAAATGACCATCGCCCTTCGAGAAGGAAGAGGCTCAGAAAAAGGGGCCGAAACGAGAATCGAAAGTCGAGGGGGACCTGGAGAGAAAAGCTTCCTACTGGTCCAAAAGAAGAGGAAAGGTAAGAGCACCAGAGTGAAGAAAAGGGAGGTTCTTAGAAAGAATGGAAAGGGATTGGGGGGCCAGGAGACGGACCGGGCGCTAGTAAAGCGAGAATAATAGGGGGTCGAGAATGTCCCGTCTATATCGGTGGTAGGGAAAAAGAGAGACCGACTACAAGAAAAGGGAAGGGTAGCTGTTCGGTCGTTATTTAGAGTATTGGGGGGACGTGTGTCCTGGCAATTCTAGTGAAATCAGAAGGAGAATGTATAATTAGCCCTTGATACATCGTCCTGTAAACCGGATTGTCAGAAAAGAAAGATAGAAGTCTAATAAAGAGACCGGCCCTAAAGCCCAAAATCAAGGGAGAAAATTAGGGGTACTAGATAAGCAGGGGGGGGCTTAGGAGATTATTATAGTTAGATGAGAGATAAAAAGGAAGGGGAAGGATGAATAGGAGCAGACCTCATAACTTTAAATTTATACATTAATTAGGGAAGAAAAAGGGGGAAAGGGAGAAAATGAAGCCGGTAGGACCGGGGACAGATAAACTGAAGCTCATCTGCAAAGGGTCCTAGTAAAGATTGAAGAGAAAGATCCGGTCAAGACATAATGGCTGGACTAGTGCCGTCTCAGTTAATATCACAAGCTGTTCCTAGCGGATAGTTATCGTTGCAAACGAGAAGAGACAAAAGGTACCACTTACACTACTAAAAAATCCAGGGAGCTAGGGGAATTCCGCCTCTTTGAAACTTGGACTCAGTAAATGATATATACTATGGGGGGGGGGTGCAACGCGGAAACTCCCAGTAATGGAGAGATCCACGGGGGGGGTTAATAACTAAACTCAGTACGTATAAAAGTAAAATTGTCTTCCTTCTACCAGAAGAAAAGGGGAACTTGAAAGAACCCTCCTCTAACTAGTTCCAATCATATAGCCGCATATCAAGCCCGGGACCGTCTGGAGAGGGACTCTCGTCCATGATATCGCTCTTGCCATTCTGAACTGAGTAAAGATTCTTGGCTCTCTTCCTCTCTATCGAGCGGGCGATCCTTCTGAGTGGAACCATTCAGAGAATCTTCCTTAGTTGATCGAAAGGACCATTTCTGTCGCCTCGCCAGAATATCTCTCCAAGGCTCCGTACTCTATACGGCCGAGGGAGCTCGGCCCTTCGGGACAAGAAATCCCAAAAATCCGGTATGAAAACTGTGAGAAGAGTTAAGATAAATAGGCGTAGCGCGAGAGAGGAGAACGAATTAGAAGCTAGAAAGGGGGGAAGACCGTATTCTCTGTCGAGATAACGATGATCTATTATCTTGCCTCCTGCCTGGGGACATTGGGCAGGACATCGTCGCTCTTTTGGGCTACTCTCGGACGCGGGGGGGGTTCAAGCTAGATAAAAAACATGTCATAGACAAGGGTTTTGTGTTTTTTACTCCTCGACACGAGGGGGGGGGACGTTCACTTAAAGGACAAATAGAAGGGTCAATTACCGAGCTCGGGAACAGTGTAAAAGAGAGAGGAAACCCCCCTTCTTCAAGACGAAGGGTTTAGAAAATAATCTCATTAAGGGGAGAAAAGGGGGGGGGAGAGGAACCTAACTCAACGAATAGGAGTGGGGAAGATTCCAGCAAAAACGGCCCTATAGGAGTTTAGAGCGGAGGAAAAATATAGATCCTCTAGGGAGGGGAATATCCTAAAGCAAAGAAGAGGAAGAGCTTGAGCTACTGAAAGGAAGAGGGAGAGGGAAAAGCCTTCGGTAGAGAAAGGGGAAAATGGGGGGCAGCACTATAAGTACTCAGGATCCTAATATCTAGATAATACGAAAGAGGAAGGACTAGGACAAAAGAGAAGAGACTAGCTCAAGTCGCACATTCACTCGTGTTGGGGTTAAAAGATATAATATAAGGGGGGGAAGAGAAGCTGAGAGAATTCGGACTACTATAGGCTCCTTCAAAGGAGCGGAGAAGGCTTGAGCTTTCGGAGATATATAATGACTGCTCGGAATAAAAAAGCTCGCCTTGAAAGGGACATCGAGAATATGTCGAACAGCAATCACGAGTAAAAGGAAAGATATCCTGTCCAGTCGTAATAGATAATATTCGAAACTATTGGGAATTGCATAAAAAGATCAAAGTTATGTAATGGAAATGCTTCAAGGATAAGAGGAGCCCAAAGATTGTTAATCGTGGAACAAAAGAACTGGACATTGAGTTTTCTCACCCGGAATATATAGGGACGGTCGGGTTAAGGGCGAGAGCAGAGGAAGTTTTCAGGGAAGCCGGGAGCTACCGAAAGCATTGCCTTCTACCGTTTTACCGCAATATGGAAAAAGGGGGAAGATCCCATCAGTATGTAAAAAAACGGGGGAGGGGTATACTGGGATCCCTTTAGAAGTCTCAAGTAATGTGAACCTGCTTAAATCTCACCGGGCAGATGGAGAGAAGACTAACCTAAGCCCTCAGATCAGAAGAGAAAGAGGAGGTCCCTCTCAAGAAGATATAAGGCGAAAAAAGGGATTAGGTGTGGGTCTATATATTATAGAAAACATATATTTGCTTAAAAAACCGTTCCTCTCTCCTAAAGCAAAGGGAAGGGATGGGTGATCAACTTCGATCAGTCAATAAAAGGAAAGGACAAAGGAAGAGGGAAGGAGTGAAAGAAAGGGAAGGATCGGAGAGGAAAAATCTTTGGGCTTATGACCGGGCCTGGCGCTGGAGGAGGGATTCGAACTCTCTATGAAAATCTCTGGCTCTTAGAGGGGCAAGACTCGCCAGCCGCCCCTCGGATGTAGAAAACCGAGAAATAGTTTCAGAAAATTAATTAGGAGAAGCCCGGGAATCATTTCCTCTCTGCATAGTGACAATCTCTTGGGTACTTTTGGGGGACAAGGGGGAGCCTGTCATCCTACTGCGAGGAGCATGACGCGTCGAGATAACGGGGACTCCTTCGGAATCCCGAGAGCTGTGGTTTCTATAACACTATCGCAGAAAGCAAAAAAAAAAAGGGAGGATGAAGGTCAGAAAAGGTACATATATAACAGAACCTGTTATATAAGGCGGAGGAATAAGAAAGGGAAAGGATTCCCCTCTTAGGAAGAGCTAGAAAGGAAAAACCAAGTAAGGAAAAGGAGGTATGAACTAATGAATTCCAATGGAACTAGGGATAACAGGCCGTGGGCTTACGACATGGGAGAGAGCGTGCTAAAAGTTATTATTCTCTATATCCTAGACGAAGGGATAGAATAGTCACTCAGACGTGAAGAAAGGTCTACATCAGAAAATTGTGACGGGGAAAGAAGCACTGGAAAGTAATTCTACCAGATAATGAGATTTACCGGAGGCTAGCTGTAGGGGGCTAACTGTTAGACTCGCTAGCAGGGGAAAGACGAAAGTCATTACTGGAGGAGGAGAAGAAGGAAAAAGATGGGAATGTAATAACTATATCTTCATGAGGAGGAAGAAAAAAGAAACCTTTGGGGGAACGGAGAAGGTATCGGGAAAGAAAAGTGAGAATCTCTTAGGTACTTATATACGCATTTTTAACGAAAAGGAAGAACTACCAGGGGAGGAACTTCTATTAAATATATTTTAAAGAATAAAGGAGGAGAATGGAGGCACTTCATGAACCGAAACCTGTCTAAGTTTTAGGGGGCGCTTGTGCAAGGACTTAGAGAGCCTATAGGGCGGATAAAAACTAACCTGAGGGGAAAATCCTCTTTTGAAAAAAAAGGACAGGGGGGGGGCCAACTTAGATCCCTGCTTTGAAAGGGAGACTTCAAATAAAGAGGGTGATTTCAGAAGCAGGCGAGGGTGTTATAAGTTGAGTCATTGGCTTCTAAAAAAGCCTAGTCCCTATACTTATATAGAAGGAAAGGGGGATCGGGCTTTTATTCCCAGACATACAGGAGAAAAGAAGTCTTGAGAACGAGCGAGATGACGAATTTCAGCATATATTGGGCCAGGACCGATAGGTATTTCTTAATCTCTCGAAGGAAAGCGAACCGAACCGACTACTTATATAGAGAGAAGGATTCAGTAAAATATTACGGGCGAAGTGCCAGATTGAATTATCTCAAAAATTTAGAGGGCATCCTTATAGGGATGATATTTTCAAAGAAGAAGGATTGGGGATTAAGTATAGAAAGAGAGATAGAAGTAGACTACTGGGGAGGTATATGTAAAAACTCTATTCCGTGTAGAAGAGAGAAGGACTCATAGGGACGTACGGTATCCTTGTCAGTAAGATATCGAGCAGCTCTTAAGGGTCATTTATTGGAAGGAGAAGAATTTTGCAGAACTAAGGAAATTATCCTTTATGGTGAAAAGTAAAGAAAAGAGGGAGTTACAAGGCTAATAGTTCAGGTGTGACTGCTGGGGGATCCAAAGAACCTAGTGGATAAGGTAGGGAGTTGCAGGGAAGGGGGTTAATTAGGGAGGGGACAAACGTAATAATGTGGGGTACTCTTTGGACCTTTGCTAGCGGTAAATGGTGAGGGGGGACTATCGA
>Ga0179591_1320561_pt1 | contig 13360 bp, 17 predicted proteins | sample CZOMad2_1_08_16f_FD_182891 | JGI IMG/M metagenome (GOLD analysis project Ga0179591, IMG submission 182891) | Vadose zone soil fungal communities from Angelo Coast Range Reserve, California, USA - CZOMad2_1_08_16fungal (PacBio error correction) | ecosystem: Environmental > Terrestrial > Soil >...
GGTAGAGGGAAAAGTGGTGATACAACGGGCAAAGACTGAAAAAAAAACACCCACAAAAAAAAAGTCCAGAATAAAAGTGAATGGCCCAAAAAAAAACCGGGAGAGTGAGAAGAAAAGAAGGAAAAGGGGGGGTCCGCGGCAAGAATCTCCAATGGGGAGAACAATGTTAAGTTAGACCAAGAAGAGAAGATTTCTGATTCAAAGGACCTTCGTTCGGGGGGGATACTGCCAAAAGAAAAAGGTGGAAGGAAAACTTGCCAGGGATAAAAGACATCTTCTTAATAAGTCTAAACCGTGACTGAGAAGAAAAAGAATAGTGTTTCAATGGGAGGGGGGGAATCACAGGACGCCATGGGCAAAAGACAGCCACTTAATACGTAGAAAGAGAAAGATTCATAGGAAAGTTTGCTGGGGGACCCAAAAACTTTCCAAGGAGGGGCCTCAAAGGAAAGGCCCGCCCAAAGAGCCGAAGAAAAACTCTTAAACGGGGGGGGACGTGGCTGAAAAGAAAAGATCAAAAGACGGAATCAAGAGGGGACTGGAGCGTAGACCTTTAATTCGTAAAGGACCCGAAGAAGTCTGTCCGGCGCAGGCCGACCACATCAGAGACAAACGAACAAAAAAGGGAACAGTCCCGAATCCCAGGAGGGCAGGACCAAAAAAAAAAAGTTTCAAAAAGGAGGAGAACAGGTCCCGTTGATCGAGGAGAGAGGTGGCCATCAAAGGTGAAAAAGGCCCTTTGGGAAGACCTTTGTCGAGGGGGGGGGAGAAAAAGGGTCTTCACCGGCTTGGGTAAGGACAAGCTCCGAAATGGCAAGCTCTTGTAAAAAGAAGAAAAACCCAGAGCAGGCAAAGTCGGAGATACACGGAAGCTCCACAATCAAATAGAGCAGAAGGGAAAGGGGGGAAGTTGAAAAAGATGGCCGGAAGCTGTTGCATGGGGGCAATCGCAGGAGAAATTCAAGAGAAGGAGGGGACGTTCCCGGGAGAAAGGTCTCGCTGGGATCGGGAACCCTTGACGGATGGAAGGGTCCCTCGAAGAACTGCCTGAGAGCCGAAAAGAAAAAAACCCCCCACAAAAGCTGCGACGGAAGGCGGGAAGCCAAAGAGGATGGGCCGGGGAGGAATCGATCGGGGAATACTGCTGAATTACTTTTCGGGAGGACCCATCGAGGTCAAAGGAACAGACTGTGACGGAAAAGTAATAAGGCAGAGCAAGGAGGGAAAAGAAAGTCTCCCAATCAACCGAGAGAAAAAGAAAGCACGCGGCAAAGGTAAGGGTTCCACTACAGTTCGGCGCTTCAGGAAATCAGAGAGGCCCCGAATGATGAAATCCAGGAGCATCTCTACAAGGGGCTAATCATAACGAAGGATTCAATCCCTATTGAAACTGACGGCATGATGCCGGGGGGACCCGAAGGGTTTGGGCAGAAAAACATCAGACAGCTGAGGGGGACTATCTGCACAGTCTTCTACCAAAATGGTGCGATGAAAAGAGACGGTCTTCGGAGTTGTTTATCCCGGCTTTTTTCTGGGATTGGGTACTTTGATATTCGCTGGTCCTGGAAGAAAAGGTCCTAGTCGGGACGGTTAAAAACAAGGAGACGAAAAAAAGGTCTAGGAAAGAGGAAAGGTTACGGTCGCTGCTGCCTAGTTTCAAAGAAGCACCTGAAAAGAAATAAATTAAAGGTCAAGAAAAATCCTGGAAAAAAAAGAGACCGTACCCGGAAGGAAGAACGGGAAAAGCTCATCGCGCCGGGGGGTAAGTTCTCAAGGGAAAGGGAACCGGTTGAACGAGAGTCAACAAGAAAAATGGGCAGCGGCAAGATGAAAAAGCTCGAAAACAAGGCTCAAGGTGAAGGCGGGGGGAAGCCGAAGATCCCGCAGAGGGAATGTCTATGGCCAGAGGCAGGAGCTGATGGATCAGGCTCGTGAGAAAGAGACCAAAATTCGGTGGGGAAAAAACGAAGGTACCGAAAAAGCAGTTCCGTCTTTGAAAAAGGCGCCGGTCTGAGGAGAAGGAGGGAGGTCCCGGGAACCGAACCCAATCAGATGGGAGGAAAAGCCAGATGCAGGGCCGAAGCTGAAAAAAGAAAAAGAACCAAGGCCAGGAGGGCCGGAGAGACCTAGAGGCCGAATGGCAGGGGATCCGCGAAGGGGGGAAACAAAATACTGAGTGGCGCCTTTGAATGGAAATCCCGAGGACCAATCCAATTCAGGGAAACCGTCTCAGAGGAGGTAGACCATGGGGGAAAAGCCTTGTCCACGCAAAAAAACACATTGTCCAAGTGTGCTGGGGGAAAGTGGAATCCAGGGTCAGAGTCAACAGCAAAACAGTTTTCCTCTGGGGAAAAAAGAAGACCTATTGGGAGGCTAAAAGACTGGGTTCCTTCTTTAAATACGAGACCGAGAAGAGAAGAAAGAGAACCCGGGGTGACTCTAGGAGGGGAACCCGCTTTATGAAAAGGGGGAAATTGGGGGAAAAGCCTCGCATCTGGCAAAGATCACACAAGGGAGCTTGGGGGTTTTGTTACTAGGGTTGAAGATCCCCTGGTGAAAATGTGTTGCTTTCGACACAAGGGCTAGGAGGGGAAGAGCACTGCAAGAAAAATCCCGCCCTGCCCGCCCACCGCGAAAAAAAAAAGAAGCGGCGTCGGTAAACGAGGGAAACAGGACATGAGGACGAGAAAGAGGAAAAAAGGGAACACCAGTAAAAACAAGAAGTCATCTAAGGGTATCGAGAGAACCGATAAGGGCATGGGGGGGGGGAACTCCGAGGAGAACAGGATCCTCAGAAAAAAACCACGAGAAAAAAATACGACAATTCCGTCTAAAAGCCTCGCTCAAGGCTCTCGGTGCGCCGATTGACCAAGAAAGCGTGGACGAAAGGGGGGGGTGAGCGACGAGGCAGGAGCGCGTCCCCAGGAAAGACTTCTTAACGAAGTGTGCGGGGCCGGGAGTGGCTTTTTTGAATGCTCGAAATAAGAACAAGGGGGGGGACGACAGCACAAAAAAAGAAAACGACGTGCTTGAGAAAAAGAAAGTTAGCCCAGGTTACAAGTGCATCTCAAACATACAACCGGGGGTGTGGGGGGATCAAAACCGTCCGGGCAACAGGGACGTCGGGGTCAACATCTCAAACCGAACTCAGGGAGAGGGGTACAGACGCCACCAGAGACCTTCGACACATCCGGAACCCACCTCGCAGAAGGACAAGGGGAAAAATGGTCGGTGGGGGGCTTGGCCCCCGGAAACACGAGCTTCCCAGACCAATGGAACAAAAGGGGGGGCTGGGTTCGAGGAGGCTGCCGCCAGGGTTTGTGAAGCGGAACTTTTCGAAAAAGGACGCAGAGAAAAAAGAAAACCTGGGAAAAGGGGCCTCGCTTCAATGAAAAGTGGGGGAAGGCCTGACTTGAAAGGAAAGGCCTCGAGGCCTCCTCCGAACTCGGTCTCGGAAGCAAGAGAAACTTTTTGGGCTATCTTGAGAAGCGCCCTTCAGCGGGTGAACACAGCGTGGGGTTGGCGCCGCGGGATAAAGGGCAAAAAAAGGTACACCAAAAAACTCAGGGAAAAACGCGACGAAGTTCCGGCACGACCCACGCCTTCATCGGACAGCGACCGAGCTTTGATGAAAAGAGAAACAGGCTTGCCATAGAAAAAACGGAAGGGGAGAAAGAGGAGAGCCCGGAGCGCCAAATGAAAAAAAAAAACCTTTATCTTAAGGAGGGAGAAGGAAACCCAGAAGGGGGGGCCCCTTTCGCTTAAACAGGGTGATGGAGCCAAACGGGAACCTAAGGAAAGAACTCAGAAATCTTTCACGCTCTGGGGGGGGGGGGGGGAAATGCCACGGCACTCAAAAAGGGATTCCCATAAAAAGGAGACCTTCAAGGGTTCTTTCTTGAGGGAGCGGGCTAGACAATGGAAAAGATCGGCAGCGACTAACCAAATGGAAAGGGACTCGACCATTCAGGGGCCCGGCGACTGAAGGACAGACGAAACTAGTCCTAGGGGGACATTGAAAAAAGGACCCCGACGCCCACAGAAGATCAGAACAGCAATGGGGTCGAAGGACTATCGCGTTCCGCCAGGAAGGCGCACGGGAATGAAAGCTCGGACGTCAATCCTTCTGATGTTTTCATAACCGCGGTAGAAAAACTGGCTGGGAAAAAAAAGGTCACCAAGATCGGACGTCTCCATGAAGGAAAGGGAGCCACTGGGAAAGGGGAGAAGAACACTGAGGCGGGTACATAGGCTGGGGAGAAAAAGCTCATCGAAGAGGGGAAACGGGGAACTGAGTCGTGTGAAAGCGCGGGCCGGTCGGCAGCGAAGAAAAAAGAGCAGGGCCGGGAAAAAAGAGGGACAAAGACTTCTGCACAAAAAACCGGTCGAAGGGAACCCTTAAACTTGGAAGCGAGACTTGCAAAAACAGGAGCTCCTGGCTATTTCGGCGGGGGGAAAAAAGATCCTTCAACATCTAAAGCACGGTTTTGCCGACTCTGTCAAAGATATGGTCTAAAAAAAATCAACAGGAGCCGGGGGGAAAACGGGTAGGGGTAAGTAGCCAAGAGTTGGGGGAAAGATCGGATCTTCTGCCAGAGTCGCAGACACTTTTGGTCGAGGACCAACGACTTCTTGAAAAAAAGGGAAAAGAGAGGAAAAGAAAAGTTCGGAGGACTGGTTGAGATCATAGAATCTCCTGGGGGGAAAACGCCCATGAAAAACGATAAGAAAACGGAAAAATCAAAAAAAAAAAAAAGGAGCACTGAGATGATAGGGAATACTGAGGGGGGATCTGAAAATCGCCCTTAAAATCAAGAGGGAGAAAACAGTACCAAGAAATCAACGAAGGGTCAAGAAAAAGAAACGGTATGCCCCTAGAAGTGAAACTACTAAAGGTGGGCCAACCGGCAGAAACAAAGTGGGGACCGGGGGGTGGCACGAAAAAAAGAAAGACGAAAACATAGTCGGGAAGAAGTTTTACACGTAAAAAAAAAGAAAAAAAAAAAAAAATTTCTCGTTAAGTGTGTCGGGCCGGGGACCGGTGTTTTAACGATGATGGGGGGGGGGTCACCGAGGAGGGGGAAGACTTATGCGGGAGGGCTTGAACGCGAAGTCGTACTGGAGAAGGGAAGCGAGGGATCTAAAAAAAGGTTCCGGTATCGACGTCCGCCAGCCCAAAAAAGAAGAAGGCGGGCGGCTTGCCACGGAAAGGCATTACTGAGAAGCAAAGTCCTCCGGGAAGCAATTCTCGTAAGCAACTTCGAGGGACTGAAAAGTTAAAAAGTCCCCCAGGCAAGTACGTCTGAAGGGCCCAGGAAAAAAACGAAGGGGGGGAAGAGACGAGTTGGTACGCGAAAAAACGTGAGAGAAGCTTCACCGCCGGAAAAAAATTTAGAAGAGGTTACCCTTATCCAGAAAGGACGAGGGCTTCCAACGAAAAAATAAGAGGGAGTGTGCTGGGGCTACGAAAGCAAAACCGCTCTCCAGGACCCCTTTCCGGACCCCTTTGAAATGAATTGGATGGTGAACAGGCTCAAATCCGTAAAAAAATCTTTCTACGGGGAGAAATCGGAAATCTTGGACAGAGAGTTGCACCGGAAGAGTTCGAAAAGAGAGTCTAACTACCTCGGAAAAGTCACGGGTGGGGACTCACAACTGGGGAGAAGCTTCTGCCTGAGGGTAACTCTGGACAAGGCTGGGACTAGGAGGCGTCGGAGGGGGTCTTCTCCGGTGGACGACCGCCCCTTCCGTATCCTCCTGTGGGAGAAAGGACGAAACTTTCACAGAAAGGGGGGGATGCAAAAAATCCGAGGTTTAGATGAATTCTTAGGCCAGCGGTTCGAGAGGCATTGAAGTCGGGAGGGGGTGGAGATGAACATGAACTGGTGTTTTCGCCGCCGGAGAAACCCGGGTCCTTAAGGAAAACCTAAGCCGGGGGGAACTTGCTTGGGGTTGATCCTTTAGAGGGCGGGCCTGGAAAAAAACAAAAAAACGGCGAGGATTAAAAACAGGGGGTCGCCCGCGCACGAGGCATTAGATTGGCGAAAGAAACAAAAAAAAGCGTGGGGAAGTGTGAAACCCGTTTCAAAAGGAAAGAGGTACTGCGCATACTTCCCCTGCCAAAAAACACAAAAACAAGAAAAAAAAGCAGTGAGATTTGTCAGCAAGGGCGGTTTACGATGTTTCGCGTCGGAAACAAAAAAGTCAGGGAGACGGGGGGGGCTTTGAGCTTGAGCTCCCCAGGATATGGGGGGTAGGGTCGGGAGTGACCTTGACACGGATCCTTCCGACAGTCATGGAAGGGGGAAGAATCAGGGAGGAGTCTTGACTTAGTTCGGAGTGGGAACGAAAAAGGGGGGGGGAGGACCGCCGGAAAGAAAGTTTCTGTGGGCTCTCCTTTGAAACGGTCCGAGGGAGGAAACTGAAAAAGTACGGACACACCGGACGGCGATAAGGCGAGCCCAAAAAAAATTCGTACTAGCGACAGGAGAAAAGAAAGTTCACGTCCTCCCTCCAGAAAAAAAAAGGTGGAAAAGGGATAAAAAAAAGCAAAAAAATGGAGGGAAGAGGGTTTGCAGGGGCCTATATAAGATGGATCTTTTAAGCCGACCGAGACGAAGCCGGTGTCTACGAAGAGCCAGGGAAGTCACGGGGGGACAGTAGGGGGGGGCGGGGAACTCGAAGAGACTTGGCCTGGGAAATCGGACAGAGGGTCCTTGAGCGCAATTGGGCAAAAGGCTTGAACGAAGGTACGAGCCGCCCGAAAACGGCGTGACTCGGGGGGAGAACCACATTTCTGCGAATGGAAGGCTAGAAATCCTTGTGGGGAGGGGGAGAACAGGCCTCCGGGACCCCTTCTCCTTAAACAATGGCACGCGTGACTCATTCCAGAGCAGAAAGAGGAGTATCGAGGTGAGCCGTCCCAAAATTCTTACCGAGCCAGCCGGGTTTACAAGTGAAAAAGAGGACTCCGAAGGGGGGAAAAAGACAAGTAGCGAAAATCCGTTTGAAACTTGAAGGTCAAGACCCTCTATAAGGGAAGATCCCCGAACAGGGCAAAAAAGAATAAGGTGAGGGCTTTCTATTTAAAAAGGAACATCAGAGTGAGGAAGGGGCCCATGAATTAAAGTGAGGAGAAAAGGGGGTTTGAGAAAGTCCTTAGAGAAGGGATGTTCAAAGGCAGATGATTCAAATCAAGAACCTGCAAAGCGAAACAACGTCTTGCGGGGAAAAGGCCGGTTTGTGTAGGGTAAAAGAAAAGACCCTGCAGAGAGAAGGGGGCGAGGGGAAAATCCCATACACAAACAACGGAGGAGGGGGGAGTTGGGTAAAAACAACAAAACCAACCAAAGAAGAAAGGGCCCAAAAACAAGGGGGGGAAGAGAGAAAAAGTACTTTGGAAAGGCCCAAAGCAATCCTTCTGCCAGGGGGGGGGGTCCCCCCCCACCTTAAAACTCAAAAGGCCAAATCCTTGGGGGGGGGAGGGGTAGGGGGATGGGGAAAAAGAAACCCGGTAAAACCCTTGCCGCTTACGACGGCTCTCAAAAAGAGTTTCCCCCCAAAACAACCCTTTGTAAAGAGAGAAAAAAGGGATACTTTATGGGAGTCCGCCCCGCTTTTTCAAAACCCCGGCTGCGAAAAAGAGCGCAGGAAAAATGCGGAACCAACGCGTGATAGAGGAGTCGTCAAATCGAAAGGAAGAGATCGATCAGAGGCCGATAAGGGGGCAATCCGTCAGGGGGTGAAAAAAGGCCGGAAGAAGCGGGACCTCATAGGCCGACATTGGGAAACGGAAGTTAAAGGGGGTCCGGATCAAAATCGGCACCACCTGCGAAGGGGTCCTATATAATCCTACGAAAAAAGAAAAGAATCTAACAAAAAAAGAAGCCGTACAATGAGAATAAAGGGGGTACTAAGGACTCAAGACGATCTTCTCCTAAGATCTCTGAGCAATATCCGAAGGCCCAAGGTCAAAGAAATCAAAAAAAGGCCCACAGGCGTCCCCCTTCTTCTGAACCGCCAGCGTAAAAATAAGGGGCTTGAAACTCATCCGCGGAGTTGGTGGGACTGAACGAGAAAAAAAAAGCTTCAAGAGAGGGGGAGGGGAAGGAAAAATGCAACCAATCCATCTCTATGAGGAACCTCACGGCCAATAGGTCCAGGAGGAGGAGATGAAGCCCCCTCAAAGAAAAGGGAGGACGGTCCAGTGCGGGAAGCGGCTCGACGTCGGGAATGAAAAGACGCAGTCAAGGAGAGAAAGCTAGGAGCTCTTTCAGAGATCACGCGATCCTGGGGACCAGGCACCAAATCAAAAGGAAAGAGTCGAAAGGGAAAACAACGGAGGTCGCCCTCGCGGTTGTGACACGGAAAGGAAGGAGCCAAGAGGAAAAAAAAAAGACCGGAAAAAAGGGGTCAAGTATCAGGGGGTAGCACGAAATAATGGGGAGGAAGTGAAGGGCCAAAAACCGACCGGGTGTGGACGGCAGCATCTTCAAGAATGGGAACTCGAGGAAAGACCATGTAGACTCGGGGGTTCGTGAAGGGGGGGGGGGTGACCGTAGCGCAGTTCTTGTAAGGATGGGAAAATTGAGGACACAACAAAAGACCCAAAGAGGACTTGAGCGGGAAAATCACGGGAAAGAATCTCCTCTCAGACGGAAAGTTGAACAGAACATCCCAGTGTGGGGAAAACTGAACGAGAGGGGGGGGAAACTGCAAGAGGGGCAAGCCTCACGAAAAGCAGGTGCACCCGCACATGGGACAAAAAAGAAGTGCCCAAAAAAAGGGGTCGGAAACCGGCAAAAAAAAGCCGGTCACGAATGTGAAACGCCCCCCAGCGGCGAAAAAAGAAAAAAAAAAAGGGCGGACAAGTGCAAAACGAGTTCTAACAAGCGGCTGTGGATAGAATGAAGGAGGTAAGGCTGGCAAAAAAAGGACAGTTTCAAAGCTAAAAAAACGGCGAAACCACCACCAAGACCTCTTTAACTAAGAATCCTCTTGATGACCGCCTGGGTAAGAGAGAAGTATGGGCTTTAACCGCTAGGGGTTGTCCGAGAGCCCTTTAAGAAAAAAAGAACGAAAATCGGAGGGGTCGACGATAGTGGAACTCCTAATTGAAAAGATTGAAGGTCTCCATAGAAAATCCGGGGGGGAGGTAAAACTGAAGCCAGGTTATTCCCGAACTTGCTCGTCAACGGAGAAGAAAGTCGGGGGGAAAAGAAAAGTTCAATAAAAAGAAAAAACTAAGGCGTGAGGATTGGGTGAGGAGTTGTCAGGGGGAACTTCTCAAGGAGGGGGAGGCCCATGTCAAGAAAGGGGGGAAGACGGCCGGTGGAAAAGAAAGAGGATACAGGAACTAGGGAAAGGGTGTGCAAGTACCAAACCCAATTACTACTCAAGATGGGGCCTGATACGGCAGGCCTCGAAACTGGAGGGGGGTCCATCCAAAACAAGAAAACGTGGAAAAGTGTGGGAACTGTGCGGAGCGTCTATACCCGAATCAACGAATCTAGAACACAGACTGCCAGGGGAGAGGGACCGAAAGTCGGGTAGCCAATTCCGTGTGAAAGGGCCTTGCACCTCGAAAAAAAAAAAAAAAAGAAGGGGGAAAAGGCTAAGGCGTCTACAGTCCCTCGGGTTGTCTACCCGAAGGAAACCAAAAGTAGCGTAAACCAACGGTTCACAAAAAAAGAGTTCACCGAAAAAAAAGGACCAAGCCCCGTTTTCTCGATGCTCGAGGAAAGAAGGGAAAAAAGGAAAAGAAGAAGACCTTTCTGGAAAGCATACCTTGGGCGGGGCTGTGCTGCAATCACTATAAGGAGGAAAAGATTGGAGGACGGAGAAAAGGGGGGGAGACCTTGCAACCGAAAAAAGCAAAGCCGAGTAAGACGAACTCTCCAAGGCGAAGGTCAGACCACAAGCGCGAAATCTAACTCGGCACTGGATAAGAGTGGTGTTGAGGACTCCGGAAAACGCTCTTTTCATATGAGAACAACAAAAAGAAAAAGGCCACTGAGAATGATCTCCCCAGCTTTCCTAAGAAGAAGGGGTTTGGGCGAGCGAAGAATATGAAAGACGGTAAAAAAGGACCCTACTTGGAACCTGGCCAAAGTGGGGGAGAGAAAAAGACAAAAAGGAACATCGGAGAGCAGGAGCTACCCCGAGAGGAGAATAAAAAGAAGGGAATACAAGAAGGGTAAGAACTGATGTCCCCCTTAGCTCAGGCAACGTACTGTTGAGGGGGGAAATCATACCTGGGACCCGACCTTCGGCGAAGGATGCTGGGGGGGGGACACTATTTTCAAGGGGGGAAAAAGAGGAGAGAAAAAATAATTTCGGAGGGGTAAGAAACGAAGCGCACGGTCAATATCGGAAAGAAGAATTGCCAAAGAAGGGGAAAGGAGGGAGGAAAGAAGCCGCCACAAAGAGCCGGAAAAAGAATGGGAAAAAAAGCCAGAACCGAACCGCGCGAAACGAATAAAAAACGGCAAAAAGAAGCCGCACGGAAGTCCTTCGCAGAAAAAAACACCAAAAAAGAAAACAAGCCGGGGGCCCATCAGCGAGGAACCGGCCTCGGTAAGAGAGGGGGCCCCCGAAAAAAGGAGGAATCAAAAAGGAGCCCCCCTCCTCGCCTGTGCAGAAGAATCCGAAAAAGAGTGCGCGAAAATCCGTCCATCCTCTGCGATGGGGCAGAGTTAAAGAAGAAGGGGTTGATTGGATGTGTTTTCATCGTTTGTCTTTGGGGGAAACGGGGGCAATCTGACATGAAGGAAATAAAGAGAAAAAGGGCTCCTTGCTCGAGCTGCGAAGAAAAAAAAAAACCCACTAATTGAGACGGACCCGAGGAAATCTCTGAAAGAAATGACGTCAGACCAGAAATCTCCCTCAGAAAAAATTGAATCTGGGGTTAAGAAAAAAAAGGAAAGAAAAAGGAGGCAGAAGAAGGTAAGCGAGGGCCAGGGGAACTACTGTGGGCAAGAAGACCACCTTTCTTTCCGAAAGGCAACCTCTGGTTTCCCAAAGGGGACAATAAAAAAGGAGGGGGATACAGGGGAGTCGTGAAAAGAATCCAGGGAGGAGACCGCCTTTTCTTGGGGAAAAAAATAGGGTGGCATCGAAACGCAAGCCCCCAGACAAGGGAAAAGTAGGGGGGGTCCAGGAGAATGAAGGAGGTGGATTGCCGAAAGGGAAAACGAAGGGTCGCTTTGAAAGGAGGCGCCTGGACGCATGCAAAAAGGGGGCTCATTTCCGAACTCTGCCCGCCCAACCAAAAGACCCAAGGAAAAGAGAGGACCAGGAACCGAAAAAATCTCGGAGGAGAAAACGACCCTTATCCAGTAGGAAGAAAAAAAATAAGCTCGAAGGGTAGGACAGCTAATTGAGGAAAAAAAGAAAACTAGACACCGGGGGGACTATCCAACGAAATCCCCTATCCTGAAAAAAACGAAACCTTCGAACGAAACCCCTTTGAGAGAGAATACCGCGGACTGACACTGAGAGAGGTGGGGGGGGAAGGGGAAGGGGGAGAGACAAAAGGGTGCGGGGTAGAGAAAAGAGAACCAACCCATTTGGGAAAGATGGCCGGGGGAGGGGGAGGGATGGGGGGAAAGAAAAAGGGATACCGTTGGAAAGAAAAAAGACAAACAAGAGACCTTCTACATCTAAGAACCCCGGGGGGTCGAGGGGAAGACACCAAGAAGGGGGAAGTGAGAGGAGCCCAGAAATAAACAAGTAACATCAAAGCGGGAGACCAAGGACCCACGAGTGGCGAACAAAATTCTACTTCCGGTGGTCAATCATCCTCAATCTCACATAATCCCCCGTGGGGTGCCTTGCGATCCGAACCCGGATCTCAGGGAGCAAGTCGAAGATCAAGTCCAGGAAAAAAAATTAGAAAGCCCGCCCGACAACACTGAAGTCAGAGTCGGCGCTGGGAAGACTGTCTCCAATTACTTGAAGAGAAAGAGCAGCGGCACGGGACAGAAGTTCGAAAAAAAGAGGGAAGAAAAGAAGGAGACGCCGGCAGGGAAAAGGCGAGCTATACCGGCACTCTCCCTTCAAAAAAACAACACGTAGAAAAAGAAGAATGGGAGGGGAAAGTGAAGGCGAGACTCAGACACTAAAGGAGTAGCTTTGAAAGAGAGCTTTCCAAAAAAAAATGACAGTGCCGAAGCCTCTCGTAGCACTTCCCCTGACAGGACCCAGCAACTAGGGGAGGAAAAAGGGATGGGGGGGAGGAGTGGCTTTTGAGAAATGGGAGGGGGGGAGCGAAACCACCACCTCAGGGATACTATCAAGGGAACTGTACAACCGACTAGACCCGAAAAAGACACGAAAGAATACCAAAAAGGGGATTGGGGGGATCTGAGAAAAAGGTCTTCCTCGAAAGTACCCCGCGTATTTTGGAAAGCTGGCACGGAAAAAAGATCTTGTCAGGCCCCAGAACTTCTTAAAAAAAAGTAACCTCGCACCGTTCCCAGCGTAACGGAGGTGCACGACTAAGGCCCACCCATACAAATTTGGGGGAAAAGTAAGCCACCAAGAGGTCGCGGGGACAGGGGTTGTTCGCACGCTGCGACGGGGGGTCGGGGGAGGTCCAAAGTGGCAGGGCCAGAGAGGGGGGGGCTCGGTGCCGAGGGGGCCACGGCGGGGAAAGCCTCGCTTCCAGAGGCATTCGCGACCTCGGTTGACGCAAAGGGGGCAAAAAGAGGAGGGGGGCGTTCAGGAAGAGCTTCGGATCGGACGTCGGATCAAGCAGGGGTTGAGTGGGTTTTGGCGTGGAAAGAAACCGACCGGCGTCAACCTAGAAAGAGGGGGAGAGGATCACACGAGCGCCACAAAAAAAATGCAGGAAAAAAAAGACCTTCCAAAGAGAGGAAGAGCCGACCCGGAAGGTTGGAGGAAGAACCAAAGGGGGAAGAAATAACAATAAACGAAAAAGCCCCTGGCTCAGAAAAGACCCGTCACCTCGTGCCCGCCCTTGAGCTAAAAAATTCTTGCCAATCGGTAAAAAAAGAAAAAAAGTGGAGAGGGAAGGAAGGGGGGAACCGAACGGCCGGAAAGGAATTCCACGGCTCTTCCTTCGCCTTCTCCATAATCAGGCTTGTCCTTGGGGGACAATCCCTGGACTGGCTTCGTTCGCGGGGGATTCCTTCACCGAAAAAAGGAAAAAAAAAGGCAAAAAACCGACTTAGGTAAAAAAGAGGAAAAATTCGGGGGTCTCGGGAAATGCGAATAACCCTCTTGGGCTTACTGACCTGAGACGGACCAAACGCCCAAATCCGAAGAAAGAGCGCGATAATAGAAGGCGAGGGAGAAGGCCCAAGTTCAGAAAACAACGGAATCAGAGACCACAAATAGA
>Ga0179591_1290045_pt1 | contig 13359 bp, 11 predicted proteins | sample CZOMad2_1_08_16f_FD_182891 | JGI IMG/M metagenome (GOLD analysis project Ga0179591, IMG submission 182891) | Vadose zone soil fungal communities from Angelo Coast Range Reserve, California, USA - CZOMad2_1_08_16fungal (PacBio error correction) | ecosystem: Environmental > Terrestrial > Soil >...
CAGCAAGAAAATCTTCTCCTCTTATCTCGACATGAACTAACGCCGCTCAAGGGAGATCTGCGGGAGAAGGAGCGAGAAATGATCAAGAAGGGAGTAGGAACAACCGAGTCTGGAGAAAGGGCGATCCCATTGATTCAGACGGGCACGGCAAGATCCTCAAGGGTCTTTCTACAAAATAGGGAAAAGGAGAGGGAACCATGAGCAGCCTTACAAATAACTAAAGTGGGGAGAGAAAAATGAAGCCCCTCGGGGGATCCTACTTCTCCGAAAAGGTGGAGAACGATCGGTCTGCGCAGCGGGAAAGGGTGGCTCTCTGGGAGGCGGCAAATCCTACAAAGGAGGAGGGAAGATGCGCGTATAGCTCTCAATAGCAGAGGATAAAAAATTCACCCTAGAGGATAAAACCGGTTTTCGCCTGAACTCTGGCCAAAGCTCTGCGAGAAAAAAGGGCGACCACCTCTGGCGGTGAACTATATCAATGTTCCTGAGAAAATCCGAAGGAGCCTGTAACTTCAAAAGCGCAAAATTCGATCTCGAGTTCCCTCTCTCTAATCCCAAAAAAGAAGCTTCAGCTTAAATAAAGGGACTCTCAAAATAATTGAGGCGCACAAGAAGGGAGGGAAGCCTTCGCTGACTCTTATGCAGGACTCGAGGAGGGGATAAAATACTAGGGTTCCATTAATTCGGAAGAGAGGACGTATAGTAAAACGAGAAAAGATCTCAGATTCCGTCGAAGAATGTCGCCGTCCATCTGGGTGCTCCATCTTAAAAGGGGGAACGAAGAGATGCGGAAAAGCTGGAAACTTTAAACCCCCAACCGAAAGGGGGCCCGACATGGGGTTTCGCGAAGGTCCAACGAGTGAAAGAGAGATCTAATAGAGTGACAGCGGGCGATTACTCTTAGGATTTGAAAGAAGGGGCAAGTAATCTCCCAAAATTAAAAAATATCAAAGCCCTCTTACAAACCTTAATGGGGGTTCGGTGAATATCTACGGCTAACCCAAGGGAACTATCTGTCAAGAGGAGGGTGGATTAAGTTCCATTTGACAGAATAACACCCCAAAAGTCAGGTAGTCCCCCCTGATCAAAAGCAACTGACGAGGAAGATTGCAATCGAATTTAAAAGGGAACATTCAAGAATCTTCTCCCATTCCGGCAAAAGGAGATCGGTAAAGGTATCTCAATGAGTCTTCCCTAATTTCGCCTTCCTTGAGCAGGGGGGGAAAAAGAGGAACCTGCCTTGTACTAATAAAGAAAAAAGGCTCTCAATAGCATCTTCATGGAAGGGAGGAACAACGAAATTCGGAGCCTCCTCTTCTCCAAAAAATCCTATCGAGCAGAAATCTAAAGGGGAAGGTTCGTGGACAGGCGTCGCAGAACTAAGCCGTTCGTCGGCAATAGAGACGGCACGCCAAGCTCGTATCCCTCACAAGCGACCCTTGGAGAGAAAAAGTAGGAATTCCGTCTCTCCAAGATAAGCGAACGAGATCACCTGCGACTTCCACCCAAAAAAGGGAGAGGGAATTCTACGGCCAGGTGTCGCAACAGCAACTCCCGTTGCTGACCGGCGACGAAAGCTATAAAACATATGGAAAAAAAAGAGGAGGCTGAATTCTCAGAGCAAGGCCAGGGGAGAGGCTCGGAGGCAGTCTCGAAAAAAGACATGAAGCAGGAAACAAGGCGTGCAGACTCGAAAAAAAAAAACCAACCACGCCTGGGAGGGGAACAAAAACGGCCGGAAACTGCCTCTGGCCAAGAAAAAAGCTGCGAGACAAAATCCTACCGGAGTGCAAGCGAGCTCGAGACAGTGGACTCAGTTGGAACTCGAGAGAAAGTCGTAAAAAAAAACGACGACTACACCATCAAGAACGCAGACGGAGCTAAACCATGGAAGTGATGGGCAGGAGGTCTATTCGAGATTGGCCGAGCGATCGTATTCAACTAACCGGATCCAAAACCGGCAGCAATTAGGAGAGCACAACAGCGAGGAAGGAAACATAACGAGGATCGACGGACCGATACTGCGCTTACCTGATCATCAAGGAAAGCTGTCACGGAGACTACTGTCAAGGATTACGGGGATCCAGCCTAGAGGCTTAGGGGAGGGAAGGGGCAACGGGCGCTTTTTAGCTGATGGAGGGGTGCCATCAATGGGCGGGGGGACGCGAAAGACCTCGAGTCCGAGAATTACTAGCTTCAGAACAGGCTTCTACGGCTGGAACCATTCGAAACTGATGGACGCGTTCAGCGAATAAAAGGGGCAGGCATGCGAAACGTCTCGGGCTCCCGGGCGGAGAGAACAATCCCGAATAAAGACTTCGGACGGGCAGGTCGACTTGATCCAAATCTGCGTCCCTAAGGTACGAGACCTAGCGATGGCTCTCGATGAAAAAATGGGTAAAGGAAACGTTGATACGATACCCTAGAAATAAGTGTCTAGGAGCATTCAGAGCTGGAGAGGAAAAGGTGGCGGGAGAGCACGTCCTTATACCGGATGAGCTATTATCTAGTATGTCTCAGGCTCAGATGGGAGTAAATCACCTTACCACGACGTAGGGCCATTTCGCCGCTACCTAGGACAAGATTAAACGAGATTGCGTAGTACGACGCCGGCACTAGAACCTAGAATAAAATACCTGCATAAAGATCAGCGTCGGATCCTTCCTATCCGCCTAAACTAGTGCAACTTAAGAGAGGTATATCGTAAAAAGAACACGACACATTTACATCACATGTCTGAACACAAAAAAGAGCCTCAACAAAAAACATGACCGTTCAAGAGATCAAGCTTACCATGCTACGAAATCACACTCACGATATCAGTAGGCCGAGGAAAGCTGAAAGGCCTAAAACCTTACTCTAGTGCTATGTGGGGAGAAGATAAAAAGCTGATCATCCGCGTCTGATGCGGTACGAGAAAGGGCTAGCGATTGTAGTCGCTCACAAAAAAAAACGTGAGGTGCCAACTCTACTCCCTCAAAGCCTACCAAAGGCGACATCCTACTACTGCCGAGCTTCACTACACGTTCTCACCACGACGGGCAACGCGTTTCAAAAAAAAGGCGCCCGGGGAAACGGAATCGTCCCATAGATGACAAGACCCTCGGAGAATTGCGTCTTTGCGGGGGTCGAATCTTCCTCTCTAGAACGCATTCCTGGCCTGGAACAATGAGAGGAGAGGAAAGAAATGTGGGGAGTGTGGGGAATCCAGGGAAGAGCTCGGTGGACACGAACCGGGAGACGGGAGGCAGGAGGCGGGCGATATGCGGGATGCACGGGGAGATGAACTCAGTAAGTCGCTCGCGAAGCAGGCTTAATCGTGGGACGGTGAGAAGAGAACGGGTGTACAAAGGGCAGCAAGCTGGCACAGACCGGGGAGTATCCTCTGAAAGCGGAGCGAGGGGTACTCCCTACGGAGAGAAGGGGCCAAGAGGGCACCTTTCACTCTACCACCTCGGGTTGAGAGAAAAGAGAACGTTATGTGCAATCAAATCAGAGCTCGATTGTCATCGAGCTCGAATTTCGACCCGTGAAAGGCATAAACCTGAGCTAGGAGTTGGACTGGCCTGATTATAACCAGCGTTAACCGCAGGAGGGCACCTTCCTTAGACCAGTACTCACGACGGTCCATACGTTGAGAGTTTTTCCTCGCTTCAGATAGAGGGACGATCAGATGCCTATAATCAATTCAGAGTACGCTGTAGGACTGCTCAGCTCAACAACTCTCAAGTTGGCTCTAAGGAAAGACAGACAATGCGAGGGACTTTAAAAAAAAAACCCTCCCAGCGCCTTTTCCTGGGCAAGCGCAGTACTGCAGGAGACACGCCAGCACTCTTTTGAAGGGAAGAAAAAAAAACGCGTGGGTTTCATCCAACGAGGAGGCGGCGTTTTAGGTCGCCGTTGGCACCGCCCGAAAAAGAAGAGATGCCAGCAGTGCCGCCAAAAGCACGTTCATCTGTCGAGACGAGCGACTTGGTAGGACTCGTCGGGCAGGTGGAAGTCCTACGGGGTGCCATGAAGGGAACGAAGGATTGGTGCAGAGGTCGACGAGTGGAGAGAAGAGCACAGTTCGTGGGGGCAGGCCAGGTGTAAAGGAGCCCGGCTCGTGGTCGTGGAGTGTCGAGAACTCACAAAAAGGGTACTATCCACGGGCATTTCGGCCCATGGCGCGAGAGGAAGTCTGGGCGGAGGACAGCAATCTCCCGAAGACGGGTAGTTGGGGGCGGGGTAAAGCGCCGGCAAAAATAGATGGGGACGTAACGACCACGTGCATTCTTCCTCGTATCAAAAGGTTCGGGGGTGGACGTTTGTGAGATATAACACAAAGGTCTTAACGCGGAGTTCTTTACGAGACAACTGGTCTAATGCCCCCATGGGAGCAGAGAGAAAGATCTCTTTGAGAGTGTCTAACGACAGACGACTACCGAAATTACCGTGAGTTCTGTCAGAGGGAAAAACTGTTGGAAAGCTGTATTCAGAAATCAGAAGGTGGTACTATCCTACTGCGAAGCAGACAAATTATCTATGAAGTATTTTCTCTACGGCGTGCCTCGTCAAACACTTCGATGACTCTTCGCAAATGGAAAGATGCTAGCATCGGAAATAAGATTACTATAAATAAGCAATGCCGCCGTAACTCTTGATAAGGGCCTTTGCTCAGAATTTTTTGGGTTTGGGTGGGGTGGGTTTTTCGTTGAACCGGTGTCACGGAGGACAGAGAAAACTACGAGAAGCTAAGAGGCAGGTCGATGCGGGTCGCAGCAGCACTACCTTCGGGAGCAGCTCTGCTTTACAGTCGGGGTACGACGGCGATCCGACCCCATGGTCCATCAGGGCATGTACGGGGGTTTCTAGAAGCAGGACCTAAGAGCCACATACGCGCGACTCCATCATGAGAAGCGAGAAAGAAAAGAGAAAGGGGGGCCATTTGTGGAGAAGGACACGGTAAACGTGGAGGGGGAACCGGGCAGAAGGATCGGATAGCTGTCTTACAGTGTTTCTAAGGGGGGGAGGGCCCGAACTGGGCGGAGAGGCACAGGGCTGACGGAGGCCTGCTCGAGGAGCGGACACGAAGGAGTCAAAGCAAGACTTCCGTCGGGTGTTAGGAGAAGGAGGAAGCAAAAGACTCTGTATACTCGGGGCTCGTCCTAGAAAGAGGGTGCTCGGATTAATATCGCATTATCATAATCAGGCATAGGTGGAGGGAGAATAACGGCCATCTCTGTATGGCCTTGGCGCAATTTAAAATAGGATAGAAAGGGGGACTCATTCTCAGATTTCAAAACAATACCATTCGAAGTGTAGCAAAACGGCTGGCCGGAAGAAATCGCGTTTTCAGGCAGTGGGTCTTCTATGACGTCGCAGAAAAAAGGGAGGGAAGTCAAAAAGGGGGGCGGGCGTTCTCCTTGGAAAAATCTCTCTTATTGAGCCTATCGGACTACGATTCCTTTTAGGGCCGTAGATAGGACAGAAGGGCGGACCACGCCAACATCTACCTCTAAATCAGCTTCAAAAAAAGCAGAAAAAAAGCCGTGTGAAAACTCGAAGTGCGAAGGACTAATTCAGAGGGTGTAGGCCATGAGATATCAAACACCTTCGCTTGAGGGTTTAAATTAAGTGACTAAGTGGAAAAAAGTCGCTTGAATATTTACTCTACGCCTCTGGAGTAGTGCATCTACAAGGGGATCAGAAACGTAGGGGAGGAACATCATCGCAATTCAACGAAGGAGGAAAGGGGGATCTTCAAGGCCAGTATTCTCACGGCTCAGGACCGGGGTGACGAAAATACAAGGGGAAGTCCGGGGAAATAGCGCAGCTTGTCAAGCGGGTTCCTCTCTCGAACCAACGTGGGAAGAGACTACAATAAAAGGAGCGCCTCGGCACAATGGAACTGGAACTTCTAACCGAGCTCCACTTAAAGCTACTGGGGGAGGAGGAAGGAGGAGAAAAGGGACGGACTCTCGGTTAAGTCTTCTGGCAAAAAGAAGCGCCTGCTCGGGCGCGCCATGGGTTTCTATACAAACCTCAGTGGAATGAGACTAAGTCGAGAGGACGGAGTCTCCAATCGCTAAAGGGGAGAGACGAAACTTCCCACGCGAACGTTAAGAAACCTCAACTGGGAAGCCACCGGTAGCGCCGGATCAACGGACGCCGGCGAGAGGTTCTTCTTCTAGGGAATCTGTCGAGCGCGAAGGGAGAGGGGGGCAACGGAACGCGGCGAGATTTCGAGACATCTTCTAGAAGGAGTACGAGCAGAACTTCCGAACTAATTGGGACGAAAGCTGCGGCTCCACCGGGGGGGGCTCCTCTACTCCCGCCAAAAAACTTTCCAGTAGGGGAAACTTCTCAAAAAAGGGTATAGAAAGAGGGCAGTCATGGCTTTCGCTGTGACCTCCGGCCTCTGGAGGAGGGCCGCCGTCGAGTGAGTCTGAATTGATTTACCGCGCGGGACAGAGTATGCGCAAAAAGACCACTACTAAAGGCAGAAAGGGAAAAATAAACCAAAAGAACCCGACCTTGATCATAGTGCTTAAGCGCGGGGAGGATGGAAAGATTCTCTGTACTGATCATAGAAAAAGCGTGGGGAAGGAGTCTTCTCGGGAGGCCAGAAAGTTCACCTAATGAGAGAGAGCTCGCCTCCTAAAACGCGTCCTCCATCTGTGGAGACATCGGTCAAACCGCCCTAACTGTCTGAAACCATTAAAAAGACCGGGGGGCTCGACCGGGTAAGAGACTTTTGGGAGAAAACACGGGGTATTCAAAAAGGAGGAGGTAACATGCTTTCAGGATGCTTCTTTCTTGGCGCAGCTGCCTCTGATGCAAGGATACCTTCCACCAGAAAACCAGAAGAGGTGGGCTGGGTAAAATCGCCGGGACTTGAAGATAAAAAAATAGCGGCGATAGTAGGGGGTAACTGAGATAAAACAAAAGCCGTTTTACCCTAGAGGGAGGCGTCGTCCCAGAGGCGTCAGAAGAAGCCGGGAACGGCAAGAGAAATGCTTTACAAAGTGCTAAAAAACTAGCAGCATTGAGAGAGCATTCAAAGTAAGCGTTCGTGAGATGAAACTCCTTGTCTCCTCTCCAGAAGGGAAGTCCCTGTTTCCGCTAGGGAAACTAAAAGGCGCATCTTTGAATCGAAGAGAGAAAAGGAAGGTCTGTCGCGAGCCGCTGCACTGACAACTCAGAGAGGGGAGAGAAGCAGAAATGACAACCATCTTAGTCTGAGGGAATCGAGGGACTCTGCCGCAGGTTGAGCGGGTCTTGTCAGAGAACCTGCTCAACAAAGAGATAGAACCGCGCTCCTGACCTTGGCTTTGCTAGGGGGAACAGGTCCTGACGGAAAGATCCGCCTCCCGAAATTCCTCATCTCATCTTACAAAAAAAGGCCAACCATGCTCTAGGGAGAGGACAGGGGAAAAATACAACAGTGCTGACCAGGAAGAATTCGCCAACGTCTGCACTATTTCTGAAGGAAGAGGATCTCAAGGCCTCAGGACTGCGATGACGAAAATCAAGGACTTTCGAACATCGGAAATTGGTGGACACCCCGGCGTGCAGGTCCTAAACTCTCAAGAAAAACGACCCAGGGGGAAGGGACCGACAGTCCTGACACGCTCTCTTCTCTCTTCTCTACAGCGCAGAAAAGGGGGCTGGAACAAAAATAATATCTGTCCCATGAAAAAAACGGCCGAAGGTTCGTCAACCGGGGCCAATGTCGCATCTCTCAGAGAAGAGAAACAGATACAGTCTGCTCCTTAAGCTTTCCTATCAGATCCGGAATTGAAGCGGGAACCAAAGTCGCCCGAAAACGAACTGCAGCGCTTGGAAGGGATCAACACAAAGGTCCCAACAAGAGGGGGGGCTCAAAAGAAAAAAGGCTTGCTAAATTCTCACGAAGGGCGACGGAGGAACGTCTACAGTATTAAAAGCATCAGAGCCTGGCAATTAGAGAAACCTGCGCTTGGTAGCGATAATCCGAAGGGAGACTCCGTCGCCTTCACCTAGGAAGCGACGGAAGAGCAATCTACCGCGTAGGTGCCCGGAGTGGCCGCGCGGCAAGGGGGCTCCTGCCTGCAACGAAGAGCGGTAAAAAAAAAGGGCCGGATTGGAAATACAATGAAGGAGACTACTCCGGACGGCAAGGGGGCCGGGTAGACCACATGAGGAAAATCAGGGAAAATAAAGGCGATCGTCTGGAGAAGGAAAAGAACGGGGACTCGAATTCAAAAGGCGAGGGGAAATGAAAGTCGAAGGAGACGAATGGCAGGGTCTAATTCCAAAGGATCGAAAACAAGAGAAAAACCATAGGAAGCGAGTATACGCTCGTTAGAGTCCTGGAAATCGCTTCCAGGTCTTCAACGGTAATCAGGCCATTCGCCATGGATTCCAGAAAGAGAAAGATTTCCTATCTCTGACCATGCAACTGTATAGACTAAAGTCACCTCTAGCCGGCTGGCTATAGCGTGAATTCCGGAATCCCGCCTCCTCAAAGGGATTTAAAATGGCGTACCAACGGGGGGAAGGAAACAGGAAGAAAGGGAGCCAGCGACATCATAATCACCAGGACAAGAAAAAACTCCTGCTCTTCCAACGAAGTCACCAGGGCACACTAACTCAAGCGGAGGCGAGGGAGGGGGTCACGAGAGGGACATGACTTCTCGTGGAGGCAGAAAAAAAAGGTTAACTGGAGGGGTTCTCACATCTAGTATTCATCTGTTAGCTTCGGGGCTCCATCTACTTCTGAGAACGAGGGATTGGATCTTTCGAAAAACGCCACCAAAACTTAAAAGATGAAAAAAGAACGAAATCGGAAATACCAGTCGGAGGCGAAGCCCTTCCTACCGATGCTCCGGAATAAGGCCCAGCAAGAGAAGGGTTCATGACCACCGGCCTTCTTCGGCCAAACGTTCCAGAAAGAGAAGCCTGGGCGGCGTTGATATTTGATCTTCAGAGGAGTGGGAAATCCAGGGTCATCTTGACGGGAAGACTCGGAACATTGAGGGAAATGGTAAACCGAACGGTACGATCTCGGGGTGGACTGTCCTCTTGAGTGGAGGAGGCGGAAGAAAGCCTCTATAGATTTTTGCGACGGCGGTATAGGAAGGTGGAGGGAAACGGATCAGAAGTATGAGCGGGAAGTGACTCTGGCGAGAATAGGGAGTTCAGACATAAAGGGGGAAGCGAGTAAAAAAGGAAAACTCTAATCTCCTCTTCAGAGTCGCATGAGCTCGACGGTGTCAATGCGGAATACAGGTGAGCAATAGAGAAAGGCAAGGCAGAGGAAACCTCTCGGTTGAGTAAATAAGAACGAGGAAGGTGCAAAGAGTCAGCGCGATCTATCTGGGAGCTCTGCTACGACCATATGGACTATGCGAAAAAAGGGAAGGCCGGAGTCTGGACCTTAATTTTACTGAACGCCGGAGGGATACTCCTCTTTCACTTCCTTCGACCTTTAGGAAAGCAAATTACCTCCATTAGCAAAGATGGTGAAGACGCGGGACGGTCGTCACACGGCCTATTCAAAAACTAGAAGAGATCAAAGGGGCGATTAGAGGAACATATGGGACCAACAGATACAAAACAACTTTGGCTCGAAGGGCCCAGGGAAGAGCGCTGCTCTCATAAAAGGGCTTAGTGCAGTGACGGTGAAAGAAGAGGAGTTCATCCTTCGCAATACTTCTTCTCGTAGGAAGATCCCACTCGTATGGGGGGAGCAATCGCGTGGGGTGCTAGCCAAGAGAGGGAATTCGGGGCCTGGCGGGGTTGGAGGGAAAACGGAAACTAGATTGAGGAGGCCAGCGGCACAAAGCATTTCATCTGGTAGAGGAGCTCAGATCGGGGAGGTAGCGAAGGGGGGAACTTCAGAGAGAGTGGGGATAACTCTGTACACGAGAGGGAGCGTGGGAAAAAACTCGAAAGGAGGTACGGAGAAGCAAGAGAAGGAGCGCGTGGCAGGAATTTTTTCCACAAGGGAGCTCGTGTTCTTGGAGAGGGGAGTATTCTATGGTAGGATCTCACAACTCAGGTCGAAAGTCACTTGATATGGTCGGTCATGGCCCGGGAGGTGCAGAAAAAACCTGTTCATGGGGGGGGGAAGGGACGGAAAGGACAGCCCCTGGTACTACGCACTTTCAGGTCGAAAAGACATCGGATTTTAACGTGGGGGGAGCGTCCTCGATGAGGGGCTAACGAACGGGCTGTCAAAGGGAAAAGGCGAAGGCGGACGGAAACTTTCTATAAAAGGTAGAAGCAGACATGACGAAGACAAACCTTAGGATTACGGCGGAGCCGCCATTCCAAGCTGGGTTTTCTCGCGCAGAGCTCGGAGTTGTTGGGTCGAATAAAAAGCTAAACGAAGGAGGAGGATACGAGGTCGAGGAAGATGATCTCGCTCCGGAATGGAGTAATAGCGAATCAGCAGGGGAGGGATGACGCATGGCGAACATCGAGACAGAAAAGGACCGACTGTCGAGAGAAAAATTCCGCTAGCTTTTGCAGAAAAAGAAGGGGGAAAGGCAGAAGTAGGAAGGAAAACCTTCGGACCTTTCATCAGACTCAAGAAGGGAAAGCGCAAACGAACTGAGTTTGTGGGCAGGACTACCGGGGGGGGTGGGGGGGGGGGTTTGGGGGGGGGGGGTTGGGGGGGGGGGGGGGGGGGTGTGTGGTGTTGGGTTTTTTGGGGGGGGGGGGGGGGGGGTGTGGGGGGGGTGGGGGGTGTGGGGGGGGGGGGGGGGGGGTTTGGGGGGGGGGGGGGGGGGGGGGGGGGGGGGTGGGGGTTTTGGGTGGGGGGTTTTTTGGGTGGTGGGGTGTTTTTGGTGGTTGGGGGGGGGGGGGGGGGTTTGGGTGTGGTGGTGGGGGGGGGGGGGGGGTGGGGGGGGTTTTTTTGGGGGGGGTGTTTTTTGGGGGGGGGGGTTGGGTGGGGGGGGGGGGGTGGTGGAAAAAAAAAGCGGGGGGGAGGAACGAGCCGGGGAAAAGGGTCTACCCGAAGAGGGAAACCAAGCAAACTACGAGGTTTTGCCTCATATCAGGGAAACGTCACTTGGATGCGACAGAAGAAGTTCAAAAACAAAGGAACCACCAGGAAAAGTATAGGAAGAGCTGGGGAGGGAATGGTGGGGCGAAGGTCGCAAAAACCGGCGGCGGGGAAACGGAGAGAGGAAGACAAGAGGGTAGGGACAGGAAGATGGACAAATCTTGAGCGCTCCGCATCACGACAGAGTCTATCAGGATCATCAGAAAGCTGGGACAGAAAGCCGGGGAAGAAAGGGAAAGGCGTGACTGTGCTCAAATGGATCTCCAAAAAGGAAGGAAGAGGGAAAAAGCAGTGGCTGAAAATCTTTCTTCTTAAAGAGGAGAACGAAAAAAGGAACCGGCGGCGCAGCGCAGGATCTCTTTTCTCTCCAGCGGGCTCAACCATAAAACCAGGGAAAGCTCGACAGTGATCGTTGCCATGCTGAAAGACGGGTCTCGAAAGGAGAGGAAAACTCTTTGAAAACAGAAACTTTTTCGACAAACTTGGGAAAAAAGGAGAAGAAGCGGTCGGAGAAATTGGTCGACGCGCCAACCTTCGTCTTCTCTTAAAGAAAAGGATCGCCTTCTCGACCAAATTGTAGACTGTAATCGACAAAACGCGCAAGCGACATCGAAATAGCTAGGGGAGGGGTAAATGGGGGAAAATCGCCTCCTAACCCATTTCTGCGCCGTAGGAAAAAAAAGAAACCAAGGGTTTGTCGTGCACATGATCGAAACCGTCGCGTCGGGGCATTGCGCGCCGACGGGAGCTCTTGAAGTAAGAAAGACAGAAGGGAAGAGAGGGGAACCCTCAAAGTCCTTTTATGCAAACCATCTGACCGAGGAATTGAGGGCTTGGGAATCAAGGAGTCGGATCTTCCCTTCCTCAGACTAATAAAACCCATGGAAAGGAAAAGTTATAAAAGTAAGTTCGGGGGTCCTCAGGAAAGGCTAAGTGCTGGATTGGAATAAGAAAACAACAAACTTATGGGGGGGGAGGCAAAGAGAGTTAATAATACAACGAGCATCATTTCAAAGGGTCTAAAATTGATAAATGGGAACATCACTGGGCGGCGGACGGCTCGAGTATTCTTGGAACGGAATCCTGAGTCCGGAGGTTCCTCCCTCTCCATCCGAGGCGCTCCTTTGTCAAGTAACTGCTAGTACTGAGAAAGAAACGGGGGTCGGGGTCTCAAGGGAATCCCGCTTCAAGAGAGGGGGTACAGGGAAGAATCCCTTCACAATTTTCTCAAGACCAGTGCAAAGTCAGGAAAGGGGACCTTAAGCGGAAGTACAGCAACGCTTTTGTCGGAGAATATTCGGCGGGCAGACGACGCTCTCTTCTCCGTCTCTGGTTGAGAGGGCGCGGAGGGTAGGCGGTGACTGACAGAAACAAAGAACTTCGAATCAAAAAGGAGAAAATCGGCGCTAACGAAGCAGATGTACCCACCGCAGTTAAAGCACCTGTGCGAAGCTAAGACGCCGTCAAAGGGGAAGGAACCGGCTCTTCTGTTCTACAGAAGTTTATAGGCCAACTGCGGGGAAGGGCTTTCTACTCGTCCTTCCGAGGGAGTCGACGGACTATGTCTCTCCTTGTCCTAGCGAAAGTTCAGACAAGCATGACGAAATCTGAAAGGCCCGGGACAAAGCTTCAGCGGAAATCGTAGACCTACAGGACAGAAAGCAGAAAAGATTCGGCCGGTCGGGGAGGACTTGTGAAAGACAGAGGGAGGAGGATGCTAAAGAAAGAGTTCCAGTATTACTGAAAACTCGGTATTTAAATACCATTTGATTCCTGAGCAAAGAATGAAGAAAGGCCCTTCGCGAAAGAAAGCCTCCGTACGAGAAGCCGCCTCTCAGGGGGACGAAATCACTAACACCGAGAGATCGCTGAGCCCCGGGGTCAAAACGAAGCCGGGGTGAAGAAAGGAAGCATAGGGGAAACGTCTAAGGGGGAAACGATCTTTCAAGGGAGGGGAGAGATCTTAAAAGCTTTCACTCTTGATCAACCCAGCATCAAAAAATAAGAAACGGGGGCAAAAACCTATGGTAACAAAAGCGAAAGGGAGTGACGAAAAAGCCAGAGCTGGGGGCGAGGATGGTAAGTGCTGGAAGAAAAACCAAGTCGCACACAAAAGACGGCGCTGAGCAAAAATCCAACGTCCCGGTCCGAAGGGAAAAGGAAAGAAGCGGCTGAGGCGTCGCCCCCGAAATTCTCGAGGGGGAACAAGAGAATAGGGAGAGAGATGTGCTTGAGGCCTCTCTCATCCGGAAGCCGGTCGCGAGGCACAAAGCAGAACTAGAACTGAAAAGAGGACTGGGCAGAAATCCTTACGGCTCGGGCCAGGG
>Ga0179591_1266680_pt1 | contig 13358 bp, 8 predicted proteins | sample CZOMad2_1_08_16f_FD_182891 | JGI IMG/M metagenome (GOLD analysis project Ga0179591, IMG submission 182891) | Vadose zone soil fungal communities from Angelo Coast Range Reserve, California, USA - CZOMad2_1_08_16fungal (PacBio error correction) | ecosystem: Environmental > Terrestrial > Soil >...
AATCTGTAAGTCAAGACAAGAGGAAAAAAGACGCAAAAATAATCATTCGTTGGGGCGCTTCCTGATGGAGGAAGGCAAAAATGAGCGCCGCTTCATTATTGGGCAACGCTCTAACGGGACTACAGGCGATTGCTGGAGCGCAGCAAGCATAGGTGCCTGCTCTATTTGCTCTTTTAGAAAGAGGAAAATCGCTGTCACCTGGAGCAGTCAAAAAGGAATTCGGCTTGACATGACGTGCGCCTAGGGAAGAGGCCGCGCTCATCACAATCTCACTCCCTGGGGAACAAAACCGGACTTGAAAAAACTCGCAGGTGCGTGTCGGCAAAGCGGATTCTGCACGACAAGGTTTGAAGGGGACGAGGAAATGGCCCAGTGTCCCGAGGTCTGGGGTAAGCGTTGCGCGGAAAAAAAACAGCGCGAAGGGAACGGGGAGCGGAGAGAGCAGCGGGTTCAGCGGAGTGTGTTTGGGAAAGGGCAGGGGTGCGCTGTTCAAGACAGCCACCTTGAATTAGAGCTGACAATCCTGGGTCAGGATTGTACCGGAAAACGGGAGTATTGCCCGGCGAAATCAGGATCACGAAGACGCGTCTGTTCGTAGCGAACAAAAACGAGGGAGCTCGGGCTCAAAGGCACTGAAGGGAAACAGGGGGGCGCCAGGAACCTGGCCGACTGTGTACTAAGTCAAAGGATACCGTAGGCTGCCCTCATACGGCGGACTCAATTGGGTCAAGAACTGCAAAGGTTGGAGAAGTGCCACCACTTGAGCTCATGAGGACAGGTAAGAAACCGCAGCAGCACCTACGAGAGCGCCGTGACAAGGCGTTTAAGCGCGGGTGCTCGACAAAGGTCAATTTTGGCAAGAAGTCACGCATGCGTTCTCAACGACTGGATGCCCAACAGCTGGCTTGGAGCGAGAAGCGAAAAAAACAAAAGCAAGGCAAAGGAGGCAAAAAGGGGAGGGAGCAGGGTCTACTACTCGAATCGAGAACTTCTAGGACGCAATCTGGGATGAAGATCTGCTGGCTCGCTGGGGGGGAGTAAAAAAAGTTCCTCTCGGTGCCTCTTCGCGAAAGACTGATCTTTGCTGGACTCTCTAAAACTGGCCCCATGTGCGCTTGAGGGGCTTTCTTGGGGTCCGACGCAGCATCAGACAGGAAAAGGCTCGAGGCAATCATTGCCGTCTAGGCGAGGAGTCCGGCTGAAAAAGGAGAAGGGTGGATCATAAGATCCAGAAGGCTCAAATGAACCGAGTGGGGGAGCTCGCTTTCAATAGAATTGAGAGTTAAAAGGACAAGACCGGATTCGATGATGCTGGAAGGGACGGCTAATATGGCAGACGGTAACGGCAAAGGGGAAAGCTCGCTGGGGATGTGGAGAAGGGAGAGAGGGGTTTCTCGGTGGAAAAATAACAAACGGAGGGAAGAAATGGGCAGACGCCATTTGAATACAGAGGATGTGGTGAAAGGAAACACTCCTTTCATCTCGCTGACTTCAAACGGAGGAGAGCTGTTAGGAGGACACGAGACCCGAAAGCAGGTCAGCGGAGAAAGAAAGCGGGATGGAGACAGCGACTTCCACTGCCGCCGTGACAGATTTTCGAGGAGGAAGGATGGTTCTCCCCTCCGCCTCAGCTGCAATCAAGAAAAAAGGCACAAGGAGAGGAAGAAATTGAAACTCACGTCAGGTTACGGACCAGCAGAAAAAGAGACCAAGCAAAAGTCACCCAGCAAGGAGAATCTCTGGGGGCCCTGAGCTGGGATGCGTATTCGAAAAGGACGAGAAAAATAGAATGGGAAGAAAGCCTTTCGCATAACCAAGGGGCACGCTGACTACAAAATAACAAGCTCAATCCCGAGTCTCTGGGGATACTGGAAAGGGTGGAAAAAAAAAAGGAAAAGGGCAAAACCGAGGGGGAAGTGCGGGAAAATGAAGATAATCGTGCTGATAACAAGGGCAGATCGACGACGCCAGAGGCCAAGGCTGGGTGTCCGAAAAGGAGGATAGGAGAGGGATAGAATGAAGCATAAGTGTATGAGAAGCAGGTCTAACACCGTATGGGGCAACTCTCTTCTTAGGCTCAGAAAAAAAGGAGAAAAGGTCTTGGAAGGGTCTCTGCACAAGATCTTATGCACAAGAACGGTGTTTCAGAGGAAGAAGAGCCGAAAGGAGAATAGGTAGGTTACCAACTTCATCAACGTGAAGAAGCGTTGTATAACGAGGACAATGAAAGGTCTCTTAAGGAAGTGCGGGTGACACCTAGGAGAGCGCGGGAGACACGGAGGAATAAGGCCGAGCTCATTCAAGGAGGGAATTTTTCCATCGATGACTGGGTTTGAAAATTGGGACTACAAGGCGCATCGGGTTCTGTAGAAGAGCAAAATCAGGAGCTGGATGCTGATAAATTATCTAACAGGGCCGCGTTGAAAAACGAGGCTATTCGAAGTGCAGAGAAAAGGAGGCATCATGAATATAGCGAAAAAATCAACATAAGGTGAAGAATCTAATATAAAAGATCCGATCCGAGGAAGGGGGGGTCGAAGGGGGGAAGAGTTTTCAAAAGAGTACGCCGCACGTCCGAAGGCTAAAAATCTACGACGAGCCAAGCTGACATCAAACTCGCGGGCCAAAAGGAGGACAGGGGGGGGAGCAAACAGCGATCTCAGGAGCGAAATCTCAAGGTGGTTGTTCAGAACTAACTAAAGGCGTGAGAAGCGACTAAAAAATGTCAATGAATCCCCGGGCCATCGAGACTACCCTAAAAGAACCGCCTTCATTGCAGAGTCTTGCACCGGCACATGAAAGCTTTGCACTGAAAACTTTCTAGGACCATAGCACGAGCCACGACGTGCCAAAGATATCTCATCCTGACGAGGTCTGGAAAAGACAACATTCAATAGGGGGAGAAAAGCTCTCAGAAAGAAACAACAACGGAGGAGGGAAGGGGGGGCCAAGGAATAGTGTTTTCTGTGTCAGAAAGTTCCTTAGACTAGAGATTGGGACACAGCGAGCGTGCCGTGGTCAGCGAACGTTCATCCGCAGGCTTCATGTTTGACCGGAAGAAAGGCTTCCAGGACGCGGTCGGATATCTGGGCGGAAGGTCTGAAGAAGGGATGATTCCGGGAGGATTCTCACGCGGTAGTGTCGGGAGTAAAAAAACAGCCACTTGGCATGGTGAGCGACCATCTGAGCGGCTGGGGGTGATCAACTGGGAAGACATCAAAAGCCCAAGAGGGGTTGAATGATCAGCTTTGCGCTCTTAGATCAGAGAGGACTGGAATGGAGAAAATCGGGGACCCGCGGCAACCAAGCTTCTCCTCCAGGATACTTGAGGGGATCGAGGGAGATGTATATTGAAGAATGTCTTCAAGGGGATGGTTGAGGGTGTCCTCTGAAATGAAGGGTATGCGCCGGGAAGTCTGAAATCGAAGAGCGAGGTAAGGGTCAACGCGTACTCCGGGGTGGCTAAAATGATGAAGACTACACGCCTAGAGAGGGATTGGGGAGGACAGAGGAGCCTGGTAGTCCGAAGGAACACCAATCGCTTAGCCTGAATGCAAGGAAGAGCTACGGAAAGGGGGAGTCCTAGAGATAGGAGAGAGAAGAAGTACTGTGTTGCAGAAACCAGCAAGGCCGTTCAGCTACGAAGGGGAAGAGGGTAGAGAAAAAGGGGTTTGCCTTGGGTTACACATTTGTTTTGAAGAGGAGAAAAAAAAGGAAACAGGCGCGGTTTTAGGGGGGTCGTCGAAACCGGAGGAACATAATAGAGGGTGAAGACTAAGAGAGGTGCACTTGATCAGTTGCGAATCAGAAGGAAAGGATGTTTGGAAAACCATAAGGAAAGAGCTACTCATACCCGCCTGGATCATCGAGAAATCTAGGAGAGAATGCGTGATAGACAAGAAAGGGGGTCTGGAGTATAAATTTCGCATTTGTTGATCAGAGAAGAGGGAATAGATGCAGGAAATCTGCAAAGCAAAGGGTTATCATCTGCAAAAGAACAGAAGCTCCATAAGCAGAGGGTAAGGGCGTGTGAGTTGTTAGATGTAAAAGGACAGCAAGCCAATGGGTGATTCGCCAGGAAAAGCATCCAAGGCTGGGGCAGGAAATCGTCAAACTAGAAAGAGAAGGAAGAAGCTCGGCCACCTAAAGAGAAACGGATGGGTGTAACGGTGAGCTGGATAGCGCTGGACGGTGTGAAGAAAATGAAGGGGTGATCGGTGCTGAGAAGGGCCGCCTCAGCGTGAGGTCTTGGCATAGGAGGAAAGGATGGTGAAAAAACTGTCACTCCGAGAAGCCAGGCAGAAACCGGGCCGTGGCGGCGCTCGGTGAAGAAGCCAGAGAGAAGATCGGCTTAAGACCTGCGCGGTTGCGCGGAGTGTCGAAGGGAAACTATCGCGTTGAAGGCAGCGAGTGGGAACAGGCGGGTGGGAGGGAACGGTCCGACCACAGCAACAATTGGGAGAAACATTTCTTCTCCAAAACAGGCAATCGGCTTTGATAAGGCAAAAAAAAAAAACGTTTCCGGATAAACCACATGCAAGAAGAGCCGTGCCGTGGGCCGTTAGAAAGTCGAACATATTCGACGACTCCGGACTAAAGAAGATAGTTCGGGAATCGGTTCTCTCGCCACGAAACTTGGGAGGGCCAAGGGGCGAGCAAAATCCGGAATAAAGGACGGGGAAAGGGAGTCGATGTATGACTAAAAGGAAGCTCGTAGCGGGATAAACAAGAATAAATAAGCAACGGCAGAAAAAAAAACAAAGGGGGGACGCATGCTTTCCATGGTAGCACGCTTGATCGAACAATACAGAAAGTGGTGACAAAAAAATACGGTCAACTTCAGCTTACGCAACGGGGAGTGGCCGACGGGACAAAAGATCGGCCCAATATCTTAACGGGGGGGGACTGGACGACATTCAACAGCCGATTGAGAAGACGGCGAATACAAGCGGGTCACGAGCAGGGTAGGCGTGAGAGGGGGAGGTACCCGAATGAATGAAGGGAAAAGGGCCGGGCGGAAAAAATCTCTAGAAGAGGCGGTCGCGAAATGCCAGGCGGGTGACGTACGGCATTCGTTGAAAAAAAAAGATGGGAGGTACTCGTGCAAACGAGGGGCGAGTTGGTCGACACAAGTCTGCAAAAACACGCGGCGATAGCTGTCGCAACGTCAGAGAGAGGAAAGTAAAAGACGGTTGAGAATAAAAAAGGAAAAAGGGGCACGGAAGTGGTTAAAAATTTAAATAACAGGAGAAAAAAAGTTCAAGCCCCGCACGCGAGGGGAAGCCAGCATCAGATCCGGTAAGGGGAGAGGTCCTGGGCAAAAAACGGAGGCTGAAAAGGGCTAGGGGAGCAAAGGGTCACGGTCAGAAAACTGAAAAGCGCCAGCACCGTCGAGCATAAACATCCCGCACGTGTTCTGGGGGGGGTGAGAGGGCGTTGAACGACAAAAGGAACGAAAATGCTGACGCAGCAGGGACTGGAAGAAGCGAGTTTTACGGCGTGGGACAGGGAAGCTAGGCGCTTGCGGACCAGAAGGAAAACTCAGGGGACGCATAGTAGGAAGGTCCCGTTGGCCTGGGTCTGAAAGACGCAACCGCAGGGGAGGGGACAAAAAAACCCGGCAAACAGTGGGAACAAGCAATTGCTTCTTACAAGAACAAGAGGAGAGCAACCGTTTTCACGGGGATCGGAGAGGGCCGAGATTCGCAGGAAGAGGAAAACCAGAAAGTTCTTTACCGGGTGAACCAGCAATGTGCATTTGTTCCTGGTCCGGAATGGAAAAAAAAGGAAGATGGAAAATGGTCAGAACTGATGTCTGGCACAGAAAACAACAAAATCGCGGTGGAAAGAGTTGGGAAGAATAGGAGAGAGTTGGTAGGAGAGTCACAAAGACAGCTTGACTTGATCAACAAGAAGTGAAAACAAGAAAGATCTTGGGGCGCAAGGAAAAAAAAAAAAAAATTAAGCGTCTAATCGAAAAATGAGAAAATGTTAGATCCTATCATGAGGCGCTTTGCCCAAAGAATAAAGAGACCAGCGAGAAAAGAGTCAGACGGGGGGAAAAAAATGAAGAGCGGAGAGAAAGGGTTCAGGAGAAATCGTAATCTAAGTAGGTGTGGCGGCTTAAGCTCGAACCTTCTAATCTATGGGGGTCGGAATAAGACTGATTGTTAAAAGGAAAACAAACGCATTCTGCGTAGAAGGGCGGACCAGAACAATTAGAGAATGAACGGTCAATAACCCCCTTCAACAAAAGAAATTGACATCAGCAGGCAAGTTTTCGAGTAAGAAAAGGGGAGGGACCAGACCTCTGAAAGGACACCTGAAGCGGCTTAGAGGTCTTCGTGCGTTCGGCTACACCGAGATCATACGAACACAACGAGATTAAGAAAAGAGGGGGGGGGGAGAAGAAGGAAGCACCATGCGTCCAGCAACTTAAGGGGGCTAACGGGTATGATTTTCCGTGATCGGCGAGTCAGAAAGCTGCGGGAGTGACAAAAGGGGAGAAGGGCGTTCAGATGGGGTTAAGGGAACGTCAGTACTTCAAGCAAGGATGTGCTCGGCAGCAATAAGGAATGAGGGAGCGGGACAATATGCGGAGAAAAGCTTGCCGCACACACCTCGCGTATAGCGTCAAGAATGGAGCCTGCACCAGTTCAGCTCAGGGGATGCTGATAGCGTCCGCGTCAGGGAAGCTGGGGTAGGAGGAAGAGCTCGAGTCGCAAGGGGGGCGAATCTGTGTCAGCTATACCTTGCTCTTGGGAAAAACGCAGTTCGCTTCCCAGGTCGCGCTAAGAACGGTATGACAGGGGAGGGTAACCTTCAACGGGAGGCCAATAATGTGAGGTGTGAGGGTAATCGAGGGACATCAACATATCGATCCCTGTATTAAGGGAAACAACAAGAAAACTCGACTGGTCCTGCGTGAGAAGTCGCATAGATTTCCACTGCACAAGAGCCCTCGGTGTGGTCAGTCGACCGCAGGGCCAATGGCGGACCCAATGACGCCGGGGAGGGGGGAAGTCCTGCGCGAACGCGCGTGAAAACGACGTAAAAGGTGGGCGAGTCAGCGGTACGAGAGGCGGGGGAGACTGTTGCCGTGTGTGGGGGTTCGGAAGAGGGTGCTCTGCGTCCCCGAGGCAGCTGAACAAAGGCGGAAGAGGAGGGAACTCAAACCAGCATTTGGTGACCTGGGAACTCCAGAGACGCCGACAAGATGTTTCCGCCGTTCATAAAGTTGTTGGAAACTTTTGCCCAACACGATCAGAAGACTAGTAAAGACTAATGTACGGAAAATAGGGAAAACAGGAGTGGCGACGCTATCAGGTTGAAGCCGCAAGGATCCGGGGGACAGAAAAGGGGAAAAGAGTAAGACAAATTCAATCTAGTCGTCAAATAGAAAGGGAGATTCCAGGGCAAGAAAACATAGGGGGAGGCGCTGAACGATGAAAACGCGAACTGTTTTTATGGGGAGGGGGGGAAAAAAAAACCAAAAGGGCGTTCCCAGTCAAGACTGGGAACGAAGGAGAAGTTCTAGAAAAGGGAAGGGGAGCAGCAGTCTCCAATGGGGACCTTTCTCAATTCTTTCGCGGAAACTCTCAGATAGGGGCAAGAGTCAATACCCGATCGGAAAAACAACGCCAGGGAGTTCCCCCGATCGGGGTTCAACAGCTGCTGCAGCTCTGAATAAGACCGCTTCCGGAAGAGGGCAGGTGGTCCGAACCTAAAAAGAATACCTGCTCGACATTTATTCTCTCGATTAAGTCAAGGGTGAAGTTAATGTCAGACCGGAAAGCGGGCATCGGACTTGACAGCAGAAGTGTGCGGTACGCGAAAGAACGACTGTTGGATGGCGGTCTGTGCGCTGCATCGTTGCGATGGGGAATCGGCGGAGCACGATTTTGCGGGATTGGTCAGTATAGCAGTAAAGAACTTAAGGTTCGTGGGCAAAGAAGAAGAGGACGGAGGTTGCAAATGCACCCGATAATAAGAAAGGGGGATGCCCGGGGATTGTAAAAAGCACAAGCTAATATTGAAGAGGCAAGGAGGAGCAGGAGTATAGCTACGTAGAAAGGAACGCGCGGGAGTGTGCAGAGAAAACTGGTTATCTAGGCCTAAGACACGCCTATGGGGTAGACTGCGAGCCGCAGGATTGGTTTCTAAGAAACACACGAAGGAAATCTAAAAAAACCGTGCAACGGCGATCTGGTCGGCGCCAGAAAACGCAAAGTCGATCTCGAGCTCGTAACCGAACGGAAAACACAGGAACGGCACGGGCGGGAAGAGGGGAGCGGACAAGTTGGTTCGCACCTAAAGACCTCTCTGAAAAGAAAGAAAGACAACTTAGGCAAAATGGCGCAATCACGTCAGGCGGGAACCAGAGAAAAACAGTTGAGCAAAAAAAAAAAATAGGTGGGCGGGGTTGCAGAGAGGGTGCGGATTCTAGTGCTCAGCTAAAAAAACGTGCTTAAGACCGTCTCATCACCCAGGTAACTAGGCGAAACCACTCAAAACCCCCCTTCCAGGAGGAGAAAGAGCCTGGCCTCTGGGGAGAAAAGGTGTGAAAGGCAAACAATCAAGCTGATCAACAGGCCATCCGAAAACGCAGCGATGGCTCCGTAAATTCTGAGCGATAGCTGGGGAAAAAGATGAATGGTGGGGATAAGAATTCGTTTGGGGGTCACTCGACTTGAGACTAGCACGGAAAAGCGTCAAATCGTGGGGAGTGCACAGAGAGGAATTGCAAAACGTGGGTTTTAAAGAAGAGAAACCGCGCGGCTACGAACATTCGCGAATCTGGAGGGGAAATCGGTCCAACTTCAAAGAAGTGAAACCTCTGTCTCTATAGTCCCCTGCTGTTAGCTTCCGGGGTTGAAGAAGATGGGCATGTGAGGCCCGAACTCTTCACGCTCTTTAGGCGAAAGGCGGGTCCTAGACTCCTTCAGGCAAAGAGGACTTTGGCCAGCTAATTCTGGAAGGCATAAAGGGCTCGGAGGAAACTCGAGGAAAATGCAATCCCAACTTCACCACCCCGCTTCAGAAAGGAAAGATCAAGGAGAAGATGAATAGAGCACTCACTCAACAACTTTAAGCAGAGAAATCGCTCGCGAGGCAACAAGGAAAAGCCAGGGGTGCAGCTTTCAAGCGTGCGCAAGGACAAGGCCGGACAGAATACTAAAAAAGCTGATCAATGGAAAAAGCGCGGGAAGGGGAGCAACAGTGGGATCAAACAATCAAGCTGTCAAACGAAAGGGGTGTTCAGCCGAACACGCGAGAAGAACAAAAGCAATGAAGAACTCCCAAATCCTTCCGCAATGATCGACCGCAAGACGATGGGCAAGGCAACATAATAGACTTGGTCATGGGAAAAGGCAAGGACGCTACTGGGGTTGAAGAAGGCAGGACCCGAGTTCAAGTTGCTCAAAAACTCCGAAAAAAATGATTAAAAGGGAGATGAGCAAGATGGTTTTTCTCCGGAAACTCCTTTCAATACTCGATATGTCACCGTCGATCGAAAAAAAAAAAAAAGTTGGAAGCCTCACAAAGCTTGAGTGCCGGTTGCCAAAACTCTGAAAACCCGGAAAAACGATCAGGGACTGAAGGGTCCTTTATGTAACTCACAAGGGAGTGCGGCATGGAAAAAAAAGAGCTGGGGTCAACCCGGATCGAGTGGTGTCACCTGGCCACAGGGAAGACCAGTTTGATGATTCCTTGGCGATGGGGAAGAGCTCCAGGGTGAAATAACATCGCCTCCAACAAAGGAGGTCTCCGGAGCCGTTCCAACAGAAGAATAAGTAGAATGGGAAATTAGAAGGGGAGGTTGCCGCTTATATGACAGTTTTCTCTTGACGTCAAAAAGAGGGGTCGGGGGCGGGTCGGACAAAGGGAGAGACATTGAAGAAATGAGGGAAGTCTTGTCACTAAAAAGAAGACGGGGTTTCAATAAACCACCTATAAGGCTGACCCTGATCGCTCGGAACGGATCCGGCAAAAAAGACGCGGTTCAAAAGCAAACTGAGACGACGGGGGGAGGCCTCGTCAGACAGCGGCGGAAGACTTGGTTACATTGGGGCCGCTGCTTGCCCGGTCTTAAAAAAGGTGTGATTTCTCGAAACAACCCAGGTCGGGTGGAAAGTAACTAACCAGAAACAGAGCGTATTGGCGGCCAATCTGAGGGTGTATGGGTCTGACTTCTGGTGGTTCGACAAGCACCAAGTAGTGGGGTTAGCAGACAAGTAAAACTGGGAAAAGAAAAATTGATCCGGCCCCTGGCCCGGGAGAATCATTTTAGAGGTAAGTTCGGAGCTATTTTAAACAGGCAAATCCAGATTTGGAATTGGCGTCTTCAAAGCCAGGTTGGCAGAGATGGGCATTTTCCTCTTCAAAAACCTTTGGTCAGCGGCACGGTCACATCCCACAGACAATCTTGGAGTACAAATTTTGAGGGGTATTTTCTAAGTGTGTGCCTGCCTCACCCAGGATGTTGTCAGTCTCCGTAAAATACCATCAAAGATACACAATCGAAGTGGGGGGGGTGTCTGTTGTCTGGCTCGGACGGGCAGAGTGAGTGAGCCTGCTCCTCTAATTTAAAAAAGCGAGGAAACTTGCAATGCTAGGCAAGATGGGGAAGAAAAACAAGACTGACTCATCCGCAGCTTCTGCCCGCCGGTCAGTCAAAGCTCGAAGAGGCACAGTCGCAGAAGACGTCGGGGGAAGTCTCGTTGGTGTTCGGGTGCGCCGACCAGATCGCTTCTTTGGGAAAGGTCAAGGCGCGTGGGGGGGTGCGGGCCAGACACACCGAGGTATTACAAGGGAAGAGACAGCCGGCAATCCGTCGTAGGTCAACCCGAGTCAAAAAAATTCATGATACCAACAAACCGGCCTTGTGGCCGTGCCGTACGATCAAAAACTAAGGAGGGCTCACTGATCAGACGTTGCAGGGGAACTCGACACAAAGCAACTCGGGAGCACACTCTCCTTTGGCATCTTCCAGTCTTTAGGAAAAGAACGAGATAGGCGGAGGCAAAACATGGGGGCGAGCGCCTGACTTTCCATTGAGAACGCAGTGCTAGGGTCAGAAACAACATGGGGAAAACTCAACTTCGAAGTCTAATTAATTAGCGTGTCGGACGTCAAAGAGCGCCAGCGCTGCACGAAAGGACAGGAATATATCATCGGCGGGTCGGAGAAGCTGGCTATCATGTTATGATGAGATGTATGGAGACCGCATGACCAGGTTACTAAGGGTCCTGGCTAAAACCAGCTCGGAACTAGACGGTTCTCGGGGCAGTCACACAGAAAGTGTGACATATACCATAGGACACAGCGATGTCGGACATAAGGACCAACAAAAGGCTAGTGTGGCGGGGAGAAGAGCAACGGGCGTATCGGCTATCGTTATAAAGAGAGAACAGAAGCGGGGGAGATAACAACGGATTAGGCACTCAATTGGGTTCCTAAATCACATCAAAAGTGCCAACGCCGCGAGTCAAAAACTCAAAAAACTGGGAAGTAAAAGAAGGTCTATTCAGGGACCCTAAGATGAAAGCTTGTACTTAAGCTCATTCAGCCTCAATCCATCAAACGAGCCAAGTGAAAGCAAGTCCTAATCATGCCGGTGCTGTTCTATGGCGGGTGAAAAAAAAAGAGGCCTTTACGAGATCGATAGCATGGTCTTGAACAAAAAGAAAAACGAGGGAGTCTAAGGAGCTCGGAAGGCGGACAAAACTAAGGGGGATTGTCAGCATTTCCGCTTCCAAGTTGGACTGCCTTGAACAAGCGCAACCCAGGGAAAAAACAAAACGGCAAAAGATTGAACAAGCAGAAAAGACAAGGGAAAGCGGAGCACGTTCCGCGTGACAAGAAAACGTCCGCTTCGGCCGGAAGAGAACAAAAACCGGGAATTGGACGCATGTGCGTGGGTGAAGCGTCGAAAAAACGACGTGTGGGAGCTGTCGGAAAAGGACAACACAGGAAAGAGCGGGTATCTTGGATTATCCAGGAGAGAAGGAAGGGGGAGGAGCAAGCGAAGGGAGCGCACAAAAAGCAATAAACCGAGGGGCTCGAAAGCCGCAGGAGCAGGATTCAGCTGTAAGAAAAAAGAGGAAAAGAGAAGGCGCAGGGAAACGGCAGCAATCAAAAAGCGGTCGGGTGAAGAAGCAGGTAGAACGTGGCCAATAATCGAACAAACCGAAGAGCTGTTGGCGAAAGCAATGTCGCCGGCTAAGGAGATTAAGATCATATATGTCACTGAATTTGACAAAAAACCCAACGACTTCAGAAGCTTTTGGACCATGAGGAATGGGAAAGGGCAAATAAAAATCATACGATGTCATTTGGTGAACCGAAGAAAAAAAAACTCCGGTCGGGAATCCGACCAAAACGGGACGACAAAAATTGCGATGGGCTGAAAAAAAGTGCAGGGTAGCTTCCACCAGAATGAAACACCAACAGGAGGGGGGAAAGAAAAGGGAGATGCTGTGGGGGGGAAAATCCAGACCAAACAAGCGCCCGCTGGAAGATGTCCTGACAAACCGGCTGCGGCCGCGCGTTTCGGCTCGGGTAGTGAAGAAAAAAACACAATTTCTTAGACTGAATAAAGCGGGGTCGAAACCGGAAAAGAGAAAAAGTTGGGGAAAATGGGAAAAAAGGTATCTATCGCTCGGAAAGAGGCAAGTACGAAAGGGCAGCAAAAAACAACTGGAGGTTCGCTCCATAGGATCAGGTCAAAGGTGAAAAACTCGGACACTGAATGCACGAGGGAGAAACTCTCAGGGGGCGGTGCAAGCGACTCCTCATTTAAGAACAAACCGTTTTTCGAGTGTCGACGTATCGCGGACCCGAGAAAAAAAAAACCACATCGGGGTGGGCTGGAATTGGTTGCTTACACGCAAATAATAGAAGCATGGATAGAACAAAACTTTTAAACTGAGCCGTAGGACCTCAATAAAGGGGACACGCAGCTCCTCGGTTTTTACATTCGAAAAGGGGGGGGAATTAAACAAAAAATGCCAAAGGGGGAAAAACTTCTTATCGGTCAGACGTCGGTCCCGAGCGCGAAACGGTGCGCTCCGGAAGGGACTAGTCAATTGTTCATAATGCAGGGGGTGTTTGGGGGTGGGTGGCCCTGCGTGGATAGGCAGTAACATCCACGTAAACGGATAGAGCTGACAAGACGTATGTGGAGGGGGTACGGCGCAGGACTTGAAGCAACCGCAGAGCGTGTTCCCGGAAGCCTATCAAAGGTAAGGAAGTTGAAAAAGTCACTCGAAAACGGACGGCGAGGAATGGTGGGGGAACGGGAAGGAGGAAATTGAAAAAAGGAAAGGACCGATGGTGGGAACGTTATCCAGGGGGGC
>Ga0179591_1333527_pt1 | contig 13358 bp, 5 predicted proteins | sample CZOMad2_1_08_16f_FD_182891 | JGI IMG/M metagenome (GOLD analysis project Ga0179591, IMG submission 182891) | Vadose zone soil fungal communities from Angelo Coast Range Reserve, California, USA - CZOMad2_1_08_16fungal (PacBio error correction) | ecosystem: Environmental > Terrestrial > Soil >...
AAGAGTTATCTGTCAACCGAACGCGAAGATGGCGGATAACTGATTGCGTAATTCGAATGGGGAGGGCCGGGGGAGAGGAGGGCTCAAAGTCGATCTATGAAACTTGTTACGTGGAAAAACTAGGGGTCGAAAAACGGGGGAGTGCTACTAAGACGAGAGTCCACTAAATCGTTGAAGATGAATTCTTTTGGCCAAGATCTGAGGGGAATGGCGAAAAGCACAAGATTGGCAAAGGATGCTGAACTTTTTGGGGGGGGTATCCGGCTTTGCGTAAAACCTCGAAAAGACCACAGACCGAAGCTAGGTGAGGTAGCTGCAAACAGGAATCCGTAGTTCGCCAAAGGAAAAAGTATGGCGGAACAGAAGAAGGTAGACGACTCCTGACGGAGATTTTCCTACAAGGGCAAAAACACGGATAATGTTACGCCTCGGACGGTATTCTGTTTCAGTCTGATGGCATCTTGGGTCGAGGAGCACTTAAGGCCACAACCCGGTTTGAATACTCTCTTGCATCTGAAAAAACAGTAAGATACAACAGGGGCGGAGGTCGGGGGGGTGATCAATGACTTCTTGACTGGAAAATCACAAGGTGGAGTAACGCGAATGGAGGTCCCAACCTCACTCAGTCCTGGGAGATTTGGATTGAAGGAAGGGTGAAGGGACTCGATCAGGGCAGTAAACCTTAGATCGAAATCGGGGGGGCTGGATTAAGCTGGTCACAACCATCGGGGAAAAGCAGGGACTCACCTATACTATATCAAGCGGGATAGAGGAAGGAAATCACCTTTCTGAAAAAGGGTACATGGTTGGTTTAAACAGCCTACGGACTTGAATTTAAACCACTAGAAGGGATGCATTAGGCCGACGCCGCGGGGAAGGACTACGTGGCTACAGCAACATTTTCGGTCTAGCAGACGGGGCGAAGAGGAATCGGACTGAACAAGGACTCATCGGATCGATCGTTTCATACATAAAACCGCAAGCCCCCAAGAAACCAAATTGTTCTTCGCAACTGTGCTACTATAAAGAAGATCCGAAAAAATGAAAAAAAAAGGGTTGAAAGAAAGTACGTATTTTTTTCCTATGGGGCTCCTACAAGCGGACAGCGAAGAAAGTGAACTCAAGGGGTTGAACACGACGGTAGGCGCAAAGACCGGAGTAAAGGCGTGAGAGCTCAGTGAACCTCCTGAAGTATATCCGTATCAGAACCGATCATCGAGGAAAGAGTAGAAGAATTTCCAATGGACAGACAGGCTCGGGGGATATCTCAAAGGAGGGGGAAAAAAGTGGGGGGATTTCAGTACGAATTAACACAAAGAGTATCTAGCTGCATAGGGGAAAACTCGCAGGGGCCAATAGTGATTGACCATTACGATGATGACGAGGGACAGAACGCGGGAGTCGGAAGGGAATCAATCACTAATTGTACAATGGATTGGTCGGTGTTTCAGGACGTCGATAATGCCGAAGGGTCCCCTTGCGAGGGGATGGCAGCTGAAGGGGGGGTTGCACTAATAAGCGCCAGCGTCGAGCATCTGGCGCCACGCGGGGCTTATGATCGTCAATAGGGATTGTCGGGGAAAGAGGATGTGAGGACAGTACATGAAAACGCCAATCCTCACTGGAAGGCACAAGAGATCACAATTACTATGCTAGGGGAAAACGGTAAAGAATTGGGGGTCCTATTCATCTCAATGGATCGAGAGAGAAAAGGGGCAAATAGCTGGTCTTAATGGCGGATGTTCGACAGCCTCGTCTATCGAGGAAACTGCTGTCAACGTTACCCGAACTTAAACGGCGGAACGACAGGAACAGAATGAGCAAGAGTGCAGCCAGAACGCTTCAAAGTGTAGCGCATTCATCGATCCGAGAACAAGGAAAGGGGACGGGGGCTGGCGAGAGAGGGAGCATTAAAAATATTTGGCTTAGCGTCTGATGAAAGGTGCAAGCGGGGACGTGGTGTCTTCGCAGCTCTCTCAATCCGGGTGGGTCTCCTCGCATCGTTAGATGACCGGTAAGAGGGAGGGCTCAGGACAGAGATGCTGGACATCGGACCCCTAGCCCACAACCTGTCTATCGCGAAGATTCAACCCCGCCTCTTCGAAGGAAAAGCGATCCGCAAGCGGACTCATGACGGGGAGGCGGTCGTAGAAAAGAGAAGAGGAAAGAGAAACGCGCCGAGATCAACATAAAGCCCCAGGCCAGGGCTGTCGGGGGGGGGGGGGAAGAGAGCCAACGAATTGTCCCAACCCCCCGAGCGGTAGAAGTCGAAAGAACAAGACAGTCGGCAAGTTTTCACCTCGCCAGATCATGCTGAAGCGCCGAGAAGAGGTCTGTTCAGGGAAGGACCCAGGAAAACCACTTCAAGAAAGAAGAAGGCTTGCACAAGTGTAGTATTTTTGAAAATTCACCTAACAACCGGAAAGGAAAAAGCTCTTAAATCCCAAACACCTGATCCTATCGGATGGAAAGAGGGGTACAAACAGCTGCTGAACAGCTGCTAGGTGAAAATAAGCTCGGAAAATAATCTCCTGAGCCGATTGTGGGTCGAAAAAACCGAAGCGAAAGGATAGGGGGACCGCTCGACCGTGGTGCAGTGGCAGGAAGTGGGGGAGGGAGGAGACGCGCACCGTAACCGGAGGCGAAAGGCGTGAACCGCTAGTAGACGGGTAACGAGGAAAGGGCCCAGGAATCGTAAGGGCACAATGAACAAGCGTTACGCGGTGGTCGGAGGGTCAGGAGTCGACTAGCAACTTAACTTGGGTTCCTTCAAAGTTAAGGCTCTCTACATGGCGAGAGCTCAAACTATAACTAAGATCAGCTGGATCTCCACAGTACTTCATCTCTTCCCGGGAGGATACTTTGCACTGAAGCGGAGGGAAATCAGGCCGGGCGGTCGATGATCCTCTTGGCGTCGTATCAAAGGTGAACACGAATGATGGCAAAATGTCCGGGCGATCTAAAAGGGGGAGGGTCCGTCTCTTCGGAGCTGCTTTGAGTTCACGGGGGAATTTCACTCACCAACCAGAAACGAAAGGTGCTCGCCTGGAGCCCTCCTCCAGGAGGTTAATTATTAACACTTAGTCAGGGGGGGGCCTGCATTGTCCTAGAATGGACGAAGGGGTTCCTAGAAGTGGGCTTGGGGTTCTCTTTATGGATCATCAACGTGATCCCGATCCTAACTCAGCGAAGAGCTAGAAACTTCCTCATCATGATAATAATCCGACTTAAAGGGACTACTCTTTCTAGGCGTACGTTCGAAGTGCACGGTGCACGCGCTTGTTATCTGGCGTTCCCCCTGAAAAGGGGGTACAGGTCTACCTTGAACTCGGCGAACAAGAAACCGGAGAGACGCGCATAATACTACGCCCAAGATGGATTACAAGTGTCTTCAAATCAGGGAAGGGGTGAGAGCGAGAACGTGACTCACTAACACTATGGTTCCCTCTTAACACGGGGGGGCGGGAGATCCTCTGCCCAACGACTTGCCTGTGGAATAACGTCTGAATCATGCTCGATGGTAACGAAAACCGGAACGAAATCCAAAGGGGGGGGAAAACAATAAAATCCTACTACACTCCTTATCTCGGTAGCTAAGAAACCGAACCAGGGTCAGTCCAAGTAATCCGTTGCTCTTCGAAGGTAAAGCAACTAACCACCATTAGAATTTATTTCTATCGGGACTAGGCGATCATGGATTTCTCTTACGACGGCTGTCCACGTGAAGCAAGCAAGGAGAAAAACAATCTGCGAGGTTCGCCGTCCTGAGTATAGATTCGTCATGAAAAGGAACCCCGTAACCTTGCCGCGTTGGGGGCGGGGGAAGCAGTCCTTTTGGCTCATTTCACCCGTGCTTAAGGGATGGAGGTACTCCGGCGAGGTCGAATAAGTTCATCGAGAGCGACTACGAATCTACCTCAAGGAAGCTCGCAGATAGGAGGATAATTAAAACACCTCTGCTCAGGTAAGAAGAACCCGGAAAGATACCTGACAGAGGACATCGATATGCGGAGAGGATGGATGGAGAGGAGCACAAGACTGGTAGGACTTTCTGGAGACTCGCGGCATTGGGAAATAGAATTATCAAAAAACAACAAAGGTGATTAGTTTAAATATAACTTCTCTGCTCCGATTACGCCAGTTTCCTCGACATGAGCGCATGGTTCTCCGCTCGATCTACATCCTCGACGGAAAAAAGCTGGAAAAATCAGGGGCAGTCAGCATCGAAGCAATCGCGGAGAGGGGATAGGAGAGCCGGATGTCATTGGGCCCGCTAGAGAATCACGTAAGGTCTACTCGGGGGAACTTACTACAAAGAAGCAACTGGCACCGCGTGTAAAGTGAGCAAAGAAAGAAAGAGAGGGTAGACCTCAAAAAGTACCTGTGTTTATGATGGGGTCAAGTTCTGAGGCGATTCCGGTACTAGTAGTCCCTCTCCGGCGGTAGCCTGCGGGGAGGTTCTCTGTACCAGCTCGGGGAAGAAAGTCGAACCGGTCTACAGGCGATCGAAAACTCCAACGACCTGGGGGGGCGGGGAAAGGGGCAACTCGCGGAAAAAGGGTAACTTATTTACAAATCTGTTGTCTCGAGAACTCAAAAGGGGACACGCAAGAAATGGGGGGGGGGGTGGAGTAACAATTCGACTCAGCGGGCGGGGGAGGTGTTGCAGGCTACGAGCAGAGAGGAAGACTTTATTGCACACGAAACCAGGAGAGACAGGGTGCTATTCAAGGTCCCTCGGAAGCGGACCCCCGTGGACTAAAAAAGGTCTTGAATCTATCAACTTCTGAGGGGGAGGAGGAGGAACAGGGAGACATGCAATGTCTCGTTGGCGGAAGGGAAAAAAAAAGGCAAAGCTCTTTAACGATACGACTTGCTGACGATGGAAGCATCCCTGGCTTCTGGGGTGACAGTAGATAAGGATGTCACTAAGAGGGGGTGAAACAAGTGGGGGGGGGGGTGGGGCAGGGCTACCGCGGCGTAGCTTCGGTCAGTCTCTTATAGACCTGCGCACGCCAGGGGGGACCCTTGAGAGGCTTTCATCGCTATGCGCAGGCGTCTGTCAGAAAAGGGTTCTGCAGCAGGACGAGAAAAGACCGACAAGCGGACGACTCTAGACCTCGCACGGGAGGAACTCCGAGTGGCTCCCTTTCCCGATAGGAGGGGGGGGGGAAGGGGGATCTGTCAATGTCCGAGACTCAAAATTCGGTGGGGGCTCGAGCGTTTTCGGAAAAGGCTCGTTCCTCATCCTCTCTCTCGAGGAATAAACTGAGCGAGAAGACACCTGCCAAGCAGTTCACTGGCTCGCTAGGCGAGCAAAAAAAAGAAGATCCTACGAGAGGATGTGTAGTAACCGTTGCTTTCGGTACAGGCCTAAAGAAGAGTGCAAGGAAGGGGGAGCCGATGTCCTAATTGTGGCGCGATATCCTGCTGCTAATAGACAGGGGCGCACCAAAGACGAAGTCGCGGACCGATCCAACAACCCAATAGGGGAACTGGCTTCCTGTTCACGTTTGTAACTGCTGGAAGGGTTCTTCTCCGCCGATTGGACTCCGTCTGATTGGTGGAGTTCGAAAGTCCTTTGCAACTAGAGGGACGGGGAAAGAGCTATCTTCCCACTAAGGCAAACCACGTGACCTATTCGAAACGAAAATGTCCGGGAGGCTCTTTCCGTTGAGAAAAAATGGAGCAAATGCTAATCTATAGTTGCTGACATGGAGAGGAGAAGGCTGATTCATATCCTTTTTCATTTCGCTGTGAGCCTTTTGTGGGGAAAAGTCAGTTCTAAATTTTTCGGGCGGGATCGACTAAAACCAAAGCGGCGCCGGTACACTGACCGCACTTGTCGTGAGTGGGGGGTCAGGGGGAGTGTCAGGAATGACCAAGAGGGAGAGGAGCGGCGGCCGTCAGTGCTCTGGACTTCGGTGTTGCTGCGACAGGGCCGACGGCTCTATTGCAGAGGGCAAGCTCCGGGGGGCGTTGCCAAGAGAGAGATCTGGGGGACAACGTGGAACGAAGGAGTCTTCCTGCCTTGATCGCGAGATGGCACGCAGGCAGAGAACGGAGACAAGCGCCGGGGACAGGGGGGAGCCACGGGCTTGCGGCTATGACCGGAGGTTCATCGATCTAAATCATTGTGTTTTTCTGGGAAAGAATCACGATCTCGTCGAGGGAAAGCAATACTAAGAGGCTAGGATGAGCGTCGGGGACACGACAGCATAAGGAGGGAGAAGGACAGAAGAACCACGGACTAGCGTCCAAACGAAAACGCTAGGTAGAGAACGCGCTAGGGTTGAAGATCCCATGGGCGGTCTCACTCTCCGGGGTACTTCCGCAAAAGTTTTTTGGTTTTGGGGGAGAAGAGGATTATAAGGGTAAGGGGGGGATTCAACGTCGATTGATTCGGAAGGGGTAAACGAGAAAAGCAATCTGAGAGCTATACCTATTGAAATAAGTAAAACGGGCCCCCTATCAAAAGCTCAGAACCAAAAAACCTGGGATCATGGCTGAGCCAAACAACATCTAGAGGGAAAGTCCTCACTGCTAAGGGATTCATGGGGTATATTGACTACCAGAGGTGGTAACTTTATGTCGGTTTGTTGCTGTATACATCAGAAGGAAGACTAAGGAAAATATAATTAAGAACATTAGTTCAAAATCAGAAAGGACGCAGGGAAAAGGAAACGGAGAAGTGAACAAACGGGTCAGCTATCTCAAAGGGATCGAGGGCCCTTAATACACGCTACCAGAAATCAAAACCGAAACATGAATGGAATAAAAATAAAATACGATAAATTGATCATAGAAAGGAGAACGAAAAAAATAAAAAACCTACGAGAATAAATACATAAGAGTCCCGCTAATCAAGGGAGATCACTATGTAGGATCCAGAACAGTATGTAAAGCCCCACGTGTCCCTGCAACAGACCGCGGAAACTCGGCTGATCCTAGAGGTACAGCATCCTCTCAATACGTAAGACGATGATCCCCTGGATGACACCAGGGCGTGGGGGCACTTCCGACTGGATGGTCCTCCCCTTCCGGAGCGATCCCCGCGCCGGGGAATGGGACTTGGGGCCAGGGATCTTTAATGCCATCAACTTAAGTCGGGTCAAGAAGCCTCCCAGTTACAGACCCGATACTCACTGCCTTGGGCTCCTCCCGATGTCGCTACCTGTGAGGTCATTCCATACCACCCCATAGAGTCAAAGAGACAAAAGAAGATGGAGGAAGAGGGAAAACGCACCGCGGGGGTATAGAAGCGAGGGGAAGGTCGATTCGCCCGGTGTCGGGGGCTCTAATAAAAGTGCCTCGTCCTCCCAATAATCGTCCGTGGCGAAATCGGGCCGTCGTGCTAAGGGACAGAAGGAATCGTACAACCCAGATCTACCAAAAACACCTGATCAACCCGCCACCCCACCCCCACAAAAAGCCCCACGCCACCACCGCTCTATATGCGGGGGCAGTCGTTCTCTACTTCGGATCCTTTATGCGCCACCGCCCGACCCCCTTCCCCCTCATAAGAAGTAACCTCCCCTTTCTCTCTATCTACCACCCTATCACGATGCGGCGACTCCACTCCCATAGATACCTTCCGGTTCGACTCTCGGTCAAAGGAAGGACGGCCCGAAAAAGGACAACGGATCCCACTAACTGTCGGCCGGATATGAGCACCCCTCTTGGCCCAAGAGTGACCTATCAAGGTCCTTGGTGCGGACTCGGCGGGGAGCTAATGCTCTTAGTCTCTAGAATAGGGAGGGCCCTTAGGTCTCGTAAAAATCCCTTCTCCAGCTCCGCGCCGGGGGGAAGGAGCTTTTCTTCTAAGAGGCGCACGCTTTTCATCTTCATAAATTCGTAAGGTTCAATTTGAACTTCTGTAGAGGGTTTATATCATTGTAGATAGTTTCAAGTGGGGGTTGGGAATAATTATCTTGAAAACAGAACATGGTCACACATTTCGTCGCCGAGCAGCCTTCAAGGAAAAAAGAGAAATCTGGAAAAAGGCGAATTCAACGAGAGGGGGAGATCGAAAATAGCTTCGGATATCTGGGGCCGAAATCCTGTAAATCCCTCCTTGAGCAAATGGTTCGTATGGTTTGTGTCACCCTGGAAAGAAAACGGGTTGGGGGAGAAGTTCAGCAGCACCGGCCGGTGGTCTGCATCAGGGAGCGAAGGGGGGAAGCAAACCTTTATGTTCGCTCCAGAAAAGCAGTAATGATAAGAGTCTAATCTGTGGGAGGTAGGGGGGAGTTGGGGGTCGTCGTCAATCTCTTTAGTACAACATCGATAAAGATGGGACCCAGAGCTGGGGAACGAAGATTCCGTCTTACGGACGTCTCCTTAGGCCGACCATGGTGATGGGGGTTAGATAACCTGAAAAATGACTTTTCTCACTAATCATACCGTGCCGTGGGGGAGGGGGAAGTGCATCCGAGTTGTGAGCAACCAATGAGGGGAGAGGCAAAAAAAAAAACATTAGGCTCAGGGCGATCACGGAGGGGGAAATTTATGAACCTTCGACTGGGGTGCCAACGTACGTGGGCCCGAGGGGTACAATTCAGGATGGGGGTTACCACGGGAAGGTCGACGAAACTCTCATACATGCGCTGCATGGAAAAAAATCTGAGAGTCCCTCATAACCACCATCCTCTACCCTGGACGGAGGGTGGATAAAGAGCGATAACCGGTTGTTCATCACCGAACGGGAAAGTGCATCATATATCCGTTTCATCTTTCCTGCTCGGAGGGGGTCCCGAAAGCGGATTAAATACTAAATAAGCTTTGGGGTGGGGGGGGGGGAGATACCAATCGATCACGACTCCTACAGTGAAGGAGGAGTAAAATTAGCAAGGTTTACGGTCGCCCTCGAAGGCCAGTCTCGGCCCAAAAAAATAGGGCCAAAAGATACTTCAGAAGAATACCATTATCTTTCTCAGGCCTTGGGATGTTGGAGAAAAAAGAACATCAACTATCGAGGTTGGCTAGGGTCATTTGGATATTGAGGCCGACCTAAAGTAAAAACATTAAAGGGGGGTCCAAATGTCTTATCTTCGACCGTGACTAAAAAGGGCCCATCTTCAAGAGGTCAGTGTACCTAACGGGTTTCTTAGCACTACTATGCCGGGATCTGGGAACTGGGAAGAAATCATTGGAACATTTACCATGGCCGCTTCAAAAAAGCGAAGAGAAAAGATCCCCGAAATACTCCTAAACGTGCCCAAGAAAAATCGACTTGCCAAAGAATAAATCTTCTAGAAAAAAAAGAGAAACAACAACTTGGGGATTGAGGAAAACTCTGAGGGGTATTATGTCACCGGGGAGCTATAAATGGCGGATCGCGGGAATTTGGATGCGTCTCCGTCCTTCTAGGCGTAAAAGGAGGGAAAGGAGAAGGGAAAAGGTTTCCCATTCGGGGAGATATTGCAGGGAAAACGTCGGTTATTAGAGGTTGCGAGGCCGACCGACCGTTGTGAAAAGGCAAACGGGACATTATGTCTGGAACTATCTTCGTGGGGGCTGAGGAACAAGAGGTGGGAACAGGACTGCGGTCTTTATTGCTGCCTTCCTGATGCGTAACGCGAAAATCCAACATCTCGTGGAGGCTCTGCAATTACAGCCCCAAGGATAATGGGGTAGTAGAAAGTGTTGCGGGAAGCGCAGGTACAGGAGACGGAGGATCGTTTGCAAATGGAGAACATAATGTTGTTGAGATCAGTCATCGGTCTTTTTTCGTCTGTTAGTACCGGGAAGAGGGTTTGTCGCGAACAAATTTAAGGGGGCCGCATACCAGAATCCGCAGGTCGTGACCAAACCGCATATTCAAACTGAGGGCGATCTTTCTGGGAGGGTGACTCGGGGGCTGGTCACCGTGATCCGGAGGGGAAGTCCAAACCTCCTTCACTTCTATTATATTGATTTAATGAGTAGGAATCATGCAGCGGCCGAGACTGTTGTTATGAAGCAGGGGTCCCCAACCACAAATGCGTGGGGAAAGTGACCACGCAAATTAAAAATACGAAAATCAATGGAGGGGGTCAGAGAGGGAGGATCGGAGGATCCGGGGGAGCAGGGTTGTCTGAGAAAAAAGGGGACTGGCAATTTAAAACCACCTTTAGCAGGAGTTTCCGGCGACAGAGGAGAAGTTGAATAACACTAAGCTAAAAAAAGCGGAGGAGAAGCTTAGCACTGGGAAAAGGAAGAATCGGCTTCTGGATCCTGGACCATTCGTACAGTGCACTAAAAGAACTCCGGGGAACGAAGGAAAAGAATTCTTTCTGACTGTGAATAGCTGAGCACATAGGGCGGACAGAAAAAGGAAAAAACATGTGGGGGAAAACGTATCGAACGTCACATATTCCTATTGGAAGACAAAAAGCCGGCAGAGGGAAAAAAAGGTAGGAACAAAACCGTGGGCAAGGTGTTTTGACAACAAACCATTGAGGATGACCTAAAAAGGCGTTGGCTGAAAAGATCCTTAATCTATTCAGGATCGACCGAAGAGATTGAAAGTGGAGAATTGCCCGATATGTACGAGCATTCTCTGGATATCTAAAGACAATGTTTATTCAGGAGGTGATGAACACCAAAGAGTGAAAAACTATTAAAAGCATAAGAACTCTCGTCCAATAATGTCAAAAAGTTGAACGAGGGGGGGGAGACCCATGGGCGGAGGAGTCGTCGCGAGCTTCCCAGAACAATTGAGGTTTCGGTTTTTGCTGGGGGGGGGGGGAAGACTTGATCCCTGGCATAGGGCAAAAGAGGGGCCGTTAAATAGGGAAGGGAACGCGCAGAGGAAGAGCTTATCTTGGAAACCCAAATGGGTCAAGTCGTGAGGATTCGATCGGGGTTAAGGGAATTAAGGAAAAAGAAAAAGAAAAGAAAGGTACTGGGTTATTCGAAAATCAATTAATTCGCTGAGAAGGAGATTTTTTTGCATTCTCAATTCATGAACAAGAGATCACGGAAAGGATTACTCGAAGGGTTCAAAGTGGGGAACGATGCGATCGCTCCAATGGGGGCATCGAGGTGAAAGCGGGGGGGGAAAAAGGCCAGCGGGACGAGCAAGTTCAGCATCTACAAGTACTCTCACGGTTGGGATGGCCGAAAGGATAGAGAAATGAGAGGGACCGACGATCGCCGCGCGGTGAAAAGGCTCGTGGGCAGAGGCGGCGTGACAAGGAAAAGAGAGTGTTGCTCTTCGGCAGAGCTAGGGAAGTAGGGTGTGGGGGACTGTGCCTCGTCAAATCACTTTGGCCAGAGGCGTAGCAAGAGATGTCAGAGCATAGTGATGGAGACCTAAAACGTATCCAAAAACCTGCGAGAAAGCGGGGGGGCCAAAGAAGCGGTCAATCCTTCCGAACGGCTCCGGGACGAGGACGTGTCTTAACTACGTCACTCGAATCGGCCTCGATAAACCAAGAAGTCCTGCATAAGGCGTGGGTTCTCGTTTAACAGAAACTCTCTCTCTGTGCAACTCCCCCCTAGTTCAAGAAGAGTAATCCACCGGAAGGGATTAGTACATGTTATCAACCCCGGAGCCGAGAAAAGGGTACTCTCCTAACGAGAATGTGGTTCAGGCAAAAACCATCCCACTTAAACGTACAGGCCGAACAATGGCGGGGAAAAGGGGGCTGAATTATTGTTGGGGACGTATAGTATCAAGAACAACAGGGCAATATCTCGGACAGGACTACCTCACTGATCTATCTGCGGAACAGAGGGGCCACACATATAGTTCACCCACAGGATAGTTCATCCTGCACATATCGGGAGACGGAAGGACCTTTTTGTGTGCCTGGACTCCTCGGAAAGAGGAAACCTATTGACAAAACAAAACTCTACCTTGGATGGCCGTGGGGATTCCTACGCTAACTACCGCGCTGGCCGGCTTTAAAAAAAGAATCTGACGAGGGGAAAAAAGTGCACTCGGAAAAGGCCGGGGGCGTATCAAAGGCACAACTGGACGAGGGTCTCTGGCTGTCGTGTCAGCGACGAGATGGAACTCGTTGGTCCTACGTTCCATATAGGCGCGGGAAAGCTCGGCCTGCAACACCTCCATCTCCCTAGGGGCGCCTCACCGGTGACTTCCTCATGATTGGAGGCTGCCGAGGCCGTAAGTCCTCAACATCCCGAATTCTGAGAAAGAAAATCGATTTGAGTCGGGTCTCGGACCCCGCAATGGCTATCCGAGGTCAAATACCTCAAGAATCATGTGCCTGGGAGTGCGCGCAGGGGGAGAAGGAACCTGATACCGTGGCAAAAACCGTCGCACCCCTGAAGAAGGATACCGAAACCTGATCCCAAAAAATATCGGTTTTATTACAATCTGTCGGCAGCAAAGGGAGAAGGAGCGAAAAGATTAGTAGCTTTTGTACGGATTGAAAGGGTATGGGGATCGAATAACCAGATAAGGGGGAAACAGGAGGGTCTGATGCGTAATCGACTGTGACCCGGGAGGATCAGTCTCTAAGCATACGGGCCTTGGAACTCCCGGAGCTACGTGGTCGGATGCACTGAGGCAAGGCGTTATTGGTAAAAAAAAAAAAACCCCGCGGGGGGCTGGGCACCCCCCCAAAAGGACAGTGGATGACTTAAGGTTCTAATATAAACTGAAGTACGCACTGGCTCCTGGCCGAAGGAGGAATGACCACGAGGGACCTTTTGTCTTGATAGCGATCAGATCTGAAAGAGAGAAAAGCACTAGACTTATTGGTCGAGACGGTAACTCAGGTCCAAAGAGAGAAGCGACCCCCGATAAGGGCCTGTTGATCATCGTCCGGGAAATATGCAGCTATTAGACTAGAGACTCCTCTTTCCGACCGCAGGATAAGCCAACCGAAAGTGTTATCTCGTCCAAAGGCTCAGGAAGAAACCGATCTCCAGTCCCGCGCCTCGGGGGCACGAAAACACTACACCGGTCGCCGTTTCGGAAGAAGGGAGACTTCTATAAATGGTATTCTTAACCTTCATTGACCGATACAAAGGAACGTAAGAACAGCCTCTATATTTAGGCAACTTTAGAAGGAATCTCTTCGTAACTCCTCCTCCCACCGGATTAAGCCGGCTTTGGCGGGTTAATACCTGGTGAGAAGGTTGACTTTCGGAAACCGCTTCGGGACGTAGAAAGGTACGAAAGTAGCTCTAGGCTCGGGCGAAAGAAGAAAAACCCAGAGGCAACGACGAGGTAGATGGGTATTAATTAAAAAAACCGTAGTGAGGATCTTCTAGTTGACCCCAACGGTCGAAGCCTTCAGGAGGGGTTGTCTTCTCTTGTCGTAGTCTTTCTGGGGAGAGAATCTCCGCTTTCTATTCCTTTTTATGTCTGAGAGGAACCGCGACTGGTGCGTGGTCTCCTCCTG
>Ga0179591_1371110_pt1 | contig 13358 bp, 15 predicted proteins | sample CZOMad2_1_08_16f_FD_182891 | JGI IMG/M metagenome (GOLD analysis project Ga0179591, IMG submission 182891) | Vadose zone soil fungal communities from Angelo Coast Range Reserve, California, USA - CZOMad2_1_08_16fungal (PacBio error correction) | ecosystem: Environmental > Terrestrial > Soil >...
AATACACAAACTCATAAACAGGTCGGCCAGTCACCAAGCCGACGAGGAAGACTGCAATAAAAAAAGGAGCCACCGCCGTCTTGAATCCAAAACTTCACAGGAAAGTAGGACGATGGGAGAGGACGAAATGGGAGGAGGGGAAGGACGGAGGTCAATGCTTACTGACGACTTGGACAAAGACGAAAAAGGAATGCGCGGGGGGAATGGGATTGGACCATGTGCAAGGGTTCTTCACATGGGCCAGCTGGAGAGGTAACAACGACAGGAAGGGCGATGAAGAAACGAGGGGCCAGAACTTTTAGGGCAGGGTGAAAGCTTGGCGGTACGAAAACGAAACACACCGAATATGAGGCGCCAGATTAAAACAGACCGCAAACACAGAAAAGAACCCTTTCGTGGATGCCAGCAAGGGGCAGGAAGGGGGGAAGGTCCTCGATAGTGACCCAAAAAGAAAATCAGGAAAAAAGACGAATCGGGGAAATCCAAAAAAGAAGGGAAAGCATGGAAGAAGCCGTCCGTCGTTCGAAGGGAGAAACAACGTTTCCCATTTTAAAAAGGGGTACAAGGACCAAACAAAAAAAATTCTAACCGATCAAGGGGGGAGGAAGAGTGACGTTGGACAAGGCCGAAAAATCAGGAACCGAACTAGTACGCATAGATTACACGTTTAAACCGCCTCCCCTAAAAGTCAGAAAGTAGCGATTATGGGGGGGAAGAGGCCCATAACTAAAAGAAACCAAAAATCACGTGGAGGGGTGTTTCCAAGAGAAAAAAATGGTGCGGATCTTCCTCAAACAAGTTAAGGCGCACGGAGAAAGGGATGTGTTCTCACAGATAAAAGGAGCAAGAACCGGGGGGGCCCAGCATAGCCCCGAGGGGGGGAGGGGAAACAAAGGGGACGGGGGAGCCGTCAATTCAAGGTATATCTAGGAAAACCAACAGGAGAGAGGTAAAATAGAAGAGAACAGTCAAATGTGCGACCACGGTAACTGGCGGGTGAAAGAAGAGCCCCGGGGCTTCAACATTCAAACTCAAAAACAAATAAAGCATCTGAGCCAAGGGCAGTGCAAAACAGTCCCTCGATGGAGACATAGGAAAAAAGGGGGGGAACACCGGGTATTAATATGAAGCAAATTTACGTTTGATAGAAAAAAAATCGACGGGGAAGTCCAGGACGGGGGTCGAGATCCGTGATGGGTGAAGTAGGAGGAAACCATAATAAGAGAAGTTTTCATCAAAGGGCCTTTTCGAGGAGAAAACAGAGAGGGGCGGATAGGGTAGGTCAAAAATTGAGGCAGGGAACCGCCTAAAAAAAGAGGGGGAGGCGAAAATGGTTGTCGGAGTTACAACTAATCGAAGAGGAAAGGTTCGATTATTTACCGAAGGGGACGATTCGCAATGAGTAAGAAGTGGTCACGGAGATAGAGAGGGGGGGCTTAGCGAGGTCCTGGTTGGTTCAAGGGGAGGAGGCCAGAATCGGTGTCTTACAGTCGTGGGGAAAGAATAAATAATGTATGCTGTTGAGGGGGGGAGGGCGCGCTCGATTCTGAAAGGTGGGTGGGTGACGGGTGAAAACTATAAAACTCAGGGGGGAAAAAGTGCAGGAAAGATTCTAACTGAACCCCCTCAAGTGGGAGGAAAAGCGCGTCATGGCCTGGAAGAAGAAGAAGGAAAAAGCTAGGAAGGGGGGGGGGGGGGGCAAGTATCTGATCAAATCCAGGAGGCGGGTTGAAAAGGGAGGAGACTAAAGAGTGGAAGTAACGCCATTCAATGAATTGGACGCCAGAAATAGGGCATGCAAGGGGGGGCCATAAATCGTGTCCAAAAAGGACAATGTGGGAAAGTTTCCGGTTCAGGGGGGATAGACGGGCTGAGCAGGATGGCCAGAGAACAAATAGCGAGCACGGGTGCTATGGCCGCAGTGGGGGGGGAAAAAGGTTGGAGGAGTATTTAAAGCTTTGGAAGAACGAAGAGGTTCGTGGTGAGGCGGGAGAATTCGGAACACAGTGAAAATTGAATTTACAAAGAGGAGAACAAGCAGCCGTTAGGGGGGGAAGGGGGCTCGCATCCGTGGTTGGATACAAGTGATTAAAAAAGGCGGACCATTGGAAAATGTGGGTTAGAATCTGATTGGAAAAATGGGGCTCCAGAAGGGGGAACGTTTACAAGTGGGAGTTATTCGGTCGTCGAAAAAAACAAATGGAAGAATATACAACAATGGACGAAAAAGCGAACCGCTCGATGTCCACAAAGGCCGAACTCCTCGAAGATTTTTTAGAAGGGAGAAGGAATTCACGCCGGGAAGGAAGAGGGACAATTGAAACAGTGAGGGAGATCGCAAAGTTGAGGAATTTGGGAGCTCGAAAAATCGGGAGGTTAGGCAAATGCATTCTTATTGAGCCAAAATGGGGGTTCGGAAGAAAAAAAATCGAGGGGACTCTGAGAGGCGAAATTTTGTACCGGTTGGTTACGGAGAGCCGGGGGGGGAATCATGTCTAGGTCAACTTATTGGGATGGGAGTAGGAGAAACTTACGTCGCTGCGAAGGGGGAAGAAATAGGAAAAGAGAGTTCGAAAGGAAAGCGGGGTTTTGGGGCCCACAAGTGTGAAAACGGGGGAAGACGTGCAATCGTGGGTGGAGGTTGGGGAGACGTGCCAGGGGAAAGGGGGAGGTGGGTTCCCATAACGAGGTGGGGGATATCTGAGGAGGGGCGGAACGAACAACAACCGGGGACCAGAATAGAACGCGAAAGTCATGGAACTAACTGACAGGGGGGGTTATCAGCCAGTGGAAGTCACTGGAGGGGAAAAAATAAGAAAGATGCTGCGGGGTGGCGCCTTCAGAATGTTGATACGTGTCGCAAGGAACATGACCGGAGTCGTTTTCCAAAGCGGTAACGCGGGAGAGAGAAAAGGAAAGTGATTAAAGCTCAGGCGCACTGGAAAGGAAGGCGAATTTGCGTTTCTCTAACTTGCAAATCAGAAGGGGAAAAGAGACTGCCAGAGAAGAGACTTTCGAGCGTCTGGAGGGGCGAGGGCCGGTTTAATAGGGGCAAACCCCAGTTAGCCAGGAAACGTTTGGAAAGTCTAAAGGTATCGAGGTTAGCAAGAAAAGGCTCAAAAAACAAAGTGCGCTACCTGCGGCTAACTATTGAACTACAAGTTAGAAAAGCAAAGACAAGAGGGAAAGGGAAAAAAAGGAGATGCGGCCTTGAGGATAGCAGGGGTCAGCAACATCCGTTCGTCGGTAAGTGGAAGGGCAGAAACTCAAGGGAGGAAGAAACCGGAAAAAAAAAAGAGACGATTTCACACGGCGCAGTATCCACAAACAGGGTTAGGGGGGCGAAACCAAGAGGGCCTAATCGCTGGGGAAGGACTTACTGGCGACTAATTTCAAGAAAGGGGAAGCACATGATCCGGAATTCAAACTTGAGGTTCAAGGTCGGTAGGGAGAAGGTAGGAACTAAGGTTAGCGAGTTAGAGATACTGAAAAAAAAAAAGGAATGATGAGAAAAGAGTAGGGTTAACAAGAGAAGAGTTAGAAAAAGTCAACCTTGTAGAAGAAATCTACGAAAAGCATGGGAGACAGGAAAAGAAGAAATGAAGTGCGATTTGGATACCTTTAAAGGAACCGAATCTCGGAATTCATTTCCACAATCGTACCGGAGATGTCTGGGGTCTCAACAGGTGTTGAGGAAAATCTGAACGGGTGATCGAAAAGAGCGGCTTTTAGGCGCGGGGAAAGGCGCTAAGGGTCGTTAGCCAAAGATAGAAAGAAAAAATTATAAAAGATCTGGCCGAACTCAAAGAGACAACGAAAACGGTCAAAAATCTTGTTGAAGCCATCGGTAGGTAATTCCAGTATCACATTGAGTAGGAAGGAAGAAAATCAACTTCCTTGGTCGCGGAAGTGAAACAAATGACCGTCCCTTTCAAAGAGGGGAACTAGGCCGAAGAGCAACAGCGCCAACGCAACAACGACATGGCCGGAAAAGGAAAGCGCTGCTGGAAGAAGCAAGGCGCTGTACGATTCACTATAAGAATCCGCAGAGGGGGGGAGGAGAGAAGTGCGCAGAAAAGAGTCAATTGGATCCTAAACTTCAAGGACGCACGAACGCGTCATTCAAGGGGGGGGGGGGGAAAAACTATCCAAAATGGTCGGAAAAAACGGAAGGTGAATCGGGGAAATGGGGAGAAAGCCAGAAAAGTACGTCGTGAGAATAACAATTGAAAAGAATAGATTCTGCTCAGAGCAAAGAAATCGGGTGGAGGCCAAATCTAAAGGAAAAACCGAACCGAATTGTCCTTGGAAAAAACCCCTAAGCCAAGGAAAATGAAGGAGAAAATCAAAAAAAGGGCCGGGGGGGGCCATGACACATCTAACTTTGAGAGGTGACCCAACAAACATTAGTGTGAACACTCAATGACCAAGGGGAAAATATAATGGCTAGGGAGAAAAAAACCATAACACCATAATGGACATGAAGGATCTTCCAGCATCATACAGGAAAAGATCAAAATTTCGATCAGTATAAAGGTATCACAAGGCGCGGGAGCGAAAAAATAGTGTAGAATACAAGACTGTAGAAAAGACCATCCATCGGGGGGGTCCTCGTCAAAAACATCCGCGAAACGGAGTGAACGGGTGGCTGGGAAAAAAACGTCATAAAAAAGCCTACGACAAGAGTAAGAAAGCTTAAAGGAAAAGAGAAGACTTAAGAAAGATCCGATGAGGACAATAAGGATGAGGATGGAATGGGGGGCAAGCTCTGGGTGGTCGATGATATGAGGGAGGACAGGGGAAGCACAGATGTCGCACTGGCAAAAAAACCATCCTAAAAAAAAAAAGGGGGAAAAACGGAAAAAGTCTCGAGGGGGGCGGAAAAAAAAATTCAAAAAAAAAACTGATCCCCAAAAGCAAAAAAGACATTTACCAAGAAAGCAGCCATGTTGGGTCCAGGGAATTCAACAAGGCCACACACCAAGGCTGAAAAAAGGAAAAGGGTGTGTCAAACGCACCGGATTTGGGGATCAAACCTCAGCGTAAGTCTAACACCGGTTGGGAGCGAACCGGGGGGACCATAGGAAGCAAGAGGCAACAATATGATTCGGGGAGAACAAAAAAAAGCAGAGCAAAAACTGCCAAGGAGGGACCACAGCACCAATTGACCGCCTATGACGCAGGTTGGAACTAAAGGCCTCCATTCGAAACGAAAAAAGCTACTAAAATGGACTGCAAACGTAACCACAGGTATATGACATAGAAAAAATGGGGTTCAAAAAAAAGGAAGGGCAGAACGTGACTGTTCAGTGACATGATGAAAAGAGGGACACGAAAGGCTTTGGATGGCAAAATTAAACAGGAAAGAGCGGGGACCTGGACATACGATTTCCCATCGAGCAATTTCAAGGGACAGGAGATTTCGTAGGTATCGTCCAAGTCAAAGGACGCGCGTAAAAAGACTGGACTAACGGCAGTTTGGACTGGTTGGAGGAGAGCTGGCAAAAAAAAAAAAAAAAACTACGAATTACGCAGCCGCAACCCGAAAAAAAAGAACAAGAAAGCCTTCGAGCAACTAAAATGGCAACAGATTCCCAAAGATAATCCGCAAGTGGAAAAACAAAAAAGAAGAAGAAGCACACCCTACAATCTGCGACTACCAAGATCTTATCAGGGGCGAAGAAGGAAGCTTCGGGGAAAACTCCGGGGAGAAAGGGGACGGGGAGGCATGGTCCGGACTCCAAAAAGGGGTTTCAGAGGGGAGATTGACGTTTTTCTGAATTATAAAGCGGTGGGTTCAAAGATGAAAAAGGAAACGCGACCAAGAAATTACTCATCTTAAGTGAACTCCTAACGGGGGGGGGAAACAGAAGGGGCGGGAGAAACATGAGGAGGGGGGAAAAGCAACGTGGCCCATCAATCCAAAGAAAGACGAAAAAAAAAACACTGAGGGATGCCCGTATCGATTTTTTTTTCCAGAAATTTTCTCAAGAGGACCTACAAAGAAGAAATGTCCAGGGAAAAGGGGGGGAGAAAGGGGACCAAGAGGCGCAGAGACTTCAAAAGGGGGGGGCGTCTAGAAATGACGAGCGCGGAGGGGGGAAACATACCGGGTTCATCCGAATTGACGAGACGCTAAACAACAACAAAGGAGGTAAAAAGATCAACAAAATTGAAAAGGAAAGGGGGCTGTGGAAGAAGAACCTCGGGCTCAAAGAATCGAAAATTAGGGAATCCATCTGCGAAGAAGCAGAAAACACGTCAATAAGTGCGGAAAAGAGACGAGGCTTGGGAGCAAGGGTTCGGGTGGGAGGAAGACAGACGGGGAAGAAGAAACGGGGGGGGGGGCAAGATCATGGAACACTAGAGAACCAAAAAATAAGAAAAAGGGATAAGGAGCACTGCAGGTAGGCGAGAAAACGATTTGGCTTAATCGGGTTTAGGAGAACGAAGTTGTCAGGAAACAATCGTAAAGAGAGACCAGAAAAACCGAAAAATGGTGGGTGGGGAAAATAAGCATCCGCCGCATCAGGGGGAGGGTCTCCGGAAACGGAGACTGATATCGAAAAAAAATTTCACAAATCGAATGGGAGCGCAATAGAAGTCTTTCCTATGAAGCATCGATACACGAGGAAGGCGCCGTGAAAAGAGGGGATTGCGCTAACTGGACCCGATTGGCGATGGGGGTTGGAGATGTAGGAGAAAGGGGGGTGTGGGGTGAAGCAGTTGGGAGCAGCCTAAGAAAAGACCTCCCACCCCCTCCACAACCGTAAAGCAAAGAGGGAGCGTCATGGAGGGGGTTTTGAAATAAAGAAATAGGGGAAAGAAAATTGTCAGAACTATTGGACCAATGAGCTCACAGGAACCGAGAGGGAATTGTTATTGAAAGGGAAAAGAAAGTAGGAAAGCGCTTAAGTGAAACACACCAAAGTAGAGGGGAAGCCCCCCGCCAAGGAATAAAAATCTGCATGCACACAGTTTGTAGAGACTTCAAAACCTGGGAGTCAAGGGGATTGAGACGACGCGTGAATGGCGGAAGGTTGCCATAAATCAGACACAGAAAGGGGGTGCTTTCCCGAAAAGGGGGTGAAAATTTGGCGCAGGATGGGTAAGGGTGGCACCGAAAGTCAGCCTATGGACTGGGGAAACGATAGAGAAAGAAAACGCGGGAAAACCTTAAGTTGGATCACGAGGAAAAAAGCGCCTAATAAGTTGTGCCACGCATCGCAGGACTTGGGGGGAGAGTCTCCCCTTGCATTGAAGGCTCCCAAGTGGGAAATGCGGAGGCGGTGCGGGGAAGGGAGGGTTTGAAAACAAGTCAAGGGCTCTTAGCGGGGAAGGTTAAGAGAAGTGAAGGGTTATTATGTGAGCGTTCAGGGCGAAAGACTGTGAGGTCAATCATCGAATCTCAAAGGAAAGAAAAAGGACAAAATGAACAATAAATACCAAGTGTAATGGGAAAGGCGGTCGAATCTGAAGAGCTATTTGGACGAGAGTGGGCTCGCGGGTAAAGGAAGGTGTGAAATGATAACGCAAGAAAGAGAGTGGCAAGCCGTGGGACAGAGGAGAACAATCTCCTGGGTGGCCCGAGTAGTCCGCCAACTTACTATCGTATTCTAAAAACTACGGGGCAACGGGCAGCAGGAATAGTCTAGGGGAGGGAGAGGAAAAATCATAGGTCAGCCGTTTAGTCATCGTGAAGATTGCAAATTCGAGGTCAACGGGGGATTGGGATCGTAGGCGCTGCCTGACATTTGGTCCAGAGAGAAAGCAGTTGAAACAGAGCAGCAAAAAAGGGAGATGGAAGCGGGACCAAAGGAGGAAAGAAGTTGCCGATTCTGTGGTGTGGCGCCGTGCAAACAAAGGGGGGGAGAATTTTTGAAAGCTGAAAAGAGGAGGTGATCTGAAAAGGGGAGAAACGCAGGGGGGGCGCCAAAGTCTCATTAAAAATTAATACTAAAAGAGGGGGTCAAAATTACACAGTTAGCCAATCACCGCTTTGGGACGAGGGTTCGAGGGGGGTCGTTTTATTAAGCGACATTAAAAACGGATATTGAAAAAAAAGCGAAGGGAAGATTTCCTGGGTTCTAATAAAGTGAGTGATCCAGAGAAGAGGTGGCACTGCAACTTCGATGGCGAGTCGAAAAGAAAGAGGGGGGAATGAAAAGAAGGGGGAAACAATCCGTGTTACTTTCATGGCCAGTAGGGAGGGCAATAGGTCCAAGGGTTGGGAGAACACCGAAACGAGTTGGAAGGATGGGAGGGGGGGGGAGGTTGCCATCATCGAGATTGTCCAGAGGGGAACGATGATTAAAAACTTTAAACTGCAGAAGAACGACCAATGGGAGCGTCAACAGGCAATCGTCTAACAGTCAAGACCGGCGGGGAGAGGAACACTAGCATTCGGGACAGCCTTGAGCATTCTTATTCCGGGTCATGCCGCTAAAGGCACGCGGCAAAAAAACAAAAAATCAGAAAGGAAAAAGCGCGAGCAACGGATTTGAACACAACGGGCAGCGCGAAGAATCCACACCTTTTTGACGCTAAGAAAAGAAAGTCCGAGAAGATTGGGACTTAGACACCTGAGACCGGAAAAGGGACGTTCCACAAAAGACCTGAATGATCGCCGGATAGATGGGGGAAAAGGAACTTCGTGGACGAAGGGTCTTGGCTGGAATGCACGAGGAAACGCCGATTATATGATGGTAATAGATCGAGAGAAACAAATTAGAAAAGGAATAGACGAGCAGATATCACACCGAGAACATGAAGGGAAACGGAAAATCAGGAGTCAGCGGGGAGGTGGTCAGGAAGCGAGCAAAGGCTAATGTCGAGGGAAAGCTCAAGCGCGCAGCCGGATGCAAAGAAAGGAGGAAATTACGCTAAAACAGGTGTGGATCTGGGCTACGGGAAAATCGCGCGTTGCGAGGGGGATAATGGGGGGCGGAAACACAAAACACACGAAGATAATGAAAACTGGGGAGGGGGAAAAAAGAGAATATCAAGACAGCCAAGTTCATCGAAGACGAGAGGGGGGTTCAAAATCGGAGGAGATTAAAGGAAATGAATTGAGGAAAAAAAAAAAAAAGCGGGGGAAAAAGAGCCCAGGAGGGCACAACGCCGATCCACTGCCCAATGGGTGGAACTCAGCGAAACCCGGTCCCTCTCCAGAAGACAGGGAATCTATCACCGCGATCTTCAAATGAAGGTAGAGTTAAGGGGGCACTAAGAGAAAAAGCCATAAATCTGAGACCACAAGCGTCGATTGGAAATTAGCGTCCACGGAAGACGAGGTCTGCTCGGAAAGAGCAATAGGAGACAAACTACTTACAACACACCCCTAAGCGAACAGGAGAAAAAGGGAAAAGTTTGGAGAAGAAAGAAATGGAGGGCCCGAATTTCTGTTCGCCAGGAAGGAAGGGGATAAAAATTATAGGGGGTCTAATCAGGAAAAACCCGAAAAGCAGTGCAGATTAACAGGGTCCTCGGGGCAGTTAAAAAAAACCAAAAAAGAAAGACACCACAAAGCTAGGCAAGTTCAGGGAGAAAACCTCGAAGTCGGGGGTCATGGAACAAAAAACCGTTCAATCAATGTGGGCAAACCGCCAGGGAGTGAATATCAGGAAAAGGGAAAACAGCGCCGGAAGTTTATAGAAATAAAAAAACACGCACCCGTGTGAACTCGGGAAATGCCCGTTAAGCATGAACTGAACAGGGCGCAAGCAGAAAAGAGACATATGCGCGTAAGAGGGACAAAAGAAATTTTGATAATACCGAAGTATGAACTAAAACGAGGCATACACAGAGTTCTCTCAAAGAACCCCGGCCTGGGGAGACGGAAAGCATCGATGCACTCCGCGCGCATAACACGAATGGGAATGAAGGCTATCGAAGCTGTAAACTTAAAAATAAACCACTCAGGCGCATAGACAGGGCTTGGGCCATCGAGACGTTCTGGGAGGACAAGGCCAAAAGCTCTTTGGGAAAAAAGGGAAAAAAAGTAAGCAGAAAAAGTGGGAACAACGTCAGTCGCGCGTCTGGCAAAGAAAAAGAAAACGGAAGCCGAACCATTAAGTGAAAAAGCGCCCGGGGGGGAAGGCAATTACACCATCGAGCACACAAAGCTTCGAAAATAAAAGAATTTGCACAGAGGGATGGGGGAGGCAAAAAAACAAGGTTCGCGAAAGGCCCCCGGAGATCAAGGACTTAACAATAAAATAGGCGATCTTACCAAAAGAAAAAATCAAAAGAATCCAATGGTCAAAAGTTCTCGAAGGTACGAGGGGGCCAAAGAACGCCAGTAGAAAGTAAGCAAAATGAACTTCAAGTACCAAAAAGGGTGAAAGGGTCGCCAAAGGGGGGGGACCATTAAGGGGGTCCGTGAAGGGGGAGGTGCCATGCTGAACCGCCGTTCACTTCAAAACTTTCATAAAAAAAGGAAGTTTCAAAACAAGACAGACGGGCCTGTGAGATAGGGGCGGGCACGGGGGAGTCAAGGGAAATTAGCAGGAATAGGGGTACAGGACACATGAGCTCTTTACAAATCAAAGGACTGCCAACAAAGTTGTGACACAAAAAGCGGGGGGGACTACAACTTTACTTTAGTACTAATGAAGTCAGACAAAAAAAACACAAAGACTATACCCGAAAAGCCGGGAAACAGCAAGCAAAACACAAAAAGCCAACAGGACCGGAAAAGAATAGACAACCGGGGAATGCCGCGGCGGAAGAATGCAGGCAACAAAAGAGGAAAAGGAAACGAAAAAGATCTGATCGCCGCGAAAAAGGTACGAGGTGAAGGCATGGGGAGGAAATGAGGGAGGGAAGATAACCAGGGTCCGGAGGACGAGAGTGGAAGGAACATCAACAAAATGTAAAAAAAGCTTCATTTATTAAGGAGGAGCAGGGCCAGCAACTACGACAGAAAGACAGGAAGGGAAAAGAGCCGTGAGAAAGAAGACCCAAGGAACGGCGCGGAGAAATGGGCTTCAGGGGGTAAAAATAAGGTGGAAACAGCAACAGAGCCAAAAAAAAACCGTCACGTTTTCGGAAGATTGTTTTCGACGATCCACAAAAAAAGGGGGCGCAGAAAAGGGGGAAATCAGTCGATTGGAGTACGCACGGGGAGAAGGATGGTGTTTCACTTTGCGGAAACTGGAAGAAACAGGGCCTCGGAAAGGGGGGGGAAGCTATCAGGAAAAACCAGGCGGGAGGGGAAACAAAGTTACGTGGTCCGACGTCAAAAGAGAGGGACATACATTATCGCAACAAAAAAAGGGGAAATGGGAGGAAATAGTCGTCCAAAACGAATTGACGGCAGGGACAAAACGTAGGGACTTGGAAAGGAAAAAACTCGGCAATTTGAAAAGAGGCAGAAAACCCAAGAGGGGTCGACTCATAGGGAGATCCTGGGACAGTCAGAAAAAACAGTCCAAGAATTCGAAAGACGAGGGGAAAAGGGGTTTGAACTAAAAGAAAGGCAGTGATCGGGAATGAAAAAATCTGCTCCTTGGAAAATGGACCTTTTGTTGATTGGGTTCTGAAAAGTGAAGGGGACAATTCTATTACCAAGAAAATGAGAGGAAAAAATAGAAGGGGCGGAAATCGGCAAAAAAAAAGGCTGGTTGGATAAATCGTTTTGAGGGGCGCGGAGCTAGTTGCTGATGGAAATCAGAAAAGGAACAAAAAAGGATCGGGGAGAGAATGTTTGTTCCGACCAGCGCAGGGAAATCGGGAAAAATTCGAAGGATGAATCTCATAAGGCCCAGGAAGGGAAAAAATCGAGGTCGCGCGAGATAGCAGGTAAAGGGCTTAAGTCGGGGTGGCAAGGCGCATCCGTGACGGGGGGGGGAAGTCGTGGGGTGCAGAAGGTGCTTGGTAGGGGGGGGGGGGTGGACTGCTTGTAATCAGATCAGATAGGGGTGGGTGTTCGTGGGAGAAAGAAATAAAATAAAGCATCCAACTTACGGGGGAGGATGGCCAGCCGTGGAGGAAAAGCGCAGTCATGGCCGTGGGAAAAAAGATAAAAGCCGAAATAGCAGAGACTAAAATTGCAATCGGGTGCGCGAGAGCCCGCGATGTAAAGTGTTTTGGGGGGGAAAAAGTCCTGATTAAGCGGGGGGGTAAACCAGTCAAAGGGGAAAACGCCCAGAAAAAAAGTAATGAAAACCCATGTTGGGGGACAGCGCAACCGGGGGACATGTGCAAATAATCGGGAAGGTGATAAGAAGGGGAGGTGGACGCATGACTGAATGGCCATATGACATCGGAGCTGGGGCTGTTCACGGACCGGTGGAGTCGGGGGGTTCTACGTGGGGGGGACTTGGAAAAACCAACGAATCCGAGGGGAGGTTGAAGGAAAAAAGAAGGGGGAAAGGTAAAACGAAGGGTTTCAGGGTATAACACGGGGGAGGCAAATCCCGGTTCGTTTTGGGGTAAAATCCGAGGATCGTCTCAAGGTGCCAGGACAAACATCAAGAAAAACAAATGGAATGGCGGCAGAGGGGGTGTGGGGCGGTCGCAGAATAAAGAGAGGGGAGCTAATGAAAGAGGGACAAGGGGAGGAGAGAGTAGCGCAAAAATATACTAAACAGGGGAAAAAATCTGGGGGCTGGAAAACATGGACCTCGAATAAAAACAAGCTCAGGAGGGCACATGCCGACATCCTCTTTGAGGGGAATTGAATTGTATTCGGCTAAGAAAGAGGGGGGGAAAACTCGGATGCGCGGTGCGTGGCATAGAGAAGGGTGACGTGGAACTCAACGTTTAGGAGAAATTGGCGACGGTTCGGAGAAAACACTAGGGACCGGGTAGTAGGCCAAGACTACTTAATCTAAACAAAGCAAAGGGTTGGAAAACTAACCGGGGAGAACCTGGTAAAGTCCGGATCGGGGGGGAGCGAAAAAGTGCGAAAGTTTGGAAGTTTTTTCAGGAAGAGGGGAGAGCGAGGGTCAGTGGAGGGGGGAAATGGGATTCGTATAAGGCGCTGGGGAAAGGTGTCATTATATTCAAGCAAAGGGTGAAACGAAAAGGAAAGGAAAAAGTGGGGGGGGGAAGACACAGTAGATTGAGTATGAGGAAGGGCAGGGGATCTTGGTGATTGCAAAGACGGGCAAGGGGAAGCTGGGGTTTTTCCCCTCTGCAAGAAGGGGTGTATTAAAAAACAGACCTTGGAGAACCGACGTCGGGAATAACCCGAAAAAGAGACGAACAAAAGTGTTTAGTGAAATACAAATAAAGACTTGGACAACCTCGGGGGAAGCGATTTGGTAAGTCGGGTGAATACGGGGACATGAATACAAAAAAATTTAAGTTTTGAAAAAAGACGCGGGGTGCGAATGCCGAGGGCGAAGATAAGA
>Ga0179591_1244250_pt1 | contig 13356 bp, 18 predicted proteins | sample CZOMad2_1_08_16f_FD_182891 | JGI IMG/M metagenome (GOLD analysis project Ga0179591, IMG submission 182891) | Vadose zone soil fungal communities from Angelo Coast Range Reserve, California, USA - CZOMad2_1_08_16fungal (PacBio error correction) | ecosystem: Environmental > Terrestrial > Soil >...
TCGCCGAAGGGGGCACATCCAAGCGGGAATAGACTAAGGGAAAGTGAAAAAATGATCGGAGAAGGGATTCACGGATATCAAAAAAACAATCAGAGGGAAATTCTCGTAGGCAAAAATTGAGTGAAAAAAAAGTTGAACATCGCGGCTTTGAAGGGGTTCCGCGAGGGCTGGGAAAGCAAAAAACAATGAACATAGGTTGTCCGAAAAGCAGCGGACCGGCGCCCACGGAAAAAGAAAAAAGGGAAAAAAAGGCTGCGACTTTACAAACGAACCTCAGAACCTGACTTGGTCAAAGCGGCCGCCATACGGGGGGGGCAGGTAACGAAAAGCGCGGCAGACCTAAATAGGGGAGGCAGAGTGCCGGCCGGGAACTCGCCGTGTTCCACGTCGACAGCCGAAGAAGTTCCCGGGGGTGTGGAACCTCACCAATGACATGTCGCCGGACAAGACTGTCACCGGTAAGGAATCCGAGCAAAAACAGGGACGTCGAGGTTCCGGCGTGTTGGGGGTGGGGGGGCCCAAACCCCAAACCCAAAACCAAACCTAACTACACAATCTTAAGGAGAATGTCAAAATTCCGCCGCAAGGGCTGACCGAGGAACAGTCAAGTAGAAAGCCGAAAACTTCGGAAATGAAAAGCGGTACTACAAAGGTACGATTGGGGGACGTGAAAATAGGGTGGGCCGCAGCAGAGGGAAAAACAAATTCTTACGGGGATTGACCGGGATGACAGAAAAAAAATTGGAAGAAGGGTGGCTGGTGCTGATGTGGCTGGTGAGAGCGTGGGGCGGAAGGTAACGGCACTGAGAAGGGCCGAAACCGCAGACGAAACCGGCGAAAGGGTGGTTTACAGGTAAGGGAACAAAAGCTTTTGGGGCCGAAGGGGGGGGGCTCGTGGGAGAGACTCCGCTTGAGGGGACCAAATTTCGCAAGCCGCACAGGCAAACTCGATGACGCGGTGGCACGGTAGCTGCAACCGCATAAGGGAAGGTGTTTCGTTGCGGCGGCCGCTTTGATCACAGAGATTGCGGGAGGGGCGCAAGAAACGAATGGGAGCGTAGGACTGGGGGTAAGACGGCGAAAAACGGATCTGGGCGAGACTGAACGATGTTCGACTCATCGCTGACAGAAACATCAAAGAAACCAAACAGGTTAGCCTGGGGCAAAAAACGATCACACGAGGATGACAAGGTATTCAGGAAGCGTCGAGCGGTAGCAACCTAGGGGGACTCAGGGAAGAACTCAACTTTAGATAGAGTCGCGAGGTCATCTTCGGTGCTGGGTTCGATGCGAGAGTGGATGGGGTGTCGTGCCCGGTGGCAAGCGCGGAAGCTTCCCTAAATGAAGATGGCCAGAAGAAAATCATAATAGGTGTCGACAAATAGATCGCACTCCGATGCTGACCAAGTGCAATTTAGGTGTGGAGGGAGCAAAGGGAGAGCTGCGGCACCGAGGTCGCGGGGAAGTAGGCCTGCTGAGACGTAAGGGGGATAGGGATAATGCGGTGTGTCGTCATCGTCTTTGGAGGCGAACCGATACTTTCGGGCAAATGAAAAGGATCAGGGGGGGGAAATAATCAGGGACTTTGGGCCATGAGCTTTAAACTGCGCCGACTAGGGGAGCGAACACGCCTGAACCAGATGGAAGCAAGTTTTGGTGAAACCTTCAGGAGGGTGGGGAAGTTGATAGTCAAAGGCCAGGCTTTCTGCAAAAGCGCTCTTTACGCCTGGACATACTTGCTCACGCGGGGCTTTATCCGGACCTTCACGCAGGGCATACACAGAGCGTCGGCACTCGTCCAAGAACACCGAGTTGCTCACCGGCAAGCAGACCGACACAAGTCCCTCATCGGGATGAAGAAAGAACAAAAAAACTGATAACAAACCCCCTGACACTGCCAATGGCTTGGTGGGTTATCATCGGGGGTGACAAACAGAGAACGTCTAGTCGGTGGGTGGAGGGGAAACATGGTCCTATAAAAGTAAGAAAGCTGGGAGGCAGATTGGCAAAGAATGACGCACCGGCAGACAAACATTGGAGTCAGTGAACCACTATAACGCTGACTCAGAGAGAAAAGTCTAATCGGTCAAGAAGGAAGCTTGGGGGGGCTACGGTATTGGCGGAGCGGCGTGAACGGCTTTCGGGTGGTCTCGTGACGAAGCCAGGGGCAGCGTGCGCGGGCTTGATGGGCTGGTCGAGTGTCACGCGCTTCAAGGAAAAAAACAAAAAAGGAGAATTGGGGAGGGAAAATCGAGAGAAAAAAAAACCAGGAGGAATTGGTCGGAACATCAAAGGCAGCGACCCCACGATTATCGTGGAAGCGCGTGGGAACAACCAAAGGGGGAAAACCAAGCCAATCCCGCGCCACGGCCGAGAAAACCGGCGGGTCGGACCAAAAAGAGTAACCTCCTGACAAAAAAATAGACAATATCCGAGAACACCCCAACAAACCTGAACGGTTTGCGCGTCCGACACATGCTAGGCTGAGTCATCAGAGGGGAGGGGGGAAAAAGAAAAACTTCGAGAAAGAAAGTGGGAATTCTCTGGATTTTAGGTATTACCGTTGAGAACAGTTCAAACTGCGCATCATCGACTAGAACCGGAGTGGGAGGTTGTCCATACTAAGGAAAAACCATGACCATTGAGATGCGGGGGGGAGCTTTGGTGCATCAGATGAAGACGCTGGGACAGGTGTGTTGGGCGGCGGCAACGTAGCAACATGTCGGTGAAGGAAATACGGAAAATAGAGAAAGAAGGGGGGAAGTGGGAGGAGACCAGGAAAACTCTTAGACGAGGATTCTAAGAAAGAAGGAAAAAACGGTAGCGACAGAAGAATAACAATCTCCACTCACATTAAATACAACGCCAGCAGTATGACGCAAACTCGGAAAAATTGGGGGAGGAAGCAGTGCCGGTGCTTAAAGAAAAGAGAAATCAGCAGAGGGATCAAGTGTAGGAAAGATCTCTCGGCCTTAAATTTCATTGAGATTTGCCCGTGTAGTCGGCGCCTGAAAAAAGAAACAGTAGAGAGACAAACGACGACCAGAGCCAGTGAGAGAAAAAGGACTAAACACTGCTACCAGGAGCAAAGTAAAAAAATCAGCAATACCGGAAGATGTCATCAAGAGATTTCTCATTGGGTAAACCGTAGAGAAGCTGTGTGATGGGATCGTTGCGAAGGGAAGAGGAAGGGAAGCGGCAAAGGGGGAAAAAACCCAAGACCAGCACAAACCCCAACTAAGATGAGCACAAACAGAAAGATTTAAAAACAGTTCGTGATGCCCAGTCGAATGGCTAGCCGACGAAAATTTAAAACGGGGAATCCCAGGGGGGAGCGATCACGGTGGATGTCAAAAAAAAAAAAAGAAAAACGCAGGGAGGACCGGGTATGGGTTCTTATAGATTGGAAGGTCGAGCATCGGTACAGTCGCGAAAAAGAAAAAAAACATCGCCGCACGAAGGAAATAAAAACAGCGTGCTGGCACGCCCAAAACCGAAAAAGAGGAAGGGGAAAAGGTCTCCTAAAGCAACGCGTACTGACGGGTGCCGGCGACCGTGACGTAACAATGAGGTTGCGCTGGAGAACGGCGACACTCCCCTAAAGTGGATCAAGGATAGAAAGGCTGAATCAAGAAAGTGCTCTGCGGCAGCCAAAGGGCGCCGTGGCGCCCGTTCGTCCATTAGGTAAACGGGTCCTTATAATGCTACTGAGCCTCCACACCAGATGTCAAACAGAAGACATAAAAAAAGGAAAGGAGGAAAGGAAACACGGAGAAAAAAAAAGACTTGGGGTCATATGCGGCTCGTCGACCACATCAGGTAAGAACCGACGGAGGTGTAGTAATGAGACCTTGTCAGGAATTCAAAGAGGTCTAACCTTCTGATACGGTTACATGAATCCGGCGGGCGGCAGCTTGAGGAAATATCTGGAGATCTTGTTGGTCTAACGCCGAACCGCGACGCCCTTGGGCGAGCGAAAAGGGGAAAAAAAAAAAAATGTAGTCCCGTCCCGCCTCGGCAATAGGGGGAGGGGTGTAGCCACACCCGTCGATCTCTTCGCGGTGAGGGAGCAACGGGAAGAAACGGAGAAGTCGAACGATGCCGCTAAGGTCAGGGGGGGAGAAGCGCTCAGTCCTGAAAAAAAAAATGTCTAGGCTTGAGCTTTGCCCCCTTCAGAGTCAGGGGGACGACGAATGGGAATCGCCAAAGAGAGCAAGATTGGACCCTTGTCTTCCGGAAAAGGGCGACAAGGGGAGTTTGCAGGAAGGCCACATATTGCGCTGTGGAAGTGAGAACGACTTCAGCGGAAAACCCTGAAAACCGAGCGGAAAATGGTTGCGAAACTAGAGTTGCAGTCAAAAGATTTAAAAGAGGAGGAAGAGAAAGAAAAAACCAGAAGCTCCGCCACTGGTCAAGCGGCCGTGAAACGTCCCTATGAGAGACAGGGGCGGATGGGGAGTCTACGTAAAAAAAAAAACCAGGGGGGGGAGGGAAAAAAGAGGTATTAGGGAAAAAAGAAGACCGTATCTCATCTGTGAAAATCGCTTCGGATCCCGGGACGTACAGGAGGCGCGATGGGGCAGATAGGATCATAAGGGAAATGACTAAGGACCGTTTAGGAACTATGAGATCCAAAGGAAAAGAGGGGAATTTCCAGCGAAAAAAATTTGCGAAACTCACGTGTTGGAAGGAAAAAAAAAACCGAGAGAGCAAAGGGAGAAACTTCACGGAAGCCCGTCATTGGAAGGAGGGGAAATGAAAAAGAGAACCGACGCTGGGCGGTGGAAGAAAGCTAAAAAAAAACGAAAGGGGCCGGAAGGAGGACCTCAAGACCTCGTTCGGCGCGACTCCGGAAGGCTCACTTTATTGGGGACCAGCTCAACGTCGAAGAGATTCCACGAATTGGGGGAAAACAGCAAAAAAGGACGAGGGAGGGATGAAAAATAAAGAAAGAGGAGAAAAAAGGTTACAGAAAAAAAAACACGTCAGAGTTCCGAGGGGCCTACTACCACGATGACCGGCTACATGGACACTACAAGATTGGGACCGCCGCGGGATTAAAGGTACGGACGGCAATAACCCTGCCAGAACGAGGGGGAAGGGGAATGAAAAACGGGAACGATCAAGAAAGGACGTCGTTGAGGGATTTGGGTCGCCGAGGCTATATAACGGCAAACAATCGCTTAGGAACGCGTGCTTGACCGGCTACGGGGGGCTTGAATATGGGATTTACTCAGGGGGGAGGGAAATGTCAGAGAAACAACTAGAAAACAGTGACCTAAAACAGCCCCGCGCCCTTGTGCGGCCGCCGGCAATTGGAATTAAGGGACAAGAGTCAGGTGCAGTGAAAAAGCTTCTGACCGAAGAGAAAAAAAAAAACATTACTGAAAAAAAAAAAAAAACACTCGAGGATCGCCTTCACGGGTCGACCGGCACCCGGCGTCCGCGCGGTTGGGCGTTCAGGGCGCACGCTGTTGAGCAACCAAAATAGGAATTGCGCAGAAACGGGAGAAGGACTTTGAGTGACGCGCTGCGAGAAAGGGAGGGAGGACTAGAAGGGAAAGAAAAACTCTCAATCAGCACCATCCAAGGAAGCCGGGGAGCAGGGTGAAGAAAAGGAACAACGCGATCGAAAAAACAACCGCAAAGTTTAAAAGGAAAAGTCGTACGAGAGGGACCGGGAGGAGAATTTTGGATAAAAGAGAAAGGGCTTTAAGACGCGCGGCTGAAGGGGGTGGGGGGACGAAGAGGGAAGGGGAATGGTGGTTGTTTCTGGGGGCCTGGTGAGCGCGCGGCAAAGAAACTACAAGAGGAAAAAGGAAGAAAAAAAAAGAAAGAATGAAAAAGAAAGGATCCAGGAGAAGTGGGGGCACAAGGGGAGGTTATCTCAGGGAGAACTGAACCGAGGGAGGGGAGAGGGTATACCTATGGCGGCGAAAAAAAAGGAGGGATAGGGAAGGGGGAAAAAAAGGGGGAAGAAAGGGATGGGTGATTTTGGACGCCGATAACGATGTAATATAGAGAGCCTCGTGAGTGGGACGGGACAATGAGCTTAGTCACTGAAGAGAGGACAAGTCTATCATGACCGGCCAGGAAAAAATTTGAGGGAAAAGGAAGGGGAAGGGAAGCAAAATGGTAACTTTAAAAGCGGAAGGATTAAAAAGGAGGAGAATAGGGAAAGGAAAAAAAGGTAGACAAGGGGAGGGGGAACCGGGGAAAAAAAAAACTCACGCGGGGTCAGAGATCCACTTCAGCACTGCACAAACTTATCAGCGTCAAGGCTCAAAAACAACTACATGTGGGGCTCAAACAACAAGTGGGAGACAAAAAACAACAGTCAAAGATATTAAACCACAAAACCCCATACAGGAAAATGGAATTTAAAAGGGGGGGTTAAAATCGGGGGATGACACGCCATCGGAGGGGTTCTACGTCGATGGGGAAATGCGAATGTCCTGGGAAAAACGGGAAGGGAAGAGAAATTAGAACTGCCCCGGAATTAGAGGGCGACGAGGGGGGGAAAACACGATCACTATTACACAGAGGGGGCCCCCATGTGAAGAGAAAAAAGGACAGCGTTTTGGGGGGGGGGGGAGAGGAGAAAGAGCAAAATAAAGGGGGAAAGGGAGTCGATGGTCGGCGACGACGCCCGTGGTCGGGAGGATTGGAGGTGAGAGGGAAACCGACCCAGAAATCAAAGAAGTGGGGGGGGGGGACCCAAACAACTTTAATGGGAAAGCTCCCTACTCACAAAACAAAAGGGGAAAAAAATAAACCAAGAAGAAAAAAAACCAACGAAAAACCGTGGGGCGGAGTGACAAAACCAAGACATACAGAGCAAAAGAAAAAAATGCAGGGAGGCGTTCCCGGCCGCCACATCGAACGCCGTGAACCAAGAAAAGGAAAGTCAGGAAAAAAACAAAAGAGGGGTGGTCGCAGGCAAACGAAATCAGCAACAGCCGTCTTGTGTTAAATAAGGGCAACAAGGGGAAAGAAGATGGGGATCCTTTCCTCTCGGGGTTTGGAAAGAAGTGAAATATACTGAGAGAGATCGGGGAAAAAAAAGGACACACAAAAGAACGGACGATGAGTCGCTCCGACTTAGAAACCAAGTGGAAGTGGGCCTGGGAGGGACGAAGGGGGGTGTGTTTGCATAAGGAAAAGGGGAAAGAACCTGGGTTTGAGGTGCAGAGAAGGGGGGAGCAACTGTCGTGTTTCGGAAGACGGCCGAACGAAGAGGGAAAGTCCGGTGGAGTGAAGAACTGCTATACTGAAAGAGGGGAAAAGGAAAAGGAGAAGAAACAACCAGGGCAACAGCGAAAATCTCGACGACTGGCCTAAAGAAAAACAGGTCAGGGGAAACAAAAGAAAAAAACCGAAAGCAAGTTTTCTGACAACGAAGAAAACTATGTGGAAATCGGCGATGGGGATGGGTTGACGGGGGAAGCTCAGAGCAAACATGATCGAGGGGAATTGATTCAGGAAAAAAGTTATGAGGGCACCGCCCAAATCACAACTGATGGCTAACCCAGAAAAGAGACGAAGCCGTAGGGAGAAGGCCGACCAAGGGGAGGGGGAAGATCAATGGGAGGAATGCTAAGAATCAACCAAGGCCTTGGGGCAAAGGAACACGGCAGGAAGAGAAGTTGAAAAAATACAGTAGCGACGGGGTTCTGGCGAGCGTTGGAGACCGAAAAGAAAACCGCAAACCAAGCACGAAAAACTCCAAATGGAGCGAAAAAACAGGACCGCGCGAACACGTGAGGAGGCCGAGAAAAAGATAAGCTCTGAGGAAGAGAGAGAGGCGGAAGAAAGAGGTGCTCGTCAGCGGGGTAGGGGTCTCAGTAAACAAAAGAACCAGGGACGGGAAGAAAGGGAAAGGATGCTAAAAGTCGTTGGAGGTAGAGCAAATCAAACAGGAAAGAAAAATACACTGAAAGCAGCGCGACCGGAAAAAAAAGGAGACCACTCCAGCTAAATTCGAGAAAGCATTCGGTTGATCATACAGCGGCGAACGAGACGCAAATAAAGCGCGACTAAGTGCCGTAAGAAGGGGGTGAAGGGAGGAAAACGATGATGGGGCTTCTGTGGCTGAGAGCAAATGGGGAGGAACCACGAAAGAGGGAAGAAGAGCGAAAACGGAGGGGCTGGAAAGGAAAAAAATCTCTGACCGGGGCAGAAAAAGGGCGAAGGTTTGCGAAACTGATAAGGGCCCCGTAAAGGCAAACCTTCCGCCACATGCTTAAAAAAAAAAGAAAACACACTCAACCAGAATCAAAATTGCTCACAGGAAGAAACAGAAGAAGGGGTTTGAGGGAAAAGCAGTCAAACAAATAAAGGATACCACTTGGAGTACTGGGTACGTTGAATGAAAAGACAAATCCATCGGATCTAAGTGCGGATACTTACAGACGGGAGAGGGGGGAGGAAATGAATGACCGTGAATATCTTGTAGGAGTAGCAAAAAGAAGGAAATCCAGAAAGGTGGTCGGAGGAGACTGGTACCAAAAGGGGTGGGGATCAGACCCAGGGGAGGGGAAGAAACCGCAAGAGAATCGTACAAGGGGTAACACAATTATGTCATATTCGACTGCGAGTCACCGAGAAGCCGTGAGAAAGAATTCAGGAATTTCTTGGAGGTCGGCCGCGCATCTGGAACGAGCCAGTCCAACGACAGAGGGAGGGAACCTTGACTGGTACAAAACACCGTCAAAGTCCGGGAAGTTTGTAAGGCGCACGGCCAACTAGGTGAACTGGGATGACATTTAAGAAAGTAAAAAAATAGATGAGGGTGAGGCAAAAAAAAATAAGGGGAGGGGGGAAAGGGGGGAAAAAAACGAGTCGAAAAAGCCCGGACTGGGTCTCATCAGGAAAGAGGGACTAACGTGGAAAAAGAAGTGAAAATGATGCTTACGATACGGGAGAGAGCAGAAGCAAGAGGGGAAGAAGGCCCCTGCGAAAAGTGATAAATCAGAGAGAACACAAAAAACGTAGGAGGAAAAGAGAAGATTCATCCCTAAAACAGCCTAAACAGAAAGGACGCCATGACCGGCCCAAAGGAGAAAGAGCACGGAAAAATAGTCAGAAGAAGGACTTAAACGGACCGGGTTCGGCACCTAGGGGAAAACCATTTGCGGAGAGGGGGAGAAAGTTGTTCACGAGAATGAAGGAAAAAGAAGCTCAACTGTGGAAACTCACTAGCCACAATTAACGGATCACAAGGGCAAACAGGCAAGGTAAAGGCAAAAAGGAAAAAGACGCAGGAAAAAGGGGAAGCAGGGCGATAATCGTGACTTTGAAGGGGAAAAAAAGGCTGGGAAAGAAAGAAGAGTTAAACCGACTTGCCCATGCGCGCAAACCGGGGAAAAGACTGGGGTTTGGGAAAGAAAGAAAAAGTTTGACAAAAAAAAAAAAAAAAAAAGGGGACCCCCAAACGACCAAGGGGGGGGGGGGTCCCCCCGGGAGAAGAAAAGAACTCAAAAAGAAACAGTACTCCACACATTCTCGGCGGGCCAGACCATATATGAAAGGGACATAGGAAAAGCAAGATGCCACAAATGGCTGAAAGACGGGGAAACGCAGTGATCAGCCCCACGGCGTGAACTGGAAACATGCAAAGCAAAGGACGTCGGTTCGTCAAAAAAGGGGAATGTTTTTCAGGAATATAAGGGGGAAAGTACGCAACAAGAGGCGGGGATTCCGGTGCGGCCGGTGAGTACTGGGGAAGGGGGGGGGAATCAGCTGGGAAGGGAAGGGCGAAGGCACTGATCCAACTTAGCCGAAAACTAAAAATAAAAACCCCTTTGGTTGTGCTGAAAAACCGATCATAGAGAATTGCAACGGAAGAGAAGGTATATCGCACGTCCTTAAGAGGGAGGGTGATCCAAAAAAATCAGCCGAGCCGCACAGCCGACAATCAGAGGGAGAGAAGGGGGGCCCATGACAGGAAAACACCTTCCGCGGGTGTGGCAGTTAGCGAAGGAGGGAGGAAAAAGAGAGGAGTAGCAAACTCGAGACGGGCACTTGCCTGGGCCGCGAAATGAATCGTGCGGAGAGAAAACGGAAGAGACGACACCTAAAAAAGCTGGGCTGAAGCCGCACAGGAAAAACCTACGATAAAAAGTAAGGTAGAGTGGAAGAAAAAGAGAAAAAAAAGCTTGATAGCCAACCCGCAGGGTTCAGGAAGGAGAAAAAGAAAGGGCGCAAGAGGAACGAGAAAAGCAAAGATATGCTCGCATCTTAGTGCGGTGGGGAGCGATAATTTAAGGGGGGATCCAGGTTACTCAAAGAAAGATTAAAACGTCGCATCGGGGGCCAGACTACACTAGGTCTGGGAAAAAAGAGAAAAAAGAACACTCAAATTGACCTGACCAAAAGTGGAACAATGGATATGATGAGGTATCTCATGCTACAGCGGAAGAAAGGAAAGCCAGTAAAATGAGAGGCGGAACGGAGGGGGAAAGTGTCCCAGATCTTGTGAGTGGGAGCCCAGAGAATAGGAAAATGGAAGGGGAATTATATAAAATGACTTTGCCGGAAAACTGATGGCGGGTAGGAAAGGGAAGAACTATGCGATAGAAATCAAACTCAAGCAACACAGATTCGAAGAGGGTCAAGCACATGAGACTTACGACTGGGGGAGAAGATGGACCCAGAGGTCTTCATAGTCGATACCGGTGGAGACCTGCGGTCCGTAAAGAAATCAAAAACAGGGAGAGACCATTCTTCAAACCTTCTCGGGCGAAAAGGCAAGAAACAATACAAGGGATCCCTTTAAGGGAAGGGAACCAAAAAACTGTCAAAAGAGAAGAGAGAGGGAAAAAAAAAAGGAATTAAAAAAAAAACCTGGCAAATGCGGTGGAGGTATCAAGGATTGAAAAAAAAGAACAAGCGTCTTGTAGGAAGGGGCGGCAGGGGAGAACTGTCCCGAGCAGGACGAGTATAGTGAAAGAGGAAGCAAAGAACGACATGGGATCGATGTGAAACGAGAGGACTGCTGACGACGATAGAGAAGGGAGAGAAGAAAAAATATCCAGGGGGTTGGGGGGGGTTCAGAGAAGGGCGAGCGCCGGTGGAGGAGGAAATTTTTCGGAAAGAAAAAAAGGAGAAAGGGGTGTAGGACGTACTGGAGGAGGCCACGACTCCACGGCTCGCTTGGACTCAACAACAAAATAGGGAAAGGAGGGGGCTAAGATATTCAAAAAGAAAGGACGCGAAAAAAAAAGACCAACGGTTAGCGGGTAGCTCAGGTGAAAAACCAGCCGCATCCCGCGGAAGATCAACCGTCGTCACCGCCGACGCAAATAACCGGTCCAAACGGGAAGATAAAAATATCCTGACAACCCCAAAAAAACAAAACTCGGGGAACTTCGAGCACAAGGAAACTGGATGAACATCATACGATCGGGTTCACAATAAGACCACAATGGGAAGAGAAAAAGACGTCCTGATAGCTTTAAAAAATACCTCGGAATCCAGAATTGTCAAATAAACTGGGAAGAAGAAGGATTGGAAAGTTGGTCCATCAATTGATAAGAAAAGAAAGAAAGTGCAGTGTCGACTAAGGGGGGCAAACAGAGGGAAAAAGAGAGGCCGGTTTTGCTCGTCGACTGGAGCAACATGTCGGTGTGGAGGGAGAAAGGCCCCGCAAAATAGTGGAGGCATTGCGGTGGAATGGGTACAAGAGGCGGCGCGAGATCACGCCACCAGGAAAAAGGATCTACTCTAGAAAAAAGGGGAAGAAAAATCCGCACAGTCTAGGTCAACAAAATAAACCGCCGCCGATGGCTGACCAATACAGAGCTGGTTCAAGGAGTGAGGGATTGAGGGAACGAGGAGGAGAAGGAACTAAGAACGCAAAGAAAAAAAGAGATCTCTTCCTTAATGGCAGTTCCCGAGTGGTGAAAAACAAAAAAACAGCGATGACCGAAACCGGAAAACGACCGGAGAAGGGGGAGAGGATGAATCCACCTAAATAAAAAAGTTGACAAGCCATTAAAAGGGAGAGTAAATAACAGAAAGGGGAAGAACAGCAACGATCTCGATTGTAGAAACAACTGGGAGGAGGGGGGGGGGGATGAGTTCTTGGAAGATAGGGAGCGGGATCTTTCCTCTCTGGGAGAAGAACTACAAACATAAAAAAAGCGAAGAAAAAAGCATTAAGCCGGGTAAGAGGATTAAAGGAAGACTTTCTTGATTAAAACCGCCCAAAATATGCGCTCAAGACGCTCGAAGAATTACTCCAAAGAGGAGAGATCAGCATTTTTGAACGGACAAGTAATCTTGGGATATACCGTGATGGCAAAGAAAGCAGGGGGTTCAGGGAGAAAAGAGTAAGAAGAAAAAATCATCCCGCCCTCAAGGAAGCGACAGAAAAGGACTAAGCGTTGGAGTCCTGCGCCAACCCCAATCTTCAGGTTCAACCGGAGGGAAAAGAAGAAAGCAAAACTAATGCAATGGGACGTCCGACCCCGAGGCCAGGGTGCGTATCGTAGGAAGGAGAGACAAAAAAAAGAAAGAAGGTCAAAAAAGCGCCTACTAAAGAGCGGAGCGGCAGTAAAAAAATGCTTTTAAACTAAGGGCGCCGTAGATGACCCGGGAGAAGATAGAAGTCAGACCCAACCACTTGATGCACCACCACATCAGCTAACCGAACAACAGAGAAAAGGGGAAAAAAAAAAGTAAGAAAAAAAAAACCACCACTTGTGGGCGGTCATAGTCGGACTCGAAGAGACAGAAAAGGACAACTGAACAGTGGAGTAATGGGAAGAAAGGGTCAGACAAAGTAGGTCGATGGATGAAGAATGGTCCTGTCACGGTCACATCGGAGCGGCATCTTGAGTGACCGGGGTTGGAGTAAAAACGAAAAAAATAGGAGAACTTTGGTAGGGCGGGAAGGAAAAGTGACAGCCCGTGAGGTACAGAACGGAAAACCTCTGGATGGGGGGGGAGTTAACACATTGTCGGAAACTGCGACGGTGCGAAGCCTGCAATCACGGAGAAGTCAGAGGCAATGCCTAACTAGGGAACGGGAGGGGGAGAAAGGTCTTTGAAACGGCCCCAACGCCGAAGGAGCACTGAGGGACCCTTCATAGAAGGGGAGGGGAAGGAGTGGTGGGAAGCCAACAGTGGAGGGGAACTGCTCCAAAGCCCGGCCCGCCGGGACTAAGACTGGTATAGGGGAAAAAGGGGAAACAGCTTGGCAGTTTCAAACAACTGGGCATAACCCCAGAGAAGGGGAGAAAACTGGTTGAGCTACGCCGAACGCCCCGAATGAAAACTTGCGATAGAGTGCTAAAGGTCAACTCCCGGGAGGAGGCGCCGGGTATAGGAAAAGAGTAAGGGAGGCAGGGCAGA
>Ga0179591_1296760_pt1 | contig 13356 bp, 20 predicted proteins | sample CZOMad2_1_08_16f_FD_182891 | JGI IMG/M metagenome (GOLD analysis project Ga0179591, IMG submission 182891) | Vadose zone soil fungal communities from Angelo Coast Range Reserve, California, USA - CZOMad2_1_08_16fungal (PacBio error correction) | ecosystem: Environmental > Terrestrial > Soil >...
TTTGTTGGGACTGGGCGGGAAAAAAAAGGTGCGTTTGAAGCAGGGGGGGGAGAAAAAAGGTCGGGTATCCCATCACTTAAGGAGGAGGCATCAAAAAGTGGGGGGGGAAGGAGGAAATAAAACAAACAGGGCCCTTCTTATAACCTGGAGGAAGAGGGAGACGACATGTGGTTAAAAAAAATTGGAACCAAGTGAGGAGGGGAAAGGGGCACTTTTTGTGATGGGGGAATTGAGCGGGGAAGGGAAATCCATGAAAAAGAACGAGAAAAGGGGTTTTGCCACAAAACGACCAGGGAAAAAACCAAGACTTTTGGGCTCCACGACCATAAAGTTTCCTTCCTGTTTCGAGGGGGGGGGAGTCGGATCGGAAGAAGAATTCCAGGGGGGGGGTTCCTTTTTCCAGGGAGAGGCCGTTTATGTGGGAAGAAATCGCTGAGTCCATATGGGGATAATTTTAACCCAGTCATCTGTAAGGGGGTCCGAGAGAGACCCGGCAGCAAAAAATTCAGAAAAGCAGGCAAAGGCCAATCCAAGGGGTGTTCATATAATGGGGACAGGGACTGGGTAATCGAGAAAACAAGAAAAAGAAAAAAACCTTTCGGTGATTTTTATCTGTTTTTTGGGTGAGGATGAGGACCAGGAAAGGGAAACCCACAAGGGGAAAGAAAAAAAACAGGACCTAAAAACGCAAAATTCCCGGCAAAAAGTATTTTACAGCGGCCGAACGGTGATTGGAAGGGAACCTCTAGACCGGAAAAAAAAAGGAAACAAAGGACAAAAAACCAGAGCTTCGGAAGGAAGAAAAAGAAAAAAAAGGCCTCACGCCCCAAGGGGGGGGGTGAAAAAATGAATGCAACCTTCATGAAAAAAGGGGGGAGAATAGAAAAAATTTGCGGATACTTACAAGGGAAACGAACCTCGGTCTTCCCCGAAAAAAGAAGGGAAAAACTGTCTGTTGATCTCACGGGGAAACTGGACCAAGATTGTCAAAAAAATTAAAGGGGGAAGGGTGGGCCGTCGTTGGAAAAAGAATCCCACGCAATGGGGGGGGGGATCTCAGAAAAACTCAAGGAAAAGCAAAGGGGGTCGGCTGCCATATGGAGAGAAGGTCCTATCAACTCTCGGGAAAGAAGAAAAAGACCAAAAGGTCAAAAGGACACTCGTGGAGCCTACCTGGGGGAGGAAACTTCGATCAAAAAGGTCCTCAATTTCCGAAGAGAGGGGGGGGGCCTTCCTTAGAGGTTGGTTTGGGGTTTTTTCGGGGTCTTTTCCTTGGGTGGGAAAAAAAAACTGGGGCAAAAGGGGATGAAATCCAGGACCTTTTACCCTTCTCCCAAGGTTTCAAAGAGGGGGGATATAACGGAGTGCAATCAATTATCATATTCTCGCGCAGACAAGGTTAAGGCCAAAGTGAGGGAAAATTGCGGAGGGTGTGGAAAACCCCCCCAGGGTTTTCCTCCAACAAAGGGGCCAACGAACACACAACAAAGGGGCAATCTAATAAAGTGAAGGCATAAAGGGACCTTTCCTTCCCAGAAAGAGCTGTTTGAGGCCAAAAATGAACATTAGGGGAGGTTGACAGGAGTCTGGGTAGAAAACTCTAATAAAGAAACAGAGAAAACCAGTTTTGCTAGCGAAAGAAGAAAAGACTGTTCTGGGGAGGGAGTTCTTTGGGTGATGAAAACAAAAGAATCAAAAGTGTGTGGAAATTCAAGGGAAAAAAAAATGAGAAGGGAAATTTTCTGTCAAAAAAAAAAGACCGAGGGGGGAGCTTTATTAATAGGGGGGGGGGTACCGGAAGGCATTTTCTTAGGATTGTCAGGTCTCAGGGGGCTGGGCAGGGGAAGATGCGGAAAGAAATTACACCTTCTCTGTAAAGGGGTCAAGAGGAAAGAAGGACACGACTGTAAGGGCGGGGCAGAATGCTATACCAGGGGGGCCATGGCGTTAAGGGATTCTGGAAAACATAGGGAAGGAAAGGTGTCGTCATAAAAAATTTTAGATTGCAGTCATGAAACGGTGTCGGGAGAAAGCTGACTATTACCAATGGGGGGAGAAAAAAACTGCCAAGGGCATGTCCGGGGGACCTCGACAAAACAAAAAAACGGATGAGGAAAGCGATAAGAAATGGTCCTTGCGGACCGTGACAGGCCTTGGAGAGGGTTCAAAGACACGAAAAAAAAAGAAAAATAACTGAAGGAGTGCGACCGGACGCATGACCGTAGTAGGCGAGAAAAACCTCAAAGGAAAAATCTATCGGGCGGGGGAAAAAAACTAAACTCATAAAAAGGGACCCCTGAGCCCAATTGATGGCTGAAAAGTCAAAAAAAAAAGAACCTGGCGGGGAAAAGACCTATTCTAAAAATGAGATCCGTAAGGGACATGCCGGAAAAAAAGGTCAGGATACTCCCGCAAAAGAATTGTAGTAGCAATCTATGGGGGCAATTCCTAAAAGCCTGAAAAAAAATCGTTGAACAGGGGGAGGAGGGATAACATCTCACAAAACCCATCTGAAGAAGGGGATTCTCTCTAACCTCAGAGGGGGGGACGAGTTCTGAAAAGGGGAATGTTCCAAATGCTCGGGGAACCCGCCGACGATGATTACGGGACTCTTCCCTCCGGGGAAAGCCGTCCCAAAGGAACTGAATGGGAAGGGGGGGACTGTGTGGAGGGAACCTATTGGACTTTGGGGGAAAACTAGCCTTATTCCTATTTTTGCAGGTGTGCTCTAGTGGAAAAAATGGGCTACCGGAAGGGTTTTTTCCGTAGGGGGCGTCCAGGGAATTGGAACCTTTTTGGTGCTAGGCCAAGGAAAACGCAATTATTGAAAAAGGGGGGTCTCCAATTCCTACCTTCAAAGAAACAGAAACCTAGGGGCAAAAGCAACCATAAGATAAGCGCTCGTAAATGGGTGTACTGCGGGGTATCGGAACGAAGGAAACACACACATAGGGGGAAGAAAGCTACGCCTGGGGAAAAAAGGGGGTTTCAAAAAAAGATCATTTTTAAGGGGGGGTAAAGCCCGGGAGGAAAACCTCAAGAAAAACCGGAGTCGGTCCAAACGCCAGAGAAAAGGAGGCGTGTTTATTCAAAGAAAAACTTTGCAAGAAAAAGCTTTACAGTACAAAGAACTAAAAATCCTTACCAAGCCCGGGCCGGAAAAAAAAGTCGTTTTTCAAGAGGTCAACAAACTAATCCTCATCTTCAGGAGGTTGGGAGAAGCAAATGAGAAGGGGGACCGTCGCATCCGGGCCCTTTAGATCAACACTATAAAAAAAAAACAGGGTTTTCATTCTAAAAAATGCAGGGAAAGGGCAGCAAACATTGGGACTTTATCCTAAAAAATTCTGGGAAGAGCTTTTTTTCTACGGAGGGCAAGGGGAACCATCCGTCGAAAAAAAGAAGTGACGAAAAAGGGGAACAAACGGGCCAGGGAAGAAAATTGTGACGCAGCAAGGGAGGCGACCAAAAAAAGAAAAGGAACCTCACTGTGGCTACTTGGAAGGTGTTGTCAGAAGACAGTTCAAAGAGAATTATGAGTGATTTCCGAAAAAAAAAGGGGACTTTTTCTGGAAGGAAAAAAGTAACATGTAAAGCCTTCCGCCGAAAAAAAGCTTTGAAAGTAGTGGTTGAGGGGGGGGGGGAAGTAGCAGGGGGCGGGGAAATAACGAATGACATGCAAAGGAAACCCAGGAAGGGAACAATATCTATACAAGGGTCTCTAAAAAAAAGGAAGGAACCTAAAGAAAAAAGAACGACTAAATGCGAGCCAGGAAACAAGCGGAAACCTAGGGGGGGAGCATTTTATCCTACCTCTCAGGAAACAATAAATATCAGAGGGGTTCGAAAAACAAACTGTTGAAAAAGAAATGTAGATCTGGGGGGGGTGGTCTACTAGTGGTCAGAGAGGCTTTTATCTAGAAAAAAAATGTCGAACTCCAGAGGGGCTCATTCCACAAATCAAACCGGGAATGGGAGAACAAAGGCGGGCGCGACGGAACCCAACCATACAAAAGAGAAACAACAACGTAGTTATTAGTAAGGGAAAAGAAAGAGATTTTTGAGGGGGGAGGGTCCTGGGAGAGAACAGGGTGTCGGGGAAAAAAAGGGGATGACTTCCGGGGGAAGAGGGAAGGTAGCCCAGACAAAAGATTCGACATCTTTGGGGGAAAAGAAAAAAAAGAGAATAACAAGTACAAGAAAACCGAACCGGGGAGGAGCGACCAGTGGGAGGGAAAAAAAAGGTTGAAAAAAAACCATTGGCGGTTCCAGAGGAAAAATGTCACGTTTGGGAAGAGGGGGGAAAAACTGATAACGGGTTGGGAAAAGGACTGTAGCAGAAACGATGGGAAGGGAGGGGTTTCCGTGAAAGCAACGCAGCAAGGGTTCGATGTAGCGGGGAAGAAAAAAGAAATAAATGGGAGAGGAAAAGGTGTGGGAAAGGGTCTCCGAAGGAAGTGTACCAGTTCAGGGGAGGCCCCCTGGTCATGACAGGGGGATCCATCAACGGAACGAACCGGGGAAATAAAGAAAAAACGAGTTTAGGGAAGAGTCCAAGGGAACTACATTCCTTCTCAAAAGGACAAAAGCATCAGTTCCTGAGAATAAATGAATGGGGGGCGAGACTGCTTACTTTATAAAAGCCTCCGGTGGAACGGGGAACTTGTTCTTCAAAGGAACGCCTTCGAAAGTTTACGTGAAAGGATAGTTTGGGGCAGGGGGGGGGAGGGAAAAAAGGGCGTAAAAAAAGGGGGGGCTGTTGACTTCAAGGGAACCAGCAATTGGGCTCTAAAGAATCCAAAACGCAGGGGGAAAAGAGTGTAAAAAAAAAAAAATTATTGGGACCAGGGAAAGGACTTCTACTCCAGCCCCCCGGAGGATTTCTAAAAAAAAGAAACAATAGGGGGGCACCAAAAAACTTAAACATTTGGGGGGGGATTCAAGGGGCGCGAGTGGTTGGGGTAATCGGGGGGCTGAGATAGAAGAACTGGAACTGACACCGGGGACTCACCATCGGAAGGGCAGAAAAAGATCTCTAAGTCTTTTCGCAAAGGGAACCATGGGTACTGGGGGGAAAAGGGGGTGATCAAAGGCAGTTCCTTGGGAGTCGGTTTTGGGGGGAAACCTCCTGAAAAGTGGGGTGGTCAAAAGAAAGGCATACGAAAAAACATTTTCGGATAGGGGTCACTGGGAGGATACTACAGGGGGGGGCACCTTCAGGAGGAAGGAATTCTCTCTAAAAATTCTCCCTCAAAAAGAAGGTGGGACGAGAGAAAAAAAGAAGGGAGCAGGGAGGGGGTAATGCCAATTTCTATCTCTTCAAAAAAAATCAGTATGTTGGGGAATGAAGGAGGGGTTTGATTGGTGGGGCTGTTTGAAAGGAAAAACTGAAGGGGGTCCGAAAAAAGATGGTATTGAAAGTTTGTGAACGGGAACCACACAGAAGAAGGCCTAACCAAACTTGTGGGTCTCCAAAGTGGGTCATATGATAGGAGAGACTTTAGAAAAAAAGACTAGGTGAAAACCCCTTTTGGGGACCTCCAACAAAAAAAGTGGGCCGGGGGGGCGAACAACACATTTATTCTGGGAAGGCCATTGACGGTGACAGAAGGGGACAGCCATCCTCCCTTTGAAAGCGCGTTCCTTGAAAGAAGGAAGGAATTCTTTGGAAAAAAAGGGAATAAAAAAGGGGAGGGAAAAAAAAAACTAAAAAGAGTCACTCAAGAAAGTTCTATCCTAAAAAATGGTTATTAACTAGTCAGTTGGGTGATTAAGGGAAGTCAAGGAACCCGGAACAGGATAGGGGAAGTTGTTCCGGAACTTGGGGGAGAGGGCTTCGGAGGTAAAAGGGGAAAAGGGTGAAGATCAAATTGAGGGAACATACCCCAGGGCTTTAATAATGAATCCTTACAATGGGCGTTGGTCAGGGCAAGCGAAAGGACTGGAACAGTGGAGGTCCACCGAAAGACAGGGGGCCTGAAAACGTAGAACTTGAAGGTTGGGAGGGACCCTGAAATAATAAAAAGGGGTCGTTTGGGGTCTGACCCAAATGGGGGAAGACAAACATAGTAAAGGTACTTGAAAAAAAAGTTTTGAACGAATTGTTTGCGAAAATCTTAATTCGTTGGGGGTGATGTACCATAAGAACACTCCAATTTGGAAGGGGGCACGTTTCCGTCTTTAAAGGGGGAGGGGGGAAGAAAAAAACAAAGGAGAAAAGAAAAGGGGGACTCATTCATGCTAACCGTGGAAAAAATGACACAAAAGGGCTTTGCACTTATGCTGAAACGAACAAATCCAGAAGTATTCTGCCTTACTTTCAACGGACCGAGAGGAGAAAACGCAAAAAGACGTAAGGGCTGGTCAAAATAAAAGAAAAAAACAGGACGTCGTGAATGGGAAAAAAAAAATCCATGAAAATGCGAAAAAGGGACAGGTCACTCTCTTAGAGCAGGACCTGCGAAGAAAATCAAAAATGACCAAAAGAACGAAGAAGGAAACAAGAATAACCCGGGAGAAACCGGAAAGGAGAGAGGGTGCAATTCCGACCAAACGATCTTGAAAAAAGGGTCATTGAAAAAGTAAAAACATCAAAAACCCAAACGTACAGACCCGGGGGGGAAGAAAGAACAGCAGGGAGACGATGTTCTTCCTTCTATTGGGGAAAAGGGCATCTTGCGGGGGAAGGTCTACGTGTAAGCCGATAACCCAAAGGGGAAAGGGCGTACTGAAAGGGGTTCGGGGGAGGGACAGCATTTTGAATCCAAAGGGGGGACAAACTAGCCCTGAGGTTTTTTTTCATAAGGGGGAGCTAATTGGGATTGTAGAGGGGGGGTTCACGGGTATTTTCCGTCACGTCCGACCTGTTGGGGGAAAGAGGTCAAAGGGAACATAGGGTTTAAGAAAATCTTTTCAGAAAACCGTCCTCTCCCAAGGAAAAGAAAACCTAAACAGAAGGGACATAGCAAGTGAGAAAGAAGAAACTTTGGTTCCAAGAAGGGGGGTTTTATACAACCTTTCTTCTCAAAAAACCAAGTTCTTCCTATCTGAAGAAAGTTCAAAACTAGAAGAAATTCCTTTAAAAAATTTGGAAATTCTAAAATGAGGAAAGCAGGAAGCAGGATCTCCCTAATGCTTGAAATTTCTGGGTGGGGTAATGTAGATGAGGGGGGAAGTACGGGAAACAACCAAGAGCATCCTTCCTTAAAGCCCAAAGAACAAAATGTCTGGTGTGGAGGAAAATTGGGCCAGATTGGGAAAAAAACGAGATTCAGGGGGTAAATGGGACATTCTAAGGGGTGGACAAGTGCCAAGAAAAGTCACATCAAAAAACAATTCTACCAACAAAAGGAAATTGGTTATTAAGCTGGAACAGTGGCCGTTAAAGGTTTTAGGATAATCTAAACGTGGAGGAGCTGATGGCCAGGAGGAAATTATAGAAAAAAACGTCAAAAACCCAAAAACGGGAAAGTCACGGTCACCGAAAGGGGGTACAGGTACTGGAGGGGGGGAGGCGAAAAATTGGAAAGAAGGGGGACAAGCAAATGAAAGAATTGTGGGGCCCTCCCCCCGGGAAAAAAACAACAGGGATGGGTAAACTCACTTTTCTAGGAGGAAAAAAGGCGTTTAGGGAAGGCTTTGTCCACAGCATAATAGGGTAAAGAGGGGGAGACGGCATCCCAAAGAAGAGGCGTCTGGGGGAAAACTGTCTATTTCCTCGAGGAACGAGAACAAGCTGAGGGGGGGAGATTATCAAACCCTGTGTCGGGAAAAGCTGGGACCCTAACCAGAAAAACCACAGAACAAACCAATTAATTCTGCGAAAGGATCGATACAAGGTATAAAAAGGAAAAAAAAAAATAAGGGTCCCAGAGGGGATCCATCGGAACGAAAAAACCGGGGGGGGAAAAAAGCTTCACACCTAGGGTATACATGATCCGAAAAAAAAAAACAATAAATGAAAAAAAAAAAAAATTCGAGGCCAGAAGCAGCTCACAAGAACAAGAAAGAGGATAATGGCAGGGGATTACGAGCTCTACATCCATTGTCTTTGGGAGCCGTCAATATAGAGTCCTTGGGAAAGGAAAGTCTCAATCAAAACGGAAAGGGGGCACACATAACACGACACATTAGGGGAAGGCCAAACATCAAATGATCGAAAAACACAAAAAAAAAACGTAGTAGTGAGAAGGGGGGGGGGATTGTAAAGGAAACGATCATGGTAGTTTGGAAAACCGTCCGGGGGTGTTGGGGGGAAAAGATTTTCCGCAACAGAAGGGATTTTCCTACCCTCTGGGGAAAAGGGAGATACGCCCTGGATTGAGAAGAGGGGGGAAAAGAAAGAAAAAAACAACCTAATTAGAAAGAAAGAGGGGGTCCGACGAAAGGTCCTGGAAAAGAGAAATTCCACTTTTTTTAAGGTCAGGTGGGCCACCTTGGAAAGGGAACCCATGTAAAGGGGGAATAAAGTTTTGGGTCGCACCAAGGAGGGAGGATTGATGCTCGACGCGGAATCGGGGTTCTATGGAAAGGTTTTGTTTCGCCGCAAAGGAAAATCGAGAAAAGGGTGGTTGATGAAGGGGGCGGAACCAGTGTGCACAAGAAAGGAACTGCAGGGAAGACCGGCCAGCTCCGGGAATTTGCCAATATAGAATGACTTGTCAGGAAGGCCGCGGTCCATCAAGCGTAAAACATTCCTCCATCATCGGCTGGCCGCTGCAAAAACAATACTTTTTACAATGGGGGGGAGCGTCTAGGAAAAGGGAAAAAAGGGGTCAGAGGGAAACTAGAAAAAAAATCGGCACCGGGGCGATTCTTATCTTTTTTGGGGAGATGAGGGACCCAAAAAAAGAAAAAACCGTCAAAAGCAGGGTAAACTTTGACAAGGGTTATATCCAGCGAAAAAGAAAAAAACCAAAAAGGTTTACTGATCCGTCCCTGAAGGGGGGCAAGGACCTCGAAAGAACCCCAAAAACATCTGGAGAAGTTCTATAGAGGGGAGCTTGGACGAAAGACCAAAGAAAACAGGGGAAAGGCAACATGCGTGAAGAGTGTGGGAGAGTCTTAGGGACTGATGGAAGAGGTCGCTCCCAAGACAGGAAAAAGAAAGACCTTCCAGAAGTAAGGGGGGGCGAAAAAAAGGGGGAGGGTCTCAAGGAAGAGGGAAAAACACCCTAATTAAAGGGGATTGTTGGGGCCGTGAAAAGAGAGAGGGTGCTGTCAGGGGGGGAAAAGGTTTGAATGGCAGGGGTTAGAAGAAAAAAAAAAACTCCAGGATGAACTCCATTCTTGGAAAAATATATTGACACAAGGGTCGAGTAACCGGGCTCAGGTTATACAAGACCTGAACGAAAAATTACGAGAAAAAAGAAGCCCCAAAGCCCGTTTTTTGTGGGCTGTCAAGTCTGCTGGCCTAAAAACGGCAAGAAAGCAACCAATGAAAGAATTTCCCCAAGTTCTCTTCCTGAAAAAGGGGGGTTTCCGGGGGGGGAGTCACATAAGGGTTTTAGGGGGAGGGTGACAGGGGGGGCTGGTTGGTGTGGAAAAGGAACGGGGGGTGGGGCGACCATCTTTATTCAATGTATCCATAGAAGGGTTCCAGTGAAACAAGGTGCAACTCAGGGAAGGAGTCTTAACGGGGAAAAACCTCCTCCATGATGAAATATCAAAGACAAATTTTACAAGGTCAGATCGGGAGAGACCCTTTTTGGGGAGTAAAACATAGGGAAACTCAACAGGGACAAGGAAGGGGTGAACTGCAGAGGGACCGAAGTCCAGAAGAATCGCCCGGGGAAGGAAAAAATCTCCTCCTTCCTGGGGGAAACGCCCAAAGCTCTAAAGAGAGAAAAACCCCACTTTGGGCGGGAAAAAAAGTCAACGGAAATCTGAGATGCTTTGATATTTTCTCCAAGTACACTCATTACAATAGGTAAGGATAAGGGGGTGGGCAATTTTGAGGGGGGGAAGGAGCTCTACCTTTACCTGGCGCGGGAAAGGGTCATCTAAAAAAAGAGGGGGGGTTTGAAGATGGCGGAGGAGAAATGATCAATCGGTGGGTGGAGAGGAAGACGCGTTAACATTAAGAGGCACGCGATCCATTTTCCGGTCACTAAATTTAAATCTTTGGAGAGGGCCTGAGAGAGGGTTGCGTTTGCAAGACATTCGAAAAGGGAATTGGGGGCAAAAAGTCAATTGGGAATGGTGACGTCTCAGGGAAAACGTGGAAAGAAAAATCCTCTTTGCCTCAAAAGTACGGTGCAAGGGAAGGTGTAGGGGGGGGAATCTATCACAAAAGGGGAGGAAAGAGAGGGGGCAAAAAGGCCTTTCCCTTGTATTGCAGAAGTCCTGTGCCCGAAAAAAAAGAGCCCTTGACAAGGAAAGGACAATCGGGGGCGGGGAAAAATCTCAAACGAGGAACTATAGATGAAAACCCGAACCATTACTTCTTTGGACGAAAAACGATAAAAAAGAGAAAGTTCACGGACGGAAGATGCACGAGTCGCAAAGGAAAACTTCAGCAATGATAAGGTCGATTCATTCAACCCCACGGAAGAGAAGAGAACCCAGGTAGAGGAATTGCAAAACTCCAAAACGATCGCAGGGGGGCAGGTCCATGAACCGAAGAAAAGAACCCACCTACTTCAGCAGGGGAACGTGGATGGGAGCGGGGAACATCGGGGGAAAAAAAAAGTTTGGCTTAGACAGAAAAAGGGAGGAAAGAATGCAAGGAGAGGACTTTCATTACAGGAGAACGTGGCCCAAAGCCTGGGACACGCCAGAAAAGGGAACAGGGAAAAAGAATAGCAAGAGGTGAACATCAAGGGAAAACCCCCTTTTTAAAATACCTTATTCAAGGGGCCTGCGAAGGAATGTACTATGTCAATACTTTCAAAGGGGCCACGTTATGAAAGGGGGGGGGGGGACATTCTCACTTTCAAAGAAGATTTAGGGAAAAAACCAAAAGGGGTTGACGGAAAGCCAGCCAAACAAAAAAAAACCCGAAAAAGGAGGTCCAAGTCCCAACCGAACGAGTCAGTAAAGAGGACTTGGGACGAAAGTCTTTGTGGGGAAGAAGGGGACCAGCAGCCCCTTGAAAAAATCGGCCTGGAAAGACTTGTCATTTAGAAAAAGGGAAATCCCTGAAGAGAATCTGAAAACGCGGGCCAGTAGCGACACCACCCGTCTGCAGGGGAAGCACACGTTCTCTTGTCTTAAGAACAACCGACCGCCCAAAAGGCCAAGTAAAAAAAAAAAAAAAGGACAGGTCACAGAAAAGAGCACCGAGATGGAAAAGGAAAAACCTTGAAAAGAAAGGGGTCTAATATTCCTAGGGGAACCTGGTCCGTGAGAGGAAAAGACCCTATCCAAAAGCAACACAGGGCTCGAAGAAAGGACAACACCTTGTGTATTCAAAAGTTCTTTTTTCGGGGGAATTTCGAATAGAAAAGCTTGTGTAGGGGGGGCGAAGGGGCCAAAAAAAAGGGGTAGGGCAGCTCGTCCCACAGAAAAAGCTGGGGAGGAAAAATTGGTCCATTAATTAACAAGAAAGTGGGACGCGCTTTTGAGGAAGAACGCCCCAAAAAAAGGTCATGGAACGCAACGGATGAGGCGGAAGACCAGTTCCCTTAAGGTATATTTAAAAAAGGAGGGGGGGGGGAAAACAATCTTCCAATCCCAAAAGAAAGGGATGGGCTATTGGGGGGGAAGTATGGCATCAGGCAATCGGAAAGACTTAATTGGGTTAGGAGGATTAAAAAGGCTATTGTAGAAAACATCATTAACCGTCCCCCGCAAAAGGTCAAGGCATAATATAAGGAGAAAAGGTGGTAAGAGCACGAAGTCCCCAAGGAAGACCAATCAAGAATCTCTCCTGGAAAAAGACTTTATCGTGAAAAAAACACGGGGAAAGGGGGAATGGGATCCGCCAGTGGAACAGAAATATCCCACGTGGGGAGGGGGAAGATCAGAAGAAAGTACAATCCTCTAAACAATACATGGAAAAAAAAAAGGGAAAAGAAAGAAGAAGATAAGGAAACTTTGAAACCGTAGAACTAAAATAACCCCCAACAAAAGAAAAAAAACTTTATCCGCAGGCTAAATCCTTCCTTTTCTGGGGGGGGACTAATCCAAGGGAAGGATCCAGAAAAGAAGGCAAACGCAAATGGGGCAAGAACCGCAATACAAAAAGAAAGAGCAACACCACAAAAAAAGTAGTTTAAAACTATATATATTGGGGGGGGGGGAGTGTACTTCAAGGGTTGCGGGGAGAAAAGGACTGTTACAGTAGAGGGGAAGGCCCAGCACCACGACGGATTCTGACCACTCGGGGGAAAAGGCAGAAATAACTCCCAGCTCGTAGAACAAGGCCAATTATATATCGGAATGGGGGTTCCGAGGAAAAAAAGAAAAACCCGTGACGAAGCCTAAATTCCTTTTTGTTGAACGTGGCCACCCAAAAAGGGAGGAAAAAAGGGGTGCAAGGGGGGGAAAGAAAGTAGCATGGTTGAAAAAGCTTGTGACAGGAATTCGGCCATCGGGAAAGGTTTGTCCCCCCAGGGACTTTGGAGAGGAGTAGAGGGCATCTTTGGGGAAGGGGAAATGAAAAAAAAAAAAAAAAAAAAAAGAAGACTTGGGGACCTGGAGGGGCCTGGTAAAAAATCACGGGGACAAGGATATAGGAGGGGGTCATCTTTGGACGGGGACGTAGGCCATCAAAAGGGCCGGCGGCCAGTGAAAACAAATACTGGGGGGGGGGGAATACTTAATCAGGGGGGGAAAAAGTTAAACTGTTTCTTTGTCGAAAAACGCCCAAGAAAGGGCCCCTTGCGGGGGAAAAATCTTGGGGGAAGGAACAAAAGGAGTCGTCAAAAGACCCTTTCCACAAAAAGGGGAACCAGCAATTGAAGAAGGGACAAAAGAAAAAAACAGGAAGCCGGAAACTAAACTATTGCAACACGGACCTCGGGGGAAAAGACCAAAAGCCCCAAGGGCCAGAAAGGACTTTTGAAAATAAAAGTTCTGAAAAAAAGGGCTAAAAAACAACATTTTGAGCAACCAAAAATGAGGGGGACAAGTCAAGGGGGGGGGTTTAGAGAATAAGTGTGTTCGGGAGGTAAGGACCTCTAGGCTATCCATGAGAGGGTCAGAGGACTGGTCGTGGGGGGGCTTGTCGAAGGTTAATTCCATGTTACCGGGGGGGGCTGAGGGGGCAAACGTCAAACATTCCTGTCAAGGGAAGTTGTCTGGTGAAGTGGGTAATCCCCCCAGAAAGTGGTTAACTAATGGAAAAAAGGCCAAGCAGGGAGAACCATAATAGTTTCGGGGAACGGGTCAGGAACCGGAGGAAATTCAAGAAGG
>Ga0179591_1312731_pt1 | contig 13356 bp, 10 predicted proteins | sample CZOMad2_1_08_16f_FD_182891 | JGI IMG/M metagenome (GOLD analysis project Ga0179591, IMG submission 182891) | Vadose zone soil fungal communities from Angelo Coast Range Reserve, California, USA - CZOMad2_1_08_16fungal (PacBio error correction) | ecosystem: Environmental > Terrestrial > Soil >...
GGTGGCACTAAAAGATCAGATCGGGACAGGCGGCCTAGGTGGGAAAGGGATAAAAAAAGCTGGGGTCAGCTCCCCGCCATAGGCAGGGGTCGATCACACCGGCCGAGCCTGAAACGCGGAAGTGATGACTTTCTCGAAGCGGCTCAGTGAAACAAGGGTTGCGGTCAAAATCAGAATAAATCTTCTGTTGTGCGACAACTATCTGCGAGAGAAAGGAGAAAAATGGTCCGGAACGTTAGAGATTTACTACTGCATCGGTCGGCTGCGTTGGAACGGGGCAAGCCTTAGGAGATTCTTCGTACGTTTCCGGGGGGGTGCCCGTGGCGGTTGAGAGGGGAATGATTGTTGGGGGCAGGGGTGTTCACGTATAGCATTTTGACTCGAAAGATACCGAAAGAATGACGATGCGCCCCAATCGGGTATCCACCGCTCCACGTTGCGGTTTTGCGCACTAGCAGCGACTGTCAAGAAAAAGGTCAAAACCAGAAAGGCAGCGAGGACGGACCGATTGTTTGGGGTTTTTTTTGCGAAACGCGCATTCTCATACAAATAGGGCTCATCGGTGTGGAAGTCAAGAACCGCACGATCAAAGCGACAGAGTGTAGCCAATCATGAAGGTTGGAATCTTGGAATGGGTCGTGTAGGCATTCTATGCCGGGGGTGTGGCAAACGCGGAAGAGGAACTGGTCTCCATCGAAGGATGGCCGGGGGTGCGTGCTTTCACCGAATCTTCCCCACTGCCTGGAGAGGGCATTAGGGGAGACTTTATTCAAAAGGGGTGTTCTGATGAGACTAGAAGACGAACCCTGAGAATGCCGGCGACGATGATGCGATAGGAGGTCACTCGCTCAGCCCTTCGTTATCGCGCACGGGGGACTTCAAGTCTACTGGGCCGTTTGGCTGAAATCTGGACAAGTACAGGACCTAACGGAAGCAAGAAGCTTCTGTGTCGGGGGAGTCGCATTAGCGGCGACAGAAAAGGAATCATTCGTTATCAAATGCAACGTCTGCACGAGAAGAGCGATCTTACATGATACAGACGCTCTATGTTTTCCGGCAGGGGGACATCTGCTGGTCGCCATGGAGGAATTACTCGGACCGTCGGCGGGAGAGGAGCGCATCACAAATCAGCGCCGGAGGAATTGAGACTCCGACAATAGACGCGTTACCTATTGGCGGTTCTAGAAAGAGGGAGGCCGACTGTACCATGGTTGAATTTCAAAGGAAGAAAGTCCGAGAAGAGAAAGATGTGTAGAAAGCCGACGTGGGAGGGAGGAGAACTCAAGAGATAATTTTAGACGCGCAACGGACCTGTTGAGATCCGCTCCTGGAAGAAAAAGCCGAGTTGACTCATGAAAAGAAAAGAAAAAAAAATTTCTTTGGCCAGGACTAATGCAAGAGAAGAAGGAAGGAAGCCAATATAACGAGGAGGAAAGAGAAAAATCAACAGACCGCACTTCGGACCAGTCTGGGCCAATCAAATAAATGGTGGAGCCTCACGTGCTGATATCCTTGCAGACGTGGTCCTGACAAGAGAATTAGAGACGTGGGGCACGCAAAAGAAAAAAGAGGGGAAATAGGTGAGAAGTTAGATTGAGCTTTTCTAAGAAGGCGCCATTTCGTCCTCCTGGCCGGGGCAGACCAGGCCGTCCATCTCGTTCAAAGATTGCCGGCGTGAAAAGACCGCAAGGGGGAAAAAAACCAAATAGGCAAACCCAGGCTAAAGCACGTCTTCGTTTGACCAAAAGGAAATACCGCCCCGCGTCCTCCAACACGGCACTCGGACGAAAAATCCTTGACGAAGAAGTCAGGTAAGGCATAAGAAAGGAGAAGAGCGCTTAAAAGCAATGGTCTCAAAATGGTTCTATTAACTTTTCGCCGCGCGACGGAGACGGATCAAAAAGAAAAAGGGGTCTCCTGAGTAAGGAGTCCCCGAGAGGAAAGGGGGGGGAACATTCGAGGAGTCCCAACTTGCACTAAGAACAGCAAAAGAAAAACATTAAGCAAGCTTAGCAGACCAAAATCAGGACTTAAGGAGGGAGGGAGGAAGAGCAACGCCGAGGATTAAACTCGGAACTCCCCTTCAAGCCCTAATAGAGGTTGAGGGGGGGAGAATAGGGACAATCCAGGATTTCTATGCTCTTAGTCGCTGTCTAAAAAAAACGCCAGAGGGGCGCGAAAGGTGTTCAGACCGGGGGAGGAAAAAAAAACGAAGCGGAATCCCCATAAAAAAAGACTCAAGAAATCGGAGGGAAGGGGGCCGAATACCTCATTACCGCAATCAGACATGCGCGGAAGAAAAAAAGCACTAAGAAGAGGAAGTGAAAGGAGGGGGTTGCCTACGAAGGGAAGAAGACAATAAGGACTATGGCTCAAAAAGCGCCATGGGGGATCTCGATCTGACTCGAAAGGACGAATCGCCTTTAGAGAACGAAAACAAGGGGGCTCCGAGGCCAGAAAATCGGCAGGAGTTGGCAAAAAAAAGGGGGGGAAAGGAATCGCAAAGGGCTAAAAGATATGTCAGGATCCGCCGTGACCTCTAAATACAGTTTTGGTAGACACTTCGCGGTGCACTTCTAATGACCAAGTGCTACCACCAAAAAAGATCGCCGGGAAAAGAGGAGAGATGCTCTGGAAGCCTACTGGTTCAAACGAAAAAAAAGGGAGGAAAAGAAAAGAAGTTAAACCCGTCCGGTACGATGGAAGGGGAAAATCTTCGAGCATCTGTCTGCCACCCACTACAAAAGTCCCTGCGAGTAGGTGGTACAGGGAATTCCGCGTGCACCAGCGCAGGTATAGGAAAAGAAAGGGGGCGAAAAGTTCCCGAAGAAGGAAAGGGAGCTGGGAGCAGGGGGGAACGAGTCCCCTCGCTATCAAAACACGACTGGCAAATTTAACGTTCGTGGGCGCATGAGGGAGAGATACAGCTTAGTGGTAACATTAAAGGAGAGGAAGCGCAAAAGAGAAGCTCTGAAAGGGCACATTGAAGGGGGCAAGGACGAACGTGTACCTATCAATTGTCACAAAAAAAAAAACGTCCGTCGCTTCTGGGAGAAAAGGAGTCGGGAGGAGGTGAGAGGTAAGGTATTGGAGGGCCGCCATGAGGTATTGCCCTTACGGTATTGCGTATGAAACCATGGGTTTTAAGGGGTAAAACGTGTAATTAACAACGAGAGGAAACTCCAGAGCTATTAAAGAAGGGGAAAAAAAAATAGTTAAAGGGAGAGCCGAATCGCGAACGACCTGGAGAATGCGCAAACAAAAATCTCGGCGGGCTGACAGCAGAGAATCAATTCCTTCCCTTCGCGAGTGTTGTCGCGAAAAAAGGAGAAGTCATAAGGGCCAAAAAAAAGGTGCTCGGGGGGGTTTCGCGTGGAAGGCAGGACGGGGGTGACAAAGGTCCCAATTTACGCCTTCAGGAAGGGGGCACGATCAAAAAAAAAGAAAAAAGAGGGGAGAGGGGAGGGGAATTCGGAGAGGGCTGCAAAGGAAAAAAACTGGAGGACAAATGAGACATTGCTGCAGAGTAAAATCGCGAAAGGTACCGATCCTCGGATAGAAATCAAAGTCCTTGAGGGAAGGGAAATACTTAGGCAGGGAGGTCTTTACAGGAGACGTTGTCTTCTGATAGTTGAAGAGTCAGGTCGGTCGGGGGACAGCGGGGGATTCTCTGGGAAAGGGTTTCCCGAAAAGAAAGGAGAACTCTTATGGGAACGCTTTGGGAAAAGAGGGAAAAGAGCTAAGAAAGGGGGGCGCGTGGCCCAGATCGGGACTTTACCATCGACAGTCTTTATTCTTGGGCACTCTCACTCTCAACAGAGACCTATAGGGATAAGAAAAGGGGGGGAAGGGGGCACGTCTGAGGGGCGAAGCATTGGAAAAGTCCATACGGAAAGAAAGGCACAGACGGCCCTGGGCCATGAAGCAAAAAGGATCAGTTGATTTACCCCGAAGGTGGCTGTCAAACAGAGGATTCATATATAGGAGAGGGCAGAAGGAAAGAAGAATTTCGCCGAAAAGAATCTAAGAAGAGGGGGGGGGGCAGAGAGCATAGGGGAAGAAGAGGTCACAAAGGCTTTGCTTCTCAAGGAGAACGAAGGGGACACTAAGAGAAGGGAAGGCTCCAGGTCCGAAAGTTCCACATGAAGCTCTGGGTCACGGCCTGGTACTGTCATCTTGCGGAGACAAGGGGGAGGCGATGAGAACGTGTCTGGAAGGAAGAAAAATCAGGGAAAGTGGGCAAGGGGAATCGGCCAGAAGACTCTCGTGCTAATCAAGACTGCGACGAAAGAAGAGGGGAAAAAGGTATGGAGTAAGAGGACAAGACCTCTACCGGCGCCGGCTAAGCGTTCCGGCCAAGAGTCCAGTTGCGACCAGCAGTACATTTCTGCCTGAAGAAACACCTATATCGGAAAATTGAGCGGAGTCCCGGGGGGGGAAAAAAAGAAACTTTAGCTTAAAAAGGAGGAAGGATCAAAGGAAACTTTGGGAGAGGAAAGGAAGAAAACAACAGGTCGACCAGATAAGTATGGAGGATCTTGTTTGTATCTCGTAGGGGGCTCCAGCTTGCTCCATAAAAAAAGTCACAACGAGGAAGGCCGGAAAAAAAAAGAGAAAAAGCTAAAAAGGAAAAGGAAACATAGATCCATCAAAGAAGGACCAGTTCATATGTGTCGTTGGACGCGATCCCTGACACCCTTGGGGGCCAGTGGTCACGAAAAATCATGAAAGGCGCCGAAGAGACTCAAGAAAAAAGGCCTAAAGACACGGGGGAGAGGTCAGCCCTAGAATCGAGAAGCCGATGACCAATCCGTCAGAGACCGATTAGAAGAAAAGGAAAAGACCAGTACACGAGGACCAAAGAATCCGGAAAAGGGGGAAAATAGGGAATCAAATCTAGTAATTCGGTGGAGTAAGGACTAACGAGGGGGGGACCTATTCGGCAAGTGGGAGAAATAAAAGATATGAGAGAATCAGGACCCCTCGAATTAACCTCCAGAGGACTTCCCGGGGGGGGGATTCGCCGTCGGGAGGTGAAGGATGCTAAAAAAAGAGATCTTGAGAAAAAAAACTCGAAGCATCGTCAATCTCTCTTCAAAACTTCTTTCTCTTGGAAATCATTGGCGGAGAGACTCTCCAAAGGAGGGACCGTAAGCGGGAAAACGGCGACAGACAACTGAGTTGGGAAAAGGGAATCTAATTTGAGAGCCGGGGACGGAGAGAAAGAGGTTCACCTCTAAAGCAAGGAACGGAGAAGAGGACTACAAAGAATGAAAGGGGGAAAGACTTCCGTCAGAAATCGGGACTGGAAAACGCCATCTCTCGCCGATCAGACTTATGTTGGAAAAAGAAAATTCCGGTAACCAATGGGTGGAAGGGGAGGCTCTAAAAAACAAAAGCTGGGGCGGGGGGCTCGGGAAAGAAGTCTCTAACATAGGGATGGAAATAAAGACAAGAACTATGGCCTTACAGAAAAGATCTTCCAGGGCCCTAAGAGGCCGGAAAAGATAGGGGGGGGCCAGAGCTCGTCAACCAAGAACGGAGGAGATGTAATATATTGGGTGGGGGGGAAAACATATCGGGCATAGGAAAAGGGCGATAGGGGAAGAAGTGGAAAAGTAAAAAAAGAAGATCGGTCTTAGCAGACTCCTCGACATGTGTCGATCCCTGAAGTGCCGGGAAAGAGGGCACCGGGGGACAGTTCGTAGGAGAGAATCCTTCAAAGGATCAGATTGCGGGGAAAAAGACAAAAGGCGAAATTGAAAAAACTAGAGAAGTCCGCTCGGAGGTCTCTAATGAAGCCTTTTTTGATAGTCTTTGTTAGCTGGGAAAAAACAGAAAGGGACGGAGAAAGTCGCGGGATCGCACCGCGTGAAAAAAGGAACCTCCTTCTCTTTTCATAAAAGAAGAATTATTTGGGGGTTGTGGTGGGTGTTTGGGGTGGAAGGGGGGAGTGGTTAGCCGTCCGTAGGCGGAGCAGTGGAACGGATGACGATACACGGGGGGGATCCTCCTCCGTGGGGGGCTCCGAGACGATAAGAAAGGCTAACAGCAAGAATGGGAAGCCGCTGACGAAGGAAAAAATACAGGAGAGAACGGGATAAAGAAGCATCGGGGATCCAACGGGTGTTGTGCCTCAACAGGTTTACTCAGAGTGCGGAAAAGCGCCCGATTCCGACAAAGACGAAAAAAGAGGAAAAAAAAAAGGTGAATGGGGGCACATGGAAAGGAACGGGAAAATTTTGTCCTATCTGGAAAAAAAGCAGGCTACTGGATGTACCCTATCTAAGGATGGCCGGTTGGGCGGCGGGCTGAACAAGCTATCAAAAAGGGGGGAGAAAGATGAGTGAGAGAGAAATGGAGTAGGTATCGCGCTCTTCGGAAGGATCTCAACGAAAACGAAGGCTGAAATTGCTATATGTCTGGAAGGCTCGAGCCCTGAGGGGAAAGAAGGCTCTCGGGTAAAGGGTCTAAGAGCTTATGAAAAAGAAAAAAGAAAAAGAGAAACGGTGGTCCATAAGAAGAATCGTCTGGTCAGACCTGGGTGGGGGTTTCAACGTAAGAATATCATCTTTTATCTCTATGAAAAGATCCGCTTCAAGTCAAAAGGGAAAGGGAAAGGGCGGTTCGTGAAAAGACTGAGATGAGAAATGGGAAGAGAAAAAAGCTTCTGAAAGCTGCGAGGCGAAATGGAACGCGGCACCTCGATGCTGATGCGATCAAGTCGCAATCCTGTCGAGGGGCCACGCTTGTCGCATTCTGTTTAAGCGACTCAGGCGGCGAGGAGGCTGTGAATCTTTGAAAAGGAGGGGGGAAAAAAAGGAGAGAGAAATAGCTTGAGACTTTAGAAGTAACAAAGAAGAGAGTATGTAGCTCCTCGCATATCGAAGGGGACTCCGCCTACCTGGAGATGCTCCGGAAGAGGAATTTGAAAAAAGGGGAAGGGTGGAGGGGGGAGCGGAAAACTAAAAGGCCCATTACCTGTAAGTCGTAACAGAGATCTCTAGCTTTATAAGGGATCAAGTGAAGGGAATCTACCTCGACAGAAGGGCCCAGAGAAAAAAAGAAAAAAACCTGGGTGGATTCCATGGCCAGAAGGCAGGCTCTGTTCCTTGGCCCTGGTGTCCTGCAAGACAAAGAAGTCGCCAAAGAGTAAAGGGAGGCGCATTCGAGCTAGGCTATCGGAGAAAAGCCAGAGAACAATTGCGTAAAAAACCGCCCGAGACTGTTGCACTAACGGCAAAAACTCGAAGGCCGCCCTTGTCCCGCTCCTCAAGAATTATCCGCTTCGAGGAGAAGAACAGAACGAGGCACCACCAGAAACTCGAGAGGGAAGGAAGGAAAAACAAAAAGAAAAACCCTAAAAGACGCCCGGCAACGGTACCCAGAAAATAAAGATCTCAAATCCTCTCAATCATGCAAGGGAGGGGGGAATATCCGTGCTAACAAAAAGCAAAGAATGTAAAGGTGTCAAGAGGTTCAAATCCAGGCTTAAGAGAGCGGCGGGGAGCCCGGAACCGCCGCTAAAGAAGACTTTGAGGAAGGAGAAACGAGGGAAAAGGATACCGTGAATTAAAAGTCCCCACGTCCCCTCCGAAAAAACCACGCGAACAACCTTAATGAACCTGACCTATCGTGAAAATTATGAAAACCATTCTCAGAAAAAAAAAAAAACTAGGAAAAGAGACCTCGGGACCGCTCAGCCCGCCGAGATGTTGCGGCTAGGGGAAGGAGTTTCTAGTTCTTCGGAGGTCGCTTGTGAGGAAAAGACACCTTTGGGAGACACTACCTGGATACGCCTATGACGGAAAAAAAAAAAGAAAAATCGCGGAAGAACCACGAGGGGAAAAATGAAAACCGGACAAATTACCTAGAAACAGTCAAATCTCTTCTAGGCCACTAATACATTCATTCAAGAGGAATACATTCGTCGGGCACCTCGAAGAGATAAGGAGGAAAAACCTTTTGGAAGAAAAAAGTTAAAATAAAAAGAAAGGAAGACCTGACCTATGGCGCCCTCGGGCAGCGAGTACTCCGTCTAGCAGGCGGAAAGTAGCTTTCTCATGACAAGCCTCTTTCAGGTTAAGACTTCAAGAGGGCATGAAAGACTGAAAACGCACCCGCATCGAAAGAAATGCATACCGTGGCAACAGAAATGAAGCGAACCAAACTTTTTTTCGCTTATCCGAGTCTTTTGCACTAGAAGAAAAGGGGGACTACCACCTCCTCACCGAGTAATAAAGGTAGAGCGCTGCTCAGGCAAAAAAAGAAGGGGAAAAGGAGGAAAGACTCAAAAAAAACAAAGAAGAACAGAAACATAAGGCAAAACGAGAGGAAGCTGCTGCATCCACTCTACGAGATAGCTTCCAGCGGGGGGAGCAGACTCTGCAGAAAGCGAAGGGGTGGCACCATTTGGGAATCAAGAGGAAGTATGCATGATCGTGGAGGGGGAAGGGACGAACGGAAGTAGTAAGGATGCGGCACGTGCAAGGACTTTCCGTGGCGCCGCGGGAAGAAATCGTCAGTGGGATGAGGACGTCTATCCCAACGTAGTAAAAGAGAAAAGAACTCCGGGGGAAAAAATAGCACCTCGGGCCGAAAGAAACCGCCCCTGCACCAGGGAACTCAAAAGAGACGCCGTCTTCGTTCGGGGGCTCGGAACAATGTATAACCGAGTTCATGATTGATAGAGGAAAAAGGGAGGGAAAATGCGGTGGGGTTGAGACCTCGCCTTGGCGGAAACGCGGAGGAAAACTCCGAAACGGCGCATCGCCGCGGCTCCAGGGGTTAAGTGGAGGGAAGGATCTCCTCGAAAGGGGATTTTGGGACGTCAGTCAGGGAGAAAAGAATAGACGAGGTCGATGAGCAAGACGATGGGAGGGGCAGCGATTGGTCCGGTATAAGTCAATCTCAAGGGGGAGCGTCAGCTTGCTCTTGGTCTTTCCGACGTGGGTTTCAGGGCATTCCCAAAAAACAGTCAAACCGCCGAAAAAAAGTCCCGCCCTTGGAGGACGTCAGGATTCCTGTATTCGCGCTTCACCAGGGAACCGTAATGGGAAAGGGACGTGACAGGCTATCCGGGGAAGATCTAAAAATACACTGAATCGAGCCGGATTTTGAGAGAATGATTATTGATACAGAGGACCGTGGCGTCTGGAGACGCGGGGGCTTCTGTGACAGTTTTCTTTAGGAGGTACAGCGAAGATGGGTGAGAATGGGGAAAAGTTACTCGTCAAAAGGCAGATACATGTCCGCGGATAAGCGGAAGAATGCGCGCTTGCCCAGTACGAGGGCTGGAAGGACATGAGGAAAAGCGATCTGTAAAAGCGCTCAGAGAGAGCAGAGGAAGATCGAAAATTCTGTGTAGGAATACGGGGGACACGGAAAGAGGGCGACCATTGGCAAGCAAACCAAGGCGCAGTTTGGGTGGGCACGAGGGGGTGCTTTCTGATTCGTCAAATAGAGGGAAGGGCTTTAGGGGAAAGCTTTACACGCAGGCTTAGATTTCTCATACAGGGACTGGGAATGAACTTCGTCGCGGGAAAGAGCGAGTCCAACAAAGGGTTCTTGGGTTCAACTGAAAGGCATCCTGCGCCGCGCGAAAGGAGTCGAGACAAGGAAAAACTCTTAACTCTTCTCTCCCTCAAAAAAGCGGTACTAAAGACGTCGAAAATGTGTCGGGGAAGAAAGATGAACAGCTAGTTCTTTTCCATACAGTCGAAACGTTTGGAAGGCACCAATCCTCATCCCCTAGTGAACTTATAAGTCGCGTGCGGACAGTAAAAACCGGCGAATGTGCGCAACGACGAACAAAATCTACCTCTCGTAGCCGCGTCAAACCAATGTTTGTAGACTAAAACTACGGCAGGGTAGGAGTCGTAATAACCGGTGGGAACCTCTCGCGTTCACGGATAGCTTTTCAAAAAGAGGGGATCAAGAATGATCACTCTTGGGGAGGGAAGTTAGAAGAAGGAGAATCCCAAAAAAGTCTGTATGGAAGTGGGGGTGTCTTAGATTTTGGTTAGAGGGTTAGCCATCATCTCAGGGGAAAAACCGAAAAAAGCAATCCTAAACAGGGGGATGCGAGATTGCCACATATAGAGGGGCCGAGCAGTCATCGTGTTGGACCATGAAAAGAGCGTATCCCGAACACCAAGGACCCAAGGGAAAAGAAGACCTTCCTTCCTAAAACACGCGAACAAAGGGAAGATCCGAGGGCGAGTCGTCACTCCCCTTAGCAGCGATCAAGGAGGAGCGAGTTTAAAGCCCCTGCGAAAGACCACTAAGAGACTCCTGGAGGAAGGCGCTACGATCTAGGAGGGCACAACAACTTTCTCTGAATGGAGAGAACCCGATGCTCCTAAGGTTTAGCGCAGAGCATCGGAGGACCCCCAGAAGGACCTCCGCCTTGAGTCGCCGTCCGCCAATCTGAACGGCGTCCCCCCCAGAGGTAATGTTAGAAAAAGAAAGTTGGGGTTGAGCAAAGCCGTGAAAAGAAAGGGCACTGAAGGCGCGCGTCTTAGCCGAACAACGATCGGGAACACCTTCCAACACTTTCATCGAATATACCCAGGAAGGGAGAAGGCGGCAAACAAAAGATCTGTAGCCGTAAAGATAAGCGCAAAAAGTGGTAAAACTCTCTACAACCAATGGCTCAGATAAGGACGCGGCCTTCCACGTTATCGCGATGTGTCTCAATCGACGACCATTTGAACACTCCAGTAACAGAGACGCCTAAGAAATAAAAGGCCTTGGAGAGACGCCGGCAAGGCTCGACAAGTACCCTCAATCTGAAGGGATGCTCTTCCGAATAAAACCCCGACCGGAAAAAAGGAATTAAGGGATCGGCGGCCACACCATATACACAACAACTTTTAGTATTAAGAGATCTGGATTTCGACTATCAGATAGGCGCGAATGGAAAATTTATGTAGATAAAAGGGGACTACAAGATCTGGGTCGACGTGTGCCGATAGGGCACCTTGACCTTTATATGTTTTTTTTTAGAGTAATCACCTGAAATTGCTGGAATTGAGGGGGCATCAAGGCGAAGCAGAATAGATGGGGCCGAAGTCAGGACCTTTGGTCAGGGTACTACCACGGTCCCTTCGTGGTACACATCTTATATCCTTAAGCTCCTCCAGTCGCGCCTACTTTGACAAGACTCTGAAAGAGGGCTTCGGTGGAGAGTTTGAGCCTAGAAAGAAAAAGATTCGCAGGGGGGATGAGATGGAGAAGTTGTATCCTTCCGCCTTTGAAAAGGCTCCTAGAACTATCAAGCGACGGAGAAGGAAGAAAAAAAAGAGGTTAAGAGATTCAAGAGAGCATTAAATAAAAGGAGGGGCCGATCATGAAAGGTTTTGGAAGTTAATTCTATTAGAGAGAAAATATGCCTGAAAGGGGGACGGAATTTTTGGGAATAACGCTTTGGGAGGAGAAAAGATTAAAAAAAAAGAGGAAAGGGATCGGAAGGATGTGACCGATCGGCGAGAGAATGAGTGAATTTCACGACTACGGCAGTCCTGAATGGGAAACGACATGAAGTTTGAACACTGGTTCCAGGTTGAGAAAGGCTAATGGAACTATTAACTGGCGCACAAAAAGCGGACGAGGGCGGTCACTCTCTCATGAAAAGGGTAGTGAGTGAGAGACGTTTGCCGAAAGGAGAACTTGAGGGAGTGAAAGCCTAAAAAAAAGAGAAATCCGGTGGGCCAACAAATCTTCTTTTAAAACTTTTTGGGGGGCGCAGGAGAACCGCGGAGCAGGCAATCTCGAGGGGAAACAGGGAAAGGAAGGGGAGGTCTCCACTGGGTATGACGAGACTACCTGCCGCTCTATGGAAGGATTGAGAAGCATCTTCTGGTCGGCGGAGGCCTGAAAAAGGGGAGTATCGTGAGGAGGGGTGGATAGGACAAAAAACTGGTTGCTCGCCTATCAGGCTTCGCACGGGACCTGATGAGGAAAAAAGGAGGAAACGGACGGAGGAGAAAGGAAAAATCGACGAAACCGAGATGGAAGCTGGTAACTGCCTGAAAATGAGCGCCGCTTCAAAGAGATGGGGGACTAAAGAGCCGTACCGAGCCGGACGCCTGTCGGGCCAAGGCCCGGACTCAAGTTTAGGGTGGAAGCTTACAGCAAAGGGACCTTTATATAAAAGACTGCGCGCGCGGATATGGAGAGACCGATATCAATCAAACCTCTATTCTACCGGACTTCTACCGCAAAAAAGCAGCCATCAAAGCGCCGTTTTTGCTGAACTTGCTGAAAAATGGCCGGAATTAAACGTACAAATGCGGCACAGTCGACGAAAAAACATGGGGGTGCGATCGTGCTCTTTATCTGGAACCTCATCAATATCTAAAATTTCGTGACGCCTGAAGGAGAATGGAAACATAAAGCAGAAAAAGCGAAAGAAAGCCTGAGAGGAATTCGCCCGACGCGGAACAGCCAACCATCCCGAAAAGGCAACTCTTCGCTGTCCAGACCCTAAAAGGGAAAAGCGCCCCGATCAAGTAACGATGGTCCAGTAAGAAGGCTCTCAAGAGGCAAAAGTTTGATAAGAGAGTCCTCTGCGCTTGAAGAACACTGTCTCAGGGGGGATAGAGTCTTCCAAGCTCACAAGGGGCGGACCATAAAAGAAAAAAGAAGGGTCGAGAAGAAAAATGTTCTCGCCGTTCCCCGGAATTACAGGGAGGAAAGGAACACTACTAGGAAAAACCGGGAGCAACCAAAGAGGGAGAATCTTGAAAAAGACCTAAAGTGAGGGCATTAGAAACCCAGTCGCTTGCCTATCACAAAAAAATCCCGTTAAAGGTCATAAGGAATTCTCTCTCACCAGATGCAACGCCGATATTTTCAGGCACAATACCAGAGGGCGGTAGTATTGAAAAAAGAAGGTCTAGCAGAGGGATCGTCAAAGGGTTTCCGGCGCGAGTTTCAAAGGCGAAGGGTCAGACACCGACAATCTTCATCCGCTAACACTTCTACTAAAAGCTTCTGCGCGTGTAAATTAAAGTTCCAGGAACGTTAGAAAAAACTGAAGAGAAGTACACCTGGGAGCGGGGCCGACCGGGCTCGGGCAATCAAGATATTCTACTTACTAAGACCCGAGGGGAGGAACTCTGCGATCTCAAGGAGATAGAGACCTCCAAGACCGCCAAAAAGGACTGCTTGAAGATTACGTGCAGGAGAAGGAAGATGAAAACGGAAACTACCCTATCTTCATGAATCCGCCTTTAAGAGCGAAAAGAGAGAACTGGGTGGATAAGATCTGTACCTTTCTGAAGAACCGAAGACTGAGGAGAAAAAAAAAAATGCGGTGCCGGGATCAAAAAATCCGGGGGACCGGAGGGTGCA
>Ga0179591_1370242_pt1 | contig 13356 bp, 17 predicted proteins | sample CZOMad2_1_08_16f_FD_182891 | JGI IMG/M metagenome (GOLD analysis project Ga0179591, IMG submission 182891) | Vadose zone soil fungal communities from Angelo Coast Range Reserve, California, USA - CZOMad2_1_08_16fungal (PacBio error correction) | ecosystem: Environmental > Terrestrial > Soil >...
AGTGGGCAAAGCCCGCGGGGTAGAGGCTAAAAGATGCGTTGGTGTCTAACGCACGCGGGGGAGTTTGGGGGGGAGCGGTGCGAGAAGTATGGAAACGGGTTAGGTCGTGTATTTCCCAGATGCTGTTAAAGATTTGCGCTAGCGGAGCATCTCTTGATCCTCCTTAATGAGTGAAGCGAATAATCAGGGATCCGCAGCAGGCTAAAAACCGAAGGGGGAAAGGACAGCTGCGTCGATCTGAAAAAATTTGACTAAGGAGGTCGCAAAATCTGATTTCTGGCCTTCGGCACCCCAGTTAAAATTGGATAACGTTGTGAAAGCTTGGAGAGGGCAAAGCGATGGTAAGTGGGAGAGTTAACTGCTGTCTGCTGTCGGTGAGCGGAGGCCACGCTAGCATGTTTGAATCGACCTAAGATCATTTAGAGCGAGGGGGCAGAAGTGGGGTGGAAATGTCGAGGGTGGGAAAGCGGGCGTGGATAGACGCCAAAAAAATAGAATGGCCAACAAAAAAATATTGGGGGAACTCAATTCGAAAGGGAGATGGACCTAAAAAGCTACATCAGGGGGAGCTTGGGGCTGTGAGGGGGGAAGTTCTTCAAGCAATGATGCACCTGTTCTAACCACCGCAAAAGGGAAAATGGGACGGTTGCAGAAGGAAACAAAAGAGCTCTCCATCGTCAAAGAGAAGTGTAGGAACGCCTTTGGCCCAACACAGAGAAAGGCAAAAAAACAAAAACACGCAGCGAGTGGGTGGTTCAAAAATCACAGAAACGCGTCACTGCAGGGTGCTTAGACAAAAATGCCTCAAGTATGGCATTCCCCAAGGAAAACGATCGGACTCAAGGAAGTTCGCCCACGTAAGATTAGTTAAACAGCCAAAAGTTTTGAGGGGGAGGGGTTTTGGGGAAGAAGAGAGATTGCTACGAACAGCCCAATTCGCAATAACGTCATAGAGTGGGCGGGAAAAAATAGGTAGAACCGCTGGAGAGGAATTGGCGATTCCAGCTATAAAAAAGAAACATATCAAACCTTTTCCCGGCAGGCCTACACGTTAGGTTGGAAAAGAGACAGCGCACTTAAAGCCAATCAGGGAAACATATTGACTGAAGAATGAATGAAGGAAGAAAGGTTTGGGGTTGGTGCACCCAGCACTTGAGCAAACCATGAAAAAGTAGACACATGGAAAAAGGGTTGTGTCACGAGACGGCCAACAGAAGTGACAGGGCGGTTACCCCAAAAACGAAAAAGAAAATCGTAAAGGGGAAAAAAAAGAGAATGCAGGAGCTTTCACCAGAGGGTGTTGTTAAGACCAATCGCTCTGGCAGAGATACGGTGCATGGCCCGCGAAGCAACCTGCAGCAGTTTGAAGTACTTACTTCAGAACAGGAAAGAGGAAGGGGGAGTAAGACCCCTCGCCGCGAGGGGGGGTGTCTTTAACGGTCTGCTCTGGGGAGGGAGAAAGGCTGGGGGGGGGGCAAAGTTTTTCGATGGGGTGACTGAGAGTCGATGCGGTGTCAGCAATTTCAAGGGCGGGGACCAAGAGTACTGCGGAAGGAAGTCGGCAAGGGGGTGAGGAGCGGTATCCAGATTGCGAGGAGGTCTGGGGCTCAAGGAGGTTTTTTTGAGGGGGGGGACGCGGCAAAAGGGAGACACGCAAGGAAGAAAAGCAATAACTGCGCGGCCAGCATGATCTAAGATGTAGGGGGGGGGATTCTGAGGTCAGGGGGGGGAACCCTCGTCGGGTTATCTATTATATCGAAATATCGAGAGTAAGCAAAAAGCGTGATGAATCCACGGACAACTGCACGAAAAGCACCTGCGAGAAAACTCAGACCAAAGTTCAAAAACGGTGACCAGGTAAAGGAAGGGGGGCATGGGGGGGGATCGGGCGCAGATCGCGTAGAGGGATGGGTGGGAGCCGACGAACCCCAGGTCTTAAAACAGTGAGGACCTTCGGAATGGGAAAGGCGTTGGAGGGGGGAGGGGAAGGGGAGTGGGCCTGTTGGGCTGGCTACAGTGAGAGATCGCTAAAACAAATTGTAGTCATCCCAAAAAGGGGGGAGAAACAAAACAGAAAAAAAGAACGGGCAAAGAAATAATGCGACTTAATAGAAGCTGTCGGCGGCTCCCTCAAAAAAACATCTTAAACCGACGGAGGGTCAGGAGGGGGAAAAACCGCAAAAAGAATTGTAAACGGGGTTAATGACAACGGGGGGGGGAGTCTCTTCAGACTCGCCTTTCTAAAACTTGTAAGAAGCTAGGAGAAGAAATAGCGGCTCCGATTAGCGTTATAAGAGCGCGGCCACGAGGTCAAACCGTTCCTCAGTTACAACAGAGGGGGAGAAGCCCTAGGGAAGAAAGGAGATGAGTCCACACCTTGACGCATGGAGCAGATCACAAACACGAGAAGACAAGCCAACAATGACGGCGCGCAGAAGATAAAAGGAAAGCAGAAGACGACGTGGAAAAGGGGAGAGAGTTCAAAAACGGCGGAAACTCTGAAAAAAGACAAAATACAAGAACTGGAAACACATCAACATGGAGAAAAAACCGAGATGCCCGGGTAAGTAGACCATAGAATATGGTCACCAAAGGAAGGTAGGGAACGGGTTATTAAAGGACATGGAGTGGAAAGACGGGGACGAACTCAAGAAGGGCTTAGGTTAAGGTGGTCAAGTTGAGATCAGGGTGTCCAAGCAAGAATATTTTATTATCTTGGGTTTTTGTAGACTAAAATCCTTCCATCGCTTGTAAGGGAGAAACGTAGGAAACACAAACCAGTTCGGTAGGAAGGTGTGAACAGAAGGGGGAAAGAACTCTCATGGTTTATGGTTGAAAAATTGTTGCCAGAAGACGGGGAATCCGCATCATAAGAAAGGGTTTTGAAAAGATTGTGATGGGAAGGGCTCTGTGTTTGACAAACCGTTGCCCGGTAAAGGTGCGAGACAATGGGTGATGAGGGAGCGTAACTCGTAAATGACAGAAAGGGTGTTCAAGGAAAGGGGGGGAAGAGAAACTAGAAGAGTTAGCATGCAGACCGAGCCACGCTTCTCGCTGACAAGGCTCCAAAACAATAAAGAGAGGGAGCCACTTTTACCCGAATGGCCGGAAAAGGCTGCGTGTGGTACCGCCTGCGCCCGTGTCGAGACGCCAGGTGCCACGACAGTGGCGATTCCTCGAGGAGGGGCCAGGGTTACGCCATGGGTAAAACCATACCACCTCGCAGAAAAGGAAGGGAAGATGATTTTGTGGAAAAGGGAAGCAACGGATATTGACAGGCGTCTCCAAGTGGAGCACTGTGTCTAGGGCATTCTCAAATTCCGCCAGGAAAAAAAGGGGAATTTTAGGAAGTTAGGTTCGATGAAGTAAAAATCAGAAGCCCATAACAACGGCAAATAGCCCGGGGGAGGAAAGCTCTGAGAAATTACGTTGAAACGAAGAGGGAAGAGGCAGGTTGGGGGTTGGGGTTTCCGGCTCTCTGCACCGCCCGCAATAGTCCCAACATAAGACAAAATAAACCACTCTCAACGAGCAAGACGGCAATGTAAGAATTCGCCAAAATTTGCAAGAATTGAAAGAAAGAAAAAAGCCAGATTGCCGTCAGTACAAACTATGTTGTGCAGCACACGCTGCCAATCTAAAAAGGTTCAATGCCCTAAGAAAGTACAGAAATAAGGAGAAAAACGTGATTGAAAGGGCAGGGGGTGGGATTAAAAGAATACAATAGTTGAGCGTGAAGCAGAAAGAGGAGGGGCTTTCGGCTTCAAAAGTCAGCAGGAAAAACAATATAAGACACCTGGCTCCTATATCTTAGAAAGAATGAAAAAAGGGCACAGCAGTGGGAGAGAAAACGCAGCATCTTTAGTCAGCCATAAGGAGCAACAGAGCCACAAGAACCCCATATGAGAAATCCAAGAAATGGAAAGGGCCCCAATTGAAGGAAACATCTAGCCAACAAAACAACTTCTAGAAAAAAGGAATAGATTATCGCGAAAGGAAGAAAGTCACAGTTGTCTTAGAGAGTAAAAAATCTCTTGGATTTGGGAAGAAAAACTCAACATTCTAGGAAACCGAGATGGATCAGCGGGAGGGGAGGGTTGAGGTCAGAGAGTGTTTGGGGTGCGACGGAGCACTACTGATCTATCCGGTAGAAAAGGTGAGTGATCCAAGGGAGATGAGAAGAATGAAAATCGGGAGAGCAAGATTCGGTCAACTGATCACAGAATCGCAATCTTCCTTACATCATATGCCAAAAGGCGGGACGACCAAGAGGGGCAACGGGGGAGGAAGAGGAGTGGTACGGGGGGGGGGGATATTACACCTGGTAAATCAGGAACTGTCCCATGTAGGCAGGCACCTAGCAATTTGTACCTACCAGCAATGGGCCCATTACAGCTGGGGGAAAAGAGGGGTTGACTGGGGTTTGGGGAAGTTTCATGCAGAGAACGCTAAACAAAAGACGCCCCCCAACCTGCAAAAAGTATGCCTGTGGGCGGAATTTCATGAAGAGAGGGGGCGCTAGAACATGAAAAGTTTTGCTGTTGATGCGGGAAATCTTTGACTGATCAGAAGAAGACCATCCTCTCGAATGAAGAACTTTGCCGTTAGGGGGGGAGAGGGCGAAACCGCACAGAGTAAGAAAAAGCCAAAGACTTTACTGATTGCTATTGCAGGAACTTAAGAATCATCAAAGTCATTCCGGCACACGTACCCTAAAAACACATGAAGGAAAGAGCGCGGGAAGGAAAGGGGGACATTGGAGACCCTGGGGGGAAAAAGGTCTGGGGAAGGGATCGACTCAAGACAGAAGGAAGCCTCACAAAAAAAGTCAGCATCAATGTTGAAGGGTTTTAGAGGGGGGAGGGTTTCAAGCAGTAGCACTAAAGCATAGGGGTTCACTGCGCAAAGCCCACAAGACGGGTGCGTTCAAACCATCCTGAAAAAAGAGGGAGGCCAGGAGAAGGAGGGAAGAAGAGTCACCTTGTCACCAATTAAACCGGAAACAACTGTACAGCACATCTTCAAAGGAAAAGCACTATGAAGGAGAGGGAAGGAAGGATCGGGGGGGGGGGGCCGTTCAAGGGAAGTGAATGCCTTTGGCAGAAGCATTAGTGCTAAACCGATTGAAGCAATTCCTACACTTGGGGGAAAGAAAAAGCCAGGAGAGTGAAAGGGAGTGGGAAAGGTTCAAACAAAAAAAGGATTAATAAGACTCGCGGGCGAGAGTTGTCCATTCATTTTTTACGGGTTACGGCGTCCCACGGGCCAGGAGGGTAAGGCAATGAAAGTAGGGGGGACGGAAAGGCATACCTGTTACTGAGGGTTTCCATAAAGGTTCTCTAACCGACAATTCAAGTAGTGAGAACACTCGAAGCTATGGGCGGGTTGTGGAGGACGAGGGGAGGAATCGGGGAGGATTTCTTGTTTAGGGAAGGTATCGGGCCGCTTGCTTGGGTAACCATTGGTCTTCCATGGTGGGGGGGGGGGGTGAAAAGCGGAGGAGGAGGTGCAAAGAGAGTCACGGCAGGCTGGGTTAGGTGAGTAAAAGTAGAGTATGGGCGTCAGATTTGACACTGTCAGTAGACTGTGGAGAGGATTGAGGATAGCGCAGAGGTGGAAGAAGCAGGCTTCCAGAGCGGGGAAGGATTTCGGGTGTAATAGGGGTTTGAACTGAGCATAGGTGTGTGGTAAACACTCTCTTTAGAGAATTATAAGATGACACCGAAGGGGAACAGGCGTGATTAGCAGAGCTACAGTCTTCTGCACGAAAACTGAGAATAACAGAAAGCCGAAAAAGCGGGGGGAAGAATGTTTAAAGTACGATACAAGGGGGGTTGCCTTTTATCGTGCCCTGAATGTGATTTTGTGCAGAGCCGCCGAACAAGGGAGGCCGCTTTTCTCATACAATAAGAAATAACAGGAAAGTGTTTCAAAAAAGGCCGGGCGTGCGCGATGTGGAATGGGAATGTGGTGGAACCAACCGGGTTTATCGAACAAAACCCACAAAGGTAAGAAGAGGGGATCAAACAGGTGCGCTACAAAAAAAAAGACAAAGGCCAGGGATTTATCACGGTTATAAAATGTGGCAAGCCAAAACCCATTGGGAGCATCTCGAGCCGCCACAGAAAAAATACTTCAGGAAGAGGGAAGGAGGCAAAGAAAACGAAGAAAAAAGCGTTAATGCCAAAACTCTTAGGCTGCTCTCACAGGGCCGACTTGTTCTTGCCGAGCCTGTAGAATTAAGTCAACCACCGGCACTAGATAGGGGAGGAGAAGCGAGAGGAAAAGATAAGGAGGGGTGGGGGGGGTGGCGGGGGGGCGGGGGGGGGGGGAAACATGACATAAGTTAAAGAAAAAAAAACGAGAGAAAAATGCAACTGGAAGGGGGGAGAAAAGAATGGCGTTTTTGCGCCGTCCGAGCTTACAAGCAAGAAGCGAGGAACACCTATTGACGACAAATGAAAAACAAATAATGATTCAAAAAAATCAGGAACTGAAAAATGCGGAAAGAGAGGAAGCGTCAAAAAAAAACAAATGCGGGTAGGGCATAGCAAATACTATGCAGATATCCAAAAACTATCCACCCACCAGGGGAGAAAAATAACAGATCGCCGAGAAGTAAGAACGATTCTCGCATCCCCACCGTAAAGAATGGTAAAACGGGGGGAGGACTAGCGCACTGGAAGGCAAACTGGGCGCCGTAGAACTAGCTGGGAAAGGGGGAAAAAGGAGAAGTAGGGGGGGAAAGAGTTAAGGACTTGAATCAAATGGGGCCTAAGGATCTGTGTCCTTTCATTTGATAATTGTTTTGCGACTACTCTATCCAGGACAGGGAGGGACCGAAAAAAAAAAAAGTTGCGGGCCCGGTTTGATAAGTGGCCAAGAGTGGAAAGGGGGTCAAAACTGGTAAAACCTTGGAAAAGAAAGGCATTCAGAAAGAAATAGGGGGGGGGGGGAAAGGTTGGGTCTGGATTGCTGGCATGTTACAAGGGGGGGGTCCGGAGATGCAGGGGAAGGGTGATAAGGGTATGGCTATCTACTCTCCACTGTTGGGAGAAATGAGAAACAATATTGGTAAAAGGGGCGGGCGCAATCTTAAAAAGGGGAAAGAGGAGACTGTATCGTTAGGTTTGACGGGAAAAAAAGAGAACAAAAAAATGCGGGGATGGACGACCCAGGGTACGGAATTGAACTCTGAAAAAAACGAGGGAAAGACGAAAATCGGTTTGATCGCAGAACAAAAGGGGCGAAAGGGTCAATAAGGGGGCGATATCTTGCACGGGTGGACTCAGCGGGAGAACGGACCGCATAAGACCAGACGGATTACTCCTTGGTTGGGAAGACGTGCAAGGGGGCAGGGGGAAAAACAGAGAGTGGAGCCTGAAAGAAGGATCTGCGGTGGCGAAGGGGGGCTCTGCCGGCAAAAAATTATTTATGTCAAAGAATCCATAAAAAGAAACGCGCTTGGAAAAAAAGCCAAAGAATCCATAAAAACGCCAAAGACAAAAATGGCCTGGGATTTACTAGCGCACAATAGGGAGAAATGGGCGAATCTGGAAACCTTCATTGCCTTTAAAAGGGGGGGGGGGGACGGAACCTTGGTTGGTTGGGATGGATTCTCTAACGCACCGTAGCCCAACCCGGGACAGCCCAGTAAAACACAGACACCGAGCCAAAACAAATTTTTGCAGTGACGGAACAAACAGAGAAGAGGGGGGACCGAATGGGACCAGGTAACCAACCGCCGAACAAAGTACACCACGATGCAAAAACGCTTAAAACGATGGGATACTGGGAATGTGACCAAAGAGATTGCGACTTTGCAGTTTGAGCCCTTTGGTGCTGAAAAGAAAGATGCAGGGGGGCCAAAAAAGCTACAAGGTGGAAACTGCACTGGAAAAGAGGAAGGGGCTGAGGCTAACATCCCGGGATACATCAGGCCTGCCCGACAAAAGCCCAAAAAATCGCGAATGAAAAAAAAACAACGCGGCTAATCAAAAGGGACTGGGAGCCAGGATGAGGGAAATCCAAGCAAAACTCCCAAGATAGAGATCCCGGCTTGTAGGCAACATTGCCAACCGCAGAAGATCATCTTCAGGACAAAAAAAAACAAGAGTAGGGGGGGGAGGAAAAGGATGGGATATGTAGCGGGGTTGTACTCAATCTGTTCTCTTGGTTTTGGGCTGCCCTGGGGCAAAATGCTTTCTTCCGTCTCTTCGTCCTCGATTGAAAAAAGGATGAGAACTTGAGGGTAACTTGGTTTCGAGAGTCGGGGAGGGGCGAAGGAATCTATCGGTTAAGGGGGGGGCACGTCGGCGTCGGTGAAGCGCGTCAAGAATGAGTCTGCCAATGAGAGGGGGGGGGGTGGGGGGGGGGGGGGGCGGGAGGGAGAAACACTACGATAAGAGAGATCAGTATTAGGGAGGGGGGGAATTTCAGGCAAAATTAATCAAAATTCGAGCCGGGGAGCCATCGTGTGTACTGTGTTATACCAAAGGGGCGAAGAGGGGGAAAAAAACTGTGCATTTGGGGACAAGAAGGCGATGTTGCGTAAAGACACCATCTGGGAAGATCGCACATGTTGGGGAGGGGGGAGGGCGGGGAGGGGGGGGAAATACTGCAGAGAAGGGCAAGAGAACAACCTACAAAACTCAAAGAAGGCCGGTGGGGGAAAAAACTTAAATGAGGAATATAGGTTCTCTATCCATAAGTGGGGGAGCTTTGGTCTGGCGGGTGGGTGATTCTGAAGTGGCTGAAGATCGCTTCGGATTCAGGCCGAGACCACCGCTACCTCACATTCCTTGAATTTTGCGTAAAGGGGGAGGAAACGAGAGACAGGAAAAGGGCTAAAATAATGTAGTTGCCGGCCAAATCAACATTAAAATCAGGTACAGAACATCCTAAAAAAATGAGGGGTAAAGCCCAGGAACATACGGTAAAGAGAAGGGGGAGTAGCAATTTGGAAGTCTCATGATCAAACAAAAGGAACTAGACTGGATCGGACTCAACGAAATTAAGCCCACGTACGCCCCAGTAAAAATCATGAGGGGGGGTGGGGGAGGTGTTGAAGGGGTGAGGAAAATCATCGAGCATATGGGATGTACACTTCAAACAACCACACCGAAAAATAGTTGCGTACAAACTGAAATCCTTGAAAAACTCTGGGATGAGGATAACAGCTAGAACCCATCAAAGAAAGAACTCACAGTTTCCTGCGCCACCTGGGGGAAAACGTGTCACCATAAAAGCTTCCACAGCATCTGAACAAAACACTATGCAGGTAGTTAAATTTCTGAAAGGGGGTAAAAAAAGAAGGGGAAAGATGGGTAAAGCAAAAAAGGAAATGTTCCTCAAAAACACCATAACCTACACTGGTAACATTGAATCGGGTTTTGTAATCCGGTCATGCTCACCAGCCTTCTATGAGAGATAACAAAAACACAAGAAAAAAAAAAAGGGGGGGGAAACACACACGAGGGGGGGGGAAAACTTGGCTGGTTGACAGGTTTCACCGAAGCAAATATCTTTACCTTACCAGGGAAGGACTCTTTCAAGTCCCAACCATGGGAAGACGGGGTGACAGAATCTTCTTCAAAAAGTGCAAGTAGATTGCGGGGGGGCCCAAGCTAAGGAGGTGGAGGGAAGAATCGCGATCAGGTTCTCCCCTGGCTTTGTTCAAATACTATCATTTGAGCTCGGACGCTGTCAGTTGGCGCCAGTTTCCTGGTCTGGGCAAGAGTTCCAAAGAAGAAATAGAGAAAACGTGGACTTGGGGGAGGAGAACGGGGCAGAGTATGATGCTCGAGCGCTCTTTTCACGGTTTGTGAGCGCGCTTTGGACACAGCGCGGTGAAGACCAGCGAGAGCAAGAATAAACTTCTACTGAGTTGGAACTGTAATAGAAGCGTTGGGGGAAAAGAAGAGACTGAAATGTCGAAAAAAGTAGGATTCCTGGGTCAACGAAATAAAGCTTCAGGCAAACGAAAAAGGGAGGCAAGGACCTACCGTGTGTAAAGAGGGGGACCAGGACGCAGGGGACATTGGAAGGGGAAGGGGTTGTCAAGGGGACCAGATCATTATCAAAATTTTCTGGGTGGGAATCCAGCCGACACAGAACAGGGTTGTCTTAACAACCGTCAGTAAGGGGTAAAGGCGAGGGGAATTGATTGTCCTGTTGGTGGCTAAAAAAAATCTCGAAGGGAATCAAAGGAATCCCTAAAAAAAAAAGAGAGGAGAAAGAGTAGAAATCTCCATCGTTCCAACAACAAAAAAAAAGAAAAAAAGAGAAAAGGGGAAAAATGAGAGAAGAGAGGGAAAAAAAAAAAAAAACAAAAAAAAAACCCAAAAGAAACACGAAACCCAACAACCCCCACAAAAAACCCCTCACATTCCCTCACAACGAAGTGTGCAAGTAGTGAGATCTTGTGACTCTCACGGCCTTGTCTACAGAAATAAGAAGCAACGCAAGCGGCCAAAAAAAAAAGCCTGGCGATTACAGGAAATCCTGCAAAAAACGGCAGAGTGAGTCGGGAAGGGGAAGAGGTTGAGTGGGGGGGGGGAGGCCTTGTATACCCATCACGCACGGGCCTCCTCGATCGTCTTACTAATACTAAGGGGAACGGGAAGAGAAGGGCAAAAGAAAAAAGGAATCATATGGAAAAGAAAAAAGAATACATCTTGGAAGAGGGCCGCTCATAAACACCCGCAGGGGCAAGGACGCGGCGCCCAAACAAGAGAAGCAATAACACCTTCAAACTCATCTAGAGATCGCGACAGAAAAAAAAGGAGACGTAAGCTGGAAAAGAAAAGAGAGAGAAGGGAATCACAGAACGGTCGACTAGAACGGGCAGAAGGATCAAATGATCGAAACTACTGCCAAGGGGGCCAATCAAAACACATGAAGACTCGCGAATACAGGAGGAAAAAAAAATCGCTTAGCCCTACCTAAAAGAGGGGGTGTAGAACGTTGGGCAACTTCGGCAACTGGCGCTCGCGGAAAGGGAAGGTAAGCGAACTGAGTAGACCGCCAAGGAAAAAAGAAAAAAAAAGGCAAAAGGGCAACTCCGGGGGGGGTGCACAGGGTATTTGACGTGTTCCTAACTCGACTCCATCGACATGGATGAACGACAACTTGACAATTGGTTTAGGAAGAGAAGGGGTTGAAAAAAGGGGAAAAAGGTGCTGTTTACAAAGTGGTAACCAAACGCCCCGATGAGCATGCATATTAAGAAATTTTGGGGTGGTCAACTATATTGGTGGGTGGGAAAAAACCGGGTGTGAGTGGGACAGGGGAGCATACGGTTGGCTGATGTTGCAATCGAGAAATCTTCCATAGGTTTTTCAAAGGAAGTATTGAAAAACGCTTATGAAGGCAAAACCGAGTTAAGAGGAAGGGACAATTATGACGCATGAGTTCTAGAAAGAAAAGGGGGAAGAAAGAGACAAAATCAAACTTGGGGAAACACCTGGTGGAAAAGGTGGGCGAATGCGGAGGTATAGCCTCCCTAATAGAAACTGCAAAAAAATCGGGGAATCGAAGAGGGGGGAAAGGTGGACCAGAGGGGGGGATTTCGCTTTCCTTTCAACAGGAACAAAACCGCCTGCGCCGTACACGGATGGAAGGAAGGATTGAAGTGAAAGTGCCTTAGAACTCCCACGGGAAGGAAGGGGGAGCAGCGGGGGGGGGGGAGACCGAGCCTTCAGAGCTGTAGGCGGGTCGATGCAGAATCAGGTCCAAAGAACGAGCACTTGTAACTCACAAGAAAAGGCCTGGGAAGGAAAAAGAGACTGCATAAAAGTTGAAGGGAAAACAAAAAGGGCAAGGAAGACGGTTTTGTTTACACTAAGAAGGGAGACACAATAAGCCAAGCCCGTAAAACCAAGGACGCGCGAGCCTTGATACCTCGAAGGGGCGCATTGGGCGACTCTGCATACTAGATTCGGCCGCCAGGGGAGGACGCGTACTTTGAAGGGGAGACAAAAGAATGCAGAGAAGAAGGCAGCAAAGCAGGGCAATCGAAAGAAGCGGAATGTGGAATGCAGTTTAGGACCTTACCAGATGCTGGGAAAAAGAGAAGGTGGGAGGGGAGGGCTCAGAGATTGCTTCTCCTGCATTCAACGATAATTCGTAAAAGGGGAGAGAGGGAGGCTAAAAGAGGGAACAGTTAAAAATCACCGACAGCGCGACGATCCACGCAGTCAGCAGAAAAAAAATGGATCAGCCACACCCCATAAAAAAGAGACAAGACAGGGCAGTGGCCTTCCCGCGCGTCTGGCATCAACAGAAAATAGTAGAGAGATATCTACGAGCAGGGGACAGGAAAAGAATCTGGGTTCTGCATCTCTGGTTTTTTGTGTGGGATGCAAAATAAATTCGAGGGCCACGGGGGCTCAGGGGAAACCCCGGTATGCCACTGTCGAACGCTGGCGGTTTAAATTGGTGCGCTACCTCGTCCTTATGATCTGGTGAATTCGTCGTGAAGAAATACTACGGAGAGAATCGAGAGGAGATAGGGTACAGCTCGTCTCATTAGTCCAAACGCCCTACCAACTAAAGTAAAAAAGCATGGATGGGGGCTGACGGGATGAACCGGTCATTTAAGATCGTTCGTGGCTCGTTGTGAACATGGGGGGAAGTAGAAAAAAGCTGTAGGAGGGAGGAAGGGTGTGCATAGGGCACAAGAGGTTCTGAGTTAAAAAGAAAAGGGGGAATCGCGGCATGGAAGGTTTAGATGTGCTAAATACTTGGACGCTTAGAAGAGACGAAAAAAAAGGGACAAGACAAAAAAAGGAAAGGAATGAATTTTTAAAGGGGCCAATGTCGCAGACTAGTTTCGCAGTAAAGGAGGAACGCTTTGTAACTGTAAAAAGAAAATTCTGGACAAAAAAAAAAGCACACACGTTATTGCAGGATGGAGGGAAGAAAACAAGAGCACAGGCCAGGGGTGTTGTCTCAGAGAGCTCCGCGCGCATAAGTGCGCAAACTTGAGACGATTTAGTATCTCGGGGCATTAACCTTTACAAAATCTCATCCTAAAGACGTGTCCGCCTAAGGCTTATTGGGGAAACAAGAAAAAGACCGGTGAGAAAAAAAGAGGAGGGAAAAGCGGGGCAAAGTTTGCGCTTGCTGGAGGTCGCAGGCCCCAGGACGGGATCGACTCCCAAGCAGACATTTCACCCAATGACGCACAATGTCGAAAAAAAGTGGATTGTGGAAGTGGTTCAAGTTTCGCAAAATCAGGAAGGGAAAATTGTGCATTCCTCGCGATCCACGTCCTAGTTGTTCAACATAAAAACCCCTAAAAATCTTTATGGTCAAATGACAGCCATAGACAAATAATTGTACGCAAAGGTAACA
>Ga0179591_1375615_pt1 | contig 13356 bp, 17 predicted proteins | sample CZOMad2_1_08_16f_FD_182891 | JGI IMG/M metagenome (GOLD analysis project Ga0179591, IMG submission 182891) | Vadose zone soil fungal communities from Angelo Coast Range Reserve, California, USA - CZOMad2_1_08_16fungal (PacBio error correction) | ecosystem: Environmental > Terrestrial > Soil >...
TCTTTGATCAGAGGGAAAGGTCTATTGTCTGACGCAGGGGGGAAGAATGCCAGGGAATGTCCTCGATTCTCCCCTCATGGGAAAAAAAGCCGACTTCCGGGTCAATAGCCCAAAAAGAGAAGGCGTCCTACAAGAGAGAGGAAAAAAGTGAAGCGAGAACCTAGGGGCTGTTGCTTATCCGACAGCGTTTGGGGAGAGGACAGGATCCTTGCTGAACATGAAGAGAGAGGAGACTACATACCGCGAAGGGAAAAAAGGGGAAGGTCGTAAGGGCTAGCATTCCTGTCAACCTCTCGAAGAGAGGGATGGTGTATCATGACAGGGTGAGGTTCGCGAGTTCTCTGCTATAAAGTTCTATGGCATTCCCCTCGGAGGAAAAAAAAAGCGGTCAGTCGGGGGCTGATCTTCACCGCCCACAAAAGGCGAGACGAGGGAGGAAGACGCAGGTGCGTAGGAAACGGACGTACGAACGTCGTATTAGGAAAAAAAGAGCCTGTTCCTAACGAGAAAGACGATCGAGGCCAGGAACGACTGAATCCCTAACTTCCTTAAGAAAAGCCGGTCAGCTTCTACATCGAAGTAAAGTACGCGCGACTCTTCGTTAATCTAATCCGTTCCAGAAAAAAGGAAAGTCGTCGACGAATCTCAAGAAGATGGCTCAAGAGGAAGAAAGAGCGGTGGCGCGAATGCGAAGTACCGCTACCGAGAAAAGAGAAAGGGGGCGCGGCTTGCCGAGGGGGGAGGAACAAGCAAGCGCGGGATCGATACAAAGGAGATCGGCGCTAAGTCGACAAGGAGGGGAGTCGATTCTCTCGATAAAGGGGGGGGGGGGGGGGTTATAAGAACCTACTTACATCTCCCTCCTAAGGATCCTTATAAAGAATGAGGAAAAAAGGAAGCGATGCCGACAATATTCGTTCTGGAGCTGAGCAGAAGGAAAATGAGCTCCGTACAGCACTAACTTTCACGACTTCACGGGGAATTCCCGATCTGCCCGGAGTAAAGGAAAGGAGGGCTTCTCTTCTCTACTGAGAGGGAAAAAAGTGGGAGCTCCTTCCTTCTTATTACTTAGAGGAAGGAAAAGAAAAAGTGGGCAGGAATCTCACTAATCTCATACGCAGGCAGAAGTCTTCGTTGAAGGATATAAAAAAGGAAATATAGGACCTTATTTCGTACTACTAGAAAGGGAGAGCGCACTCCATCAGGGGAAACTACGCTCAGGGTAAACAGGGACAGAAGGGTTGCGTCGGGGGGGGGAGAGAATCGGCACTGTTGAAGTAGAGGAGGTGGGGTGTCCTCTGAGTGCTGCTAAGAAACACGGAGTCAACGTCCTAATTACTAAAAGCGATCTTCTCGCGCTGTCAGGAGTACTTTACTGAAGGCATTTCACTCTAAAGTACGGCCCTTCGAAGGAGGGGAGAGAAGACTACATCTCTTCCAGAAAAGTCCTTCTCATTCAATCGTCGGAGAGAGAGACGACTCTAATCTCGGCAGGAGTAAAGAAAGGATAGATCTTAAGACTATCTCTCATTAGGAGAAGGGATTCCGTCTGTGCGCCCTTTACGATCCGGCCCGGAAAAACCAAAGAATCTTTGCCGCGAGAAAAAGAGGGGGGGTTGCGTTCCTCTTGAGGGGAAAGGGCCGCGCTCCTCTCGGTGGAAAGGAGACACTCTATTCTGTTAGAAAAAAGGGAACTGAGAACTACCTACTCTTACTGGGGGGGGGGGGGAGACGTCATAGGAATACTTTCTCACATCGCTCCGGGGAGAGAAAAGTCTTCTTTGCCCTCTTCTTAAGAGGAAAAAAAAAAAAGTCGTCATCCTTACCGGGAGGAGAAGAGAGAGGACTCACCTGAAAAAAAGAAGGATCCCCCCCCCCTTCTCCTTCTTCGATTCGCCCTCTATGAAGGGAAGATCCCCGTAGTACTTTCGAGCCTTCCAAGAGAGCCCACCCCCGGGGGGGAAGTGGATACCCTCCCCACACACAGATTACCCCTCGTGAAAGGGGAGGCGGTCATGAGTTCAGTTTCTTGGTTCCACGGAAAGGATGGTTTTATTTATTGAATTGAATTATTCTCTTCCATTAGGGGGAAAGGGGATGACTTCAGTTAAGACCGACAACAATTTATTAAAAGAACAAGCCGTCTGTTTTTATAACATAACTAGGGGGAAGGAGATCGCTCTCACAAAACCAAAAAGAGGACCCCCCCCCGCCAGATGCTTGCAGTGCAGGGGGGGGGGGGGCGGCAGCCGTCACGCTCAGTGCAACAACGATTTCGTCTACATTCGCGAAAAAAGGAAAAGTCCTGGTGCGGCAAAGGGGTGCCGCTTATGCTCAAGAGACCTGCTCGACGGGACTCCACCTTGCAAAAGGGGGAGAAAGCGAACTCAAAACTGGCTCGGGAGGAGAGAGGATGGAGCTATATTCATATGTTTCTCTAACAAGAAAAAAAAAAAAAAAAAAAAACAAAACCAAAAGAGAGAAAAAACCCCCCCCGAAAACCCCACAAAAAAAGGGTCCAAATAAAGAATGGCACAAAAACCAAAAAACCCCAAAGAAAAACCCAAAAAAAGAAAACCACACAAAAAAAAAAAAAAAAAAAAAAATTTCCAAAAACAAAAAACCAAAGAAAACCCAACCCCCCCCCCACCAGAACACCCACAAAAAAAAACCACCCCCCCCAAAAAAAAAAAAAAAAAACCCACCCAAAACCCAATGAAAAAACCCCCCCAAACCAACCCCCTCAAAACACACCCGCCCTGAATACCCAAAACACGATAAGAAAAAGCCCCCCCAAAATAAACCCCCCAACCCCCCAAAAAAAAAAAAAACACAACCCAAAAGAGAAGAAAGAAAACAAATAACCCCCCCAAAAAAAAAACCCAAGAACCCCAAACCCCAACACCACCAAAATCCACACAAACCCCCCCGTTCCAAAAAACCCCAAAACCCCCAAAAACTCTAAGATCCCCAGGAAACCCCCAAAAATCCCAACCAACCAACCAAACCCACAACAAAACACAAACCCGAGAAAGACCAGAACCCAAAAAGACCCCCCAAGCAACCAAAAGAGAAACCAAAAAAAACACCCACACAAGACCCCCAGAAAAAGAAGAGAAAAAACCAAGAAACCAAGGAGACACAACCCCCCCCCAATAATAAAAGACCCTTAAACCAAAAAAAACCAACCCAAAAAGAACCCCTCTGGACTATACTTCTCCAATGTGAGTCCTTCTTTGAACGAAGGAAGGGGGTGGACCTACTCTACTTCTTCTGGGGAAGTACATTTCAACTTCTACGAGGAGAGAGATTCATTCAGTTTTCAGAGGGAGAGAAAGCCATTAAACACCTCTCGATTAGACCACACCAAAGGGGGGGGCGGTGGGTGGTTTTTTCTGGTTGGCGGAAGGACCGAAATTACACTGCCGCGAGGGGGGAGACCATACGCACAAAGGCTCGGCACATACGACCTTACCCTTCGGTCCAGGAGAAGAACAGTACCAAAGGGGTGCAACGGCGAGGGGGAGGCGGGACCTCGAAATCTGTTACAGAATCTCAGTCTCAATCACGGGGAAAAAGGAGGGAAGGCTCACCAGCATGGCCGCCGGGTTGCAGAGAAGGCCGCGGAGATTCGACTCACTGAAAAGGGGAAAAACTGAGAAATCCATTGCTTCCTTCTAGGGGGGTAATCACACCGAGTAAGGGGGGGAGCTTCCACAATCACGCCAAAAAACAATCCGTCGACTGTCTCAATATGACAATCCTTTTAGCAGGAAAAAAGAAGGAGAGCGTGGGGGTTTCTAGGATCAGCAATTCAGTAAGAGAAGGGAAACCCTAACATCACGGGAACGGGACCGAGAGAACTTGGAGATCGAGTTGTTACCACGGCTATAAGGGAGAAGGGGGGAAGGTTTTATACTGACTACGGGACCCGGAGAGTCGCTTCAATACATCGAGTACTAAGAGAGAAGAGAAAAAAAAGGGGGAGTAAAGAGAGAGATAGTATTCGCTCCTATTTAAGAAAAGGGGTGTCCGCCCTTGGCATGCCGTAGTCAAGAAAAGACCACTTCGAGGGGGTACCCAATCGAGCCGGCCACCGTATCGCCTGCACCGTTTAAAGGGAGATGAGGCGTATCGCCTTAGACGAAGATGAGAAGAAAAAGAGGTCTCCTCTCAACTGATGGGGGGGGGAGGGCGAACCGGAGGGGGGGTATTGTTTGGGCGTTATTGTGTAATACAGAAGGGGGGGATCTCTCCGACCTTCAGAGCGCAGCACTGTCTTGTCAGCAGGGGGAAAAAGGAGACCGGAAGAACGCGGCCTTGAAGCTGCGGAAACCGGCGGAAGGGAAGGAAGAGACATATGCCGGGGTTTCGTTGCCCGGGAATTGAGGGAAGACGTCCCGATGGGAGAGATAGGGGGCGCTTTTCACTCCTCTTTCGAGGAGGAGCGGTAACTTTAGACGCTCGAGAAAAGGGGGGGCCGAGGGACTTGTGCGTAGGGAAGTGGACGTCACGCGCTTCGTTAAGGAAAATAGAAAGAGCCGCCACCCATCCAAACACCCACGGACAATTGTTCCCTTCGCTATGGGGGGGGGAGGGTACTGACCGGGCTTCCGTATCGAAACCTTAAAGAAGGAGAAGAGGTAGAATTGACTGATCGGCAGGACGCCGTGCCTAGCTCAGGAAAAGGGGGAACATTCCCGCCGGCCTCCATCCCAGGGGGGAGGGCATACTCGCCAGAGAGAAAGCTCTGAGGTAACTGGCTCAGAAAAAAAAAAAAAAGAAGAGGAAATCGACGCCAACGCCGTTTTGCGTTAAAGGAAGGGGGCAGCAGGTGGCGTCCTTCGAGCCGGGGGGCATCCTCATCGAATCAGTCTGAGGGGGGAAGAAAAACCAAAGTACTTGGAACTTATCTCATCGGGGATAGTGGTTGACACTGAGCGTGAAGAAGCTGAAACTGCCAGCATCGGCGATGCTTCATCGTTCTCCATTGTAGGGGGTGAGATATAATACAGCCGGCGGGGGGAATCACAGACGGCAAGGATGGAAGTGGGAGGGGGGGGTAAGGGGCCTTAACGACCGTCATCCAATACAAATAGCGCGAAAAAAGGAAAGAGAGATCTGTTCAGTGGAACCGCACCTGAAAAACCGCCTTCCGTCAGCCACCTCACGAGGGGGGAAAAAGAGGGGGGGGGGGGGGGGTTCTCTAAACCCGCCCTCCCCCGGGGAGTGCTTGGGGAAAGAGAGATTCCCGGCAACCTAAAAAAGGCGGAAGGTGTCGTCCGGCCGGGGAAAAGGGGGGAACGCCGGCCGCTGACGACGTTTGAATCGAAAGGGGAAAAAGAAGAGGAATCCTCCGGCCGAGATGTGCGACGCGATTCGAATTCCAGTCCGGAGGAGGGGAGTCTAATGATCTCGCATCGCATCGTAGTGTCGGCGGAAAAGAAAAAAGAGACGAAAATCTCCACTGACGCGGCTCGTCTGCACTATCTGGGCGAGGGGAAAAAGGAAGAGAGAAAGTGGCACGGCCGCTCTTCACCGGCTGCACCGGGAAGAGAGGAGATTGTAACTGACGGGCAGACAGAAGATAATCTCATAGGAAGGAGGTATAAAGAACGCGAAGAGGCTTCGCTCGTCCTTCTATTCTCCGCAAGGGGGATGGAAGAAGAGTGGTCGGAGAGGAGAAGGGCCTTACTCGATGGTAGGGCCAATTATCCTTACTCTCCGGGAAGAGGACACAGCAGTCTTCGGAATGAGGAGAAAGAACTCGCGGCCACCACCACGCGAGTAGGAGAGAGGACGTCACGTGCCATCTCTGCGAGACCGTAAAAGGGGAGGAAAATGCCGATTCGGTCCGCGCACCATGACAAGGGGGAGGGACGAAGCATCTTCTCGTCGAAAAGCAGGTCCTCATCGGGCGATATACTCAACTACGCCTTGGAAAGAGGAATGAAAACACTCCGCCTTGCTCAGAAGAAGCAGATGAAGTAGAAGGAAAAAACCTTCTCCTCGACGTAGAGAAAGAAAAATGGGGGATTTCTGCCTTGACCTCCTTTCATACGTAATGCGGAAAAAGGGAAAGGGAACGTTCTTTCTGTACGGCTCTTCTCAGGCGTCGGCAGATCGCAGCATCGCCTCCCGCTCTGTATAGTGTCGAATTCTGCAGGAAAGAAAGGAAAAAAGGGGATTGGGGGAACGCCGGAATTCTATTTATGTAAGAGAACGGTTATCGAAAGAAAGAAAGGGGAGAGCTTTTTTCTCCTAAGAGACTCGGCGGGATCTCCGGATCTAAAAGGGGGCTCGATCCCGAAAGGGGGTCTTCCCGTCTCTCCGCTTCCAGAGGCGATCGATCGAGGAGGGGAGGTCGCGGTACGTGCCGGAAAAAAAGAAATCTGTATGACGAGGAGGAACGGGAAGAGGGAGACGGGAGATCGTCCGACGAAAGAAAAAAAAAAAAAAAAGGCAGGAGATCGATGAACGGATTTCGTCTTCACGAAAGGGGAAAAGGTCCGTGAGGGGGGGAGGCCGCGCGCGCCGAGGAAGAACGGCGACAGGGCGAGGGCTCGTATCGTCTTCCTTGGCCGGCTCGGGAGGAGAATACGACTTCCGTAGGAAGGACCGCACCTGCTCTTCCAGTCGTGGAAAAAGGGCGTGATGTGTGGCCGGTGAAAGCAGGAAAAGAAAGGTCCGCTTCGCCTAGTTACGGCGGACCGGCTTAAAGCATGAAGAGGCCAATCGGCCTGCGAAACCAGCAGAAAAAAAGGAAGGGAACTGCGCGAGTTGCCCGGCATGCGCGAAGGAAAAAAAAAAAAAAGAAATATAATGATTCTTATGTAAAGGGGAAGAGCTTCTTCCAGGTTAGGAGGGGTGCAACGCTTTCGATCAGCACCAGAAAAGGAGAAAAAGGGGATAGAGAAGAAATACCCGTGTTGGTCGTATCTCTACCGACGGAGAAGAGGGGGGAAAAAGAAGGCAAAGCGAACATGAGGAGAAGAAGGAGGCAAGGGGGGTAATCGGCTTCAGACATAGAATGAGAAAGAGGAGAATGGCAAGGGGGAACTCCTATCGCTATCTCTCCTCACAACAAAAAGGGGAGTTAGAGAGTCGTGAATCAGCTGAATGCGGGGGGGGACTGACGCCCGATACAATGAGTTCGCAAAGCAGGAGGATTCTCTCGAGGCTCGGGAGTTGGGAGTCGAGCCATTCCTTTTCCTAGGAAAAGAGGAGGGGGAGTCCGACAACACGGGCTTCGGAGGGGGTGCTGATCGACAGCGGTGCTCCTGGCGAGTAAAAGAGAAAGGAAGGAATAAGCTTTCTTCGAGTTTTGGTTGTTGACGGTTCCTCATCATTCTTCTAGCGGAAGGAAATGGAGAGAAGCAACCTCGCGCAGTTCCTGCGCGATACGGGGGGGAAAGGCCGATGTGCCAGCGGCGTCGCTTGCAGGAAAAGATTCGATCAGTCCTCGGCGAAGCGAGCGGGGGCCTGAGCTGACAAAAAGGGGCCCGGAGCCCCGGGCACTCCCTGGACGCCGCATGGGAAAAGGAGGAGCGTACGACCGTCGTCTCGTAAAAAAAGAGCCGGTGCCGATGCGAAGACACTGCGCGTACCTGAAGCAAGGGGAGCCAGAAAACGGGGGGAGAGGGATGCAGTCTTCTTAACCGAGCGGCGTGAAGCCGAATCAGTTCCTCGATCCCGACGGCCGACCGGGGGGAAACTATTCAATTTAATCTCATCCGTCCTCGATGACGAGGGGGGAGGAAGATGCGTCGCCTCTACCAAGAGCGCGCCTTTCCGCGAAGGGGGGGGAGGGGTGAAACGACAATCAGCGCGGGATCTATACTATCTCTAGGGGGGGGGAAGAAGAAAGAGCGGCTAAAAAAGATAGATGCGAGAACTACTCGACATCTCCCTCCCGGCGGTCCCTACGTCCAGGCCGTAGAGGAAAAGAACAGCGCGGGAGGTCAGAGGAGGAAGAAAAAAGGCTTGAGCGATCTTCCTACTCCTTCTAACGCGAAGGGAGAAACGTCCGAGCGTCGTGGAACGCATGCCAAGATAGGAAAAAGGGAAAGGCGGGCGCTGCTCGACTCGAAGGTGGACGTCGCTCCTCCGGAAGAGGATTTGGCTTTAGCGAGAACCGGAGGGAGCTCATATCTGAGGAGAAGGTCTTTGACATTCTTCTTTTAAAGGGGGGGACTGAAACTTATGTCAGAAAAGAGGAGTCTCTTCTCTCGAGGTTGGGTCATGGTGCGCTTAACTAACTCTCTTTAAAAGAAGAGGTTGGCTCTTTTTCCGGTCTCGGGGGTTTTAAGAAAAAAAGATTCTTTTCGTACTCTTTTTTTTTGTGGGGGAGAAAGAGTAAACTCTTCACAGAACGACGGCTGGGCGAGAGAAGGGAGCTCGCCGGCGTCTCTTACGGATACTGGATAGCGTACGGCCCGTCGACGTAGGAGAAGGGGAGATCTGCCAGAACTTCCTCCAGAGAGGGGGGAAGCGGCGTTGAAGATCTTCCTCTCTACTCGGGAGGCAAGGAGTACATCAAGTCTCTGATCTACTCGGGACGAAGAGAAACGAGCATTTCAATCTCCTCGGCGATAAAAGGAAAGGGGTGTGGAGAATCCGTCCTTTCACGTCCCTCGGAGGGGGGAGGTTCGCGCGCCGCCGAGTGTTGACAAGGAGGTAGTTTCTATGGCCGCGAGAAGAAAGGGGCGGGGTCCTCATGTCGCTCACTCTATTCTTTTCGAGAAGAAGACCGGACTTTGCATTTACGAATCGCGGAAGGAAGCCTACTTCGCACAGCGCGAAGGGGAGGAGGAGGCTGATTTTCCGGAGGATTCCACGTAGGGAAGGGCGGGGGAAAAAAGAGGGAAACAGCACCTTCGCACTTCGTCGCCTTCTTCGCAAGAGGAAGCTCAGAGGAGGAGAAACCCGAAAAATCCCTACCCCCTTTTTATTCGGGGGGGAGGGACACACCCCTCATGGGAGGTCTTTCTTTCATCAGGATAGTATCACTTTTCCTTTTCTTGGGGACAAAAAAAAAAGTGAGATTGGAGGGCTTGGGACTTGACGAGCGCGGAAAAAAAAAAAAAGGGGTTCTTGCTGCCGTCGTGACGGCCCGCCCGCACGTCCATCCTGCGTCTGTTGGGTGATAAAAAGGCTCCGTTGCCTGCTGTAGAGAAAGAAAAAGACAAAACCAACAATCCAAGGATACCTCTATGAAGCAAGGGGGGTTTAGCAGTCGTCCAAAGCGAAACGATGTCGGCGACAGGACGCGAAAAGGGGAGATTCAGTTTCCACTTCAAGGAGGGCCTAGGAGGATTCCCTGATGCTACAGGGAACGTACTCCAACCTGTGTCCATGTACTGAAGCAGCTAACGCAAACTGGCGAGAGGGGCCATTTACAACGCGAGAAGTGGAGAGGGGGTCAAGATCTGGCGCTTATTTCACGAGAAAAAAAGGGGGAGGGAGGCAGGCGTTTCACGGCCAAGCAGGCGGCTTTTAAAATCTGCGCATTCATCAGGGGGAAGGCAGAACCAATTCTGCATTTCAGGTTGCAACCCGGAATACCAGAAACAAAGGGCCGGGAGGAACATTGCATGTATGACCAAAAAAAAGGGGGGGTGGTTTGGATGGTTGGCGGCGGATAGGAAAAAATACACTGCCGCGCGTGGGAAGGAAGAAGTCCCAACTCACCATTTCCCGAGAAAGGAATCGCGTCCATTCGCCGAGCGTCACGAAGTCGCTTCAAGGGAAGCTCCTAGCCCCTATTACATCGGACCTAGTCAGGGGGGGAGGAAAGTCTCAATCCACTTCAACGAAACCAAGAAGGATAAAAAGCAATGGTCCGCAGGTTTTAGGGGAACTCAAGTCCGCGTAGATAGAAAAGGAAAAAGGTAACCATGCTTACAATACAGTTCGAAGTCTGGAAGGAGCGCATATCACAAAAGATTCTACCACAGCGGCGTAGGGAAAAACAATACGAGGGGGGTCAATATGATCCAATCGTTGAGCGGAAAAAAGGGCGTTTTCTCGCCTTCTCGTGGGGAGAGATCAATCAATTCGTAAGAACGGGACCGATATTCCTAACTTCAGGAGAAGGAGGCTATACGGTTTCCGAGAGTGTTACCACCCACACTTCTCAAGGTCCGCTGGCGGCAGGGGGAGTCCTTACCAATTTCTACAATAACGTGCCTGGAAGGGGGGGGGGACTTCAATACCGATCTTGGGGGGGGTCACCAACAACAACTATTATGAGGAAAAGGAAGAGAAAAGAAAAAGGTATTGAAGGCTAAGCCGCGGGGGGGGGGAAAAGCACTGGACGTCCGTAGTCCCTTATAAACTGCGCAAGGAGGCCGTGGTAAACACAAAAGTATCGCCTTCACCTGTTCCCGTGAGGAAGGGGGGGGGAAGAGGCTAATTCGGGTATCTCCGTCTACGAATTGCTGAAGAGAAAACGGCGGAGCAACTCGGTCGAATCTCAACGGAAGACGTATTGTTTTGGGAGGGGAGGGGGGAAGACGCCGCTGGTCGCATCTTTTTATCGAAGAGGGGGAGCAGCACTGGTTCGTGTCAGCAGGGGGAGAGATCTCCTCTGCCTTGAGGCGGAGGGGGGGGGCCATGCTGTTTATCAGTCGAAAAAGGAAGGAGTTTCGTTTCCGGGAAGTGGCGGTTAAGAGAGGGCCTAGATAGGCGCAGGGGAGGGCTTCGGAGCTGAAAAAGGCCCGAAAAAGCGGTACTGTAGACGCTCGGGAGAATGTCGTATTGAAGAGGACGGGGGGGAGGCACTCTCGCCTTGTAATTGAGGAAAAAGATGAGATACGCCGCCACCCATCCCAAACCACCCACGGAGGGAAAAGGCAGTGTTCTCAAGGAAAAGGGCCGGGCTTGTATCGAAACCTGGAAAGAAAACATGAGCCGCTGTACTAAGTTTGAAAGAAAGGTTCAACACCGCCGTCGAGCTCGGGAAACGAAAAGCCGTCCTCCATCCCGTGGCGAGAGGGGGAGGGAAAGAGAGAAACAGAACGCTCTTCCATCTCTCTTTGGGGGAGGGAGAATCCGCCATATCCAGTTTGCGGGTCAAAGGGGGACTGCACATGTTGTCGGAAGCGAAACCTGCGTCCTTGAGCTCAGTGGCAACGCTCGAAATCAGGCCACCCCAGGACGGGAAGAGAATCGGTAGCGCATTTCGCCGAAGAAAGGGGAAAAGGCGTGGACGCGGAGAAAGAAACTGTGCAAGCATCTTGCGAGGGGGAAAGGATGGGGAAAACCTTGTCTTGTTGGGTTTGTGAACGCCCCGGATGCGGCCCTCTTATTGTTATCACAAGGGAATAAATTGTGTCGGGCGTACCGACGTCAGGACAAGAAAGGGAGAAGACGTAAGGCGCTCTCCTTCAAAGGAGAGGGCTGGTTCATTTGAACACTCACCGAAAGGAATGCCGAAAAGGCCTCATCCACCTCACTCTTTTTTCCGAGGGGGGAAAAAGAACCCGCCCTCCCCCGTTTTTTGGGCGGGGGGCTCACATACTCTCTTAAAGAACAAGTTGCTACGACTTCTAACTACGGGAAAGGTAGATTCTCCCTCCTTCCGATGACAGAAAGAATTCCGCCTCTTCAAATCCGAAGGAAGAAAAAGAAAGCGAGGTGCTACTTAGGAGATTACTGAAAGGGAGAATGTCCATTCAGGGGAAGGGGTCGTTGAAGAAAAAAATTGATCGCGCCCGCATCGAAAGGGATGCAGTCACCGAAATCGCCACTCCCCGCGGGAAAAAGGAAAAACATCGGCGCGCGGCACGCTCTTTGCGCGTGGGAAGGAAGGCTCGTCAACGGCGGAGCCGAGTAGATTGAACTGGAAAGGAAGGGGCTGAAGATCCTGCGTGCCCTATTAATGCTCATAGTCCCCAAAAGGGAGACTGACTCTCTTTAGAAGAGACCTGTCTATGCACAAAAAAAGGGGGGAAAAATCGAGTAAAGTTCTGGCATATAGTTTCTGAGAAAGGGGAGACGGGCAGTACTCTATTTTCGGTTGAAAGGACGAGTCCCTCCTTCGAATAGCAAAGGAAAAATAGGGGGGGACCATCTCCTGTCCTGGAGGGAGGAAAGAAGCGTCCACACACCGCGTCAGAAAAAGAATATCGATGCTAGACCGGAAACGGAAGACCCTGATGTCCGTATAACTTCTCGCTTTAGAAAAGAGGAAAAAGTGGCTCGCGCGCAGAGAAAAGGGGGGTGCGTCATCTTGCCGGGGAAAAGAAAGAAAACTACGCTTTTCGCCTAACATCTCCTTCAGGAAGAGGGAGCCCACGACTCCCGTGCTCCAGCAGAAGCAGAAGGCGTCCACTTCGCCCTACTTCGAGAAAAAGGAGAGATTGCTCCTTTACTCCTTCAGAGAAAAGAAATTTCGGTGAAGCGTGAACAGTCCGGGCGGAAGGGGCAGTTCTTACTTGCAGATCGCTCCAGAGAAGACCGCTCTGTATAGGCGGATTCGTCAAAAGAAGGGGAAACGGACCGCCGAGGAGGGAGGGGGAAGGGCGGGAGAACTGTTTAATCTAGCGAGGGAGCCGCCGCTGGGCAAACTGAGAGGGCGTCTCTATCCCGCGCTGGGGCGGGAGGGGGGAAAACGAAGAGGGGGCAATCGTCTCTATCTCTAGAGGGGAATAGCCGTCATCTCACCCGCGATCGAAAAGGAGGTTCTTGAGATCGTCGACGAACTTCCGTAAAGAAGTGGGGAGGAGAGGATTCGGCATTCACGCCTGTCGTCGCGGGGGGGGGACGAAGCTGCCGAGCGGGGGGTCAGTCCTCGCAGGTCCAGAAAGGAGGTCGGAAAATCGGGCCCCGTCTCTGGAGGAAGGAAATCGACGTCCCCGTACGGCTAAGAGCAAGGTGCATCCCTTCGGGATAGAAGGGAAGCGGTGGGCTTTGAATATCAGGAAAAAAGGCGCCGAGGGACTGATCCGAGGGGCGAAAAGAATAGGAACCGCTCTCCAGAAAAAAGAAAAAACCACATCGTCCTGGAGGAGGGGGAAGCCCCTCTCGGAGAAGGAACGAGAACTATTTCCGGCATTCTCTAACTTCTCCGAGGATGATGGATTATTATTCTCATCCGGATTCATTTTCTCGGGAGGGGGGAGCTAAAGGAACTTCTCCGGTGGGGGGACTCTGCACGCATGCAACCTGCTTTCTTATCATCACCAGTCCAAGGAAGAACGCAGTACTCGTGGGAAGGAGAAACGTTGTCGATGAAAAACAAGGCTCGGAGTCAACCTCCTGAAAATAACAGAGGAGGGGGTGATCATGATTTCATTGGGGGGAAAGGCAGAAAAAATAGAATTCGCTCCTGCATGCAGCTGAGCAGGAGGGGGG
>Ga0179591_1256977_pt1 | contig 13354 bp, 16 predicted proteins | sample CZOMad2_1_08_16f_FD_182891 | JGI IMG/M metagenome (GOLD analysis project Ga0179591, IMG submission 182891) | Vadose zone soil fungal communities from Angelo Coast Range Reserve, California, USA - CZOMad2_1_08_16fungal (PacBio error correction) | ecosystem: Environmental > Terrestrial > Soil >...
AGCGCAAAAAAGACGGGGCCAGGCGGACGAACATTAGGCAAAAAGGAAAAACAAGAACCCGCATAGGACAGGGCAAACACCCTCAGCAAACAGACGGCAATCAGCATCAACACTTGCTACTACATAGAATGCCAGAGTCCGGAAAGTTATAACTACTCACGTCCCAACCTAAAAAAAAAAAGCACACAAAAAAAAAAAAAAAAAAACCGGGGAACGAAGAAGATGAAAAATTTCTCGGCAACAAATCGGTAAAATAGAGCCGCATGAGCGGTGAAGTCAAAACCCTGAGTAGGGGCACGGGGAAAGCCTCCCCTTGGACAAAAGGGGGAAAAAAAACAGAAGACGAGGCCCTTGATTTCAGGGGCGCACCGACGTGATAGTAAGAACAAATGGTCGTACCGCGGGGGGGGAAAGGAGGGGATGGGGGGGAAGGGAGCGACCGGGGACCACATTAAGTGTTGGGCGACTTGGGGCAGCCCTCACTCTTAAGCCCGACGAGAGTGTCTACAACAAAGACGCGAAGGGGGGGAATGGACGCTCAAAAAAAATGGCGGCCGGGATAACCGAAAAAAAGGAAACGACGGAATCAATGAAGACCGCTACGAGGAATCGAAGCGAACCTGCGGAAAACCTTTGGGGCTGGAAAGAAGGCGCTAGGCGCAGGGACGGCGTAAATAGGTGCTCGGGGAAGCGGGGAGTGTGCACAAGAGGAAGGGCGGGTTAAAAACTCTAACAAGGGCCCAAAGATGAGGGGGAGAAAAAAGACCACATCACGAGGGTAGGTTTGAACAGCAGGGCGGGGGGAGGGGAGAAGTTGAGGAGAACTCCGTCCAAAACTTTGAAAGGGCGTAACTGAGGCAAAAGTTCCTACCTCCAAGGATGCACCACTCCGAAAACGGACACGGCAGAGACTGAGCCGCATATCGAAACACCTGCCCCAAGAAAAAACAAAAGGGGGCCCTAAGCGGAATATTTGCGAGGTCACACAGTCTAGGGGGGGGCCAGAAACGGGTGTAGGAGGGCCTACCAACAAGGAGGGGGGGGGGCGAAGCTGGTCACGGGTCATGAAGGTCGTGGGGGGGGAATAAATTCAACGGGAAGGTGAGTAGTTTCAGGGCAACATCGCAACGGCACCTGATGAAAGGTGCAAAACTGAGGGGAGTACCAGGCACGAAAAAGGCAAAAATGGGCTAGAACAAAGGAAAGACAGAACCGGATTTGAAAAGATCCATTGCGGCAGGCACATCAAAGAAACAGGGAAGGGACTCCTGAGAGGAAGAAGGGAACAGAAAAATCACTAGGACAAATAGACTAAAGGGACGGAAATGCGATCCGAAAAGAGGATCGAGGGGGAAAGGGAAAATGTTCGCTAGTCGATAAAGATTGCGAGGGGGAAGACCGTGGCTAAGATGATAAGTACCTCCAAACTAAGGACATGTTCAATAAAATAGAAATGAGAGGAAAATCCGCGACGAAACTGAAGGAAAAAGAAGAAAACCAACGATGGGAACAAAAAGTTTATCACAGCTAAGAGTTGGGGGTCGGAAAAATGGCGCAGGAAGATAGAGGGTTTGGGGCGGAACCCAGGTCAATCCAGAATCGTAAAAAAGGAAACCAAAACCGATCCGGTTGTTCCGACCCAGAACACACCGCAATGCAGTGATAACCCAAAAAAGGGTCTACGGTGGGGGTGCAGGAAGAGGCCAAAAATCACGGATTACTAAGTGGTGGGCTTGTTGCACAAGGCGGGAAGAAAAGGTCACGCCTATGGGGGCGAGGAAAAGGAGAGGACCGGGGAGGGGGGAGAAACCATTTCAGGGGCTAACGAAAATGCAAAGGCATGGGGGGATGGGGGAAAAAGGCGTTACCCGGGGAAATAGAGTGGGCCGCCCCGGGTGGGGGAGAAAAAACCGGGCGTCGGGCGGGAAAACAAAGGAAAAGAGACACCAAAAAAGACGTCGAGGGAGGGGGGCGGGGTCAGTGAAAAAACGTCAACAGCTGTTAGAGAGAAGTGGAGGGTCGCCGAGTGGGGGACCAGATCCAGGTGTCGGGGAGGGGAAAGGGTGAACTATCAGACAGGTTGAGAGGGAAAAGTCCGGACGGACCGAATCATGGTCCACGCAGTATGACGGGAAAGGGGGGGAGAGGTATGAGATCAGAAAAGAAAAGGGCAGGGTGGGGGCAAAAACTAAAGGGCGTACGAAGAGTCAAGGTATGAGATCAATACGGCAAGGCGGTAAAGACAAAAGAAATGGGGGGAAGTCTGTTTATGTGGGTCAAAGGAACAGGGGACGTAACACATCGGACAACTCGGTGGGTTAAAAAAGCTACTCATGGGCGTGCGGAACACAAAAAAAACACCACAGAAGTCTCACGAAATTAGGGTTGCATGAACCGACGCTCATGTCCTTCTGTGTCTCCTAAAAAGTCAAATTTTAGAGAGAAGGAAGGAAAAGGGGGCCATTATAAATTGAAATCGCTCAGATGAAAGAGAAATAGAACTTCTCCGATGTAAAATGGCCGAAACAGAGGGGCATTGTCTGGTGCAACGGTTGAAGAGTACAAGTGTCGTCGCGTTGAAAGGGGGCAAAGTCCGAAGGATCGATAGATCATAAAAACTCTTGGGGGAAAAGGTATGCAGCTCCCTTCGAGTAACGAAGAGTTAAGAATAAGGAGAAAAAAAACAAGAAGGGGCACAAAGGGGGCCAATCCACATAACTTCGGAAAATTGGGGAAATAACGAATCACAACATCAACGGGTATGGAAATGGAATAAAAATAGATAACGAGGATTAACGATAAGAGTGGAGCAACTATTGTTTTGCCAGGGGGGGAAACCGAAATGACATGCAGGGGGAGAGAGCCAAAAGGGGGAGGGAAAATGGGGTTCCGAAGGAGAGCAACGTCCGTTCAGAAGCGAGAGTTCCCCAAGAAAAAGGGGGATGGGACCACATTATAGGACGCGCAAGCAGAACAAAAACGAGCCTTCCCGTGTTACGGAAAAACAGAAAGGAAATCAAAAAAGGAAGAACCGCCGATCTTTGGGGGGACGTCATAGGGACCGGCGGGACTGCAAAGAACGCCAGCGAGGAACGGGACCAGCATCCAGAGGCTCTGAGGGAGGGGGGGAAAAGGGGAGTCTCCCTCAGGATCCAGGGGAAATCACCAGGAGGAGGGGAAACTGCTTTGGTGGTGATTGGGGAAGGCAGAAGGTTCCGCAGCCGAAGGGGGGAAAGCGGAGGACAAACCTTCTCGCCTAAAAAAAACAGTTGCGACAGGAGGAAAATCGAACCCGGGTAGGGAGCAAGGGAAACCTGTGGCGGTTCGGGGAGACGGTTTCAGGCAAAATGAAAAAGGGGAAGAAAAAGAGGGCATCTACTCTCACCAAAAAGGAGAAGGCACTCTGAAAGTGGACGTTGAAGTTCTTAAAATGAACAGATGCCACAGGGGAGGTCAGGAGCAAGTGGTCCAAACTATCAAGGCAGTCTCCAAGGGGCCGGAAATCAGAAGAAAGCCATTGTCGAGGTGAGGGAATGTAAAAGTACGCGACACCCAGAAAGGGAGCGGAAGGATACGGTCTGGACAACTCACTCCACAGAAAACTGATTCAACTGAAGGAAGGGTGGGGAAGCAAAAATAAGCCTTGATAAGGATCTGGAAAAAGGTCAAAATCCACGAGAGAACGGGAAGTTCCGCGAGGGAAGGTGTTGGGAATCCAGCGGCCAAGGAAAGGTCCCCCAAAAGGAACGAAAAAAATGAGCAAAAGTGAAGGAAGGGGATGACAGAGAAAAGAGGACTGGCAAAACCACAGCTCGGGGCGGGGTGACGGCGATGAGAGAAACATCTATACTTTAAAAAGACATAAAACGAGGGGGTGAAAGAGGAGGAAAAAGATTCAGGGACAAAATAATAAAAGAGAACAAATCGATTCACTTTGTTATCGAAATTAGCCGGGCAGGGAGGGGCAACGGGGGCAAAACACTAGAGCCAATAGGAAATAAAGAGGCTAGGGTATTGTAAAATATTGGAGGTTGGGGGTCAAAGGGGAGGGGAAAATTTTTTGCAGGGATTTGGGGTGCCTTGGCATGAAGGGGGGGCTCAACCGGAAGTTAAACCGGAACATGGGGGGGGGGTTACGCGAAGGGAACAGATAAAACCTGCAAAGATCAGAGGGAAGAGGGAGCAGGATATGAAGGACACGCGCCGCAAAAACCTTTACGACCGGGTAGCAAGGGACAGTTCGAAATCAAACGCAAAGCCCGAGAAACAAGGTCAGCTCCGGTGAGAAGAGAATTTACCAATATAAGACAGACGCCAGCGATCACGGGAAACAACTTGGACAGAAATGCATCTGGCGAAACCGAGGGAAGTCACGGTAGAGGGGCATGAAGACCGGCCGGAATACGGGAGTTCCACCCAGGGAGGGTTCTCCGACCCTGGCCGGGACAGCCAGCTCTAACAAGGCGTGGGATGTGACCGAAGGCCGTTCCTCGGATCGGCAGAAAAAAAAACAAAGGGAAGTCGTGAAAATAGAAAGCCAGTAGCCGTCAAATGCCTGAGTGCGTGTGAGACTCGCACTACCAACGGAACCGACCAATATGAGTCCAATCGGCGTGACCGAGAAGAGGGGGAGGGCTAGGCTTACGTTCAGGACCCGAAGCGAAAAGGGAACCGTGCAATCCGCTCACCTGGGGCTCGGGAAACCGAAGGGACAAAAGGACAATCAGTTGTGTGAAAACGGCAAAAAGGAAATCGACGGCAGGGGGTGGCAGATCGTTTTCCCTACATTGCTAAGAGAAAGACTTTGGACAGCCACTTTCTTCACCAAAGAGCCCTGGGAAGCCCCGGGAAAGACAACTCAGGGAGTGGGAAAAGAGCCCGACGAGGAAAAAGAAACCATGCTGAATAACTTAGGAAATCTACCCCAGGAAAGGCAAGGGAAAAGCAAAGGGTGGGCTAAACAATACGAAAAAGGAGAAAGATAGGCGTTTTATCGACCTGTGAAAAAAAAAACCCAGTAAAAAGAGGGGGGGGGGGAGCACTGGATGATGTGGACGGTTTGGGGTTGGCTGAAATTCAATTGGGCGATACGAGAAGGAGGACGTAGAAAGGTGCAAAAAAACCAAAAATGGGGCACCAGAAAACGAGGTCGAGAGTCCGGTCAGAAATGATTGGGAGAAGACACACTCTTAAGATGGGGTATACAATGGTCCAGTAGGGATGTGGTCGAGGAGACCGTGGTCCATCATTGAATCTCGGCAGTCCACTCACGAACGGCGAGGGGGGAAAATAACAGTAGGAGAGTGTCATCGAAGGGTGGGTTCAGCTTCAGCCACGCGGGACGACCGAATCAAATTGGTAAGCGCCACTATTCAAGACGTTCAGGAACTCGTATAACTCGTTTCCGGATCGCGGCGAAACTTCTAGGAAAATGGAAAGCATTCTTCTTCTTTGGACCGACTTCAATCTACCAGGGGGAGGACAGGGACATGCCTGAAGGGTTTTGAAAACGGCCGACAAGGGGGTGAAGGAATCGAGCAAAGGGTCGGGAGGTGCATCTCATTTGGGGCATGAGAGGACAGGTTCCAAACAAGGCCAAGTGTAAGGGGCGAAAAAGAAAGACTGGCGAAATGTTTTCGATGGGCATTGAAAAGAGAGTAAAAAAAAATAACAAATTTACGCGGGAACCAGACAACGGCGCATTCGACCACACCGACGAGGAGGACGATAACCGGGGGAGACATGAAAAATGGAGGGGGACCCGCGAATAATCGGCAAGAGGAGGGCAAATCGGGTCCTGACGGCCAGTTGGGTGATGGAGAAAGGAGGAGGGAAAAGGTCGTCTCGGACGTGGAATCCCGTTTAGGGCGAAGGTTGGAAAGGGACAGGCTCCCTTCAAGCGGAAGGAGGAAGGAGAATAAAGCAAAGTCCAGTAACAGCCAAAGAAACATCGAACAGACGATTCAAAAACGAAATCAGAAGGGGGACGGGAGCGCCTCATCGGGTTTCAGGTATTAGCCCACGATGAAGAAGTACTGACAAAGACTAAAGGAATTCTGCATCTGTACGATCCCCCGCGGAGAGATGCACAAGTTCAAAAAAAAAAAAAAATGAGACCTTAGAAAAGACCGAAAGTCGTATTCGCGGTAGGACGGCCTTTAATAGCACTTCGGTAACCGGGATGAGTCAATTCCTCCATTGAGGTACTTAAAATTAAAACCAAAAATCGGGAAAGGGGGGGGAGGTGACATGTGAAGAAAGGAAGCGTCAGGCTCTAATCATTATTTCGAAAAAATAAAACGGGAATGGTGGAAAGAATCTTAGAGTCGGGTGCGAACAAATTGCGAAGGGAACAGATGGGAGGAAGGACATCATATTGGGTGTTGGGGGTTTGGGGGGAGTGGACAAAAAGTAGGGGAAGGACCAATAATCAAGGGGGGTCGAGTAAATGGAGCCCCACACAAAAAAGGGGGGATTCTTTACCCCGGAAAAAATACTACCGGTTAGACAATAACCAGGAGAGGATGAGGGAAGGGGGGAAGGGGGGGGAGGCGAGGGTGAAATCTCGAAGCGTCACCTTTGGGATGAGTGGTTACGGGGGGGTATAAAGGGGTCCACGGAAGGAGGGGGAAGGGATCTTTTACTCAGTTGGGGATGCAAAGAGAGGAGAAGGTTCCCTGGGGATGGGTGGAAGGGGAATCGTCCTTCTTCAGACGAGGCACGGCCCAGACAGTGAGGAAAAAAAGAGCGACTCAAACAAAAAACGGATGGGAAAACAAATAATGTTCGCAAATCTGGGGGGGCGCCAGAAAGCAAACGGGAGTTCCGGCAAACCCAAACGTCCAGAGCAAGAACCCGACAAGAAGAAAAGAAGGACATCGACATAAAAAAATGACAGACATCGGCAAAAATACTTCAAAGGTGGATACCAAGTGAAGAGACAACACTGTAACCCACCTCCGAAGAAAAAGTACTAGACTAGATGTGAAAATCGCACACAACAGAAAGACAAGCAAGCAAAGAGAAAATGTACCCGGATTATTTGCCAACTGGTAAAGACTAAACTGGGGGAAAAGGGGGGGGAGAATGGACGTGCCCACCACTGAGGAACAAGGCGGCAACCGCGTGAGAAACCACACTCATGGGGTGACGATCAGGGGGGGCCTAGGGGGGGAGGTCGTACGACAAATCCAGGGCCACCAGGAGTGTGTCTCGTGAATGGGGAAAAAGCGAGGAGATCACAAGAGTAACTGTAAAAAGACAGCGATGGTTGGTTGGAAAGGAAGATAAGTAAAAAGGCGGCCTTTAGAAAGCCACGAACGAATAGAAATCTACAGGAAAAGGAGGGGGGGAGAACAGTGAAGGGGGGATGACAGTCATTACAGTCATTCTCGTAGTGGAGGGGGTACACAGATTGCACCGATGAAGGTCATAGAAAGAAACTTTATTTTCCCACGTAGACATAAACTAAAAACCGAAACAAGAAAACAGATTAGGGCCTCCACCAAATAAGGATAGTGGGGGACTTTCTATTGAAAGGAGTCTGGGCCGGAAGGTGATGGGGGTGAAAATACGCCCACTTGGAGAGGGAGGTACCCTTTCCACTCAACGAACCATCCAAGGGCGGGAAAAGAGTGGACTCATAAACCTGAACAGGAAATGAAAGATAGAGAAGGAAAAAAGCGACACCAACGAGTGTTGAATACTCGGGAAGACGGGGGGGAGGGGTAAAAAACCAATGGGAGCAAGGGGTCGCTATTTCCTCCCGGGAGGTGGGAGAAAGAGGCCCGGGGCTGGATGGAGGGGTCGGTTCGTTACAATACTGGAATAGGGGTTGGCAAATTCCCCATCGCAAATGACTTCCGCCGGGAGGGGAAGGGGGAAACCATTAACTTGGGCGACCACTCTGCAAAACAATGGAGAAGGACAAACCGAATCTCGTACCTGAGGACTCCGCCGTGGATTCAAGGCAAATCAAACCTAGGCTGGAAGCGGGATCCACAAGAAGCTTTCAGTCGGAAAGCAGAAGAAACGAGGACAAAGAAGAGAAAGTGGAGAGCGATAAGAAAAAGAGGGGCGGGGGGCAACATTTGGAACTTCAGTGACGGCACAAAAAAGAGTGGCGAGACAATTTGAGGGTCAAACAAGCAAGGGGCTAAGCGATACCGGGAGCAAAGCTCCTTCGATCACACGCGTGTCGGACTGAAAGAAGCGAACGAAAAAGCAAAATATAAAGGAAACAGCGATAACTTATCCACAGCAGAAAAAAGGGTGGGGATGAGCAAAATAATGACGAAAACCAAACCCTCTCGAAGATGGTTTGAGGAAGACCATAGCAATTCGAGCGTCTCGAGATCCGGGAAAAGGCGAGTCGTTTCCGCCCAATAAGCCACGCACAGGGAGAAACGGGGGAAGGTGGGGGAGTGAACAGAATCCCCCACGAAATTTGAAATAAGTGGGTATGGATTTTTTCAAAACAAGCTTCTATCACGCAAGGGGGGTCGGAGGGGGGAATCATGACCTTTAGGAAGCAATTTTTCTAAAAAGTCATGATTGGAAAGAGGGGGGCACACGAGTGGCCAACGGGGGGTGACTTAAACGATCAAAAGCGGCGCAAATAGGCGGGAAAACGAGAGAAAACAAAAAAGTCCGTCCGGGGCCGTGAAACCTTAAAGGGGCAGCTCGATGGGAAGACGAGGGGTGCAAGGATAAGGTGAGCGATGGCCAGGCTCGGCACTCAGGGAAAAAAGGGGGGAGAGAAAGGGATTGGCCGGTAAGCGGAACGAGAGGGGTTCAAACCGAGAACAGGGGGGAAATCGGGTATGTAATCCCGAAGGAGGGGGGGCAAAACGGTCTATCTCACGGGAGGTGGCAGAATCAACGAGAAGCAGAGGCCACCCCTTCATTGGGGCTGGGGGTGAGGTGGGGGTAAGGAAAAGGGGAAACGTAGAAGGGACAATACTTGTTAATCAAAAATAAGCAGTTCGGGGAGCAACGACTTCAGAAACGATTCGAGAGACAAGCCGCCGGGGCGGGGGGGGAGGGCCAGCCTGGACATCGTGGGTAGAACAAGTTAGGACCGTGGGGTATATTAGGAAAATCTGAGCCAGATTAACTTCTCCCGAGACCGGAGTGATGGGCCGGATCGGGGGACCGGAGATAAGGGAGGTTGACCAAGGGGGTGAGTGCCCGTCGGAGGGGACGGCTTGCAAGAATCTCAACTGGGCACGAAAGGAAAGACGTAGAGAATCGAACAACTGGGGGGGGAGCTTCAGGCAAGGGGGAAAAAAAAAAGGGGAATCTACTGGAAAAAGGCAAAGACCGGCAAGCAAAGAGAACCAATAAAGAAGAAGGAGGAAAAGTTGGGCTCCATTTATGGAATCACCTCAACTGTTTGCAATTAAGAAAAATAAGAAAAGCATATAACGAATCCAATGGCAGGAGTGTGGGCAATGTGGGGGAAAAACCATATTGGCAGCTAATTTGATATCAAAAAAGGAAGGAGGATTTTGTAAACGAGGTCTTAAGACCAATAGCGAGAGGGAAAACGAAACTAAAGGGGGAAAAGGGGAGCCACAGGGTAGGGTGCTCATCTCGGGCCATCAAAGAGCTGGCAAGGGAAAGGGGCGATGTCCTCACACTCCTCAAAACGCAGCCGAAACAGCCCGACTTGGGGGTGAAAGGGGAGAAGAAGGCCAGGGGGCATGGGTCGACCAGATATTACTAAAAAAAAGAAAAGATGCGAAAACGGGATTTGGGCCAAGGAGAGAGACACCTTGTCATCTTATTTACGGACCAAAAATCACCAAGTGAATACATAGCGGGAAGGGAAAAGGTTACGGGACATTACCTCGTATAGTGAGTCACGCAAGGGGGGGGGAAAGGGAGGGAAAAGGAAAGCTAAACAATCTTTCTCTCTCCCGCAAAGGTTAGAGAATGGCCCCGTCGGAAAAGGTGAAAGGAGGATAGACATGGACTTGGGGAGGCAGGGGAAAAAGGGCAGATTTTCGGAAAGAAATGGAAACGGAATGCGAAAGTGAAAAGATCTCCAAAGGAGGGAAAAGAGAAGAAAAAGGGGGGGAGGGGCACTCTTCAAAGTTGGCATGCGGGAAGAAATCTGCCTGTCTACGAAAAGACAAAGGGGAAGAAATTCATGCTTCACACGGGCATAGACAAGGACAAGAAAAGGGACAGGGAGGGAGAGCGGGGGACGAGTCCTTACGACCACCATAGGAGGGCGAAGGATACAAGGTGTCCTGTTAAAATCACATCCACAGGTCCTGATTCCAGGAAGGGAGTGGGGGAAAAATACAGGGATTTATCGAGAAATGGAGGGTCCAGAGAGCGAGGGTGGAAGGGGCCTCGAGCTTAGTGGAAGGGACCGCGGCCGCTATTAAGGCACAAAAGCGAGGGACGGGGGAGGGAAAAGAGGTGCATTCTTTTATTAGACATCAAATCTTAATTGGACAGCATAGGGAGGGGAAGAGGGCTCGACATCATAATCCTTGGGGACTAACCAAAAGTGGACTAGGTTGGTGAGCTCTCTCATTACACGTCTGGCGAGTAAGAAAGCGAACAAAAAAAGAAAGTAATTGGGGGTGAGAAAGAAAATGGTGGGCATTTTCAATCTGGGGCAACGCAAAAAAGAGCCAATAAAAAGGAGTATAAATATGCAGGGGAGAGCAGAGGGTTTATTGAATCAGTTATGTTTTTGATTACCATAAGGGGGAAGTGGCAAAGGAGGGAAGGTACTAGGTGTGGTCTCCTGCGGTACAGAAGGGTAGGCTTAATTGAGGGTTGTTGGTTCAAAGTGCATGATACCGCCAAAAAGGAAGAAAGGAGAAAATCGGTTATGAAAATGCGAGAAAACGCAAGCAAGGACTACCCGGTAAGAACCGTGGCGCAAAGAAGAAGACAGTTCCTATCCAGCACAAGAAGAGCGAGTCGCAGGTTCAAGACGGAAGGCGGAGGGGGGAAAAGACACCGGTCCGCAGATCTCAGGTAAACAGAATTGGGGAAGAAGGGAAAAGAGCGGCGGCTTTCTCCCTCGAACGGGGCGACAGGGGCCGGGGGGTGAAGAGAAGACCGAAACTAAGACAAAAATTTCGATGTATCAAGGGAGGAAACACTGGCCTGACCAGCAAAGCTCTAAGACAGTGTTGAAGAAGGAAACCGTCTGATCAGCACAGAAAAAAGGGGACGAGAGTACGACGAGAGCCTGCCAAAGGCGTGCGTGGGGAAGAGACAAAAACAAAAGAAAAAAAATCGAAGGCAGGCGGGGGGAAAAAAATTCGGTCCCCAAACTCCCTGAACAAGAACGGCCCAGAAAAAAGCGGGGACAGTGGAGAGACGGGAAAGCCTCACGTATCTCAAGGGCAATCAAGGAAAGGAGAAAGAATGAGCTTGAAGATTGGAAAGGGGTCACGGCCCAACCAGAACACGAAGGAAAGGGTGGTTGATTAGAGGGGAAAGTGGAGGGGGAACGCTACCGCCGTGTTAAGAAAAACGGGGGAGAAACAGAAACACTCAAACAAAAAAGTAAGGGAAGGTCGAGCCTTAAGAAAAACGGGGTTCTAGCACAAACTGATAATGCAATCTAACCAAGAAGGAGGGAAAAGGGAGTACCTCCCAGGGTGGCTTGATACTCACACTTAGGAATAAGGAAGGGGGGGAGTGGAAACGCATCCAACACGAAAAAGAGTTGGGGGATCGCAAAAGACGGGCGGTGGGGCGAAAAATTAACGGTCTCGTTTAAAAACAGTGAGAATGCTAAGGGGAATTACGATGGGGATCGGTCACATAAACACAGAAACGTATACGTTCTATGGGTCGGAATTTCTGGGAATCGAATAAAAAAAAAGCGGATCAATACCAAGGAGCTTTTTGGCGGTAACTACACTTGGGAAAAACCATCATGGTTCGTAACGGATTGGCATGAGGAAAAAAAAAGGACGATGGATTAACAGGAGTGCGCCACGTTATTGAGGGTAAAAGATGAATCGCGAAAAATCCTTGAGCGCCAGCGCGGAAAAGAGGAAGGGAAAAGAAACCGAAAAAGCTCAGTTCCGGGTAGATGAAGGCGGCTTCTAGGGTGGCACGGGAATTAGTAGGAGGAGGGGGGCACAAGACGCAATAGATAAGGACTGAAAATTACTGATGTGGGGTTCAAAGTCAGTGCAGGCGCAATCAGTGTCTTTCTTTTCTCGAAAAAATTGAAGGGAAGAGGACCTGAAAAGAATTTCATTTTGACAAAAAGCGAAAGGCAGGTGGGAGGGGTGAGCAGGAAAATTCGTCCACGAAGTAAAACAAATTTACAGAACTTGCACAAGAAAGAAAAGGGAACAAAGGTCTAACACAAAGCGTAAAAGGCCGGAGCGAAAAACCGTGGGCCAAATGAAAGGGCCTCGGACAAAGCTGCAAGAGTATGGCAACAGACGGGGGTAGGGGACTGGCTGGGTTTAATGCTCAGGCTGCTCAGGGCTAGAAAAAAGGTCGGGAAAGGGAGTCGGGTAAACTTTTAGGGGGGAAGCTATTTGGGGAATCAGGGAAAATCACTTCGCGGCAGAGGAAGAAAAGAAACAGTTCAGACACATCAAACTCCGAGCACCAAAAAGAGGAAAGTGCTGACTCCACGGGGGCTAGGAGGGGGGGGAGCCCCTATAGGGAAAACGTTAACGAACCCGTCTTCAGAAATTCAAGAGGAAATCTGTAAACCCTCTCGAACCATGCGAGGAAAAAACAAAAATTTCATAAACGGGGGGGTCAGAAGGAAAGTCTTTCCTCAGTGGTAGTACTTAGGACCACGTTAGGAGAAAGGGAGGAGTCAATGCAGCCATGGGCACAATTCAAAAAAACCAAGAATCGGTTGTCAGTGGAAGAAAAGAGAAGGTCGGGGCTAAGGAAAAGGCGTCTTTCAACTAAAGGTCAGGGGGGGGAAGATCCGGCTAGGGGAGTGTTGCAGAACAAAGGAGAAGTGAAAAAAAGGAGTACGTACCATTGGTGGTGAAAACGTAGGGGGGCAAGCCCCGGTTAAATCAAGGGGGCGGACTGGAAAAGCAGAAACCAACTTTTCAAGGGAAAAAAGGCTGGACCAAAGGGAAAATAATCACGTGGTAACTACTGAGCGGTGCAGAATGGAAATTTGGGGGGGGGAAGACTGTCAAGTCGCGTCGCCGCGTGGGATGGTTAGGTGGGGGGTACGGAGTGCGTAGAAAAAGACCTAGGTGCGATGATTGAGGAAAAGTGGGTTATTCATGAGGGGCGCTTAGTGAACGAAAGGGCTTTTGGAACTGAGAGAACTTGCTGGCCGGGGAAACTTCCGGAGAGGCATAAAGGTGAGCAACCGGGGACTAAA
>Ga0179591_1224794_pt1 | contig 13353 bp, 16 predicted proteins | sample CZOMad2_1_08_16f_FD_182891 | JGI IMG/M metagenome (GOLD analysis project Ga0179591, IMG submission 182891) | Vadose zone soil fungal communities from Angelo Coast Range Reserve, California, USA - CZOMad2_1_08_16fungal (PacBio error correction) | ecosystem: Environmental > Terrestrial > Soil >...
CTTCCAGGGAAGGGGACCGAGGGAAACAAAAGAATCGGTTGAAAACTCCAACTGACTTGGTCCCAAAAGCACCATCAAAGAAGATAAAAGAACTAAGGTAAAGTCTCAGGGGGGAAGGCAAGGGTGAGGAAATAGGAGGAAAGGGGAGAAACCCGCGGTTGGAAGCCAAAACCCTGAAACTGAAGGAGATCATGGGTGACTGAGGGAAGGATGAGGGATAGAAGATTATACATGGATGGAAGTCCGTGATCATCTCAGCGTCGGTGATGCTTCATCAAGGACGAAAAAAGTAGGAAGAGGTCACAGACTGAGGGAATGCAGAAATCCTTAAGAGGGAGTGAAGTGTCGTACGGGGGGGAAAAGAAGTCTGGGGACGATTTTGCACGGCTCCGCGGATCTGGTTGCGATCTGGAGGCGGACGCATTGGGGATCTTCAAAACGCGGAAAGAATAGCCCTTCAGGTAGTGAGACGACGGTAACTAGGAAAAGGTTGGGTAGGGGCATCTTTTGTAGCGGGCTCCGGACTCGCGTCACGCCGTATTGGGGTTAAGAGATAAGAGAAAAAAATAGGGATAGGGAAAGGGAAACTGGGGTAAAGAGGGGGAGAATTCTCGTAGAAATACTGAGAGGACAATGAATGTTACAGCTGCCCATCAGAGTGAAAAAAGAAAAAACCTTGGAAAGGGAGGGAACAAGCATAAAAGTGAATATGAAAGAAGGCAGTCACAGGAACAAGGAGGGGATGCGGCTAGTTCCTTCCAGTGTGATGTAGTAGAGGTTGAAAAAAAGCAGAGGAAAGGGGAACGGAAGAGGACGAGAAAAAAAAACTCATAACAAAAGGGGGGGCATAGGAGAAACGCATTTTTGAAGAGGGGGAGGGGGAAGCTAGCACTTGCGAAGGGCACGTCCCAGGCACGTCCTCGCCGTTATTGTAGCCCTGCCGATCGAAAAAGAAACAAACGGAGGGAAAAGAGGGAGAAGGAAGGAACGATTACATAAAAAGGAAGGGGGAAGAAACAAAGGGTCCTAGACAAAGGGAGGAGGTCGTACGGGAAAGGCCAAAAGAGCAATCAACGGCCCACGCGGAAGTGTGGGAAAAAAAAAAAAAAAAAAAAAAAAAAAAAAACATCCGAAGGGAAAATAAAAACAAAAAAAAATCCTACTATAACTCACATGATGAAGGAGCACTAAGAAAATCCAACGACATGAGAACGACAAACGGGAATGGGATGTATCTCGAAAAAAACAAGGAAAAGGGAAAGAAGCATCGTAGTTTCAGAAGAGGGGGACGGGGAGGTCAGGAAAAGTGGAAGGGGGGTGAGGGAGAGGGGTGGTAAGGGAGGGAAAACAGAGGCAAATGTCGACGCCGAAGCGCGGGAAGCTCAACGACCAAAGGGAAAAAATGAGGGGGAGGAATAACCGAGGGACAAACAAACCAAAAAGGAGAGGATAGGGTTAAGAGGGGCAGGGAAACGACGAATTCTATTCTTTGCGAACGCGGTGGCAACAACTACAATCGGATCATGCCGAAAAGAAAAGAACAACGGGAAGGGGAGGTCCGAAAACTGACACGCAAAATCATATCCGAAGGCTTCTTCCATTGACTACGCGTACGGAAGGGAAAAAAGAAGAAGACTAAAACGGTTCTTGGAGGAAGGGAAATGCATCAAGAGGTAAGAAGAAAGGCGAGAAGAAGGGGAGGAAGAGGGGAGATGGGAGGGCAAGAGTCTTACGACGACAACCGCGCCTGTACCGTTGACGTATGGGAAGGGTGCATGAAAAAGGAATTTTTCAAAACAGGGAATGAAAAGTGAGGAATTAAAAGGTGCCGGACAATAGTCAAGGAAGTCATAAGAGAAAGGGGGGGGAGGTGCGGGGGGCGAAAAAAAAAAAAGCATAAGGGGGGGGAACGTAATCGCATTTAAAAAGTAATCGAAAAAAATGGGAAGGGAAACTCACTGTCGGGAGGGGGGCGTCAAAATGCAAGGAGTAAAGGACTCCCTGGGGGGAGGGAACAGGTGAGCGAAGGTTTCTCTCGCAGGCTAAACCAAAAAGGGGACAGGAACCTGATGCATAATAGAAAAAAGACAGCTTTCACCGCAACTGCCTTCGCAACAAAAAACAGAAAGACAGGGGAAGACGTACACGGTGGGAAAGACAGAGGGCGATTGACCAGGACGGTAAGATTCGTAAGAAAGTGCACGAATCTTTCTATAAGGGTCAGTAGGGATGGAAAAGGATAAGAAACCACCTTGCAATCAGAGCTTGACAAATCTTGGTGGGGGGACCGTCTCCTCTCTCTGCATTAGACTTTCAAGGAAGGAAAAAAGAAAAATTGAAAGAACTTTCATCCAGGTAATTAAATCTTGGGGGTCACGGGGAAAGTTCGGGGCGAAAAGGAGATGGATATTGTCCAAAGCCTGTCTACGTTCGATCTCCTCTTAGGAGGCAAGAAGTTGACGCAGACCTCGAACCGGGAAAAAAATAGACTAAGAAGCTTGGAGCGAAGGACGAGACCGGTCCCCGCTTTCCTCGCCGGCTAACTAGGAGGGAAAAAAAGTCGCAAGGGTGGAGGGGGGGAAGGAAAAAAGGGAAAGAAAAGAACTGAGTTCAGGGGAAAAAGGCTGGGAGAAAATTTCAGGCAAAAAAAGTAAGCCGGCGGTCTGGAGACGCGCCGAGCGCCGATAAGGTCAGAGAGAGACTTCAAGGGTGGCCGAAAGCGACGGAAAAAATTCTTCTCAGAAAAGGGAAAAAAAAAGAAAAGCTATCTCGTATAAATACGGTTTCCCCTGCACCGCACTGGATGGGACAACTGACCCAAAAAAAAAGAGAAGAAAAAATAAACAAGGGGTTTACCAGGCATTCCGGTTATTGCAAGGATAAAGAGAATGAGACCAAGAAAAGGACGACTATGAAAGGCAGCGCGGGGGTCCACGCAGTAGAAAAGAATGACAAAAGGGAAAAGAAGCGTCGATATACGGGGAACAAAACTGGGCTGAGTAAAGAAAAAGACTGGAGGAATCCGATAACTGGCCGCCTGCGGGGGAGAGGGGGTGCTTAACCAGGGGGGGGAAAAAAAAAAAAAAGAATGGGAGGGGGTAAGAGGGGGAAAAGGAAATGGGGCTAAAAAAATCGCAGAGGGGAAAAGGGGGGAGCCCTAAAGAGAAGGGTGTATTCTTCAATCTAAAGACTCAACGTCGCAGGTAAAAAAGAAGAGCAACAGACGCCCGATGCGATCAAAGGGGGGGGATGAGGGAATCTCTTGGGACTGAAGCAGGTAATCCCCGGACGATACTTCATCGTGGAAAATGTGGGAAAAACTGAGCCTTGGGAAGTTGTGGAAAAAGAGTATCGACGGCTGCGGCTGCGCAACGCTTCACACCAAAGCCGGTCCTCTTGCAGAAATAGGAGAACTCAAAAAAAAAAGTAGGATGAGAAAAAAAAAGGATAGGGAGTCAAGCACAAAAAGAGAAAGTTGTGGGGAAGATCAGGCCAGATAGAGCAAGGGCGATCCTCTGTGGAAACCACGACAAGGACAGGGGGCAACATAATCGCCACGGGAAGGAATAGGAGAATAAAGGAGGAAAAAGGGAAGAAGGCTGGAAGACTGAAAATATCTCAAACGGGCGATGGGACTTATAGTTTTAGAAGAGAAATGCCGAGCGAGGCCACAAAGCTATTGTGTACATCCAAAAATGCTCTGTAGGAAGAGAAAGCCAGCTCATCACTATCTGGGGGGGCCGAGATCGAACATTTCATGGAGATTGAGGGGGAAAAAGAAGGTCATGGGAAAACAAAAAAGCGTCCTAACGAAACCGGACAGAGACCCTGCGACGTCTCTTCTTCGAAGAAAAAAGAAGAGTAGTCGAGGAGAAAAAAGGTGGTCGCCTTGGAGCGAAAAGTTAACTCGGGTGGGAGGAGAGGGGGGGGACAACCTCCGAAGGGAAGCGGAAGGGGCGAGCATGCTGACTTTCGATCTCAAACGTGTCCCTGGTAAAATGAAAACGGAATGCCTCCAGGGAGGGAGGGAGTGGCTGAGACGTGAGGGGTGTTAAGGGGGGACGGAAATAAAGCACAACAGTGGGAGTGTGGCAGGTTTTCGCCGGGTAAGTTGGAAACCGCTATAGCAGGCTTCGAAGCCAGAGTTGGGAAGGAGAAGTGAGGGGGGACAAAGGGGAAGAAAAAAAGGCGCTGGAATGGAAAGAGGGGGAGGAAGAGACTTCTGAACGTAAGACGCAGTCGGAATTGGCCGAAATATCGTCACCCTTAGGATGCGGGCCCTTTTTGAACCGATGACCCTGAAAACTTGCTATATAAGAAGGGGCTCTCTAGAATCCAGGTAATAAAATCAAAAAAAGCCCTGGGAATGATGCCTGAGAGAAAAGCGTCTGTCGTTCACTATTTTAAAAGGGTTTCGCGTTAGGTGACACTAACGCGCGGCGGGCCGCTTATTGCAGGCGAAGAAAAAGGAAGGAAACGCTCACGGGAAGGGGGAAAAAAACAGTCAGGCTCATGTTGGAAGACATTGAGAACCAGACCTGGACGAATGGAATTCACCTTCAGGCGGCAAGGCACTCCATCGGTGCTTATAGGGATTTCCCTGGGAGAAGGTGACTGAAAAGGGAAAAGAATCTGCCAAAATGGCACCGAAGGGAGGAAAAGGGGGAGAGGAATTAAAAAAAGTCGCCTAGGGAGGGCAGCGTAGGTCGAAAGTGAAAAGGCGGGGGTGAGTCTTGTCAAGCGGTCGAGGGAAAAAAACACTCTTTACTTTTGGAGCGGCGCGGGTGACGGGCCAACGGGGGACGTTTTTGTAGAGAGGGTCAGGGCAAAAGAGGGGCTCCCCTTGTCAGACCTACAGGGCGGTGAAAGCAATGAAAGAACTAAGGAAAAGGGAAGAACGGCACGTCCATCGTGAAAGCCTTTTCCCTATTAAACGAGGAGGAAAGCCGCTTGACTGGTGGGAAACAGAAAGAAATCTGAAAGAGAAACTTGAAAGAGGGAAGAAAGGGGAACTCACTGTTGAAAGGAAAGAAGTGTGCCATTTTCACCCTTCGGGGAATGCCAAAGGCCCTATACCGTGACGTCGGCCGCTCGGGGAAGAAAAAGGAAGGGGGGAGAGGATCGGAGCTAGGAAAAAGAAGTATCTCGAAGGGTCTGTCTGAGAAGGGAGGGAAAAGCTCTGCAGACAGGTAGCAAGGATAACCTAGAAGAGGAAGCCTAAGAAAGGGGAAACTGAACTGGAAGAAGCCGTGTCCTATTTAAAGGAAAAGAGGCAGGGAGGGGAGGAAGGGGTGTTGCGATCTGGGTCTTCATAGAAAAAAGGGGTAAGGGAACTTCACAAAAGGAAAACAAAATATATCGATCTCCAAGAAGCGACGTAAAAAGACTTCTGAGAGTGTTGGTCTTTTTCAGCAGTGTTTCGCTCCGTAGAACCTTCACTCCGGAAGGGGAAGGGTCAGAGGGGAAGAGAACATATGGAAAGGGAGAATTGAATAGGGGGTAAAATTCCAGGGCCGGGCCCATCACTTCTCTCGCAGGACAAACATAAACTTGAAGGAGAAAGTACCCCGTGGACAAGGAAGTTCCAATAAAGAGAAAAATTGACAGCAAACATCGGCGCCGGCAGGCACGGGTGTGGTTCGGTAGTAGAAAAAGGAGGAAGGGGGAAAATCTGAGGGGGGCGAAAGAAGTGGACTAGAAAACGGTGCAAACGTGGGGATCAGGGGGAGAAAAATTTTGGGGTAATCGTCTACGCTAGCACGTTATGCCGTCCGTGCGGGAGAAGCCGTTAGTACGGAAAAGAAGGAAAAGAAACGACAACAACCAAGGGGGAGGGAAGAAAAGAGTATATAACGGCGGAAAGCTTACTGAAGACGGGAAGGACAGCACGAGTAAGGTCCAAGAAAAAAGGCTAAGTCGACGATTTGGCAGGAATAGGGGGGGGGGAAGTAAGGAATTGGGGGGGGAAGAAGAAACTCAGAAACGAAAAAAAGGGGCAGGAAGAACTTAGACTAAGACCGAACACTTGGTGAAAGAAGAAACGTATCCGATCCACATTCAAAGTACGAGGGAAGAAGCATCAAAAAAAAGGGAAAGAGGCGAAAGAATACAAGGGGGGAGTAACCGGGATGGGGAATTAAAGAGGTGTGTGGACAGAGGACCATGGAATCGCGAATTTCTTGGCGAGCGGCAAGTCAAGAAAACGAAAAGCTCTGAGCTTAAGAAGGAGGAAAAGAACTGACTGGGGATGTAAGGGGGGGGGAAGGAGGATTGGGAGAGAAAAAATTCTGCTTTCCAAAAAAACCCGGACTTAGATGGAAACAGACGCTAAAAGGAGATAGAAGAGGTACGAAAGGGAGAAAATTCGGAGCTATGTCGAAAAGATCAGAAAACATTACGCGCTTCTAATTAAAAGAGGCACCAAAGGTTCGGAGGCAGAAGAATCTGAAGGAGGAAGGGGTGTCTTAAACTGAGAGGGGTAATCTACGACTTTCTTTCAGCCGCGCTGAAAGCACGCGCAGACTAACGAATAAGGAAAGGAGGGTTCAGACGAGGGGGGGGAGAGAAGAAAGGAGTATAAAAAAAAAAGAGAAGGCCAGGGAGACGTGGGATTTTCTCAGTGCCCTTTGCAGTCCACGTATGCGGAAGGGGGACCGAAAGAAAAGTTACAATGAAAGGGAGGGCGGATTTCAAAGGTTCAGGGGGACAAGGGTTCGATCAGGTGGAGGGTGAATGGCTGGTTACCACGGAAGGGGACGCTCGGAAGAATCTGGGAAAGCTAAGAGGGGGCCGTTGAAAAAGGAAAAAGGGGGTGCTGAGGCAGTCAAGTCAGGTAAAGCTCAGAGGGGAAGGCGACAAGTTTAGCGAATTCGCTCATAAAGCTTCTAGAGGACAAAAAAGGGGAACAGGGGGGTTCAAAAACTTGAAAACCTCCTGGGAAGCGCCCAAGACATCGTTCTCCTCACCTAATGATAAAAAAACCAAGCCATAAGGAAGGGGAGAAGTAGCGGGGGCAAAAAAAAGAAAAAAAGGTGAAAGGACTTAAACGGGAATCTATTTCACTTGCTGCGTAAGGAATGAAGGGCCACTTATAAAAAGGAAAATGGAAGTCAAAGGAGGGGAGGCAGGAGACCTCTTCCTCAATGGAGTAAAATAGGGAAGGTAAAAAAAACTAAAAGGGACTCATTTAGGGAAAAAAGGATCAGGACTTGTTACAAGGAAGGATGAGTAAGGAGGGATTGCTTCTGCCGCCTCTAAAAGTCTTCAATCGCAGGAGAGAATAATTTACAGAAGCTAAAAGAAAAAAAAAAAATATACGGAAAAACACGAGTTTACTCTGAGGGAAGAAGGAAGAAGGGCCCGTCAGTGCTCAGGTCAGACGCGGAACTAGAAAGGATCCTCTATATAGGAATGTTAAGGGGATCAGGGGGGAAACAAATTGAAGAATGAGGATTGTAAAACGAGATAATTTAGCCAAGGGCGGCTCCAGCGCGGCTAATGCCGCAGAAGTCTCTTCTAAGGAAAAGAAAAGACTGTATCAGGAAGGGTGCGGAAATCGAATTCACCAAGGGCGAAATTACGAGAAAAGAAAACCAACCGCGTATCGTCTGAGAAACAAGAAAGGACGGGGGTGAACGGAAGGGAGCAAATTCAAAAAAAGGGTCAAAGGGGGGGTGATGATTGTAAAGAAGCACAAAAAGACTAACGTAACCGACAAGTAAAGGCACTCGAGGCAATTCCTGTGAAAGGGTTGACACGGATAACGAGAAAGACGAAATACAGTCGCATCTCGCAAGGAATGAAAAAAAATTAGGGGGGAAAAAGATGACCTAAAAGGGGGGGAAACGTGACACGCTCCTAAGAGCAAAGTGCAAGTACTCAAAAGAGGAGGAGGGAAGGACAGGCTACGCAGGTCGATTAGAAAAAGGCTTCTCGAAGGGCAGACAAATAGAGGAGGGATAGACATCGGTAAGGATGAAAACGCTAACAGATACGAGGAAAAAAAAGGCAAGTTTCAAGACGACCATATGCAGGGGGTCTTCACAATCTCAGACAAGTTGCTTACAGAGAGGGGTTAACAAAAGAAAATAATAAACAGATCAAGAATTGGGCTGAGTAAGGGGAGGACGGACGTCCTGACTTTTAGGTGGAAGACCGACTGAGAAAACGCTTAATGTTGCCCTTCGAGGAAGGGAGAAGACGGCTGAGACGTAGAGGCACGACTCAACAACCATTGAGCCGGGATTCTTGAAATCCTCTCTCAAAAAAAAAAAGGAGAAGGTAAAAGTAAACGAAAAAAAGGATAGAGGTAAAGGACCAGGCGAATGGTTGTTTCCAAGTAAAAAAAAAGGCAAATAGCGAGAAGGAAAGAAGAGGTTGGGAACCACTCAACTGAAAATGTTGTCAGCCTTAAATCCAGGGTGGGGGGGGTGGTTTTGTGGGGTGGGTGTTTTGGGGTTTTTTGGGGGGGGGGGGGGGGGGGTGGTGGGGGGTGGGGGGGGGGTTTTGTTGGTTTGGGGGAGGCGGGTTTGGGGGGGTTTTTTGTTTGTGTTTGTTTTTTTTCTTTTGTTTTAGTTGGGGGGTGTTGGGGGGGTTGCGTTGTGGATGTTGTTCCGGTTTTGTGGAGTTGTTTGTGTTTGTGCGTGGTTTTTATTATCTTGGTTTTGAGGTGGTCTTTCCTTCCGTCGGTGGCCGCGTCCGCCCAGGAGGAAGGAAAAAGCGAAAAAGGCGGATAAGCCAAGGGAAGGGGGGCGCGTGTATGAGAGGGGGGCAATAAGAAGCCGCACGACCAACGGTTGAATTGGGAAAAGAAAAAAAAAAAGGCAGGTCAGGGAAGTCAACAAAAAACAAAAGCGCAGCAGAAGGGCGAGAGATGGGAAAAGGTCCTTGGAGAGGGAAACCTCTGGAACGATCACGGGAAAGGGAAGAGAGTATACTGAGGGGAGTAAAAAAAAGGGAAGAAAGATGGGGTAGAATCACCGTTGGGAGGAAGGGAGGAGACGGGGAAAATCAAGGGGGAATTTTCTTCACTGCCACCGCCCTGATCATAGGAGAAGAAAAGAAGGGTTGACGACCGGAGAGTGAGAGGGACGCCTGGTGCAACGAGGAATGTCACTCGGAGAGTTGGGAAGGTTGATGTCGGTGAAGTATGTGTTTCCGTGAACGAAATCACCCTTTAGGGGGACAGGGGGGCAAAAAATAAGTATCATAGTATGCGAGGGGTGATGGTGAGAAAGAATTGGGGGAAGTCGATTTTCTGTCCCTAGATCGATGCCTGTGCGCTGCTCAAAAAAAAAAAAATCGGAGGGCAGGAAAGGAGAAGCCTCAAGGTTCGCGAAAGGAGAAATGATATCGGTAAAAAACTTCATGCATGCGTAAAGTTTGGGTGGACGAGGGAAAGTCCACTCTTTGCCGAGATCGACGAGATTTCTGCGAACAAACTTGGATCACTCAGACAGGCGTATGACTGAGGGAGAAAGCTGTCTTCAGTCGGGGGCATTATGTGGATGGGAAAGGAGTCAGAGAGAACCGATTGCCGACGTACGGCCGCCATATCAATCGGAGGTCAAGTCAATGGAAAAAAGATTCAATGAGCATGGGGTAAGAAAGGAGAATTGGCGCCGACCTGGATACGAAAGGGACCCTTGCAAGTAGTACGGATCCTCTTGGAAGAGAGGGGGGGAAAATTGTTATAAGGGTATCCGACAAATGGGAAGTATCGAAAGCGGCACGTCCCTCAGGAAACGTAAAGGCACTTGAACTCTCCGATCGGACACGCGTACTTCGGCAGGCCGGCGGGGGGGAAGGGGGAAGAAGGGTGACAGGGGGAAAAAAGGGGGATGTAAGTGGCGAGGAGGGCGGGGGGCCGTGGGAACCGGTTCAAGCAAAACGGTGGTTGTCTAGAAGCATGAATGCGCAACCTTCGAAGGAAAAAAAGGAGCCGGAAAGGGGGAGAGGAAAAAGAACTTTACGACAAAAAAAAGGGCGGGCAAGAAAAGAAGGGCCATCCCGTTCACACGATCAGTCCTAACGACTTGGCACCACCGTCACCATCACCTGAGGGAAAAGGGAAAAGCCTTGAAGCATCAAGGGGGGGGGACGGAAGGGACTTAAAAAGCAGTCTGCCGAAATTTGCAAACCAAGGAAGGGGGGGATGCCAAATAACGATAAGGAAGACGTCCTTCCGCTCGTTGGCTAGTCAAAAAAGACGAGGGAGAAAATACTAGGAAGCCGGATCTCGCGAAAATCGGCGGGGAGTGCGGGGGAAGCGATGGAATAACGCAACGTAGTAGCGATTCCCTAGAATTTCCGCAGCCTAGCTTCACTTACGGAAGGACCAGGAGGGGGGCCTGGGGGGAAAGTCAAAAAAAGAAGAGGGGGGAGGATCTTTTTGGGGGGGCGGATAGATCCGCATTTACAGTAAAAGTGCGGCACACCGCAGGACGAATCAAAAAGAGGAGAGAAGAGACGTAAGAGGAAAGAGGGGTGGAAAAGGATCGGGGAGAGAAGGACTCAGGCAGTCACCGAAAAGTTCGTTTCATCTCGGCACGTCCCAAGATCGGAGGACCTTTTGGAAAAAAGCAAAAAAGACAATGAAAAAGGAGAGAGAAGGGACCCCAGGGCAAAAAACAGCTGGAAATGAGAGGCCCCTTCCAAGGAAAAGAGGAAACAGCCGCATCCCCTTTTACGCTTCCAAGCACGAACCGGCAGGCATTTCGGGAGAAAAATGGAACGGGAAAGAAGGGGGTAGAGGAAAAAGATCAAGGGGCGGCCGGCAAGCATGCCTCAGGAGGAAGATAAAAACCACTGACTTACGACAAAGGGGTCGTAGGAGACGCAGTTTTGGAATACTAGCAAGTGGCCGAGGGGGCCTGTTCTGGCGGAAAAGAGAAGGGGGAAGAGTGGAGGAAAGCCTGTATCTCGAGCAAAAAGAGGACAGAGTGCTCTGGAAGAGTAAAACGCGAACGGCGAGGTACTGCGAAGAAAGTAAGGCCATAGCCACGTGAAGATCAGTACTATACAAAAAGGGGAGGATCCTACATCCAGTAAAAAGTGGGGGGGATCTTAAAAAGAGGAAGGTACTCCCAGCGGGGAGGAACAGGAAGACTTCTACTACTAGAAAGAGCTAGAACTATCAAGAAAAAGAAGGAAAAGGCCGAAGAGGGAAATACAAGTGGAGGGAACGGGGGGGAAGTGGAATGGTAACCATACGGCTGATGGTCATCTGTACAAAATTTGTGCGAATTGAGCAATTCATCGGAATGACTGAGAAGAGGAAAAGTAAGAAGAAGGATCAGAGGGATATTACAAGCGCAAAAGAAACGGGCGTGCGTGGAGGCCCTGCATTAAGAGAGAAGACACCCTGCTTCAAGCTTGAAACAAAAAATCTAAGAAAAAAGGAGAGGTGCAAAGAGAAAGGGAGATGACGGGTCCAAATGAAAGCAACGGACTAAAAGGAGGGGGGACTCGGGAAACAATATCCTCAAAAAACAGTTCCGCGGCGCTACGGACTTCACCAAAGATGAAGCAGTGGGACGAACGCTGTCAGAACTGAGGAAAAAGGAAGAGAGGTTGAGCTCTACTAGTGTTGCGGGTCGACCTTGAAGCACTCCAAACCGTGCTATATCAAAGGTAGGAATGAGGGGGAAGACTGGTCGAAGAAAGAGGAAGGAAAGGGACGGAAAGAAGGAGACGCAGCACGAGAAGTTTGGTACGTAGGAGACTTTGCATTCCAACCTTCGCAATGGAAGCAATTAATGGGGAGGGAAAAAAAAGAGGAGGGGAAAAAAGACGAGGGGTTGAGAAAACGAGGTTAGTTTTACGGATGGTGAAACAAACGTCCAGCCTGGGCAACAAGCGAAGAGGGGCTAGGGAAAGCGAAAATGCGAGGTCAGGAAGGGAAACTTTTCTGTCGGCTGCCGTCTTCATCTCAAGGTCGTCACAATTGAGAGGGGGGAAGTATCTAAAGAAATGAAGGAAAGAGAAAAAACCAGAACTGAGGCGGTGAAAACTTCCAACGCAGGGAACCGTCGCCCCAATACAGCTCGCAGGGGGAATTCTGCCAAAACAAGGACGAAAAAGCAGGGAAGGTAAGAACTATTTAAAGAAACGTTCAAAGAATTGACAAGGGAAAGGAGGTATCGATGTGTTCACTTGAAGCCTGGCGAGTCAATTCTTAGGAGAAAATAGACCTGGATAAGAATGGACAGGTGTTGCCGAGGAACGAAAGACTGGAACGGGTGAAAAACTGTGAGCAGGTCGCATCTCCCTGAGGGACATGATCATGAAGAGGGGGAGACAACTTGAAAGGGCAGACAGGGAAGGGGGCAATGAATCAACATCGTCTTCAAAGAGAATTATAGGAAAATTTAAAAGAGCGAAACTTTAATGGGATAATACATAGTTCTATCCATGCAGACTCTGTCCTCTGTTCGACTCGCGCTATCGGCTGAGAGAGAGGAGGCAGGGACGGGGAAAAACTGAAAAAATGGGAAGGAATCCAGGAGGTCTGAAGGTCTATAATTTCAGCAGATTTCGTCTCCGCGAATGAAGCGGGAAAAAAGATTCTAAAAAGGAAGCGATTATCTAGCTCCTGTCCTTTTCGAATCGAAGTAAACAAAGGAGGAAGCCGGGAAAAAAAAAGCTAGCGGATCAGAGTATTGGGTAAGTTCTCAATCATGACACAAAAAGCACCTTTGTTCTGATTGAAGAACGGAAAAAAACAAAAAAAACCGCCTAGCCAGAAAGAACCTAGAACGGACGGGTCAGTTTCAAAAGTCAAGACGATAAAAGCGGGCGTCAAGTCGTCAGTCCTAAAACTTCCATTCATGAAAAAGTAGGGGAAAAAAGGGGGGAAAGGGGAAAGGAAAAGAATGAAAAGACGGGGCTCGAAAGACTCTACAAACCTTTTGCTGAAGAATGGGAATACCATGAGCGGTCGAAAACCTATAAGAGGGGGGAGGGACCAGGAGAAAAGGTGAAAGGAGGCAAAGGCGGACAATAAAATGTCTTGATCTACAAAAAGATCAAAAAAAGAAGGGGGGGGACGGATAGCAAAGAAAGGAGAAAGGATGGTTTGAAAGCCCTACCAAAGAAGTGGCCTTCTTGAAACAATATCAGTTGAAAATCGGTTGCTTCGGCGCATCTTTCAAAAAATGGGGATCAGCAAAAAACAGGCAAAAAAGTGGGATGGACAATGGAGTCCAGTGGGGAAGCTCACGGTTCTTGAAGCAGGTATCGACCGACCTGCAACGGTGGTTGAGTCATTTTGCACATGGTAGGAGGGAGGAAAAAAAAGGGCAAGGAACTTGATTATCTGGAAAGTCAACCCAAGTGAAGTGGGGCTGGGGGGAA